>Ga0302212_1000757_pt1 | contig 12486 bp, 26 predicted proteins | sample II_Fen_N1_1_FD_200235 | JGI IMG/M metagenome (GOLD analysis project Ga0302212, IMG submission 200235) | Peat permafrost microbial communities from Stordalen Mire near Abisko, Sweden - II_Fen_N1_2 | ecosystem: Environmental > Terrestrial > Soil > Wetlands > Permafrost | place: Sweden: Abisko...
GCGCTCCAGCCTTCGGCAACGACGCTTCCCCATACTTGCCCGGTGATTGCCTTCCATGCGCCTTTTGCAGCCGTAGCGCGTGCGTACGCCTCTTTGCTGGCAGCAGGGAATCCACCGTGCAGCATAGGCGAGAACTCTTCCACCATTTCTTCGCTGATGCCGCGCTCGATCAGCTTATCGGCGATCAGCTTGCCGCTGGCCTTGATTCCTGTCAGGCCGAACAGCATGGTCCGGCGTGCGTCTGCATCGACCTCACAGAACAGCGACGGGCGCAGCACGAAAGGCAGGAACTCTGCCCCGGCGATTGCTGGCGCGCCATGCTCACCCTTTGGCAGCCGGAACTCGGCGGCATCCTCAATGCCTTCGAACGTGACATTGATCCGGCCTTTCTCGGCGCCGTTGTTCAATGCTTGATTGAGATTCTTTTTCAGGTCAACCCGGGCAGGCTTGCCAAGAATCGCCATCGACAGGCAATCACCAATGCTGGACTTCCCAGCCGCGTTATCTCCGGCCAACAGCGTTACGGCGTTTTTCAGATTGAGATCAGCGCGGGCAATACCCAGCACGGAGCTGATGGTGATTTGATTAATTTTCATTATTAAGCATCCTTTTCAATTTGCGCGGTAGATCCGGTCCACTCACCATCATTGATCAGTTGGCGTAGGCGTTGCTCTTGGGCGTCCCGTGCTGCGTCCCGTGCTGCGTACCATGCTTCGTCCCCTGCTGCGTACCGTGCTGCGGCCAGTGCTGCGTACAGTGCTGCGTCCTCTGCTGCGTCCTCTGCTGCGTCCTCTGCTGCGGCCCATGCTGCGCCCCCTGCTGCGTCCTCTGCTGCGTCCTCTGCTGCGTCCTCTGCTGCGGCCCATGCTGCGGCCCATGCTGCGGCCCATGCTGCGGCCCATGCTGCGGCCAGTGCTGCGTCGTCACAAAGGCCGTTTGCAAACTGCTCAGCAACGTCCAGCGCATTCAAGCTGCGAGGGTCGGTCATCAGGTGCTGTACTTGGCGAGCAGCCCATACAGCGAGCAGACGAAAATCTCTGTCATGGTTTTTAACGGCCCGCATCGACCACAACGCGTCATCTAGGCCATTACTATCGAGGATAGTAAGTAGCGAAATAGGCTCGTCATCTGCTTTAGTTTTCCCAAGCGTCCCGAGAAGCTTTTTCCATCCCTCGGTGCACGGATCGCATTCCCGGATTTGGTTCAGCGTGGTTATAAATTTCATTGGTCTGACTCCTTTGTCTATTTGGTCAATGCTTCCATTACTTTTTTCAGGTCGTATCGCTTAGAAGCTCCGATGACGACATGGGGAATTTCGCCTCCCCTGGTCCAGCGCCTGACTGTCTCAACATTTACCGTCAATATTTTGGCCAAGTCTTTGGCCTTTAGCAGCTCGTTCATAACCCACCTTGTCAAAGTTGGCCAGTTCGACAAAGTACCGGCCACACACGCAATGTAGCGTTTTGTTGTATTTATGTCAAGCACAAAAAAGCCCCGGATGATTAGTCCGGGGCCTCGGTTACAGATGGTTGACGTTACGCGGTTTCACCAATGATCAGGCGCAGGCCCATGTCATCTTCCGGTGAAATGAAGCCTTCCAGCTCCAGGCGCTCGATGGCTTGTGTCGCCAGCGCTTCAGACAGGTCGAAGGAAACAATCAGGCCGCTTGCATATATCTCGCCGTCACGCACTGCCTTGGCGCGGATCTTTTCCAGCAGGTCATCGGTCAGCTCAGTAGGGTTATCCGAAAAATCATTGAGGCATCCAGATTCATCGGCGGTCACTTCTTTGGCTTCCTCGGCCTTTTTAGCTATGACCATTTCCCATACGCCTTCCAGATCGCTACCAACAAACTCAACGACCCCTTCCGCAGCCAGTGCTGAAAGCAGGGCATTGGCTTTATTGAAACCTATGCTCAAGCGGTTTTGCAGGCCTGCAATGCTGGCGTTCTTGTTGGTCACAACAAAGTCGCGGGCCTTATCGAGCATTTCAGCTTCGATCACCACCGGCTTTGCTTCTGCCTTTGGCTTTGGATCGGCTTTTGCTTTGCGTACAGGCTTGGCTTTTTCAGAAGGATCTACCGTATCAACAGGCTCATCAATTGGCAGCGACTTCTGTTGCTTCTCGCCGCGGTGCGCGTCCATACCTTGCAAGAAGTCACGTTCATTCAGGATCACCAACACATCGGCTTGGTCGGTGGCCGCGTCAAGCAGTTCATGCTTCCACTCTTCTGTTGCGCTGACTTCACCGGTGACTTTGAGTTTCTTGCCAACCGCACAGCTTTTCAGGCTAAGGCGAACGGTTTTGGTAGCCTGCGCACCGATGATAGATACGGCGGTTTTGATCGCCTCCTTCAAGCCGTCCTGCATTTCAGCGATGGCCGCATCTTGCTGGATCTCTGACATATTCTTGAAGGCGACGGCGTGTTTTTTCATCTGCACCAGCATGAGGTCAAGCAGGTCATGCCCCATCAGCTCCTCGGCAAGCTCCATTGGAAGCAGGCCGTCACGGGTAGCGCGCTGAACGATTGCTTTATGTTCATATTTCATGGGATCTCGCTTTTTTGGTTGGGTTGGTCAAAGTGGTTGGCGCAGCTTTCACCGCGCCCGGTCAATCATTCCATCGAAAAATCTTCGTCAAACTCTTCATCGGGAATCGGGGTTTTAGCTTCGGCCACTGGATCGGCTTTTTTCTCCGGCTTAGCCTTTGGCTCGGGCTTAGCTTTCTGCTCAGATTTCACTTCCGGCTTGATCTCGCCTGTCGCAGTGTCAACCGTTTCAGCCTGACCACGGTCTACCGATTCACGCGGCTGCTCGGCCAGGTCAATCACAATGCCGTTCTCGATGATAGTGCCACGGCCTTCCTCGGCTGCTTGGCTGACAGCGAGCGCGTTGCTCATTTCGATGCTGCTCGGCATGTACTTGATGACCTGCAACAGCGGGATCTTGCGGCAATACATTTCCCAATTGCCATATGAATAATGGCGCTGGCCGACCTTATTGTAATGGTCCCGGTGTTTTCGGATCTTGCCGACAGTCCACAGCTCGATGATGGGCATCGACGAATCTTTGACCCAGCCTACCGCGTAGGCATGGGTGATATTGTCCGGTCCGTCGAGTTCGGTTTCGTTGTGAATGACCAGATCGCGGCGGGCACCATCGGTGAAGGTGTATTCCTGATCGCTCATAATCACGCCAGTGAACACTGTACCGCGCCCGGAGCGCGACACCAGATCAACCAAGCCTTTCCAGCCTGGAACAAAGGTGCAGGTGTCTTTGTACGGGATCAGGTAACCGGCGCCATTTACCCCAGGCTCAAGGCCAAGCTGTGCGGCGGTCATGATCGATGCAGCAATACTTTGGTGCGTACAGCGCTGAAGATGTTGCGAAGTACTGAATGCAGTCATCGCCAAGCGAGCCATACGGTCGCTGGTCAGGTGTTTCGGCAAAGCCAAAGCCAATTGCGGCTTTAGCTTGTCCATGAAATTGGAGAACTCGGTGACAGGCTTGGCGACACGCTGGGCGCCGACGGCTTGGCGTAGGTCATTCGTTGACATGGTAGATCCTCTATTTCAGGCGTAGGACGCGGCTGGCGCTGGTTTTTGTGTACTTCTTGGCGATTACCGGATGGGCAGCCCGGAAAGTGTTGATATCGAATCGGTCGGTGTTCTGAGACTTCCAGGTCAGCAGCTTGTCAGCGCCGAACTGTAATACCTGATGCTCACCGAGGAACAGCTTTATCAGGCTTTCCTGTTCTCCAATGTCAGATTCGATCAGCTTTAGGCGCTTTTTCAGATCCTTGAGTTCAAGGTAAGCGTCCCGCACTTCCACGGATGCCTGAATGACTGAGCCGTGATCCCACGGAAATAGGCGCTCGATATCTGATACGGTTTTGGCCGGTGGGGCATCCAGGCGCTGGATGCGATCCCACATTTCGATCTCAGCTTGGCGCAGGTATGTGATTACTTCGTCGTCGCGCTTGACGTGGTACAGGCGAAAATCATCAACGCCAATCAGGACCGGGAAGATTGTTTCCTGACTACAGCGGACCATCATCCCGTGTTGCGCCTGCGCGTTGTAATAGATCGGCACGTCATCGGTGTACTGCTCACCCCACGAACCTTTGCCATAAAAGTTGGCCGACTTGGCCTCTACGTTTTTGCCGTCGTCCGTTTCCGCGTCCAGCTCAGCAGCAAGAAAGGGCAGTTCCTTATCAAGGTGGCGGCGGCTGCGCTTGCCATCATCAAAGCGAAGTAGGCGAATTCCATGCTCATCTTCCAGCATGTCGAGAATGTACGGCTCAAGGCGATGGCCGCGCTTGAAGATTGCTGCTTTCTCAGGGGTGATCGGCTCGGGGCCGCTGGTTTTATCGAGGTACACATCCAACGCCGTACGCCAAGGCGATACGCCCAGGATTGCCGCTGCGTCTGATGATCCGATGTACGTCTTACGGTCGATATTTCCGACTGTTTGAGTGGTCATGGTCTGTTCCAATGGTCATTTGGTCTGGTCAATTATACATCGTTGAATTGCGCCAGCAAGTAGAATAATTATTTCCGGAAAGAAATTAATGTTTATTTGCCGTAAAGCCAGCGCTGCAACTGACGGGCTGAGAATCCGGTCTTTTTCTCGATCTGATCCCAGGTCTTTTCATTTCCGCGCATCGCCTTTGCGATTTCTACAACTCCACCTTGTATCTGGCGCGGTGCACCACGACAACCCAGGGTGACGCCACGTTGTTTCAGGTAGCGCCGAACAGTTGACCTGGAAAATCCAACCTCTTCTGCGATGACGCCAGTTGATCGACCGGCGTTATACATGCGCACCATTTCATCGACCTTTCTTTCCATACCGGCAAGAAGGCGAGTCTCAATAGGATCTAGATTTTTCACGGATTCAACCTCTTAAATTCGTCAAGGCACGCGTTCCAGCCACGAGATAGAGAAAATTCAGAAAGAGGAATTTCAGCCGGAATAAACCTGTATTCAGGCAGCACCACCGCAATCGGCGCGGACTGCTCGGTGTAGAGCTTAATAACATTGCGCGCTTGGCCCGACTCGATGGCCCACTGCGGTGGCGCTTCACGTTCAATACAAGCCTTGAAGTCTTTAGGGCCTTCGGTGCTGATCCATCCGGCCCACTCATACGCCCAAGCATATGGCGCCACCGGCTCGCCATGGCGCTGGGCGGCTGGTTTGGCGAGAAGGGCGCGCAGCTCTTCAGCCAAAGACCAGCCCATAGCCTCAGCACCATTCATAAGGCTTTCAGCCAGCTCCCGCGTGATTTCGATCTTGTTGTTATTCATGGATTTTTCATCTCGGCAGGGATCATTGCCTCTATTGCGTGCAGCGTTTGGCAGGTCGGACCATGAAGTTTTTGCACTTCATCGGCTGCGAACCTGTAGCGAGCGTAGTTCGCCTTATCTACAGGATCGTCACTCTCCGCGTACTGAATGGCATACATGCTTGCCATGTCACGCAAGCGCTTCGACTCATCGCAAATGTGTTGCTGTAGGCCGTTTCCGGCTTCAGTTTTCATTCGCTTGCTCCCGATTCGGTGGGTTTGCGTTGTGAATCCAGAAAGTCGCGGACATTCTTCGCCAATCCCGCTCTTGGGTTGAGGACGGATAGACCGGAAGCGAGAAGCCTTGTTGCAAGCTGTAGGGATACAGATGTTTCCGCATTCCGCTGCTCGGCGATAGCCATCTTATTGTGCAACGCGATGTAGTCTAAAAATCTGACATAAGCTCCGGTTGGTAATTCTTCCATACCTTCCTCGCCAGCCCAGTCGAATCGCTTAGCCTTGTTCATAGTTTGAACTCCCGCGCCTTAACGAGATTTGAAATTTTTTCAGAAAGGGATTTAGGCCATATCAGTCCGTCAAACTCAAACAACACGCCAGAAAGCGCATTTTCCAGCTCATCAACGCGCTGGTCTGCTGCATCAAGCTGGCGGCAGTAGGAGTCACGAATCAACTTGTCGTGTTCCACTTGCGCTTCCAGGTAGCGCACGCGCTGCAACAGGGGCTTTACATCGTTCGGGCAAGCATCCCGCAGTCTTTTTTGGTTAAGCATGGTTTGTACAGCGTCTAGGCTTTGGTCTATTTGGTCTTTCATGGGTTACTCCGGGTAGTCGTTGTTTTCTGCATCATCGAAAGAGTCCTGTTCAGGATCATCGTCATCGTCTGGCGGATCAAGCGGTGGGCTCCCGACATAAACACTATTCGTTGGTTTCACCACCATCCCCGCATCGATCCAAAAACGATCAGTGTGACGATGGCGATAGTTGCCAGGAGATCCCATTTTCGGGCGCCATCGTGGTCACCGACCATCCGCTCGCCAAGGGCGCGTTGGCGCTGGATATGTAGCTCGGTATGTTCTGTCGTGCAGCGTTCGGCCTGAGCCTTCAAGGCCTCTTTGAGGCGCTTACTTGGATGAAAGTCGCCTTTCACCATATAAATCTTTTTCATGCGATTCTCCGATCTTCAATAAAGTTGTTGACCATCAGCGACAGAAACCAAATCGCTTCAAGCATGGAATAAAACGTTTTGATCTCGATGTAATAATTGTTCACGTCACGGAAGGCTGAAAAAACCCTTAACTCCTTTTCCGTTACATCGACCCTGACGATGTAACTGTCGATTTGCGCGACGTATTGGCAGGTCCAATGCATGCCATCCTTCAAGCGTTTGCGGGCCATATCACATCCCCTTTTTGTAGAAAAATGGGAACAGGCAAATCGCAAAAGAAGCCCCGATGATTATCCATACGACGTACTTGTCTTGCGGACTTCCAGCAAGATGAAAAAGCCACTCAGCCAACATCATTGGGATGGACACCAGCGCCATCAGGACGATGCCAGGGCCAAATGCCCAGCAGGCGAGCAACAGCAAGATAATCAGGAATATTTTCATGGTCTTAGTTCCTTGGTTTGGCCTAGGTTAAGGGGCTTAGGGTAGGAAGGTTGGTTTATGAAAGCGCGGACATTACCTGTTTTATAGAGGATCTTTCCCCGTCCATACGAAAGCGAAAACTTTCGATGCGGCGACCGTTACGGGTCTGTGCAACGGACATGCAATAGATTTTTTTGCCGTTGATAGCCTTAACCGAGTCGCAGCTATCAGAAGATTGCGCTTCTTGCATCAGCTTATGCAGTTCATTCAGATTTGGATTACTCATGATGTCTTACTCCGTTGTTTGGTTGGTCGCTGCTTGTGACCTAATCATAGCGCAAGGAGGAATTGCGTCAAGATAAAATTGCTAAAAAAATAGTAAAATATAAATTGCCATCCTTTATAGATGTGAATAACCTTCACTCCATCAACAGCGAGGGCATATCAATGCACATTGGACGATCCACACGAATAGCTATGGCCCAGCGCGGTATGCGCAGCAAGGATCTGGCGCAGATTTTAGGCATGACCCAAACGTCAATCAGCTTGGTACTTTCCAGAGAAAGCAGCCCAGGCGGCCTGGTCAAGAAGCTGGCCGAAGTGTTCGGCATGAAGGCGAGCGAATTTGTAGCACTTGGGGAGGACTGATTATGGAAATTGAAGGCAAAAAAACCTTGGTAGCTGAATGGACCTCATGCGGTGAACTCATCATCGGTCAGGGGAATAACGTTATTGAGCTGTCACCTCAGCAGGCAGCAGAATTGCTAAGGTTTATCGATGAAAGGGATGACCCAGCAATTAAGAATTACCAGGGTGAAAAGGAAGCCCTTACGGCTTGGGAAAAATCAAAAATTGCCAAAGGCAAGGTGAAATAAAATGTCTTCATGGGTAAAGGTGTCTCGAAAGCTGCTCACGAGCGCCATAGCCTCTAAACCCGAGTACCTGGCCGTGTGGCTTCACCTTCTGCTTTCTGCAAATTACAAGGAGGGTGATTTTGTCGCGGGACGGCAGATTGTCAGGTTAAAACCGGGCGATTTGATATTCGGACGGCATAAATTCTCTGAGAAAACGGGGGTTTCCGAGAGTATCATCCGTGGTGCTCTAAAAGCGCTCGAAAATCTCCAACAGATAACCATCAAAAGCTATTCAAAATTCTCAGTAATATCAATAACTAACTGGGCGCGCTATCAGGTCGATGACCAGCAGATGACCAGCAGATCGCCAGCAGTTGACCAGCAGATGACCACTTCTAAAGAAGGTAAAGAAATACAAGAAGAAGATATAAATCAAAAACCCTTGTCATCTGGCAATGACGATCCGCCGAAAACGAGAACACGAAAAGCTGACGAAACCCCGTATCAGAATTTCATGGAAACCTATCAACAGATTTGCGGTGGACGATTCAAGCCAGCCGAGAAGCTAAACCCAAAACGAAAAATTGCGATCAAGCGGGCATGGGACTACACCGTCAGGAACACCCACCCATTCCGCAACGACGGGTTTTTGGAAAAGTACCTTGGGAAATGCATATTGGATAAATTCATGTGCGGCGAGAACGCAAGGGGCTGGAAGGCAGACATCGAATACGTTTTCCGCGAAAAGACCATAAACGACCAGATTGGAGTTTGACCAATGCGTGACCCGTATAGCCAAGAGGCCGAGCAAGGTTTGCTGGGCGCCATGCTCATCAAGCCTGAGCTAATCGACATCCTGAGCGCCGATGTTCAGGTCAGTGATTTTTATTTTGATTACAACCGGGATGTGTACCGGGCAATTCTGGCGCTACGGTCCCGCAACGCATCGGTGGACATCCTCACCGTGGCAGACCAAATCGGGACATGGGGCACCGAGGCATCACCGCTGGCCTACTGCGCCGACCTGGACCGCAACACACCCAGCGCGGCCAATGCCAAGGAATACGCACGCATCGTCCTGGAGCGCAGCATTGACCGCGCCATGATCGAAGTTGCGCGCACCATCCACGAATCGGCGCACAGCGATGCAGCAACCGAGGATAAAATCGCACTGGCCCAGGCCGAGGTGCTGTCGATCAGTGCTGAGTCAGCCACTCCAGAGATCGTGTCAGCCGCCGATGTTATGCGCGCCCACGTCGCAGAGCTTGATCGCCGCGATGGCCTCAAGGGCGAAATTGATGGCCTATCCACCGGCATTGAAACGCTTGACGCACGCCTGATGGGCATGAAGCCCGAGCAACTGATCGTGATCGCCGGTCGGGCCAAGATGGGTAAAACCACACTGGCAATGAATATCGCCGCATCGAACGCCATTCGTGATGGGAAAAAGGTGCTTGTGGTGTCACTTGAGATGTCGCAGGGACAACTCATGGACAGAATGCTAGCCTCTACGGGCTGTATACCCCTTCACAGCCTAAAAGACGGCTCAGCCACCCTGACCCATAGCTTACAGTTGTTAAACGCCTCTAGCGCGATTATAGGAAGCGGGCTAAAACTCTCGGCAAGGCGCGGGCTGACCATCAACCGAATTCGCTCGATGGCCCGCCGTGAAAAAATGCTGAACGGCCTGGATTTGCTAGTGATTGACCATATTGGCTTGGTTGACGTTGATGACCCTAGGGCTAACAGCGTGGTCCGTATCAGTGAAATTACTCGCCAATCGAAGTTGCTCGCGGCAGAGCTGGGCATCCCGGTGATTATCCTGTCGCAGCTCAACCGCTCGCTGGAATCGCGCCCGGACAAGCGCCCTATCCCGTCTGACCTGCGCGACAGTGGTTCGATTGAGCAGGACGCCGACTTGATCCTGTTCGTTTACCGCGATGAGGTTTACCACCCGCATAGCGAAGCCAAGGGCACGGCAGAGATCATCATCGGTGTGGCGCGGGATATCGAGGCCGGGATGGTGCGCGTGCAGTACCAGGGCAAATACTCGACCTTTTGCGACATCAAGGGTTATGAGGGAGAAGCAAAATATACGACAACAAAATCTTATGCATCGAGTTCATTGCTCGACTGAGAGGTAACGCCATGCAACAAGGCAGCGTGTTTATTGCTCTTTTGCTGAAACGCTGGATAAAGGACTGTAAGAGTGAAAAACGCAAGAAAGAGTTAGTAGAATTACTGACCGATTTGACAAAACCAAAGACCACAGAACGGGACCGATAAAATGAGCAGATCACAAGAACGATTCAATGCATTACAAGTATCAATAAACGAACTCATGAGCGATCACAAGATTGCTATTGACGCGATGGATTCAACAAATAAAGCATTCGTCAAGATTCTGAACGAGCGCGACGAAATTCAAGGGCGTTTGCAGGCAATTGACCATGCCTACGCGAACAGCCAGCAAGCCAACAAAGCAGCCGGTGAAGAGATCCGTAGGCTCAAGGCTGAGAACGCAGAAATGGCATGTAAGCTGGACAATTCCTTTGTTATTAATAACCGCATGAAAGCCGTACAGCGGATTGTTCATGAATGGCTTGTCCCAGACAGTAATTTGCGCGCAAGGCTTGCGATTCATAGAATTGTTGCGGCGGTCGATGACGAAAAAATTTGCAATGCTCAAAAGATGCTCACTGCCAATAAAAGCGAATGAAAAAGACGGCCTGGACGGTCCTTCTCCCCGGCCGCCCGTCCTTCCAGATGGTGGTGCTTGAGGGGAAGGTTTCACAAGCTCAAGCGCTCGAAATAGCACGGTCAATATGGCCTAACTGCACAGTTGAATAAGGCGGAAATGATGAAAACACAAGTCGAAATTGAAGACATGTTTAAAGAGGAAATGGGCGCCTTTATCAGCTCATGCGATCCTGAAAATCAAAGTGATGTTTCAAATATCCTGATAAAAATGATATCTCTTTGCTCGATAAGTTTTGCTGGTTTAGTGCAAGACGAAAAAACAATCTTGGATATTCTTGAGCAGATTTGCGAATACGCGATAAAGAAAAAAGATTTTATAAAGATGGTTCCAGTAGCAGCAGGCTATATCCAGACAAAACACTGATAGTTGAGGCGACCATGAAAACTATAGACCAGATCAAATCAATATTTGAAGAGCTTTATTCCGAAAACAACGACATCCCAGCGTCGTCACTGATCCAGTATCGGTGGCACTCTCAGGACGGCTATAGGCTTCCGGCTTTAGCGCGGGCATGGCGCTATTTTGTGTCCGGGTATTCGATGGGTCGTCTCGATCCACCTTCAATCATGCCGGTTCGGAGTGAAACGCCATGATCTGCACAACAAAGACAAATCCGAAGGTCTACCAGGGGCATTACTCGCCGTCAGATCGCAGGCTGCGCGTACTAGCGAACGCCTTCTACGGCTTGCCGATCTATTCCGGGCTTGAGTCAACCGGCACCGAACGGCGCGCAACAGAGGCCACCATCAGATTCTTGAAGCAAAAGGCGCTGCTCGACCAGCAGTATAAGATCACCGACCAGGGCGAACGCATGCTGTCTCTGGTATGGCTGCGCGGGCATCGACGGAACACCAACGTGCAAAACAAGGGTGAAGGTCATGCAAAGCAATCTTGATCTGACATCGATCCCAGCGCAGTCGGTGTTCATCCTTTGCCCAGGAAAGCCAGTGCCAAAGGGAAGGCCGAGAGCGGTAAGGCAGGGTGGGTTTATCCGTATGTATACCCCAAAAACAACACAGCAATATGAGGATTCAATCAGGGAAGAGGCCCGTATCTCTATGCGAGGACGCAAGCCTTTCGATTGCGCTGTCGAGGTAAAGCTACAGGTTTTTGTCCCGATCCCATCAAGCTTTACAAAGGCAAAAAAAGAGGCTTGTAGGACTGGAAAGCTATTTCCTACGGCAACGGCTGACCTTGATAACGTCTGCAAGTCGGTACTTGACGCTATGAATGGAATTGTATTTTTGGATGATTCCCAGGTAGTGGACGCGCACTTGACCAAGCGCTACGCCGATGAGCCGTGCATAATTTGCATAATCAAGCAGGTGGAATGATGCAAAAACAGAAAATTAAGGTCATGTCTGACAGAATTCTTGTGCCTTTGCATGGCCGTAAAAAGTTCTATGGGTGGGCTATAGCGGACCTATCTGATTTTGCTGAAATATCTAAAACGTGCTGGACGCTTGATGCAAGAGGATATGTTACTGGAAGGCCGCCAAATGCAGAAAATTGCGTTCCACTGCATCGATTTTTGATGATGGGGCTATCCAAAGGCGGATTAGTTGACCACCGAACCGGGGATAAGCTTGATTGTCGGCGCTCAAATCTGAGAATGGCAACAAGGGCAGGTAATGCACAAAATACGCGGCTTGCAAAAAATAACAGCACAGGATTTAAGGGAATTCGCCTCACCAGTCATGGGAAGTGGAACGCTAGAATCACCGTAAACCATAAAGAAAAGCATGTCGGGAACTACGGCACTAGGGAGGAGGCAGCGGCAGCGTATGACATCGCCGCCATGGAATACCACGGTGAATTTGCAAGCACCAACGAAGCGCTTGATTTTAGGTCCTGCTGATGGTTAGTATCGCCTCACGGGTCTGGGCATGGTCTGCCCAGGTTGGTCGCCTGTAGACCCGAGACAGGACAGTCTATAAACGATCCAGCCTCCGCCTAAAAACCGGGGGCTTTTCTTTGCCCA
>Ga0302212_1000765_pt1 | contig 12425 bp, 5 predicted proteins | sample II_Fen_N1_1_FD_200235 | JGI IMG/M metagenome (GOLD analysis project Ga0302212, IMG submission 200235) | Peat permafrost microbial communities from Stordalen Mire near Abisko, Sweden - II_Fen_N1_2 | ecosystem: Environmental > Terrestrial > Soil > Wetlands > Permafrost | place: Sweden: Abisko...
AAAAGTTTATCTCGATGACAGCCTGGTTGTAGCAGAGCGCTGGCGCACGGCCTGGAACCCTAACAGCTACAAGTTTTCTGCAAAGCTGAGTGCAAACAAGAAACACAAACTGCGTATTGACTGGCTGCCGGATGGAGGCGTATCGTACATGGGGCTTAAAGCCCTGAGTCCGGTGCCGGAGGTTGAGCAAACCAAACTGTCCTTGTGGTCGGAGATGGGTCAACAAATGGATTACTACTTCATTCGGGGGAACAATCCCGACGAAGTTATCAGTGGATATCGTCAGGTAACCGGTAAAGCGTCTATCATGCCCAAGTGGGCTATGGGTTTCTGGCAAAGCCGTGAGCGTTACAAAACGCAAGCTGAAATTGTAGGAACATTGAAAGAATTTCGTAATCGTCAGATTCCGATTGACAACATAGTACTTGACTGGAACTATTGGCCCGAAACAGAGTGGGGTAGCCATGATTTTGAGAAAAGCCGTTTCCCAAATCCGAAAGGAATGGTTGATTCGATTCATGCCCTGGATGCCCGAATCATGATTTCAGTTTGGCCTAAATTCTACCATAACACCGAGCATTTCAAGGAATTTGAAAGCAAAGGCTGGATGTACATGCAAGCTGTCAAAGATAGTATCCGTGATTGGGTAGGACCGGGTTACGTAGGTTCATTCTACGATGCTTACTCGGCCGACGCCCGCAAGCTTTTCTGGAAACAGATGAAAGATCATTTATACACGCTCGGTTTGGATGCATGGTGGATGGATGCCAGCGAACCCAATGTGCGTGACTGTACCGATATGGCTTATCGTAAAGCTCTATGCGGACCAACGGCTTTAGGACCATCGACAGAGTATTTTAATGCTTATGCGCTAATGAATGCTGAAGCTATTTATGATGGACAGCGCGGAGAAGACAATAACAAACGTGTTTTCTTGCTTACACGTTCCGGATTTTCTGGTTTGCAACGTTATTCTACCGCTACCTGGAGTGGCGATATTGCCACACGCTGGGAAGATATGAAAGCTCAAATCTCTGCCGGAATAAACTTCTCTATGAGCGGTGTTCCTTACTGGACAATGGACAATGGTGGTTTCTGTGTAGAAAAGCGTTACGAAATGGCAAGAGAAGGTTCTGCAGACAGGGATGAATGGCGTGAGCTGAATGTCCGTTGGCATCAGTTTGGGGCATTTGTACCATTGTTTCGCACACACGGTCAGTTCCCTTACCGCGAACTGTGGAACATTGCGCCTGATACTCATCCGGCCTACAAAACCATGTTGTATTATACTCAGTTGCGTTACAGGTTAATGCCATATATTTACACCATGGCAGGCATGGGTTACTTCGACGATTTTACGATTATGCGTGCGTTGATGATGGATTTTGCGGCTGATAAGAACGTGCTGAATATAGGTGATCAATACATGTTCGGCAAGGAACTAATGATTTGTCCGGTGTACAAATACAAGGCTCGTACGCGTGATGTTTACTTCCCGAAACAAACTGGCTGGTATAACCTGTACGACGGGAAATACACTGCCGGAGGGCAAAAACAAACCGTGGATGCTCCGTACGATCGTATGCCGATTTATGTAGCTGCCGGAAGTATTCTCCCCATAGGACAGCAAATTCAAAACACCACACAAGCGCAAACAGATTTGAAAATCTATGTTTATGCCGGTAAAAACGGAACTTTCACCTTATACGAAGATGAAAATGTGAACTACAACTATGAAAAAAATGCCTACTCAACGATTGAATTTTCGTACAACGATAAGGACAAGGTATTCAACGTTGCAGCCCGAAAAGGTAGTTTTAAGGGGATGACACTTGAACGTAATTTTCAAATCTATCTGGTAGATCAGACCAAGCCACTTGGAATTGATGAGCCATCAAAAGAATTTAAGGCTATTCACTATGATGGAAATAAAATTTCCGTCTCTCTAAAATAAATGCCATACTTTTCTTACTCCCCGGATTAATGTAAATTAGTTCGGGGATTTTTTATTTTCTGTATTATATTTTGTTTTTGCAAAAAGAATAATCCATACCTTTGCGGAGGTATAAAAAAGAGAGATTATGTTTATTCGACTTTTCGGCAGCGAGGCTTTTACGGCGGTGCGCAATTATAATTTCAGGTATTTTTTGGGGTATCGTTTTTTGATGACGATGGCGACTATGATGCAATCGGTCATAGTCAGCTGGCACATGTATTTCCTCACAAAAAATGTGATTTGGCTCGGTCTCATAGGTTTGGTAGAGGTTTTTCCGCAAATTTCCATTTCACTTTTTGCCGGGCATTATGTCGACTTGTGGAACCGGAAGAAAATTGTACGCTATACCACTCTTATATTGTTAGCAGGTTCGGCAATTCTTACGCTCTACAGCATTGAATCTTTTCATTCGTTCGAACATTTGGGTATCTGGCCCATGTTTATAACGATATTTCTAACAGGACTATCGAGAGGCATTCTTATGCCTGCCAATTCGGCCTTAATAGGGCAGTTGGTTGACAAAAAAGACTATGCCAATGCTGCCACCTGGAGCAGTGCCAACTGGCAAGTGGCGGCCGTTATGGGACCAGCTCTGGGAGGATTGATTTACGGATTTTCATCCATTTCTGTTGCCTATGGTTCTGTGTTCATACTTTTCCTATTTTCATTATGGATGATAAGCAGAGTAGAAGTAGCTGAAAAAATAGTTTCGGGTAAGGTAAGCGAAGAAGATATCTTTAGTCGGATACGTGAGGGCATAGGTTTTGTGATGAAATCGCCACAATTGCTTGGAGCTTTTTCGCTGGACATGTTCGCCGTACTGTTTGGAGGCGCGGTGGCTATGCTTCCCGTTTTTGCTTCGGACATTCTGCACGTTGGTCCGCAGGGGCTGGGATTTCTTCGTGCATGTCCTGCACTGGGAGCTATTTTTATGTCATTTTATCTGATGTTTAATCCACCGGTAAAGAATAGTGGTCGTACGTTATTATTGGCGGTGTCCGCTTTCGGATTGTGCATGATCGGTTTTGCATTCTCGCACTGGTTCTGGCTATCGGCATTACTGCTGCTGTTAAGCGGACTGTTTGATAATGTGAGTGTGGTAATACGTGGAACTATCCTACAGCTTTACACTCCAGAACATATGCGCGGAAGGGTAGCTTCGGTCAATAGTATTTTTATCGGTTCGTCAAATGAGTTGGGAGCTTTCGAATCGGGAATGGCAGCTAAGCTAATGGGTCTGGTTCCTTCGGTGGCTTTTGGCGGAATCATGACTTTGATAGTGGTTGCCACTACCGCTAAAGTTAACCCTGTATTGCGTAAGTTATCGCTTAAATAGTGATTTTCATGTTTATCGCCAAATTTGATACACGAAGGTCTATTTTGGTTCATATATACTTGTTTATTTTAGTTTTAAGGCACTAAAATAATAAATGGCAGACAAACAACTGCCTACCATTCCGTAATCATTATTGTATTACCTTTATTGATTTACAATCTATTGCATCTGTAACGCCAAATGTGGAGCATTACCAGTTCCCCGTAGCATGCAAAAATCTAGCACTCTATGTTTGGCATAGCGTCCCGCTATGTCAGGGCTAGAAGGAAAGCTCCTGCTTTCCATATTATTTACAAATATAATTATTTTTCCAACAAAAAAGACACAACTACTTGTGCTTTTTTCTAGCATGATGAAGTCTGGAGATTTCGTCGAACATTGAAGATCGGCCTTATTAAAATAATAAGAGGTCTGCCGTTTCATTTCGACAGACCTCTTGTTTTGAATCAAAAAAAGTGACTGATTATTTTTTTACCAGTTTTTCGGTCAGTCCATTAGCCTTCACAATGTAGATACCCGGCTGAAGTGCGCTGACATCGATATAAGTTTTTCCGGTTATTTTTTGTGTAAGTACCAGTCTGCCTCCTAAATCGAATATAGATAAGGTGGTAGTATCATCGCTTACATTGATATAAAAACCGTCAATGGTAGGATTAGGATACATGTTGATAGCTGTCTCATTGATAGTTCCTATTGCAGTAGCAATTGCCACAGAAACAGTCCAGTTTTGTGTAGTGGTACCATCTTCGGCAACTACGGTATACACCACCGGAATGGTATAATCATTGGCTGTGGTGCCGCTTACCTGCGCTGTAGTTCCTATTTTTAGCGTGGCTCCGGCAGAAGCTGTAAACGTACCGATTAAACCGCTTGCCGACGAGCCTTTCGGCATTATAATATCAATAGTCTTGTTGGCTGTGTTTATTGATGAACTTATCTGTCCGGCTAAAGTGAATGCCGAAATAGCGGCTGCGGTATTTTTAGCCACCGTTACGCTTACAGTCCAATCCAGCGTAGTCAGTCCATCTTCAGAAGTTATCAGATAGACTATCGGAGAATTAAAGTTATTGGCAGTAGTGCTGCTTACCTGTGCAATAGTACCTATTTTGGCTGTTGCCCCGCTTGACATATAGAATGTGGCAATAAGAGCAGAACGATCTGTACCCGGATTCACAATAACCGATATGGTTCTGTTGATCGCATCAATAGTTGGCAATTGGGTCTGTTCATTGAAGCGGAATGAAGTCATATTGGCATAGATGTTCAATACCGGTGCAGGTGTTACTGTTACTGTCCAATTTTGGTCAATTCCACTTTCAGAGGTGATTTTATAAATAACAGGGTTTGTGAAATCAACAATACTTTGTGAGGATACCTGAACAACTCCTGAAATTTTAGCTGTAGCATAGTCTGAAACGGTGAAGTTTGGCATCAAAGTAGTGAGATTTGTTGCGGCAGGCACTCCTAGTTTTACCGTATGATTAATGTTGTCAATTACGGCAGGTGCAACCTGATTGTTCAGGAAGAAATTTATAATCGAGTTTCCGGTACCGGTGTTTCTTTTCGTAACAGTAAATACATAATTCTGGGTAGTACCATCCTGAGCTTTAACCGTAAGCGGAACTGGATTTGTAAAGTCAATGTGGTCATTTAAAAATATCTGAGTTGCTCCGTTTAGCAATTTTGCTCCCTGTGACAGAGTAAAATCAATCTGTAACGAAGCTAAATTTACGCTTCTGTCAACAACCGCGTTGACAGTGTGATTTGATAAATTTATATCAGCATTTCCAATCAAAGAGGCAGGATTAAATGTGAGAATATCTTTTCCACTGAACACGCCTTTTGAAAAACTCCACGATTCATTTTTTATGTTACTCCATTTAATGTGGACTGAGATTCCATTTTGTACCAAAACCTTTAAATCATCGCCACAAGATACTGCTTTAGAGGCGATAACGTTACTGGTAGGGCAATCTGAATATACTGTTACGGTTTTTTGAGCTGCACCTGAACAATACCCCAAGCTTATAAAGCCGTCTTCGGTAGGAGTGTACACATAATATTGATCAACATAGATATTATTGGCAACATTGGTACCTTGCAAAACTGCTGCCGGTGTAGCACAGCCTTCTCCAAGGGGTTTGGGGTCAACTATGATCTGTACAGTCCAGTTCTGAGTTGTGCCATCCTGGGCAGTGATAGTGTAAGTGAGGCTATTGGTAAAGTTATTGGCAGTAGTTCCACTCACCTGATTAGTGCTTCCAATACTTGCCGTAGCAAAGCTTGACAAGGCAAACACAGATACTAATGAAGTAATATCAGGAATGGAATATAAAGCATGTATTTGCACTGTATGGTTTACAGAGTTTATTGTACTTGATCCTACTATAAAATCCATACTAGTGAACGAATAGCTCACAATATCTTTCGCACTGTTCAGTGCTATGGCATTGGTTACATTTATAGTCCAGTCCTGCGTGCTTCCATCTTCGGCTATTACTTTGTAAACCAAACTATTTGTAAAGTCATTTGTAGTCGTTCCACTAAGCTGTGGTGTGGCTGTTACTGTAGCTGAAGCACCCTGTGAGAGCTGGAAAGTGGCTATTAAACTGCTTCGGTTTACCGCACTGCCAACAACCACATCAATTGTATGAGTAGTATTATTTATAGTGCTCGAGTTTACTTGATTCGGTAAACTGAACGAGATAATATCATTACCTGTATAAAAAGGGCGTACAGAAATTGTAAACGGATATGCAGCCGTGGTAAAATCGCTTTTCCACTTTATCAGATAGGGTTTATCCTTGATAACATTCATGGTTATGCTGGATTGTTCAACATATTCTCCTGCATTATCTACCGAGTATAGAGGAGAACCGGCATTACAGTCATCATAAATCTCTTCAAATGTATCCTGTGTTGTTTGACCAACGGTAGAAACTGTCATAACACCATTTATGGCAGGAGCAAAGGAGAACCACTGATTAGAACTGTAGTATGTCACATTATTGTTTCCCAGACTCGCAACAATCGGTGAAGTGCAATTATAGCCCAGGAGGGTTTGTGCCTGAAATGCAAGATTCCAGTCGTAATTGTTATCACTTGTTTTTACAAACTTGATGTAATATTTTTCTCCACTTCTTATTTGACGTTGAAATCCTGTGGTTTGAGTGAATCCGGCAATAGGAGTACTTAAATCAGATTCGGCGTATACAACACCACTATAGTGTGAGCTACTCCCATTCGGCTTGGATATAGTGAATATTCCATCAGCATTGGTTGTAAAATAATACCATAAATCTACAGAATTTCCATAATGATAATTAGGAGTATTTAGCCCTTCGTTAGGCTTTATGGCAGTGGCTGAAGTAGCTCCCGTAGGTAATGCGTCATCAGTTATTGACCAGTTATAACTAACTGCACTTCCCGGATTTTTCCATTTTATCAAAACAGGTGCTGTTGAAGTTACCTGAAATGTTTTGGTGCTTTGATATGGTGCAGTATTACCACAGGTTGAAGAGGTATATTTGGGTAAAACTAAATCACCCGGATTGCAACTGTTATAAATTTCAAAAGTTGTTCCAACTGTGGTCAGACCACACGATGAAACAGTAATCAATCGATTTGCTGCAGTGGGTGTGTATATAAACCAGACATCATCTCCACTACCGGTATGGGTGGTTGTATTAGACGAACCAGTATTGGCAACAAATGCTGTGGAACAACTTGTACCATCCTGAGTAGCATAAACGGAATGGTTTGTGAAAAAGAATGCAGATAGGAAAAAAAGTAGTAAAGGTCTTTTCATAATCAAAAATTTACTTGCTGGAATATGATAATAAGTAAGTTATCAAAAATGACATATCATAGAATCAGGATCTTAATACTTTGTTTGGAAAAGAAATCAGTTTCTTTAAAAAAGATACTTTTCCATAAAACATGAATATATCATTTTATATAAAGTTAAATAATCATAAGTAATATTAAAAATTAATTTCAGTTGATTTCAAGTATAGAAACTACAAAGAAATTGCTACAAATCAGTATAATAATCTACGTTTTTAGGTTTCCTTTTCAGGTGAGTAACGATAGGTAAAATCATTGTTCAACAGCAACTATTCAACATTGATTAAAATGCTACAAATTAGCACATAAAAGTGTTTTATGACAAGTTTTCCACAGCTTATTTTCACATAAATAGGATAAATTTATAGCATAAAACAAAATATTTTGAGTCGCAAAGTTAAGCAAAAAAAGACAGATTTTTGTTATTTTATTTACAATGTTATTTTTGAGTTAGTTTTTTTCATCAAAACGGACTAATTTCCGCCGGAGTAAATGTAGTAGTAAATACTACAACCATACTTTTTTCAATAAGTTCATGATAGGGCATCGAATATCAACATAAAAACTCCCCTGAACCGTTTGATTCAGGGGAGTTTTTATTGATACGGTATTCATATCTTTATTTACTCGCTATAATAATTTCTTGCGTTGGCAATCCTTCTACCGAAGCTTTCAGCTTAATGTTTCCGGCTTTGCCGTTAGTTTGCACAATGGCAAGACATTTACCATAGAAAAGATGACGTTCATTCTTCTTTAGCGATACGTGGTCGTTTTGATCCCCGTTATCAGTACCGATAATGCTGCCTTCACCTTCGACAGAGAATTTTACGAGTTTATCAGCCAGTGGAGAGGCAACCCCATCTTTATCTAAGAGTTCAACCGTTACATAGGACAAATCGTCTCCATCGGATGATATGGTAGGACGGTCGGCACTCAAACGTATGCTAACAGCTTCTCCTGCTGTTTTTATTTCCTTGGTCAGTACTTCTTTGCCCGCTTTGCGCGAAACAGCTTTTAAAGTACCAGGAGTATAAGGTATGCGCCACATAACATGCAAATCATCGCCTTTCTTGCTTCGTTTACCCAGCGATTGTCCATTGAGATACAATTCTACTTCATCGGCGTTATTGTAGTAAGCCCAAACATCTACAGTTTGTCCGGGATTCCAATTCCAGTGTGGATATATATGTAACACGTTTTTAGTTGTCCATTCGCTTTGATACATATAATAAATATCTTTAGGAAATCCCGCTAAATCTACTATACCAAAGAATGAGCTGCGGGATGGCCACCAGTAAGGAGTCGGTTCACCCAGATAATCGAAGCCGGTCCAGATATATTGTCCGGCAACGTGGTCATATTTTTTCACAAGTTTCCAGGTTGTTTCGTGAGTAGATCCCCAGGGAGCACGGCTATTATCGTAGGCAGAGCATTTTTGTAACGGGTTGTTGAATGGTTTGTCCCATCGTTCCGGCCAAATATTTACACTATCCGAAGGCATCAGATAAAACCCGCGGGATTGTAAAGAAGAAACGGATTCGGTTACGAAGAAAGGCGTTTTTGGGAAACGGTCGGTTATTTTTTCGAACTCATTTTCATGATAATTAAATCCGATTAAATCCATTGATTCTGATTTAAATAAAGGGTTATTATCTTCAGTTCCATTACATGCGGCAGATACGGGGCGGGTTGGGTCTGCATCTTTTGTTACATCAACCAGATGTCTGGTAAGCAAGGCGAATTTGCCCAGTCTACCGAGCCGAACATCTTCTGTATCGGCAACCTTTCTGTTGTTCAGCAACACATTGGCTGTTTGTAAGTCCATTTCTTTTGATGCTCCTTCTCCCCACTGTTCTCCCACTTCATTACCTATGCTCCAGATAAAAACAGATGGATGGTTTCTGTCACGCTTAACCATGTCTGTTAAATCGCGTACGTGCCATTCGGCAAAATCGCGGGAATAATCATTAATGGTTTTTTGTTTCAGCCACATATCAAATGCTTCGTCCATAACAATAAAGCCCATTTTATCGCACAGATCAAGTAATTCTGGTGCTGGCGGGTTATGCGATGTACGAATTCCGTTACAACCCATCTCCTTTAATATCTGTAACTGGCGTTCGATAGCACGGGTATTAACTGCTGCGCCGAGTGCCCCTAAGTCGTGATGATTGCAGACTCCATTTATTTTTACCCGCTTGCCATTGAGTATAAATCCTTTTTTTACATCAAATTTAAACGAACGAATACCCACATTGGTAGCATATTCGTCGGTTTGACGGCCGGCAACATAAGTGCGCGTAACCAACTTGTAAAGGTAAGGATTTTCAATATTCCACAACTTAGGATTGCTTACAATAATTCTTTGAAGATATTGTTGTGCTACTCCTGTATTTACGTACAACGGACCGTCAACTTTGCTTATCAATTTTCCCTGAGCATCGTAAAGGGATTGTTCAACTCTGACTGTTTTAAGATTTTTGTCATCGTTTTTAATTGTGGTTTGAATGGCAATCTCGGCACTGGTGGCTGTGACTACAGGTGTGGTGACATAAGTCCCCCAATGATCGACGTGGACAGGATTAGTGGTAGTTAACCATACATTTCGATAAATGCCTGACCCAGAATACCAACGCGAGTTAGGTTGTTTAGAGTTATCTGCTTTTACAGCAATTACATTGGAAGCTCCAAATTTGATATAAGGTGTCAAATCATACTGAAATGAAGAATATCCGTATGGGCGTTTTCCGAGTGAAGTACCATTAATCCAAACCTCACTGTTTCTGTACACTCCATCGAAGTCGATAAATATCCGTTTGTTCTTATCTTTACTATCTACAGTGAAAGTTTTCCGATACCAGCCTAATCCGCCTGGTAATGCTCCGCCTCCCGGACTTGCCGGAAAGTCTTTTCCAAAATCAGATTCAATACTCCAGTCGTGCGGGAGGTTAAGCGATCGCCATTTAGAGTCGTCAAAAGACACCTGAGATGCATTGAGCGTGCTATCTGCTAATGTAAATTTCCAGTTCTTATTAAAGCTTTGAACTCTGTTGATTTCTTTTGTAGAACCAGCACCCCATACAGTAACGCTGAGGCAGATAAAAATCAAAAGCAAATTAAGGTTTTTCATGGATTGATATTTTTTTAATATGATATAAAAAGGCACTTTTGATAATCTTTGATGCCGTATTTTTATGGCATTGAATTATCAACGCTCATAACGAGCAAAGTACGAGAAAAATTTTGAAGTATCAAAACATAATTGAAACAAAATGTTGCCTATACAGGAGCATCTGGTTAACAATGAAGGGTGAAATCTGATAATATGTTTAAAGAAAGAAAATCATTTTATATGATACAAAAAATGGTGAGAATAAAGCTCACCATTTTTTGTATTCAATCGAATCAGATGTTTATTCAACACTGAATTTATACACACACCATTCATCATACTTTTCGCCCGGACGAAGAACCGGACTTGGGAAATGAGCAATGTTTGGAGAGTTTGGGAAACCTTGTGTTTCAAGGCAGATAGCGTCTTGACGGTCGTAGATTTTCCCTTCTTTACCTACAATTTTATCCATCCAGTTGCCCGAATAAACCTGCAATCCGGGTTGTGTGGTGAAGGTTTCCATCTTACGTCCGCTGGTAGGGGCGTAAACAGTACCTGCCCAAGCTAATTCGCCTGCCTGATTTTTAATGATACACCAGTTGTTGTCAATTCCCCAACCCGGAACAAATACTTCGTGATCAACACGTCCGTCAATTACCGTTGGTTTGCGGAAATCGAATGGAGTACCTTCTACCGGCCTGATTTCGCCCGACAAAGCGAACGAATCGTCTAACACTGTATAGAAATCGGCGTTGATTTGCAATTGGTGATCGCGGATGGTTCCGTTTCCGGCACCTTTCAGGTTGAAGTACGAATGATTAGTCAATCCAATGATGGTTGCTTTATCGGTAGTAGCTTCATAATGAATTTTTACCTCGTTTTCATCTGTCAAAATGTAGGTACAGGTAACTGTCAGATTACCGGGGTAACCTTCTTCGCCGTCAGGCGAGAAAAGTTCCAACACCAATTCTTGCTGTGAAACGGATTTTACAGTCCATACTTTTTCGTTGTAGCCGTGAATTCCACCGTGCAGCGAGTTCGTTCCGTTATTTACAGGAAGTTGATAGTCCACTCCATCGAGTGTGAATTTACCATCTTTGATACGGTTGGCAAATCGACCACAAACGGCACCGAAATAGATTTCTTTTTCGACAACTTCTTCCAATGTGTCGAAAGCCATCACTACATCATCGAATTTTCCGTTTTTATCGGGAACCATCAAGCGGATGATTTTAGCACCATAGTTGGTAATGTCAACAGACACTCCTTTTTTGTTGAACAATGTGTAAAGCGATACCGGTTTACCGTTCAATTCCAATTCCAATTCTTTTACTGTTTTCATAGGTTATTTTAATGCATAATTCATAATGCACAATTCATAATTGAGATCTTTATTATGCCTCAATTACTGACTAATTATGCATTATGAATTACTAATTATGAATTATATTTTACAAGCTCCGTTACCAATTTCGGCAATGTAGAACTCGGGTTTGATACCAATTTTGGCTTCGTAAGCTGCGCCTACTTCTTTTATGAATGTATCGATAGCTTCGTCTTTTACCAACGATACGGTACATCCGCCAAAACCGCCCCCGGTCATACGTGAGCCGATAACGCCATCAATTTTCCAGGCTTCTTCAGCCATTGTATCCAGTTCAGGTCCGGTTACTTCGTAATCGTCTCGCAATGAAACGTGCGAAGCATTCATCAATTGGCCAAACAATGTTAAATCGGCTGCTTTCAATGCTTTTACAGCATCGCTGGTGCGCTGAACTTCGCCTACCACGTGGCGGGCACGTTTGCGAGCTATCGGGTCAGTAATGGCCGATTCGATAGATTTAAATTCGGCTTCGGTCAATTCGGCCAGGTATTTCAACGGACGCACTTTGTTCAATTGTTCTACTGCCAGTTTACATTCAGCTACGCGTTGGTTGTATGCACCCGAATCCAGTTTGTGCGGACTATGAGTATTTGAAATAAGGATTTTTACGCCTTCCAGTTTTACAGGAACCAATTCAAATTCCAGGGTATCGCAGTTGAGGTGGATAGCGTGATCTTTGGCACCGTTAGCCGAAGCAAACTGATCCATGATACCACAGTTTACCAATGCAAATTCGTGTTCCGATTTCTGA
>Ga0302212_1000768_pt1 | contig 12410 bp, 9 predicted proteins | sample II_Fen_N1_1_FD_200235 | JGI IMG/M metagenome (GOLD analysis project Ga0302212, IMG submission 200235) | Peat permafrost microbial communities from Stordalen Mire near Abisko, Sweden - II_Fen_N1_2 | ecosystem: Environmental > Terrestrial > Soil > Wetlands > Permafrost | place: Sweden: Abisko...
AAATCCAGCAACTCGCGAATGCGGCGCTGTAGCGGCTCGCCTTTGAGACCCTTATAGAACTGCAGTGGTCGTGCCAAGATGCGCTCAATGGACTGCGACGGGTTAAGCGCGGTGTCGGCCATCTGAAACACGATCTGAATCTGCCGTAACTCCTCCTTGCTGCGCTGCTGCAGGTCGGGCTTGAGCTCGCGGTTGCGAAACAGCATGGTGCCCTGGCAGGGCGCGATCAGCCCCGCGATGGCGCGTGCCAGGGTGGTCTTACCTGAGCCCGATTCACCAATCACGCCAATCGCCTGCCCACGGTAAAGCTTGAAGTTGATGTTTTGCAGAATCAGCGTGGCCGGCTGGCCCTTGGTGTCCACCGGGCCGTAGCCGGCCGACAGTTCATGCACATCCAGCAAGAGCTCTCCCTCGCCCCGGCAGCGTTCGGCTGCGCGTGGTATCGGCCTAGCAGCCGCCAGCAGACTCTTGGTGTAATCGTGGTCGGGCGTGGCAAGAATATGGGCCGTGGGGTTGACTTCCTGCGTCCGCCCACCGCGCAGCACCAGAATGTGGTCCGCCATTTGTGCCACCACCGCCAGGTCATGGCTCACGTAAACGGCGGTGGCACGGCGCTCACGCACCACGCGACGAAAGGCACGCAGCACTTCGATCTGCGTGGTCACGTCCAGTGCCGTGGTGGGTTCGTCAAGGATCACGAGATCGGGGTCGGTGATGAGCGCCATCGCCGCCATGAGCCGTTGCAACTGGCCACCCGACACCTGGTGCGGATAGCGCTGGCCAATCGTCTCCGGTTCGGGCAGCGCGAGTTCGCGAAACAACTGCACCGCCTTACGCTCGGCTTCGGCGCGTTGCATGGTGCCATGGATACATGTCGGCTCGACCACCTGGTCCATGATGGTGCGTGATGGGTTGAACGATGCCGCCGCACTCTGCGCAATGTACGCAACGGTGTGCCCGCGCAGCCCACGCTGCTGGGCCGGGGTCAGGTGCAAGACATCAACATCACCGATATACACGCTGCCACCTGAAATGCTGCAACCGTGGCGGGCATAACCCATGAGTGCCAGCGCCGTGGTGGTCTTGCCTGAACCAGACTCTCCGATCAACGCCAACACCTCGCCGGGCTGAATGGAAAAGTTCAGATGGTCGACCAGCGTCTGCGCCCCTGCCGTGATGTGCAAGTCTTTGACAACAACAGATGCACCCATGGTCATCGGCCTCCACGCTCGCGGGCGGCCCGGCCCGGCAAGTTATCGATGACGAGATTGACCGAGATAGTCAAGCTTGCAATCGCCAAAGCAGGTGCAATAACCGATGCACCACCGTCCGGCAGCGCACCAATGTTCTCCCGCACCAGCGAGCCCCAGTCCGCCGATGGTGGCTGGATCCCCAGCCCCAGAAAACTCAGACTGGCCAGCAGCAACACCACATACACAAAGCGCAAACCCATGTCCGCCAGCATTGGCCCCAGAATATTGGGGAGGATTTCGTGCAGCATGATGTAGAGCGTACCTTCGCCGCGTGTACGTGCCACGGTGACGTAATCCAGAGCATTGATGTTGACGGCCAACGAACGAGCGATGCGATAGGCGCCCGGCACGTAGATGGTGGCTGCGGTGAAAACCAGCATCGACACCGACGAGCCAAAACCAGCCACCATGATGAGTGCAAACATCTTGCTGGGTATCGCAGTGAGGGTGTCCAGTACGCGACTCAGTGTGGCGTCCAGTTTGGGGCCACTAGCGGCCGCCAGCAAAGCCAGCAAGGTCCCCAGGCCGCTGGCCAACAAGGTAGCAACCAAGGCGACACCGACGGTGTAGCGGGCACCATCGATCACACGCGCCAGCATGTCGCGGCCCATGTAGTCAGTACCCAGCCAATAGGTGAGACTGATGGGTGCAAACACTTCGCCGCCTTGGGCAAAAACAGGCCGCCCAGCCAACATGGCCGAGCCGAACAACGCAACCAGCAGCCAGAATGTCAGCACCAGCAAGCCGACTCGGCCCACGATGCCGAAGCCACCCAACCAGCGGCGCACGCGTCCATAAGGTCGCGTCACGCTGACAGGCAGCAATGGAGAAGAGGAGGCAGTGTCCATCGTTCAATTCCTCAAGTAGTTCAGCTGTGACGCAGACGGGGGTTGGCAAGGATGCCGAACACGTCTGCGGTTGTCACCAGAATCAGATAGCCCGCGCAGAAGATCATGGTGCAGGCTTGCACCAGCGGCATATCGCGCTGGGTGACGGCGTCGACCATGAGCTTGGCGATACCAGGGTAGTTAAAGATGGTCTCGATAATGATGACGCCGCCCAGCAGGTAAGACAGCGACAATGCCACCGCATTGGCAATGGGCCCCACCCCATTCGGCAGCGCATGGATCAGCACCATGCGCATCGGCGAGGCCCCCTTTAGCCGCACCATCTCGATGTAGGGAGCCTCCAACTGGTCGATCACCGCAGCACGGGTCATGCGCATCATTTGGGCAATGATCACACAGCACAGACTGAACACCGGCATGGCAAAGGCGCGCAGCATCTGCCCGACCGACTCGATCTCGTTCACATACGAGAGTGCTGGCAACCAATGCAGTTTGACAGAAAACACCAGCACCGCCAGCGTGGCAACCAGAAACTCAGGCACCGATACCACGGCCACCGCAGATGTCGACACCAGCCGGTCGTACCACGAGCCGCGCCATACAGCCGATGTGACCCCCAGAAATAGCGCGATAGGCACGGAGAACAAGGCCGTCACCGTCGCCAACAGCAGCGAGTTGGGCAGGCGGCTGACCACCAAATCCCACACCGGCATCTGGGTGGTCGTGGACTGGCCCAAATCACCCTGAACAACACCTTTGAGCCACTGCAAATAACGCATGGGGGCGGGCACATTCAACCCCATCTGGGAACGTAGTGCCGCCAAGGCTTCTGGTGTGGCGTCCTGTCCGAGTTGCTCTTGCGCAGCATCCCCAGGCAACACGGCGGTGATCGAAAAAACGATCACCGACACGGCCAACAGAGACAGCAACGCAAACAGCAGACGCTGTGCCAGGATCTTGAGGATCACGAGGTTCATGGCTTGGGGTTCCAGTGCAGTGCGCAGCAGATGTAGATCAAACGTCGAGCCACACGTTCTCAGCGAATGAGTAGCCCATCAAGCCGCCCAGCGGAATCGGTGACAACCCCTTGAGCTTGGAGGAATGTCCATCGATGCTGGCAAGGAACAGAGGAATACCAATACCCGCCTCTTGGCTGATCAGGGTTTGCATGTCGGCATACATCTGCTTGCGCTTGGCCAAGTCGGTTTCGGCCCGCGAGGACAGCAGCAACTGGTCGAATTGGGCGCTCTTCCAGCGCGACTCATTCCAGGGCGCATCGGACTTGAAGAACTGTGTGAGCAGAGTATCTGCACTTGGCCGCGGGTTCACATTGCCAAAGCCCACGGGACTGTTGAGCCAATGGTTAGACCAGTAGCCATCTGCCGGCATCCGTTTGATGTCCAGCTCCAGACCCACGCGCTGCGCGTTTTGCTGCAGCATCAGCGCCATCTCGACCGAATACATGGCTGCAGGTGAGGCAACCACGGGCACTTTGCCGGTAACGCCCGACTTCTGCAAATGGAATTTGGCCTTGTCCAAATCGAATGGGCGCTGTGGAAGGCCTTTGAAGTGGAAGCGGTTGGTGGGGTCGATCGGCTGGTCGTTGGCCACCACAGCGTAATCAAGGGCAATGGTCTTCTTCATCTGTTCACGGTCGAACAGGTACTTCATCCCAAGGGCAAAGTCAGGACTCATGCCTGGGCCAACGTCCCTGCGCAGGATGAGGTCGGTGTACTGACCAGACTGGGTGGTGAATATTGCATAGCCAGGCGTACTTTTGACGCGCGCCACGGCACGTGGGTTGACCGAGGCAACAAGGTCCATCCCCCCCGACAACAGTGCATTGACGCGGGCGCTCTCGTCACCGATGCCCACAAACTCGATCTCGTCAAGATAGGGCTTGCCAGGCTTCCAATAGGCCTCGTTACGCACCACCAGCGAGCGCATACCAGGTTTGAATTCCTTCAGCTTGTAGGGCCCCGTACCAATACCGGCATTGAAATCGGTCGTACCATCTTTGACGATATGGAAGTGAAAAGTGCCAAGGATCACGGGGAAATCGGCATTGGGCGCCGTGAGCACCATGGTCACCTCGTTCGGGCCGGATGCCTTCACGCTGTCAATTTGCTCGGCCAATGCCTTTGCCTTCGATGCCGTGGCCGGGTCTTTGTGGCGCATGATGGAAAAAACCACATCGGCAGGCGACAGCGCCTTGCCGTCATGAAATACCACACCCTTGCGCAGGGTAAAAATCCAAGTCTTGGCGTCCTGTGTCGCAAACGATTCGGCCAGCGCGGGCTGCGGCGTTAGCGAACCATCAAGCACAGTGAGACCGTTATAGAGCATGTTGCAGCGCGAATAGTCTGCCTGGTTCGACTGCTTTGCCGGGTCCAGTGTGTCCGTGGCGGCAGCCGTGGCGCCCGCCACGCGGATACGTCCGCCACGGCGGGGGGTCTCTGCGTGGGCCGTCACGGCCAAACCCGCCAAGCCTCCGGCCAAGGTGGCCTGCATGCCGCCGGCCATCAACATAGCGAGGACATCACGCCGCGAGGCGCCGCGTTGTAGCGACGCCATCACGCGAAGGCTATCTTTGGGGCCGACAAGGCGCTCGAATTTGCTATGGCTGTCGCTCATGGTGCTACTCCTGGGTGAAATGGTGAATAGGAAACAACGGGGGGAGATTAAAAATGGGTGGATTGCAAGACTCAGGCCAAACGGTCCTTGAGCTGGTAATACATACCCACGATTGGTAAAAACCAGGGTGAGCCAAAGTGGCCGGGAATGGCAGACCAGCGACGCCCCTGCCAAGGGTTGGCAGCAGCATCACCAAGCATCACTGCAGCCATGCGTTCGCCCATGTGAACCGACATCTGCGTGCCATGGCCGCTGTAGCCCATGGCGTAGAACAGGCCGTCGCGCTCACCTGCGTGGGGCAGCCGATCTTGAGTCATATCGACCAGGCCGCCCCAGCAGTAATCCAGCCGCACATGGCCAAGTTGGGGAAATGTATGTTCAATACCAGCCCGCAAAATTTCGCCACTGGCGGCATCTTTTTGCGGACTGGAAACGTCAAAACGCGCGCGCCCGCCAAATACCAGGCGGTGATCTTCGGTAAGGCGAAAGTAATGATGAATGTTCGCCACCGTGACATAGGTGCGCCGCGCGGACAACAGGGCACGTGCGCGCGATGCCCCCAAGGGCTCGGTGGTCACAATGAAACTGCCGACAGGCACGATGCGGCGGCGCAGCCAGCCAAACGTGCCATAGCCGCCGTGACGCGATGCGCCCGTCGCGAGCAACACCTGATTGGCCTGCACCACGCCACGCGTTGTGTGCAGACGGTGCTGCTGGCCTTGCACGCGCTCGATGCGCTGCACGCAAGTCCCGGTGTGGATCTGTGCGCCATGACTTTGGGCCGCCAGGGCCAGACCATGTGCAAACTGGCCCATGTGCATCTGGCCGCTGCGTTTGTACAAGATGCCGCCCTGAAAGCGGTCACTTTGCACTTCTGCACGCACCTGCCCAGCGTCCAGTATCTCGACATCGGTGTCCACACCGTCCGCGATCAGACGCTCGGCGCTGCGACGCAGCACATCCATCTGGTAGCCTTTGGTGGCGAGCTTGAGCTTGCCATGGCGCAAAAAGTCGCAGGCGATCGCTTCATCACGCACGATTCGCTCCACCGTATCCACCGCATCGTCATAGGCGTGGTACCACGCTCGCGCACGCTCCACACCCACCTTGGCCGCAACTTCTGCGTAATCTACCGCCAGCCCATTGTTGACATGCCCGCCGTTGCGGCCAGAAGCTTCAGGGGCCACAGTCGCACCAGCCTCCAACAGAATCACCCGCACGCCCCGTTTGGCCAGAGCTAGTGCAGCCGACAGCCCGGTAAAGCCCCCGCCCACAATGGCCACATCCACCTGCTGCGGCAGATCGTGTGCAGTCAGAACCAAGGGGGGGATCGATTCGCTCCAATAGGACTCGAGTTTCATGGCGATCAAGGGTGGTTAGGCGTTGGTAAAACGGGAAATGAAAGGACTCAGAGGCCGACGACGCCCGGCAAACCGCCGATGTCCTGGATTTCGGTGTAACCGTAGGCCGGGTTACCCGGACCATGGCCACGATTGACAAACACCTTGTTCTTGATGCCGATGTCGTCCGCAGACATCAGGTCGTAGCGCAGACTGGAGGACACGTGCAGCACATCTTCGGGATTGCAGCCCAGCGAGTCCAGCATGTATTCGAAGGCTTTCAGACGTGGCTTGTAGGCCTGCGCCTGCTGGGCCGTATACACACGATGAAATGGGGCACCGAGCATGGCCACATTCTTCTGTATCTGTGCATCTGCCGCGTTCGACAAAATCACCAACGGAATTTCCTTGGCAACCTTGGCTAGGCCGGCGGGGACGTCTGCATGCGGATCCCAGGTGGGCACGGCGTCGTAAAACTTTTGACCATCGGCGTCAAAGTACTGAATTTTCCACTTCTTGCACAGCCGACGCACGGCGTTCTTCAGTACCACTTCATAGGGTTGCCAGTCACCCAGCACCTCATCAAAACGGTAGGCGGTGAAATCGGCAATGAACGTCTCCATGCGATCGACCGGAATGCGGTCGGCAAACAATTCACGCGTCATCTCTCCCATGCGAAAGCGCGTGAGGGTACCGTAGCAATCAAAGGTCACATACTTGGGGCGAAAGATCATGATCTCGTCTCCTTGGGTTCTACCGGCAACCGACCGGGGCGGACCGTCAGGCCTCGTGAGGCGCTTTCGACAGTGTGTTGTTACGGACAGATTGAAGCACGCGATTTAGCTGTTTTTGTAGGGAAATACAGGGGGGGCGCGCGAGAAAGCTGCGGTTTAAGGGGGGGGCTGCGGCATGCCATGCGGTCTGCACCGCATGCGTGCAGACACGCACCGTTAGTGCACTTCAGCAAAGTCAATGAGCACACTTTTGAAGCGCAGATTGGCCTCCACCGCCTGACGCCCCAAGTCTTTGCCAATGCCAGACTGATGGTAGCCACCGGTGGGGATCACGAAGTCCGCACTGCGCCCATAACGGTTAATCCACACCGTACCCGCGCTGATGTTGCGCATTGCACGCAACGCGCGCCCAATATTGGCCGTGTGCACGCCAGACGCCAGGCCATAGTGCTCATGAGCAGCCAGTGCCAAGCCCTCCTCTTCGGTGTCGAATACCTGCACCGTGAGTACGGGGCCGAAGATCTCCTCTTGCACCGCCGGATTGTTTGCCGTTACACCTTCGAGCAGGGTCGGCTGAAAGTATGCACCGCCCGGCCCGCCGTCGAACAAGCCACCGCCGCAACGCAGTTGCGCACCCGCATCGCGCGCGCGCTCCACAATGTCAAGAATTCGTGCCGCCTGCGGTGCTGAGATGATGGGCGACAACGTGGCAGCATCGTCCCAAGTTGCGCCTGGCCGCAAGTCGGCGAAGCGCGCTGCAATGCGCTCCACGAGCGCCTCGGCGACACCACGTTGCACGATCAGACGCGAGCCTGCCACACACACCTGGCCAGCATTGCCGGTAATGCCCCCCGCGATGATGCCGGCCAGTCGTTGGATGTCGGGTGCATCGTCAAACACCAGCTGCGGACTCTTGCCCCCCAGCTCCAGTGTCACGGGCTTGGGGCCATGCAGCGCACAGCTGGCCATAATCGCCGCACCCGTGCGAGTCGAGCCCGTAAAGGTCATCTTGGAAATCAACGGATGGCGAGTGAGCGCCTCACCTGTCGTGCGGCCATCACCCTGCACCACATTGAACATGCCAGCGGGCACGCCCGCCGCGATGGCCAGTTCGGCCAAGCGAATGGCCGAGAACGGCGTCATCTCCGATGGCTTGAGCACCACAGCGTTGCCTGCGGCCAATGCCGCCCCCACCTTCCACGACATCATGACCAGCGGAAAATTCCAAGGCGTGATCGCGCCCACCACACCGTAGGGTTCAGCCACGACCATGCCGAGGTGATCATGCCGCGTAGCCGCCACGTCGCCGCCTAACTTGTCGGCGTACTCGGCAAAGAAGCGTAACCCTTCGGCGGTAAAAGGAACATCCCATGCCGAGGCATCCTGCACGGGGCGCGTAGAACATACGGCTTCGAGCGGCGCCAGATGCGCCACGTCGGCATCGATCAAATCGGCCCAACGGCGCATCACACGGGCACGATCACGCGGTGGGCGCCGCGCCCAATCGCTGTTACGCCAGGCCTGCCAAGCGTTTTGCACGGCGGCGTCAACGGTGCTGGCATCGGCCAATGGCAACTCGGCGTGCACCTGCGCGTCGGAAGGGCGCAATACGGCGATACGCCCGGTGTCAGAAACCATCCGTCCGCCGATGAAATGGACCGATGGGACGGAAATGGATTGTGGGTCGAATAAAAACATGAAGCAGCACACGCAACGGGCTTGCGTGCAGTAGTGAAGGGAGGCTTGATGCTAGACAGGAAGGCCCAGCATTTGTACCTGTAACACCGCACTCAGCCGCAGTGAATTGCAAAACCCATCACCTTGACAGAAGAAGCTTGCAAGTTGCACGAAAACCCAAATTGGTACTGGCGCAGTTCACCGATGTCGTCCAAGATAGATACCAACTCCCTTGGCTTCAAGAACGTCATTCATGCTTTCCTCCCTGCTGTCCACGCCCCAATTCAACACCCATGACGGTGTACTGATACGTCCCATGACACCAGCCGATCTGAAGGATGCCCACGCGCTGTCAGCCGAGCTGCGCTGGCCGCACCGCCCGGTGGACTGGGAACAGATGTTTGCGCACTCACATGGCTTTGTGGCCGAGCGCGATGGTCAGATCATTGCCACAGCACAGCGCTGGCAATGGGGGGATCACCACGCGACCATCGGACTGGTGATCGTCACACCCGCCTGCCAGGGGCGACGCATCGGTCATCGCCTGATGAGCGGCCTGCTGGAAGGCATGGACAAGCACACCGTGCTTTTACACGCCACGGCTGAAGGGCGTGGCCTGTATGAGAGACTAGGTTTCGTGCGCACCGGCGAGATCCGCCAGCATCAGGGCCTAGTGCCACCCACACCGCTGATCGCACTGCCCCCAGGCTGGCGCCTGCGCCCATTGGGGCAGAACGAAGCACCGGCTTTGCACCGACTGGACGCACAAGCGCGCGGTATGCCTCGCCACGCGCTGATCGATGACCTGCTGATCCAGGCCGACGCCTGCGTGGTGCTGGACCACGATGGTGAGCAGCGCGGCTTTGGCATGCTGCGTCGCTTCGGCCGCGGGCATGCCATTGGCCCAGTGGTCGCGCCGAACGTGGAAAGCGCCAAAGCACTGATCGCACACCTGGCTGGTGCGAATGCGGGCCACTTCACACGCATTGACATTGATTTCGACAGTGGACTGTCGGAGTGGCTGGAGCGCATCGGCCTGCTCCGAGTGGATGCCCCCACCACCATGGTACGCGGTACACCGCTGGCACATTCCCCAGGCGATCCATTCTTGTTCGCCATCGTGAACCAAGCGGTGGGCTGATGCGATGCGCAGCACATTTCTCTACAAGTCCGACCCGGTTCGAGGCCAGGCCTGGGTCGAAGTCTTTCGCCAGCGGCGCCCCGATATTGACTTTCGCATTTGGCCCGACATCGGAGATGCCGAGCAGGTCCATTTTTTGATGGCCTGGGTTCCCCCAGTTCCACTGAAAGAGTGTTTCCCCAATCTCAAGGTCCTGTTCTCGTCCGGCGCAGGCATTGATCAATTCGATTTTGCAGCCCTGCCACCAGATCTGCCTGTGGTACGCATGGTGGAGCCCGGCATTGTTGATGGCATGGTCGAGTACGTGACACATGCCGTACTGGATCTGCACCGCGACATGCCGCAATACCGCCGCCAGCAACAGCAAGGCGAGTGGCACGTGCGACCCGTTTTCCCCGCTAACAAGCGACGAGTGGGCGTACTCGGCCTCGGTTTGCTGGGGCAAGCTGTTCTCACCAATTTGAAACACTTGGGCTTCCAGTGTGCTGGCTGGAGCCGCTCGCGCCATGCCATAGATGGGATGCACTGTTATGCCGGCAACGATGAGCTAGCGGCATTTCTGGCACACACCGACATCCTGGTATGCCTGCTGCCGCTGACCGACGCCACGCGTCACTTGCTTGATGCCAAACTATTTGCGCAGTTGCCAACCGGAGCCAGTCTCGTGCATGTGGGCCGCGGACCGCAGCTCGTAGACGCCGATCTGCTGGCCGCGCTAGACGCCGGTCATCTCAGCGAAGCGGTGTTGGATGTAACGCATCCCGAGCCCCTGCCACCATCACACGCGTTCTGGCGCCATCCGCACATCCGGCTCACACCCCACATAGCCAGCGTCACCCAGCCACTCAGCGCGGCGGAGGTCGTGCTCGACAACTTGCACCGCTTTGAAGCCGGTACGCCCATGGTGGGCCTGGTGGATCGCGCACGCGGCTACTGACAGCACCCCGTGTGCGCACAGCACAATCTGCCGCCAAAGTCCTAACAACCGCAGCGTGCTTCGTGCACACCACCCAAACCAGCACCACACAACAACGTAAACGTTCTAACCTAAGAACATTGATTGCTGCCATCTTTCGTGCACTGAGAAACTGCCATGAACCAACTTACCGACCTCCCCCTGCTCGCGTCGCTCGACGCCATTGACCGTGCTCACCTGATCCACCCCGTCTCGTCCTGGCGAGGCCATGAACAGCGAGGCCCAACGGTGCTTTCGTCTGGCCATGGTGCATGGCTGAAGGACGCCAAGGGCCACGAGCTGCTCGACGCCTTTGCCGGTCTGTGGTGTGTGAACGTAGGTTACGGCCAAGAAAGCGTTGTACAGGCCGCTGCCGAGCAGATGCGCCGCCTGCCCTACGCCACAGGCTACTTCCACTTCAGCAGTGAGCCGGCGATCCGCTTGGCCGAGAAACTGGTGCAGATCACACCGGAGTCGCTGAACCATGTCTACCTCACGCTGGGCGGATCCGAGTCGGTGGATGCGGCGGTCCGTTTCATCGTCCAGTACTACAACGCCATCGGCAAGCCCGCAAAGAAGCACTTCATCGCACTGGAGCGTGGCTACCATGGCTCGTCATCCACCGGCGCAGGCCTCACCGCGTTGTCCGCCTTTCACCGCGGCTTTGATTTGCCGCTCCAGACCCAGCACTACATCCCATCCCCCAACCCCTACCGATCGGTCAACCCGGCCGATACACAAGGCATCATCGCCGCCTCAGTGACGGCATTACGCGCCAAGGTGGCCGAACTGGGAGCCGACAATGTGGCCGCTTTCTTCTGCGAGCCCATCCAGGGTTCGGGTGGCGTGATCGTGCCACCCCAGGGCTGGCTCAAGGCCATGCGCGAGGCCACCCGAGAACTGGGCATTCTGTTCGTGGTCGATGAAGTTATCACCGGGTTCGGCCGCACCGGCCCCATGTTCGCCTGCGAAGCGGAAGGGGTAGCGCCTGACATCATGACCATGGCCAAAGGCCTGACGGCAGGTTATGCCCCTATGGGCGCCACCATGCTTTCCGATCAGGTCTACGCCGGCATCGCCGACGGGGCTCCTGCTGGCGTCCCGATTGGCCATGGCGCGACCTACTCCGCCCACCCGGTGAGCGCGGCAGTCGCACTGGAAGTGCTGCGCCTGTACGAAGAGGGCGGCATCCTGGCCAATGGCCAGCGCGGTGCCGCTTCGTTTGCGGCTGGACTGGACGCGCTGCTTGACCACCCGCTGGTGGGTGATTCACGCCACCGCGGCCTGCTGGGAGCACTGGAGCTGGTCAGCAACAAGGCCTCCAAACGCGGCTTCGACGTGTCTCTGGGCCTGCCCGAACGGATAGCCGCCATCAGCTACCGTAACGGTCTCGTGTTCCGCGCCTTCGGCGACAACATTCTGGGTTTTGCGCCCGCGCTGACCTACACCGAAGACGATTTCGCGCTGATGTTCCAGCGCCTCAAGATGACGTTGGATGAGGTCCTTGCTGCGCCCGACGTTCGCGCGGCCATCACCGGCTGAAAAAAATCCCTCTCTGCCGCAAAATCGAAGCTTATCTCACGTCTTAGACCCAAAACATGACCGAAGCCTTCAAGATCGACCGCCTGGATCTCCGTATCCTGGCCCAGCTGCAGAAAAACGGCCGCATGACCAACGTGGATCTCGCAGACGCCGTCGGTTTGTCACCAAGTCCCTGCCTGATCCGCGTGAAACGACTGGAGCAGGCAGGATACATCGCGGGCTATGGCGCCCACCTGCGACTGGAAAAGCTCGGCGACACACTCACCGTGTTTACCGAGGTCACCCT
>Ga0302212_1000773_pt1 | contig 12364 bp, 12 predicted proteins | sample II_Fen_N1_1_FD_200235 | JGI IMG/M metagenome (GOLD analysis project Ga0302212, IMG submission 200235) | Peat permafrost microbial communities from Stordalen Mire near Abisko, Sweden - II_Fen_N1_2 | ecosystem: Environmental > Terrestrial > Soil > Wetlands > Permafrost | place: Sweden: Abisko...
GCTCGTTGCAAACCAGGCCACCCAGACGCACGCCACCGGAGTTGGCGTACTTCAGAATACCCTTGGAGATGTTGTTGGCAGCGTACATGGCCATCATTTCGCCAGACATGACGATGTAGATTTCTTGAGCCTTGTTTTCGCGGATGGGCATGGCGAAACCGCCGCACACCACGTCGCCCAGCACGTCGTAGGACACGTAGTCCACGCCGTCATAAGCGCCGTTTTCTTCCAAGAAGTTGATCGAGGTGATGACACCGCGACCAGCGCAGCCAACTCCTGGCTCTGGGCCACCGGACTCGACGCAGCGGATGTCTTTGTAACCGATCTTCATCACGTCTTCGAGCTCCAGATCCTCCACGGAACCGGCTTCAGCGGCCAGCGACAGGATGGTGTCTTGAGCCTTGGCGTGCAGGATCAGGCGGGTGGAGTCAGCTTTTGGGTCGCAGCCGACGATCAGGATTTTCTGGCCGAGGTCGGACAGAGCAGCCAGGGTGTTTTGGGAAGTGGTCGATTTACCGATGCCACCTTTGCCGTAGAAGGCGATTTGCCGAAGTTTAGCCATTGCAGTACTCCATTCAGGAAAGATTAAAAAAAACCTAAGGTTGCGTAGCCGCGACTTGGGTCAGCCTTTCGTGCCTGTTGGTCTTATTCTTAGGTTCACGTCGGCCGGACTGATGTCCGCGCACCTTCTCCATTGCAGCTTCCGTGCCAGCTATTTCAAGCGTCTTTTCAGGCGTAGGAATCAGCCCTTCTCTAGAGAGAAAAGCTGTTTTTCAAGGGCGCTGCAGGGTTTTTGCGCTTTGTCCATTTCCCGACAAAACGCCGCAGCGTGTCGGGAAAATTCCGGCCCGCGCTGTCGCCGGGTGGGTTTGTGTCGGGTTTGCAGCGCGCCATGCCTGGTTAACGACTGCTTCATGCCTGGTACGGTCATTGCTGATAAGAGTGATATGAACCTGCCCGTCACCCCCGCTGCGCCCACCCAGAGCGCCTCTCATTTCGAGCTGCTCGGCGGCCACGAGACCGTGGTGCGGCTGGTCAACGCCTTTTACCGCCAAATGGACACCCGCCCCGACGCCGTCGGCATTCGCGCCATGCACGAGCCCGATCTGTCTTCGACCAAGGCGGTGCTGGTGCTGTATCTGTGCGAGTGGCTGGGCGGCCCGAAAGACTATTCAAGCCAGCGCGGCCATCCGCGCCTGCGCATGCGCCACGCCGGGTTTGCCATTGGCGTCCCCGAGCGTGACGCCTGGCTGGCCTGCATGCAGGCGGCGATGGACGAGGTGGGCGTAGTGCCCGCCCTGCAAAGCGCCTTGATGGCTGCTTTTTTCAAGACGGCCGACTGGATGCGCAACACCGGCCCTCACCCCTGACCGATTTCAACCACCCTGAAGGACTCTTCATGACTGCAACCCTGGAACTCAAACCCATTGACGACACCGCATTTGCGCGGCTCGAACAAGAGGGCCGACTGCTCAACCCGCTGGTCAAAGGCCCGACAGCCAAGCCTGGCCGCGTCGGTTTCCGAGGCGAGCTGGCCCTGCGCTTTGCCCCCAAGCTGGCCGACGAAGCCCGCCCACCGCTGCTGCTGTGCGGCCAAGCGATGGCAGTGGCCACGGTGGGCGACAAAACCCTGCCGTTCTTTGCTGGCTACCTGCTGAGCTTTGAATACCTCAAGGACGTTGCTGAAGTGCTGGGCGACACCCTGAGCGCAGGCGGCAAGTACTTCCTGTTCTGCGACAACATCGACCTGTCGAAAAAATACCAAGTGCCGTACAAAGGCGCCATGTTCTATGTGCTGCCGATTCTCGAATCGACCGTCTATAACGAGATGCTCGATCTGCTGTACCTCGAAAAGAACGATCTGAAAAAGAAAGACACCGCTGGCAAGCTCGACGCTGTGGCCAACGCGGCCCTGAAGTACGACGTGACCTTCGACACCATCACCTACGAAGAAGGTCTGGCGCTGATGGGCCCGGTGCGCAACCCGAACGAAAACCGCCCGGTCTGATTCTTTAACGACTGGCTCCATGAGCGCGCTCACCCACTGGCTGGCACTGCAGGGCTTTCCCGGCCCGCAGGCGCGCCACAGCAACGGTGACACGCCCTTGATGCGCGCCGCCTGGCAGGGCGAGGACGCTATCGTCCTGGCCCTACTGGCGGGCGGCGCCGCACTTTTCGACCTCAACGACGAGGGCAACAACGCCCTCTGGTTTGCCTGCCTGAGCGGCAGCCTGGCCTTGATTGCGCGGCTGATCGACGCAGGCCTGCCCATCAACCACAGCAACGACGCCGGTCTGACCTGCCTGATGCAGGCCGCCCGCAATGGTCGTCTGGACATTTTTCAATCGCTGCTGGCGCAGGGCGCCGACATTGGGCTGCGAGCGCCCGATGGCCGCAGCGCGCTCGACATGTGGCCCCAGCCCATCCCCGGCCTGCAAGCGCCCACCTGAGATGCCCATGACTTCCCCCGAACACAGTGCTGCCGTTTCGGCCTATCACCAGCGCACCAAGCACCGGCAAGAGCGTTACGCCGCCGGTCCCGAGACGCTGGACTGGGACGCGCAGCCCGACCCGTTTCGCCGCTTTGCCGGTGCGCCTTTTGTCTCGCTGCCACTGCCCGCCGATCACGACAAAGCCGCCTGGACGCAGCTTTTCACCCCCGGCGCCATCGCGCCGCACGCGCCCAATTTGCACAGCCTAGGCCTGCTGCTGGAACTGTCGTTCGCGCTGTCAGCATGGAAAGAATTTGGCCCGGATCGCTGGGCGCAACGCTGCAACCCGTCCAGCGGCAATCTGCACCCGACCGAGGTCTATTTGCTGGCGCGTGGGCTGACCGACCTCAATGATGGCCTCTACCACTACGCGCCCAAAGAGCACGGGCTGGAGCAGCGCGCCGGTTTTGCGGGCGCCCCAGCGTCTGGCACCTGTGCCCAGCCACTCGTTCAGCCCGCGCCTGCTGCGCCCGCGATGGCCAGCTCTGCCGCTGCCGCTTGCACGCCCGCGCCGCGCCTGCTGGTCGGTTTCAGCTCCATTCACTGGCGCGAGGCCTGGAAATACGGCGAGCGCGCCTTTCGCTACTGCCAGCTCGACATGGGCCACGCCATCGGCGCGCTGCGCTATGCCGCCGCCGTGCTCGGCTGGCGCCTGCGCGAAGTCGCCCTGAACCACGCCGAAGTCGCCGCGCTGCTCGGTCTGGACCGGGCCGAAGACTTCGCCAGCGTCGAGCGCGAAGAGCCCGAAGCCATTTTCGAGCTACTGCTGTCGCCTGAAAGCCGCGCCACGCCACCCGCCGCCGACGCTGCGATGCCAGAAGGTACGAATAGCGCCAAAACCGCAACCAGCGTGGCTGAAACGAATGCCGATGCTGGCGCCACGCTGACCGACTGGTTCAGCGGCGCCGCTTGGTACGGCCAGGCCAATCGGCTGGATCGCCATCCGATGTACCGCTGGCCGGTCATCGACGAGGTGGCGCAGGCTTCGCGCCGCAGCGCACGCCCGGCTGTCAACCCGCTGCCGCCGCTGGCCGCACGCCGCCTGCTGCCCGCCACCGATGCCAAAGCCGCCGACCTGATCCGTTCGCGCCGCAGCGCCCAGCGTTTTGACCGGCGCGCCCGTCTCGAAGCCGACAAATTCTGGCCGATGATGGCCGCCTTGATGCCACAAACGCCACAAGGCGAGGCGACGCTTCCCTGGGACGCGCTATCCGCGCCAACGGCGGTGCATGCCGTGCTGTTCGCCCACCGCATCGATGGCTTGGCGCCCGGCGCTTATTGCCTGCCGCGCCACGCCTCGGCGCAGCCCGCGCTACAGGCGGCCATGCCGCATCTGGCCTGGGCGCCGGTACACGGTCGTCCTGCTGACATTCCTTTGTACGAATTGACGCAAAACCCCGCGCTGGCAGGCACCGTGCGCACGCTGAGCTGCCATCAGGCGATTGGCGCCGATGCCGTGTTTGTCGTGGCGCTGCTGGCCCGCTTTGACCAGACCTTTGCACAAGCCCCCTGGCGCTACCGCGATGTGCTTCAGGAAGCGGGCCTGATCGGCCAGACGCTCTACCTCGAAGCCGAGGCCGCCGGACTGCGCGGCACCGGCATCGGCTGCTATTTTGACGACGCCATGCACGAACTGCTGGGCCTGAGCGGCCCTTTGTCCGACTTGGCCACGGGCCCCTGGCAAGTTCTCTACCATTTCAGCGTCGGCCAGCCGGTTCCCGACACCCGCATCACCAGTTCCCCACCCTACGACAAGGAAAATCGCCCATGAAAGGCCAACGCACGTTTCGCCGCCTCACCCTCTCCGAGCTGGGTGCCTGGCAAGGTCAACGGCCCAATGCCTTGGTGCTTGACGCCCGCGACGCCGACAGCCACGCCAAAAACGGCTGGAGCGGCTCGGTTTTTCTCGGTCGCCACAACCAGGACGAGCTGCTGCTGCGCACCACGCGGCGCCAGCCCGTGCTGATTTACTGCTACCACGGCAACGCCAGCCAGACCTGGGCACAGATGTTTGCCGATTTTGGCTTTACCGATGTCTGCGATCTGGTCGGCGGCCACGCTGCCTGGGTGACAGGCACGGCAACGGCCAATCCGTCCGGCAAGCTGCCCACGCCCGAGCTGGCCGCGTGGATGGCCCGCGAAGGCTTTGTCGGCCCGGACGGACGCGGCGCGCACGGCAACACCCCGCTGATGGTCGCCGCCTGGCGCGGCGCCGCCGACATCATTGAAGCGCTGCTGGCCCACGGCGTGGTGCTGGACGCGGCCAACAACGACGGCAACAACGCCTTGTGGCTGGCCTGCGTCAACGGCCACCTGCCGACCATCGAGCGCCTGGCGCGTGCAGGCGTGCCGATCAACCACGCCAACACCACCGGCGCCACCTGCCTGATGTACGCCGCCTCGTCGGGCAAAACCGCCGTGCTGCGCACGCTGCTGTCACTGAACGCCGACTTGAACCTGCGCACCCAGGACGACTTCAGCGCCCTCGACATGGCCGCGAACCTAGACTGCCTCAAACTGCTTCGCCAAAATTAAGCTCTATCTCATGGCCCACATCACTTTTTTTGAAAAACCTGGCTGCGGCGGCAACGCCAAGCAAAAGGCTTTGTTGCGCGCGGCCCGCCACACGCTCGATGTGCGCGATCTGCTGACCTGGCCCTGGACATCCGAGTCGCTGCTGGCGTTTCTGGCGCCGCTGCCGGTGGCCCAGTGGTTTAACCGCGCCGCCCCGCGCGTCAAATCCGGCCAGATTGTTCCCGAGGCGCTGAGCGCCGACGCCGCGCTAGCCCTGCTGCTGGCCGAGCCACTGCTGATTCGCCGCCCGCTGATGGCGCTGGGCGAAGAACGCATGGTCGGCTTTGACGCTGACAAAGTCCACGCCTGGATCGGCCTCGGGCCGAACGCGCCCGACTCCGGCACGCCGCTCGAAGGCTGCGCCGCCGCCGCTGGTCACTGTGCCGCCACCGCATCCACCCCGTCCTGAACTGGAGACATCACCATGCCGATTTATGACTACAACTGCCAGAGCTGCGGCCACCCGTTTGAAACCCTGGTGCGCACCGGGGCCACGCCCGCCTGCCCGCAATGCGGCAGCACGGCGCTGGAAAAGCTCGTTTCGCGCTTGGCCCCAGCCGGAAAAATCGAAGCCATCCGCATGGCGCATCGCCGCGTCGCTGCCGCGCAAGGCCATTTCGACCACTACAGCGCGTCCGACAAAGCCAAGCTGCTCAAAGGAAAGAAGAACATCTGATGGACCTCGTTTACACCACCACGATGCTGACCCAAGGCGGGCGCAGCGGCCAGATTCAAAACGAAGACGGCAGCTTCAAGCTCAAACTGGCCGTGCCCAAGGAAATGAAAGGCAGCGGCGAAGGCACAAACCCCGAACAATTGTTCGCTGGCGCGTTTGCGGCGTGTTTCGAACATTCGATCCGCCACATCGCCAAAACCGACAAACTGCCGCTGCGCGGCTGCTACGTCGAAGCGGTGCTGTCGATGTACGTCAACTTTGAAGGCGCTTACCGCATGGCGCTGAGCCTGACCGCCTTCATGGCCGGGCCGCTCGACCAGAGCACCGCCGACAGCCTGATGGAGCGCGCCAAAGGCATCTGCCCCTACGCCGACGCCACCAAAACCAACATGAGTTTGAACCTCAAGGCCGTGCTCGACACGCCGGAGGGCGTGTAGGCGGTGCGCCGCACTTGGGATTCATTCAAATCTGACCCCAATTTCCCACATATTCAGGTTCCAACGAGTTGTTCTTTCAGGATGTCAGGTGCTCGAGCACTGAGTCCCGGCGCAGCGCAGCCTGCCAGAAGCAGGGCCAGCCGCACGCAAACCCTCACATGGCGCTCAATATTGAGCGCTCAGCGTGGAGTACGGCGAAAGTGCCCGAGAAACAACATCACCCAGCCAACGGTGGCCAGCAGGAAAATGACCAGTCCACCCGTCAACCCTTGCGAAGATAGCTGCGGCGGTACTGCCTCATTGGCCCGAACGACAAGCCAGTGCGTGTAGCAAAGAAAAGTCAGCAGCATGAAAGCAAAGCGCATCAACTGCCGAGAAATGAAATCGATGGTTTCGGCCCGATGCGCCTGCGCCAGCCAGTACTCTGGGTTGGGCAGGTTGATACGTGCATTTGGATTGCGAAGCATCCAGTTTGGCAAGACACCCAAAACGACCGGAACGAGCACGACGAGAGCGAGCATGAACCCTCTGTAAACCGCACGCGGCATCCAGCCATTTACCCGGCCGGATGCGTCAAAGTGAGAGGCAACGACATCTGGCAGCGCTCGACTGCTCAACCAAACGAACCAAGCAGCGCAGGCAACAGCGACCAGAAATGGCACAAGAGATCTGTTTCGTTCATTGGGTTTCATTGAGCTGACCTTTTCGACTGACTCTAGCACTGGCAACGTCAGCCCTCAGGGCATCCAGGCCGCGCTCAAGCTCGCTGGGTCCAGCTTGAGCGCGGCGCAAGCGTCGAGCAGCACGGCGCGGCGATGCGGGTACGGCCAGCGGCGACGACTTCTGGCGCGGCGGGTTTGGACTCGGGCGGTTGCCACAACGCGGGCGTTGGCGTGGTCAGCGTGGCGGCACCGCTGGCGGTTTGAGCCGATGAGGCGCTGGCCCAGCAGCCGCTTGCCGGGCGCAGCCAGCTAACTTCAAAGCGCGCCCAGCGGCGGCGCGGATCGCAGCTAAAGTGGACACCAGACACCAGTTTAAGCAGGACACGGTTGAAGAAATGCGTGGGCTGGCGCTTACCTTTGGCGGCCAGCGTCGCGTTTCACACCCAGCGTAAAGAAGAACTTGGCATAAACGAGACAGCAGGATCGTTGCCCATGCGACAGACCCGCAGACATGGCATGTTTCCTGCGCCGCAGCCCTCATGCCTGCCCTGAACCCACGGACTGCGGCGCGTTCCCAACAAACCCGACAAGCGCGGCGGCCTGCCAGCGCGCCTGCGCTGCGCCATCAACTCGGCGTTTTCCAGTCGTTTTTCATTCTTTAAGGCCACCATGTCCAACCGCCTCGCCTCCGAAGCCTCAGCTTATCTTCAGCAGCATGCCGGGCAGCCGGTCGATTGGTATCCCTGGGGCGACGAGGCGCTGACGCTGGCGCGGCGGCTGGACAAGCCGATTTTGCTGTCCATCGGTTACGCCGCCTGCCACTGGTGCCATGTGATGGCGCGCGAATCGTTCAGCGACCCGGCGATTGCCGCGCTGATGAACGAAGGCTTTGTCTGCATCAAGGTGGACCGCGAGCAGCGCCCCGACCTCGACGCCGTCTATCAAATGGCGCACCAGTTGCTGCGGCGCACCGGCGGCGGCTGGCCGCTGACGATTTTTCTGTCGCCGCAAGGCATGCCGTTTTACAGCGGCACTTACTTTCCCGCCGACGCGCCCGAGGGGCAGGCGACGTTTCGCAACGTGCTCGGCTCGGTCAGCACCGTCTGGAGCGAGCAGCGCCCGGCGCTGGCGCGCCAGGATCAGGCACTGCGCCAGGCGATGGCCGCCAGCCTGCCGCACCCGGACTCCGCCGCCGTGCTCGACGCCAGCGTGGCAACGCAGGCAGCGCAGCAGTTGGCCGCCGCATTTGACCCGCTGCATGGCGGCTTTGGCGCCGCGCCCAAATTTCCGCACCCAAGCGATCTGGCCTTTTTGCTGGCCCGAGGCCAGGGTGAAGGCGACGAGCCCGCGCGCAGCATGGCCCTGACAACGCTGCGCAAAATGGCCGAAGGCGGGCTGTACGACCAGATTGGCGGCGGATTTTTCCGCTACAGCGTCGATGCGCAGTGGCGCATTCCGCACTTTGAAAAAATGCTCTGCGACAACGGCGTGCTGCTGGCGCTGTACGCCGACGCACTGGCGCTAACCGGCGATCCCTTGCTGCGCCGCGTCGTCGAAGACACGGGCAACTGGGCGCTGCGCGAGATGCAGGCCGACAACGGCGGCTTTCACGCCTCGCTGGCCGCCGACGACGCCAAAGGCCGCGAAGGCCAGTTTTACCTGTGGGAATCCGAGCCGCTGCGGCTGACGCTCTCGCCCAACGAATGGGACGTGTGCGCCGCCCACTGGGGTCTGGTGGACACGCCCAGCTTTGAAGGGCGGCTGTGGCATTTGCGCGTGGCCCGCCCCGCTGATGCGCTGGCCGTCACGCTGCGCCGCCCGCCCGAGCAGGTCGAGGAGCTGATCGCCACGGCGCGCCCCAAGCTGCTGCTGGAACGCGACAAGCGCGACGCCCCGGCACGCGACGCCAAGCTGCTGACCGGCTGGACGGCGCTGATGATGACCGGCCTGGCCCGCGCTGGCGCCGTCTGCCAGCGCGCCGACTGGCTGCAGGCGGCGCGCGCTGCGCTGCGCTTTATCCAGTTAGAGCGCTGGATTGACGATGGCCGCACCTCCGGGCGATTGCTGGCCCTGCCCGGCCAGGACGCTTTTTTAGATGACCACGCTTTTTTGCTGGAGGCTGTGCTGGCGCTGCACGCCGCCGATCCGCAAGCCGATGACCTGCCGTTTGCCGAAGCGATTGCCAAAGCGATGCTGGCGCAGTTTGAAGACCGCGACGAGGGCGGTTTTTATTTCACCCGGCACGACTCGCGGGCCTTGATTCACCGGCTCAAAAGCGGGCTGGACGCGGCCACGCCCTCGGGCAACGGCACGGCGGCGCTGGCGCTGCTGGCGCTGGCCGAGCAGCTCGACGCGGCGCAGGCGGCCAACTACCGCACGGCGGCGGCGCGCTGCGTGCGGGCGTTTGCCGCCACCGTGCGCAGCGACCCGGCCAGCCACACGCGCTTGCTGCAGGCAGCGGCGCGTTTGCAGGCGGCGTCGCAAGTCCTCGCCAACGCAAATATTTCCGGCTGAAAACTGAAACCGGGCTACAGCCAGCGCACCTCGGCGGCCAGCAGGTAGCCGGCGCCATAGACGGTGCGTATCGTCGTCGGGTGCTGCGGGTCTGATTCGAGCTTGCGCCGCAGCCGGGACACGCGCACATCGACGCTGCGGTCCAGCGCCGACAGGTCGCGCTCGCCGCACAGTTGCTCGCGGTCCAGAATGCGGTTGGGCCGCTGCAGGAATTGCAGCAGCATGCGCGACTCCCCGGCGCTGAGTGTCCACTCCTGGCCGCCCGGCGAGGACAGCAAATTGGATGCGGCCTGAAAATGCCAGCCGCCAAATTCGGCCCGCTGCGAACAGGCGGGCGCCTGCACGGCGGCGCCCGGCGCCTTGTCCCTGCGCCGCAAAATGCTGCGCACCCGCGCCACCAGTTCGCGCGGCTCAAACGGTTTGACGACATAGTCGTCGGCGCCCAGCTCCAGGCCCATGACCCGGTCGCTGAGGTAGCCGCGCCCGGTCAGCACCATCACGCCGCAGGCATAAAACGCCTGCAGATCGCGCACCACGTCCATGCCATCGGCGTCCGGCAGGCCCAGATCGACGATGCACAGATCGGGCACGCGCACCAGCAGCAGGCGGCGCAGCTCCATCGCCGTGTGGCATTGCAGCGTCTCAAAGCCGAACTCGCGCAGCGTGCTGCTGAGCAGGCGGCAGATGTCCGGGTCGTCGTCGAGCAGGTAAATGCAGCGCGGCCCTTCGGGCTGGCGGAACATGGGGGTGCTCATGCCTGCAAGCCGTCAAGTGCCCGCTGCAGCTCGGCGGCAGTGAAGGGTTTTTTCAGCAGCGCAAAATTCGTCAAGGCCTGTGCTGGCGCGGCTTCGCCGTCGCAGTAGCCGCTGATCAACAGGGACTTGACATGCGGCGCCCGCTGGCGCGCCGCGCTGCACAGGGCGTGGCCGTCCATGCCGCCGGGCATCACCAGATCGGACACCAGAATGCCCACCGTCGGCACGCTGGCCAGCAGCAGCAGCGCGTCGGCGGCGTGGTCGGCCTCCATCACCGGGTAGCCCAGGCCGACGAGCTGCAGCCGGATCACCCGGCGCACATCCGGGTCGTCTTCGACCAGCAGCACCAGTGGGCGCTGTTCGCCATGCCGGGTGGCCGGGTGCAGCGGGCCGGGCAGGGTTTCGGGTTCCAGCTCGTCGTCGGCGCAGGGCAGCACCAGCGTGACCACGCAGCCTTCGCCGAGCGCGCTTTGAATGCAGATACCGCCGCCGGACTGCCGGGCAAAGCCATACACCATCGACAAGCCCAAGCCGCTGCCCGAACCAAAGCGTTTGGTCGTGAAAAAAGGCTCGGACGCGCGCGCCTGCGTGGCCGCGTCCATGCCAACGCCAGTGTCGGACACGCTCAAGGCGACGTAGCAGCCCGGCGCCACATGAAAATCGGCCGCCTGCGCCGCGTCCAACTCGCGGCGCGCCGCGCCAATCGTCAGTTGACCGCCGTCGGGCATGGCGTCGCGGGCGTTCAGCGCCAGATTCAGCAGCGCGTTTTCTAGCTGCTGCACATCGGTCAGCGCGTGTGCGGGCTCCAGCATCGGCGCGGTGCTGACGGTGATGTGCGCGGGCAAAGTGCGCTTGAGCAGCAGCAGCGCGTCATTGACCAGCTCGGCCATGCTGACCCGGCGCAGCGACAGCGGCTGCTTGCGCGCAAAGGTCAGCAGGCGCTTGATCAGCGAGGCGCCCCGGCGCGAGGCCTTCAGCGCGGGCAGCACGTACTCGCCAATGTCCGGGTCGTCCGGGTAGCGTTCCTGCAGGCTGACTAGGTTGCCGATGACAACGGTCAGCAGGTTATTGAAGTCGTGGGCCAGCCCGCCCGTCAGTTGTCCGACGGCTTCCATTTTTTGGGCATGCACCAGCGCGGCCTGGGTGTTTTTCAGGTCGGTGATATTGACCGACAACACAAAGCAGCCCGCCACCCGGCCCTGAGCGTCGAGCTCGGGCACCAGCTCGCTGCGCGCATAAGCCACCCGCCCGTTAGGACGGTGCATCGCGTACTCGTAGCTGACGCGCTGGCCTTTGAGCGCCAGCTTCACATGCTGCGAAATATCGGTATAGACCTCGTCGCCGACCACGTCGCGGATGGGCTGTCCCAGAATGCCTTCCTTGCCAAAGCCAAACCAGTCGGCGTAACCCTTGTTGACGTAACGATAAATCTCCTGGTGGTCAAAGTAGCCAATCAGCGCGGGCACGGTATCGGTGATCAGGCGCAGGTTTTCTTCGCTGCGGCGCAGCGCCTCGGTGATGCGCTGATTCGCATCGTCGGCAATGATGAGGCGCCGATTGGTGGCTTGCATTTCCTGGGTGCGCTCGGCAACGCGGCACTCCAGCTCGGCGTTTTGCTGCTGAATCTGCTGCTCATCGCGGCGCCGGGCGGTGATGTCGGTGTAGAGCGTGACAAAGCCGTTGTGCGGCAAGGGCTCGCCGCGCACCGCCAGAATCTGCCCGTCGGGGCGGCCGCGCTCGGTGTAATGCGGGGTGAAATTGCGCGCCAAACGCATGCGCTCGGCCACCAGCTCCTCGACATCGCCAGGCCCGTATTCGCCGCGCTCGGCGTTGTAGCGCATGAAGGACTCGAAGCTGGCGCCGACAAATGCCATCTCTTCGGGAAAATCCAGCAGGCGCAAAAACGCCTGGTTCCAAGCGACGATGTTCAGATTGCCGTCGATCACCGTCAAGCCCTGATCGAGCCGATCCAGCCCGGCCTGCAGCAGCTCGTGCCGGTAGTGAATTTGCTGGGAATCAGGGGAAACAGGTGGTGGCATGGCAAGCGGGCTCCGGCGGGTTGCTGCATTCTAGGGCGCTGCCGGGGCCATAGCCGCGCCGCAATCATTCGATACATTTACCGCGAAATTGCGCAACACTCACCTGCCATGATCCAAGGCAAATTACCGCCTTGCGCATTTGCCATGCCTGCTGCGGTCACAACAACAAGGAGACAGCCGTCATGCCGATGACCGTCAGCGGGTGCGCAAGTGCA
>Ga0302212_1000789_pt1 | contig 12091 bp, 10 predicted proteins | sample II_Fen_N1_1_FD_200235 | JGI IMG/M metagenome (GOLD analysis project Ga0302212, IMG submission 200235) | Peat permafrost microbial communities from Stordalen Mire near Abisko, Sweden - II_Fen_N1_2 | ecosystem: Environmental > Terrestrial > Soil > Wetlands > Permafrost | place: Sweden: Abisko...
TGTGCCCGGTGAACTCGGCGCCCCAGACATCGGCCAGCAACTGGCGGTGCGTCACCACCCGGCCCGCGCTGCGCACCAGACGCGCCAGCAGCTTGAACTCGGTGGGCGTCAAATGCACCGGCTCGCCCGCGCGCTGCACCCGGTGGGCGGCGAGGTCGATGTGCAGGTCGTCCAGCGCATGCACCGTCACGGCGGCGGCCAGCGCGGTGCCGCGATGGCGCAGCGCGACGCGGATGCGCGCCAGCAGCTCGGCCACGCTAAAGGGCTTGGTCAGATAGTCGTCGGCCCCGGCGTCGAGGAGCGCGATTTTCTGCGCCTCCTGATGGCGCGCCGACACCACGATGACCGGCACCGTCCGGTGCTGGCGCAGCTCGCGCACCAGCAGCTCGCCATCGCCGTCGGGCAGGCCCAGATCGAGAATGATGACATCGGGCGGCGCGTGGCGCAGCAGCGCACGCGCTTCGCTCAGCGAGGCGGCGGTCTGAACTTCAAAGCCCTCCACCGACAGCGACGACTGCATCAGCGAGCGGATTTCGCGGTCGTCCTCAACCACCAGCACGCGCAGTGTCATGGCAGCTCCCGGGTCAGCGGCTGGGCTTCTATCGGAAAGCTGGCGCGAAAGCAGCTGCCGCCGCCAGCGCGCCGCCTGAGCGTGAGCTGCCCGCCATGCGCCTGCGCTACGGCCCGGCACACGGCCAGCCCCAGCCCGGCGCCCCGGTGGCTGGACTGCTCGCCACGCGCATAGGGCTCGAAAATCGCCTCCTGATCCACCTCGGCCACGCCGGGGCCGCGATCCTTCACCGCGATGAGTAGCGCGGCCTTGTCGGCGTACACCGTCAGATTAATCGGGCCGTCGCTGTACTTGAGCGCGTTGTCGAGCAGATTGCCCAGCATCTGGGCCAGCAGCACCGGGTCGGCCTTGAGTAGCGGCAGGCCGGGCGCGACGCTGGACTTGATGCGCCGCGCCGGATCGCGCTGGCGCACGCGGGCCAGCACGGTGCCGACAATTTCCTCGACGGATTCCCAGTCCCGGCGCAGCGCCTGGGCCGAGCTGGAGAGCCGCACGAACTGCAGCGTGTTTTCCGTCACCTCGCTCAGATAGGCGGCTTCGTTGACGATGCTGCCCAGCAGCCGATCCTGCTCGGCCAGTGAGAGCCGCTCGCGCTGAGTCTGCAAGGACGAGGCCGCGCCGACAATCGCCGCCAGCGGCGTGCGCAGATCGTGCGAAACGGCGGCCAGAAAAGTGCTTTGCAGCTGATGGCGCTGCGCTTCGCCTTGCGCGGCCTGCACCGAGGCGGCCAGACGCAAGCGCACCAGCGCCTGCGCCAGCAGCGTACACAGCGCCTGCGCATGCTCGCGGCCATCGGTATCGGCGGCCTGCGCCGGACGCACACAGGCGGCGCCGACGATATGGCCGCTATCCCCCAGCGGCAGATACCAGGCATTCAGACCCGGCCAGCGCCCGGTGCCGGGGCCAAGCACCGCCGCCTCGCGTGCGCAGCAGCGCAGACCGTCGAGCACCGCGTCCGGCACGCCGCTGTTATCGGGCAGGGTCTGCGCTTCGTCGGCCAGCACCAGCGTGCAGGAGCCGGCGTAGGCGGCATCGAGTGCTTTTTGTCCTTCTTCCTGCACCTCGGCAGCCGACGTGGCGCTGACCAGCTTGGTGGACAAAGCCTGCAACTGGCGCGCGCGCTGCTCGCTCTGCCGGGCGGCCTGCGATTCGCGCCTGATACCCGCCGCCAGATGGCTGATCACCAGCGATACCCCCAGCATGGCCGCAAGCGCGACAAAAAGCTCGCGGTTTTCCACCACCAGCGTCCAGCGCGGCGGCACAAAGAAGAAATTCAGCGCGCTGACGCTGCCGACCGCGCACACCACCGACTCCAAGCGCCCGAGCTTGTAGGAAGCGATCACCACGGCCAGCACATAAATCATCGCCTGACTCATCAGCGTGACATGCTGATCCAGCGCCATCGCGCACAGCGTGGCCGCAGCCAGCAGCGCCAAGACCGACAGCCAGCCGCTCACGCGGGCGGTACGATTTTCATGCGGGAGAGGTGTATTCGTCATGGTGTCAGCGTAGCAGCGACGGCATCAGGATCGTATAAGGAAGCGCGCCGCCCGGCAGGCCGCCGAAACGGGCCGGGCGCCTTGTTAAAAAGCCGTGCTGCGCCTGAGCGTGTCCGGCGGCAGTTGGTCGATTTCCACCAGCACGCGGGCTAGGCTGCGCCCTGCCGCCGCCAGCAGCGCCCGGCCTTTGTCCGCCGTGGCCGCTGCCGCGTTGCCCGCCGCGCCGTGCGCGTTGTAATCCTGCATTTGCCAGGCCAGCTTGGCGCTGCGGCCATCACCGAGCAGGCTGAATTTTTCGGCCCGGTCCTGCGAGGTGGAATGAAAATTTTGCGCTTTCGCCATATCGACCAGCTCCGGCCTGAGCGCCAGCAGCATCGACGTTTCGATGTCGCCCGCGTGGATGCCAAAGCGGTGCTCGTCGGCGCTGAACTGCGCGGCCACCGACGCGCCCGCCTCGTCGAGCAGCGGCAAATTAAACCAGTTGACGCTGTACACCAGCATGCCGAGCCGGGCGCGCAAATCCCGCGCCACCACATCGAGCAGCCCGACCTGACCGCCGTGCGAATTAAACAGCACCAGTTTGTTGACGCCGGTGGCCGCCACCGATTCGGCAATTTCCGTCCACAGGCGAATGAGGGTGTCGGCTTTGAGCGTCAGCGTGCCGGGAAAGCGCGTGTGTTCGGGGCTGAAACCGACCGCCTGCGTCGGCAAAAACAGCGCGGGCAAATCATCCGGCAGGTGCGCCAGCGCGGCGGCAATGACGCCCTCGGCCAGCGCCGTATCGACGTTGAGCGGCAGGTGCGGGCCGTGTTGTTCAGTCGCGGCCACCGGCAGCACGGCGATGCAGCGCGCCAGATCGAGCTGGGCAAAGTCGGGACTTTTAAGATCGGCCCAGAAACGGGGCAAGGAAGAACAGGCAGGTTTTTTGATCGTCATCCAGGTATTTTCAAACGGGATTTTTACGGAAACTCTCGACACCGCCCTTGAGCTTGTCCAGCGAACGGCTGAACGATTCCTTGAACTGGCCCCAAGACTCCAGCGTGGAAGTCGTCAACTCCGTCAGGCGCTGCTCGGCCTCGGTCAGATCGGCATCGAGTTTTGCAACTTCCTCGCCCAGTTTGGCCTGCGTTTGGGTACTCGACGAAGCGACTTTTTCCTTGAAACTGGCAATCGTCGCCTTCAGGTCATCCAGCTCCTTGCGAGCCGCCAGGGTGAACTCGCCGCGCTCGCGCTCCTTGTCGTCGGCGCTGATCTGGCCCGAAACAGTCGCAGGCGGCTTGATTTCCGGTTGGGGCTGCTTGAACTTGTCGCAGGAAACGCCCGCCACAGCGGCAACAAGAACCAGCCCCACCACTGACCAGGATTTTTTCATGATGACTCCTTCGGGAGAATAACGAGGCACGCAAGATTGGCCCGCTGAAAACCGAATCTAGCCGCGCCACCGCGCCCGGCCTTGCGCAACATCAATGCCCCCATGAATGGCCGCCAGCCCTCAGGCCACGGCGATGGCGACGGCTTTTTGAACCGTGTTGCGCTGGCTTTGCTGGCTGGCGTGGCGGCCTTGGCGTTGCGCGCCGCGCTGGCTGGCCCCGGCGGACGCGGTTTGGCGCTCGGCGCACAGCAGTTCGGCCAGACAATGCGGCCTGCCGCGTGCGCCGCTGGCTCGGTAGTCCCGCAGCAGCGCGGCGCGCACCTCATCTGCCCCCAGAGCGCGCACGGTGGTCAGGTGCGCAAACAGCACATCGACCAGCTTTTCCGGCGCGAATTCGTGGGTCTTGCCGGTGGTTTGCCACAGCCAGTCGCTGAAGGCCAGAAAGCGCCAGAACGCAGATGCGCATACCGACTCCAATACGGCTGGCGGTGTCAATTTCAGCCCCGGCCCGGATGTTTGGACGACGGCCAGTTGCGGGGCCGAACCGGCTTCGGGCGCTGGCACCGCCGCGCCCAGCAGCAAACTCAGCGCCGCCGCAAACCGCCCCGAGTTCGCCACCATTTCCCAGTAGCGCGCAAAGCGCTGGATGCGCTGCATGGTCGAAAAATCCACCGCGCCGGTCTGCAGGATCGTGTACGGCGGCTGCGGGTCGTACAGCATCGCAAAATCCGCCGTGTGCCGGGCAATCGGCGTGCCGCGCAGGCGCTTCAAAATGCCGAACTGGATTTCATGCGGCCCCAGCGCGTGCAGCCGGTCAAAGCCGTCGGCAAAGCTTTCCAGTGTCTCGCCGGGCAGGCCGAAAATCAAATCCGCGTGGACGTGCGCCTGGCTTTCGCTGACCAGCCAGCGCAGGTTCTCGGCGGTTTTTTCGTTGTCCTGCCTGCGCGAGATGCGCTGCTGCACCTCGGGGTTAAAGCTCTGGATGCCGACTTCAAACTGCAGCGACCCGGCGGGAAACTGTGCAATCAAGACCTTGAGCCGCTCGTGCAGGCTGTCGGGCACGACTTCAAAATGCACGAACAATTCCGGCGCAGCCCCGGCAGCGCCCGCCGCGTCCTCGGCTCCAGCACGGCACGCCGCGTCCTGCATGCGGTCGAGGAAAAACTGCAGGATGCGCACCGAAACATCCACCTTCAGGTTGAACGTGCGATCCACAAATTTAAAGTTGCGTGCGCCGCGCTGGTACAGCGTTTCCATCTCGGCCATGAAGCCGTCCAGCTCAAACGCCCAGGCGGTTTTGTCCAGCGAACTGAGGCAAAACTCGCATTTGAACGGGCAGCCGCGCGAGGCTTCGACGTAGAACAGGCGCTTGGCCAAATCCTGCGCCGTGTATTCGCCATACGGCAGCGCCAGTTCGGCCAGCGGCGGCTGCTCGCCGGGGATGATTTTCATCAGCGGCGCCGGGCCGTCGAGCAAGGCGCGGCACAGTTTGGGAAAGCTCACATCGCCCCAGCCGGTGATGACGTGGTCGGCCAAGCGGCAGATTTCCTGCTCGCCGGTTTCAAAGCTAACTTCCGGCCCGCCGAGCACGATTTTGATGTCAGGGCGCAGGGTTTTCAGCAGACGCACCAACTGCGTCGTTTCGACCACATTCCAGATATACACGCCCAAGCCGATCACGCGGGGATTCAGCGCCAGCAGCTCTTCGGCAATCTGAATCGGGCGCTGGCCGATGGTGAATTCGCGCAATTGCGTCAGGGCGCGCAGGCCGGGGCCGCCGTGCAAATCCATGTTCGCCAGCAGGCAGCGCAGGCCGAGCGAGGCGTGAATAAATTTGGCGTTCAGCGTGACTAGAACGATGGCGGGCGGGGTGACGGCGGAGAGGAAATCCATGCCGCCATTATCAAAGCAGGCGGCAGGCGTTACCGCTCAGTCGCAGCCAGCCCAGCCAGCGCCTGCTGTTTGCCGAACTCCTGGCGAAAACGCTTGCGCACGATGGCGGCGGCGTGGCGGCGCTGCTCGTCGAGCGTGAACGGGCGCAGCGGCGGCACGGCAATCGGCTTGCGCTCGTCGTCAATCGCCACCATCGTGAAAAAGCAGCTGTTGGCGTGGCGCAGCACCTGGGTGCGGATGTTTTCCGCCAGCACCTTGATGCCCACTTCCATCGACGAGGTGCCAGTGTGGTTGACAGCGGCCAGGAAGGTGACCAGCTCGCCGACATAAATTGGCTCACGAAACATCACCTGATCGACCGACAGCGTGACCACGTAGCGGCCCGCATAACGGCTTGCGCAGGCGTAAGCGACCTGGTCGAGAAATTTCAAAATCGTGCCGCCGTGAACATTGCCGGAAAAGTTCGCCATGTCGGGCGTCATCAGCACCGTCATTGTCAGTTGGTGCGCGGGAAAAGTCATCGAAAGCTCCAAGATCGGTTTGAGTGGGCGATTTTAGCCAGCGCCCCGCAAAACTGGCGTCTGCGCCGGTGCAGGCTGGCCGCTGGCGGGGCATTGATGCCACTATCATCAAGCGGATGACCAGCTCCGAACTGAATAACGATGCGCCCTAGAAATTCCACCGGCGATTCCTTCTTTGCCTGGGACGGCGACACGCTGGTGGTCAACGTTCTGGGCAAGCCCAGCGCCAGCAAAGATGCCATCGGCAAACCCAAGGGCACGCAACTCAAGATCAGCGTGACCGCCGCGCCGCTGAACGGCAAGGCGACAGACCACATGGTGCGCTTTCTGGCGCCGCTGTTTGGCGTGGCCGTGGCCGACATCGAGGTGGTGTTCGGCCAGGAAAACGTCAACAAGCAGTTGCGTATCAAGGCGCCAAAAAAACTCCCGTCGGTGTTCGCACCAGCGCCGCCGCCCGCACCGGAACTAAAGGCGCCCGCGCCGCTCAGATCACGATGAATTTCCAACGTTTTGTCACAGCTTTTTGTTTCATCGCCGCCTGCGCCCTGCCTGCGGGGGCTGGGGCGCAAAGCGGCCCGCTTTTTCAAACCGGCGGCGCAACGGGCGGCACGGTCGTCAGCACCGCGCAGGTGCGCGCCGAGTTGCTGGCCTGGGCGCCCGAGGGCGTGGCGCCGGGCAAGCCGGTCTGGCTCGGCCTGCAACTGGCGCATCAGCCGCAGTGGCACACCTACTGGAAAAACTCCGGCGACTCGGGCCTGCCGACGCAGCTCGACTGGCAGTTGCCCGCAGGCATCACGGCGGGCGAGATCGCCTGGCCGACGCCGAAAAAAATCCCCATCGGCACGCTGGCCAATTACGGCTATGAAGGCGCGGTGCTGCTGCCGGTGCAATTGACGATTCCGCCCGGCTTCAGCGCGGCCAAACTGGACGTGAAACTGAAAGCGTCGTGGCTGGTTTGCCGCAAGGAATGCATTCCGCAGGAAGGCGATTTTGCGCTGAGCATTCCGGCACACAGCTCGACAGCGGCCAGCGGCGCGTTGTTTCAGGCGACGTTTGACGCCACGCCGAAACCACTGCCGCCGGGCGCCAGCCAGATTGACATCAGCGGCCAAACGCTCAACGTGTCACTGGCCGGTCTGCCCGCCGCGCTGCATGGCAAAACGCTGGCGCTGTTCCCGGAAACCGCCAGCGTGGTGGAACCGGCCGCGCCGTGGCAGCAAAGCTGGCAAGGCGCGCTGTGGACGGCGCAATTGCCAGTGTCAGCCCAGCGCAGCGACAGCCCGAATCACCTGCCGCTGGTAGTGACGCTGAATGACACCGCTTACCGCATCGACGCGCCGATTCGGGGCAACTGGCCCGCCACCGCCGCGCCCGCCACGGTCTCGCCCGCGCTGGAAGCGGCGCTCAAAGCCAATGCTGCCGATGCGGCAAATGCGGCTGGCACAGCGGCCACCACGCCGTCAGCCGGAACTTCTGGCGTCGCCTCTTCTGGCGCTATCTCTTCCGGTGCGCTGCCTGCACCGGCCAGCGCGCCTTCTCTCGGCCTGTTCGCCGCGCTGCTAGGTGCGCTGCTGGGCGGCTTGGTGCTGAACCTGATGCCCTGCGTGTTTCCGGTGCTGGCCATCAAAATGGTCAGCTTTGTGCATGTCAAAGACCAAGCGACGCGCCTGGCTACCGGCCTGGCTTACACGGCGGGCGTGGTGCTGTCGTTTCTGGCGCTGGGCGCGTTGCTGCTGGGCCTGCGGGCGGCGGGCGAGCAGCTCGGCTGGGGCTTTCAATTGCAGAACCCGGCGGTGGTGGCCGCGCTGGCGGCGCTGTTCACGCTGCTGGGGCTGAATCTGGCCGGGCTGTTTGATTTCGGCAATATCCTGCCGCTGCGCGTGATCAATCTGCAGGCGAAAAACCCGAGCATCAATGCGTTTTTGTCCGGCGTGCTGGCCACCGCCGTGGCTTCGCCCTGCACCGCGCCGTTTATGGGCGCGTCGCTGGGTTACGCCGTGGGCTTGCCCGCCGTGCAGGCGCTGGCGGTGTTTGGCAGCATTGGCCTGGGCATGGCGATTCCTTATTTGCTCGCCAGCGCCATGCCCGCCGTGGCCCGCGCGCTGCCGCGCCCCGGCGTCTGGATGGTGACGTTCAAGCAGCTGATGGCGTTTCCGATGTTTGCCACCGTCGTCTGGCTGGTCTGGGTGCTGGGCCAGCAAAGCGGCATCAACGGCGCAGGTGCGCTGCTGGCGCTGCTGGTGCTGCTGGCGCTAGCGGTCTGGTCGCTGGGGCTGCGCGGCTTGCCGCGCCGGGTGCTGGTGACGGTGTCGGTCGCGCTGTGCATGCTCGGGCTGTGGGCCATCGGCCCGAACATCACCACGGCGGCCAGTCTGCCAGCGTCGGCGTCTGACGTGGCCGCTACAGACGCCGCTTCAGCCACGGCCCAGCCGCACTGGCAGGACTGGCAGCCGGGCCGCGTCGGCGAGTTGACGGCGCAGGGCCAGAGCGTGTTTGTCGATTTCACCGCCGCTTGGTGCGTGACCTGCCAGTACAACAAAAAAACCACGCTGGCCAACGCCGACGTGCTGGCCGACATGGCCGCCAAAAACGTCGCCCTGCTGCGCGCCGACTGGACGCGCCGCGACCCAGCCGTTACCGCCGCGCTGGCCGAACTGGGCCGCAGCGGCGTGCCGGTGTATGTGCTGTACCAGAGCGGCCACGCGCCGGTGGTGCTGTCGGAAATCCTGTCCGTCAGCGATGTCCGGGCGGCTCTCGCCAGACTGTGACCCGTGATTTTCCCGACGGCCAATCGCTATAACAACCCAGAAAGAGAGACAACGATGCATTCCGTTCTTCACGCCAAGCGCATTCCGTACATTCTTCGCCACTACCGCACGATTGCGGTCGTCGGCCTCTCGCCCAAGCCGTACCGCGCCAGCTTTGATGTGGCGAACTATCTGCAGGGCAACGGCTACCGCATCATTCCGATCAACCCGAACGCCACCGAGGTGCTGGGCGAAAAAGCCTATGCCACGCTGCAGGAAGCCGCGCAGCACGAAAGCATTGATGTGGTGGATTGCTTTCGCAACAGCGAGGATATTCCGCCCATCGTCGAGGACGCCATTGCCATCGGCGCCAAAGCACTGTGGATGCAGCTCGGCGTGAGCAACCCTGAAGCCGCCGCCAAAGCCGAGGCCGCTGGCCTGCTGGTAGTGCAAGACCGCTGCATCAAGATTGACCACCGGGTGCTGCTGTCCAGCGGCGAACTGGAACTGCGCCCCGCCTGACGACTACGCCACCTGCGCGGCCTGAAGCAGCGGCGGCGCTTTGACGGCCTTGCCGTGCTCCAGCAGAAAGATCAGCTCTTTGACGACGCCCACCATCACCGCCCGGTCGCGCGTCGGGTGGTCGGAAAAATGCACCGTGGTGCTGCCGATGTGGACCAGCCCCTCGCCATAGCTCAGCGGCAGGCCGTACTCGGCCATCAACGGGCCGCAGGCGCGCCAGTCGCGCGTCCACTGCGGCAGGCGCTGGTTGCCCGCCCAGAGCGTGCCGGCGCTTTCGTAGCATTCCTCGATATGCTGATGGCCGAGTAGCTGGGCCAGATGGCGCTCCTTGGCAATGCAGCTGCGAAAATAGTCCTGGTCACTGATCTGCATGACAGCTCCTTTGTAAAGTCGAAAAAACCCACGCTGCCATCGTAAGACGCAAGCGCCGTCATGACCATCCGGGGCAACCCGCCTGCCTACAATGAGCTTCGGCCGCTTTTTCACCACCTGAGACAATTGCCCCATGTTTGCACCCCTTCAAAACGACACCTTCCTGCGCGCCTGCCTGCGCCAAGCCACTGACTACACCCCCGTCTGGCTAATGCGCCAAGCTGGGCGCTACCTGCCCGAGTACAAAGCCACCCGCGCCCAGGCCGGCAGCTTCATGGGCCTAGCCACCAACACCGACTACGCCACCGAAGTCACGCTGCAGCCGCTGGAGCGCTATCCGCTGGACGCCGCCATCTTGTTCAGCGACATCCTGACCGTGCCCGACGCGATGGGCCTGGGCCTGTCGTTCCAGCTCGGTGAAGGGCCGAAATTTGCCACCACGGTGCGCGACGAAGCCGCCGTCGCCAAGCTGGCTGTGCCCGACATGGACAAGCTGCGCTACGTGTTCGACGCCGTCACGTCGATTCGCAAAGCGCTCAATGGCCGCGTGCCACTGATCGGCTTTTCCGGCAGCCCGTGGACGCTGGCGTGCTACATGGTCGAAGGCGGCGGCTCCGACGACTACCGGCTGGTCAAAACCATGCTGTACCAGCGCCCCGACCTGATGCACAAAATGCTCGCCATCAACGCCGACGCGGTGGCGCTCTACCTGAACACGCAAATCGAAGCGGGCGCGCAGGCCGTGATGATTTTTGACAGCTGGGGCGGCGTGCTGGCTGACGCGGCTTTCCACACCTTCAGCCTGGCCTACACCGCTAGAGTGCTGGCCCAGCTCAAGCGCGAGCACAACGGCGTGAAAATCCCGCGCCTCGTCTTCACCAAAGGCGGCGGCCAGTGGCTGGAATCCATGAAGCAGCTCGACTGCGAAGTGCTCGGCCTCGACTGGACGGTGAATCTCGCCAAAGCCCGCGCGCTGGTCGGCGAAAACGGCCCGAACGCCAAAGCACTGCAAGGCAACCTCGACCCCAACATCCTGTTTGCCAACCCGGCGCAAATCGAAACTGAAGTCGTCGCCGTGCTCGACAGCTTCGGCGCGCCGCACATGGACAAGACGCAAACCGGGCCGACGCAGATTTTCAATCTGGGCCACGGCATCAGCCAGTTCACGCCGCCGGACAACGTCGCCGCGCTGGTGCATGCTGTGCATTCGCACTCGCGCAGCCTGCGCGCCAGCCGGGCTTGAAGAGCGGCGGCCAGCGCCTGCAAACAGCTAAATTCTCCGGGGTGGATGGCGTGACTAGCACAAAAAAAGCCCCTCATCCCGAGAGTTATGCACAAAAAAAGTTTGGCGCTGTGCAAAAGTCTGTGCTAGCGCCAGCCGGGCGCCATCAAACCCATCGCTTTCGTAAGTGCTTGATTCATAAGGAAAGTTTAAATTGCCTATTTAGCAGGCAGTTTAAACAAGGCCTTGATTTACAAGGCTTTCCAGCACTTTTCCACAAGCTATCCACAAAGTTATCCACAGGAACACTGGAAAACTTCAAGCCTTGGAAAAAACCGGCCCGCTGTGGCCGTGCTGGCGCAGTTTTTCAGGCTTTTCCAGCCGCGCGGCCTCTGGAGCGGGCGCTGTGAGCTACTGGCTGGAAGTCGTGGTGGCCGCGCCCGCACACAGCGCCATCGCCGGGCCGCTGACCTACCGCAGCGCGTTGGCGCTCAGCCCCGGCAGCTTGGTGCGCGTACCTTTCGGGCGCCGCGAGGTGCTGGGCGTGGTCTGGAAAACGCTGCCGGATGCGGGCGACATGCCCCCCGCCAGCATCCGCGACGTGGCGGGCGTGCTGGGCGGCCTAGCGCCGCTGTCGGCCAGTTGGCGCAAACTGGTCACTTTTACCGCGCAGTATTACCAGCGATCCCTCGGCGAAGTGGCGCTGGCCGCGCTGCCGCCGCAACTGCGCGAACTCACGCCCGAGCAACTGGCGCGGCGCCTGAAACGCCCGGTCGCCGACACCAGCCACGCGCCCAGCGCGGCGGAGCTGGTCACGCTCAGCGCGCAGCAGCTCAATGCGCTGGCCGAGTTCAACGCCGAAAGCGAAGGCCAGCAACGCCCGGCGCTGCTGTTCGGCGCCACCGGCAGCGGCAAAACCGAGGTTTATCTGCGCGCCGCCGCCCAGGTGCTGGAACAAGACCCGCAAGCCCAAGTGCTGGTGATGGTGCCAGAAATCAATTTAACGCCGCAACTGCAGGCCCGCTTTGAAGAACGCTTCGGCCATCTGGGCAAGGAGCGCGTCGTCGCGCTGCACAGCGGCCTCACGCCCGCGCAGCGCCTGAAAAGCTGGCTGGCCGCGCATTCCTGCCAAGCGCGGCTGGTGCTGGGCACGCGCATGGCGGTGCTGGCGTCCATCCCGAATCTGCGCCTGATCGTCGTCGATGAAGAGCACGATCCCAGCTACAAGCAACAAGAAGGCGCACGATACTCGGCCCGCGATCTGGCGATTTACCGCGCCAAGCTCGAAACCACCTTAAGCGCCCCCGAAAAAGCGCCATTTTCCAGCGGGCCGCCCCCAGAAGAATCAAGCTCATCGGTGGGCAGCGATTTA
>Ga0302212_1000792_pt1 | contig 12057 bp, 10 predicted proteins | sample II_Fen_N1_1_FD_200235 | JGI IMG/M metagenome (GOLD analysis project Ga0302212, IMG submission 200235) | Peat permafrost microbial communities from Stordalen Mire near Abisko, Sweden - II_Fen_N1_2 | ecosystem: Environmental > Terrestrial > Soil > Wetlands > Permafrost | place: Sweden: Abisko...
ACTTGGCTAGGCTGTCCAGCCCCGGCGTGGCGGGAAACACTTTGGCAGCGTCAGGAGCGGGGGCGGCGGAAGAGGGGGTGGCAGCGTCAGTCATGGGGCAATGAAAAAACGGCATCGCAGGGATGCCGCCTAGGGTTGTAGGAAATGCGCCGATTTTATTCGACAGGCGCTTTGAGCGGTCTGGCGCAAGTCTGGGGAATTTAATGGACCAGATGCTGGGCAATGTGGCTTAAGCGACACCCGGTATGCCAGTTTGCATGCGACTGAGGGCTGAAAACAACAGGTTTTGGGGTAAAAAAATGTTGCGCTGCAACAAAAATCCGGGAATCTGTGAAAATAGGCCAGCTTAAGGCTTCCTATTTTTATGATCTTTTTGCTTTCTCCCGCTAAATCTCTGGATTACGCCACCCCGTCGCCTCTGGCGGCGCACAGCCAGCCGTTGTTCACCCGTCAGTCAGCCGAGCTGATTGAACTGCTCAAGGCCAAAAGCCCTCAGCAAATCGCCAGCCTGATGAAATTGTCCGATGCGCTGGCGGGCCTGAATGCGGCGCGCTATGAAGCTTGGTCGCCTCAATTCACCGCCAGCAATTCAAAGCAGGCGCTGCTGGCCTTCAACGGTGATGTTTATGAGGCACTGAATGCCAAAACCCTGAGCGAAAACCAGCTAGGCTGGGCGCAGGATCACCTGTGCATTTTGAGTGGCCTGTACGGCGTGCTGCGCCCGCTCGACTGGATGCAGCCCTACCGGCTCGAAATGGGCACGGCGCTGGCCACGGCACGCGGCAAAAATCTGTACCAGTTCTGGGGTGACCAGCTCGCCGAGTACCTCAACAGCCGGGCCGCCACGCACCCCGCGCCGCTGATTATCAATCTGTCCAGCGTGGAGTATTTCAAAGCCGTGGATCGCAAGGCGCTGAAGGTTCGTGTGGTCACTTGCGTGTTTGAGGAGTGGCGCGACGGCAAATACAAGGTCGTCAGTTTTATGGCCAAGCGCGCGCGCGGCTTGATGATGCGTTACGCGATTGAAAATGAACTGAGCAGCGTCAAGGCGCTGGAAGGCTTTGACGCCGATGGCTATGGCTTTGACGCCAGCGCCAGCGAGCCAGACCGCCTGGTGTTCCGGCGCCGAGCCGAGGTTTGAGATGCAGATAACCGCCAACGGACTGACGATTGAAGTCGAAGACAGCGGCGCTGGCCTTGACGCGCAGGGTCGGCCCCGGCCCGTCGTGTTGCTGATCATGGGGCTGGGCATGCAGCTGATTGCCTGGCCGCCTGAGTTGGTGCGGGGGCTGGTCGATGCCGGTTACCGCGTCGTGCGCTTTGACAACCGCGATGCCGGTCTGAGCCAGCATTTTGATGCGCTGGGCACGCCCAGCATGCTCTGGGCCAGCCTGAAATACCGGCTCGGCTGGCGCATCAAGCCGCCTTACAGCCTGCAAGACATGGCCGCCGATGCGCTCGGCGTGCTGGACGCGCTGCAGATTGAGCGCGCCCACATCGTCGGCGCCAGCATGGGCGGCATGATTGCCCAGCGCCTGGCGCTGCTAGCGCCGCAGCGGGTGCTGAGTTTGACCAGTTTGATGAGTTCCAGCGGCGCGCGCGGCCTGCCCGGCCCCCGGCCTGAAGTGGCCAGGGCGATGCTCAAACGCCCGGCCAGCAACAGCATCGACGCGGCGATTGACTACGCCGTCGGCGTGCTCAAGGCCGTCAGCGGCGCTGGTTTTCCGGTTGGCGATGCGGCCTTGCGCGAGCGCGCCCGCACGGCGGTCAGCCGCTGCTTTTATCCTGAAGGTGTGGTGCGGCAAATGGTCGCCGTGATGGCCGACGGCGCCCGCGCCGACGCGCTGGCCCAAGTCGCCGCGCCCACGCTGGTGCTGCACGGCAAAGACGATCCGCTGGTGCCGTTTGCCTGCGGCGAAGACACGGCCAAGCGCATTCCCGGCGCCCGGTCGGTTGGCATTGACGGCATGGGGCATGATCTGCCGTCTGGCGTGGTCGCGCTGCTGCTGCCCGCGCTGATGTCTCATTTGAGCGCCGCCGCAGCGCGCTGAGGCCCGCCGTCCTTTGAAAGCTCCGTTGAAATGAATCTCCCTGAAAACTCCCCGCTGGGCAAAGCCTCGGCCTATGCCGACCAATACGACGCGTCGCTGCTGTTTCCGATTCCCCGTTCTAGCAAGCGCGCCGAAATCGGCATCAGCGCCGCGCCGCCGTTTTTGGGCGCCGACCTGTGGACCGCGTTCGAGCTGAGCTGGCTGAACCAGCGCGGCAAGCCGCAGGTGGCGCTGGCGCACATCACCGTGCCCTGCGAAAGCCCAAACATCATCGAGAGCAAATCCTTCAAGCTCTACCTGAACAGTTTTAATAGCACGCGCTTTCTAGATGCCGCCGAGGTGCAGGCCCGGCTGCGCGCTGACCTGAGCGAAGCGGCCTGGCGCGGCGCGGCGCAGGCGTCCAGCGTTGGCGTCAAGCTGCTGCTGCCCGAGCTGTTTGATCGTGAGCCAGTGCATGAACTCGACGGCCTGAGCCTGGACCGTCTCGATGTGGAATGCACGCAGTACACGCCCGCGCCGGAACTGCTGCGCGCCGCCGTCAACGAGCCGCCGGTGACGGAAGTGCTGACCAGCAACTTGCTCAAAAGCAACTGCCTGATCACCGGCCAGCCGGATTGGGCCAGCGTGCGCATCAGCTACAGCGGCCCGCAGATCGACCAGGAAGGGCTGCTGCAATATTTAATCAGTTTTCGCCACCACAACGAGTTTCATGAGCAGTGCGTCGAGCGCATCTTCATGGACCTGTGGATGCGCTGCCAGCCGCACAAACTGACGGTGTATGCGCGCTACACCCGGCGCGGCGGGCTGGACATCAACCCGTTTCGCACCAGCCATCCGCAAGGCCTGCCCGCCAACGTGCGCACGGCGCGCCAGTAAAAGCCGCCGCCAAACCCGGCGGCGCAATCCCGTTGAATTGAACGCCGGGTGTGGGGATGGCAGCGCCAAGCCCGCACACTTGGCTGCACATGCCGGGCAGCGGTTAGAAAAGCTGGCTGTTGGCCCAGCCGGGCGCTTGCGGCGTGGGAGCCGAGGTGCTGCCCGCCTGGTCGGGTTTAAAACCTGGCGCGTCGGTGGTTTTGACCAGCGAGCCCGCCCGCACGCCGAGCAGGCGCAGGCGCTTGTCCAGCAGCACCCGTTTGAGGCACTGCCCGGCCAGTCGGCGAATCGCGCTGGCATCGTCGGTGTGCGTGGCTGCCGTCTGGTCGCGGGTGGCGATTTTGAAATCGTCGTAGCGCAGCTTGATGCCGATGGTTTTGGCGACATAACCCTTACGCTGCAAATCGGCGGCCACCTGCTGGCACAGCCGGGTAAAAATTGCGCCCAGCTCGGTCTTGTCGCGCACCGCGTGCAGGTCGCGCTCAAACGTGGTTTCGCGGCTGACGCTGACCGGCTCGCTGTGCGTGACGACCGGGCTGGCGTCGCGGCCCCAGGCGGCTTCGTGCATCCAGACGCCGGTGGAGGTGCCGAAATGGCGTACTAGCCGGTGCGGCGCCTGCGCGGCCAGCTCGCCAATCGTCTGGATGCCCAGCGTGGCCAGCTTGTCGCCCGCTTTTGGGCCGATGCCGTTGATTTTGCGCACGTTCAGCGGCCAGATTTTTTCCTGCAAATCGCTTTCAACAACGATGGAAATGCCCTTGGGCTTGTTGAACTCGCTGGCCATTTTTGCCAGCAGCTTGTTCGGCGCCACGCCAATCGAACAAGTCAGGCCGGTTTTGTCAAAAATGCTTTGCTGAATCCGCTGCGCCAGCACGCGCCCGCCTTCGCGCTGGCCGCCGGGCACGTCGGTGAAGTCGATATACACCTCGTCCACGCCCCGGTCTTCGACCAGCGGCGCAATCCCGGCAATGGTGCTTTTGAACAGCCGCGAGAAGCGGCGGATTTCGTCAAAATCCACTGGCAGTACGATGGCCTGCGGGCACAGGCGCGCCGCTTTCATCATGCCCATCGCCGAGCCGATGCCGAACTGGCGTGCCGCGTAAGTCGCCGTGGTGATGACGCCCCGGCCCACGTAGTCTTTCAGCAGTGGAAATTGCGCCACCGGAATCAGGCGCAAAGGCTGCTGGCCCTGCGCGGCCAGCAGCGCCTCATCGACGCTGCGCCGCGACCCGCCAATCACCACCGGCAATCCCTTGAGCTGCGGATAGCGCAGCAGCTCGACTGAAGCGAAGAACGCATCCATGTCGAGATGGGCAATGCGCCGGGGTAGGGCGTTGGTGGGGGAAACGAGTTCAGCGGTCACAAGGCCAGATTGTGCCGCTTGTCCGGTGCTAGGGCGCTGTCAGGCCTTCAGCCGTTCAGTTTTGAGTCAGCCTGCGGGATTGACGCTCGCTGTTCAAACCCCGTGCGCCAGCGGCAGCGCCACCAGCCCCCGATACGCCGGGTTACTGCCCCAGCGCGGACTGGCGTCCAGCAGCCGCAAATCCGGCCAGCGCGCCAGCACCTGCCGAAACACAATCTCCGCCTCGATGCGCGTCAGCGCCGCGCCCAGACACACATGCGGGCCGACGCCAAAAGCCAGCGACGGACCTTCGTTGCGCGTGATGTCCAGCGTGTCCGGCAGCGCGTAACGCGCCGGGTCGCGGCTGGCTGCGCCAATCAGCGGCAACACTAAATCGCCCCGGCGCAGTTGCTGGCCGTGCAGCACCAAATCCGTCGCCACGCGCCGCCCGGTGTATTGCACCGGACTGTCAAAGCGCAAGAACTCGCGCACCGCGCTGGGCAACAAGGCCGGCTCACGCCGCAGCCGCTCGCATTGCTCGGGGTGCGTCAGCAGCGCCTGCACGCCGCTGCCCAGCAAATGGCGCGTGGTTTCGTGACCGGCAAACAGCAGCATCGCGCATTGCGCGAGCAGCTCGGCGCCGCCGTCAATCTCGCCTCGGGCTTGGGCCTGGACGAGGCGGCTGGTCAGATCGTCGCCGGGGGTGCGGCGCTTGTGTTCGAGCAGGGTTTCAAAGTAGGCGCTCATGGCCAGCAGGCTGGTCTGGGCGCGCCGCGCCTGTTCCCGCGTGGGCAGTGGCGAGCCGATAAACAGCGCCAAGTGGTCTGACCAGACCATGAAATCCTCACGCTGCCCGTCTTCAATGCCCATCAAGCGCGTGATGACATGCACCGGCAGCGGCCGGGCGACTTGTTCGATGAAATCAAAACTTTCCGCCGCCTGTGCCTGATCGAGCAGGTCGGTGACGATTTGCTCGATATGCGGCACCAGCTGCTGAATCAGCTCGGGCCGGAAACCGGCGCTCAGCACCTTGCGCAGGCGCGTATGGTCGGGCGCGTCCAGAAACAGCAGGGCGCGGGCAAACAGGCGCTGAAAGCCGCTGAGTTCGCCGCGCTCCTCCTCGCGGTCCTTGACCCAGGCGCCGGTGCGCTGGGCGGAAAAGCGCGGGTCTTTCAGCGCCATTTCCACGTCGTCGTGCTTCGTCAGCAGCCAGGCGCCGCCGAAGAACTCGTCGCTCCAGTGAATCGGCCCGGCGTCGCGCAGCGCCGCGTAGGCCGGATACGGGTTGGCCAGAAACGCCGCGTCAATTAGCGGGCGGGCGGGCGCTGCGGGCACGCCGGAAGCGCTAGGCGCGGCCTGCGCGGCTATCGCGGACGGCGGCGCACAAGCCGCTGGCGCTGGCCTCAACACGGCGTTCATTGGCAGGCGGGGCTGTGCGCGGCAGGGCGCTCGCCCTGCACTCTCAAGCCCAGGCGCGTGAACAGCGCGCGGTCTTTGTCGGCTTGCGGGTTGCTGGTGGTTAGCAGCTTGTCGCCGTAAAAAATCGAGTTGGCACCGGCCAGGAAACACAGCGCCTGCAGCGCCTCGTCCATTTCCTCGCGTCCGGCGGACAGGCGCACCATCGTCAGCGGCATGGTGATGCGGGCAATGGCAATCGTGCGGACAAATTCAAACGGATCGAGCGGCGGCGTGTCGGCCAGCGGCGTGCCTTTGACGGCGACCAGGTTGTTAATCGGCACCGATTCAGGATAAGGATTCAGATTGGCCAGTTGCGCAATCAGCCCGGCGCGCTCGGTGCGGCTCTCGCCCATGCCGACGATGCCGCCGCAGCAGACGTTGATGCCGGCGGCGCGCACATTCGTCAGCGTGTCGAGCCGGTCTTGGTAAGTGCGGGTGGAGATGATGCTGTCGTAAAACTCGGGCGCGCTGTCGAGGTTGTGGTTGTAATAATCCAGCCCCGCGTCTTTGAGCGCCTGCGCCTGCTGCGCTTCGAGCATGCCCAGCGTCATGCAGGTTTCCAGGCCGAGGGCGCGCACTTCGCGCACCATGTCGGTGACGCGCTCCATGTCGCGCTCTTTCGGGCTGCGCCAGGCCGCGCCCATGCAGAAGCGCGTCGCGCCCTGGTCTTTGGCGGCTTGCGCGGCTTCGATGACTTGGTCCAGCGGCATCAGCTTGCTGGCTTCGACGCCGCTTTCTGCTGTGGAGGCTTGCGGGCAGTAGCCGCAGTCTTCGGTGCAACCGCCGGTTTTGATCGACAGCAGCGTGGACAGCTGGACTTCGTTGGCGTCAAAGGTTTCCCGATGCACCTGCTGGGCGCGGAACACCAAATCCATGAACGGTAGCGCGTACAGCGCCTCAATGTCGGTGACGTTCCAGCGCGGGGGCGTGGTGGGCGCGGCGGCGTCGGTGCGGGCTGGCAGGGAAGCGCGCAGCGTGGACAGCGAAATGGTGGCAGTTGAAGAGGTCATAAAGGCGTTTTTCAATCAATAACAGAGCGGTAAAAATCAACGGGCGCCAGCAGCGCACGTCAGAGCGGAGTCGGAAAACCGGCGGCGGGTCGCGCCCGCTCGTGCCTTCAAAAAAACTTTCTGTGCGTTTTATCAATCCCTGAAATTAAGCGGTGTGGCGCGGGCCGAGCAGCGCGGCCAGCGAGGCGCTGTCTAAATGCGCGGCCACCAGCGCCGCCTCGGGCACGGCCAGCCGGGGAATCAAGCCCAAACAAGGCGCCTGATGGCGCCGCATCAGCTCGTGCTGGAGCGTGGCCAGCGTGGCTTGCGGCTGCAACATCGCCGGATCGACGCTGTTGGCGACCCAGCCCGCCAGCGGCAAGCCCCGGTTTTTAATCGCTTCGGCGGTCAGCAGCGCGTGGTTGATGCAGCCCAGGCGCAGCCCGACCACCAAAATCACCGGCAGCGCCAAGGCCTGCGCGAGGTCGGCAGTATCCCACTCGCCGCTGAGCGGCACGCAAAAGCCGCCCACGCCTTCGACCACCAGCACGTCGGCGCGCCGCGCCAGCGCCAGCGCGTGAGCCAGCAGCGCCGGGCCGTCAATCGTGCGCTGCTCCAGCGCGGCGGCCACATGCGGCGCGCAGGCCATATCGAATTGAAACGGGCCGACTTCGGCGTCGCTCAGGGCCAGCGAGCTGGCGTTGCGCAGCGCACGCACATCGGCGTTGACGCGCTGGCCGTCAATGCTCTGGCAACCCGCCGACACGGGCTTGAACCCGGCGCTGCGCCAGCCTTGCGAGGCACACCAGTGCAAGAGCGCCGCGCTGACGCAGGTTTTGCCCGCGTCGGTGTCGGTGCCGGTGACGAAGCAGCCGCGCATCGGCGTGGCCCGGCTCATGGACAAACTCCGGCCAGCGCCTGAAAGCTGCGCAGGGGAAAACGGCAGTTCCTGCGAGCCGCCAAGCTTGCGTCTAAACAGCCTGCGCCAGTTAGGCGAGCGCGAAAAGTTCGGCTCATAGCGACGCTCCGGCCAGCATTTTGTCGGTTTGAGCTGAACCAGCCTGAGCCAGCGCCCTGCCCGCCTGCGCCAGCGCCTCCACCAGTTCCAGCACATTGGTTTCGCTGTGCGCCGCGCTCAAGGTGATACGCAGCCGTGCCGTGCCAACCGGCACCGTCGGCGGGCGAATCGCGGGCACCCAAAAACCTTGCGCGTCCAGCGCGGCGGCCAGCGCCAGCGCGGCGGCGTTGCCCCCGACGATCAGGGGCTGAATGGCGGTGGCCGAATCCGTCAGCCGCCAGCCTAGCGCGGGCTGCTCGGCAATCACCTCTGCCAATCGGGCGCGCAACAATTCAATCAGCGTTTTCAACTGGGCGCGGCGCTCGTCGCCTTCCGGCCCGGCGATCAGGCGCAGGCTGGCGCTGAGCGCGTGGGCCACGGCGGGCGGTGCGGCGGTGGTGTAGATGTAAGGCCGGGCGGTTTGCACCAGCCAGTCGATCACCGCCGGGTGCGCGGCGACAAAGGCGCCGCCGATGCCAGCAGCTTTGCCCAGCGTGCCCATGTAAATCAAGCGCTCGCTGTGCAAATTGAAATGCGCCAGGCTGCCGCGTCCCTGCGCGCCCAGCACGCCAAAACCGTGCGCGTCATCGATGATCAGCCAGGCGTCGAAACGCTCGGCCAGCGCCAGCAGCGCGGGCAGGTCGGCCACATCGCCGTCCATGCTGAAGACGGCGTCGGTGACGATCAGCTTGATCGGCGTGGTGCAGGCCGCCAGCTGACGTTCCAGCACGGCGAGGTTTTTATGCGCGTAACGCTGCAGCGGCGCTTTGGCCAGCAGCGCGCCATCGACCAGCGAGGCGTGGTTCAATTTGTCGGCAAAAATCGTCGCGCTCGCGTCGCCCAGCGCCGTCAGCAGCGCCAGGTTCGCCATAAAGCCGGTGCAGAAATACGCCGCCTGCGCGTTCGGAATGCACGGCGCGAGCCACGCGGCCAGTTCGTCTTCGAGCGTCGCGTGGGCCAGCGAATGGCCGCTGATCAAATGCGACGCGCCGCTGCCCGCGCCGTAACGCTGCGCGCCTTCGGCCAGCGCGGCTATCGGCGCCGGGTGGTTCGCCAGCCCCAAATAATCGTTGCTGCAAAACGCCAGCAACTCACGCTCGGGGCCGCCGTTGAGGGAAACCCGCTGGCGCGGTGCGCAGGGCGACACAGCGGTGCGGCGCTGGCGGCGCAGTGATTGCGCCTCGCGCTCAAGCAGTTGGCGGTTCAGGTGGTCTATCAGCATCGGGGGCACTTTGGTTTAAAACATCGTCAAGCGTGGCTCGGACTTGCGCGGCCAGCCAGTCGGCCAGCGTTTCGTCGAGCACATAGGGCGGCATCAGATAGACCGTGCGCCCAATGGGCCGGATTAGCAACTCACGCGCCCGTCCGGCCAAATGAAACCGCTCGGCAAACCGGAAACCGGCCAGCGGCTCGCGCACGTCAAAGGCCCAGATCATGCCAATGTGGCGAAAGTTTTCAATCCGGGCATCCTTGCGCAAGGGCGCAAAAGCGGCCGTTAACAACGCGGCCTGCTGGCGGTTGCGCGCCAGCACGTCGTCGTCTTCAAACCGTGCCAGCACTTCGCAGGCGGCGCGGCAGGCCAGCGCGTTGCCGGTGTACGAATGCGAATGCAAAAAGCCCCGCGCCACGTCGTCGTCCAGAAACGCCTCGTAAATGCTGTCCCGCGACAGCACCAGCGACAGCGGCAAATAACCGCCGCTGATGCCTTTGGACAGGCAGATCAAATCGGGCCAGATTAGCGGCTGGCCCGGCAGCGCCGCTTGTTCAAACGCAAAGAAAGTGCCCGTGCGCCCGCAGCCGACGGCGATTTCGTCGGCAATCAAGGTCACCTCGTACTGGTCGCACAGGCGGCGTGCGGCGCGCAAATACGCCGGGTCGTGAAAAGCCATGCCGGTGGCGCCCTGCACCAGCGGCTCCAGAATCAGCGCAGCGATGTGCTGGTGGCGCTGGGCCAGCAGGGTTTCGAGTTCGGCGGCGGCGCGCTCGGCGACATCAAGCGCGGACTCGCCCGGCAGCGCCTGGCGCGCATCGGGCGACATCACCTGGTGGGCGCGCATCAGCAGTGGGTCGTAGGCGTCGCGAAACACCGTCACGTCGGTGACGGCGAGAGCGCCCAGCGTCTCGCCGTGGTAGCCCTGGCGCAGGCAGACAAACTCGCGCTTGTCGCCGCGCCCCCGGTTGCGCCAGTGGTGAAAGCTCATCTTCAGCGCAATTTCGACCGCCGAAGCGCCGTCGCTGGCAAAAAAGCAGTGGCCGAGCACGCCCCCGGTCAGCGCCGACAGGCGCTCGGCCAGTTCGACCGCCGGGGCGTGCGTGCAGCCGGCGAGCATCACATGCGCCAGCGTGTCGAGCTGGTCTTTCAGCGCCGCGTTGAGCCGCGCATCGGCGTGGCCGAACAGGTTCACCCACCACGAGCTGCTAGTGTCAAAGTAGCGCCCGCCCACCTCGTCGAACAGCCACGGCCCCTGGCCGTACACGATGGCCAGCGGCGGCACGGCGGCAGCCCGCTGCATCTGCGTGCAGGGGTGCCAGACAGCGGCCAGACTGCGCTGGGCCAGGGAAGGGGAGTTTTTCATCAGTGAAATTGAATTATTAATTATAAAAAATTGAGAGGGGGTCGCTTTTTTCGCCTGATTTGCCGCTGGCCTGTGTCTTTTCGGGGAATCGCATTTTAGGGGACGGCCAGATTGGGGCTACAGGCAATAACCCTGACAGGGTCTGGATGAGCGGGGCGGCGGGCGCTCTTTCCGGCCTTTTCCGCGCCTGTTCGATTAATGAGCAGCACTGTGCAACTATGAATCACTGCTGAAAAAAACTGTACCGCGCTTTTGTGATGCCCGGCCCCGGTTGACAAGGCATCCGCATCCTTGCGCATCCTGCGCAAGTCAAGCGCAGCAAGGGAACTGCCTCTAGAAAACAGCCCTCACGCAGTGCCCGAACCGCATGCCTAAGCTGTGGGCATGGATATTGCCCTAGCTTGTCCGGCAGCAACCGCTGCTTTTAACAAACACCGAGTGAGACATTGATGAAAAAACAAGTAATAGCACTGGCGGTCCTGGGTCTGGTGTCCGGCCTGGCGGCGGCGCAAAGTTCTGTGACGGTGTATGGCACGGTCGATCTGGGCTTGCTGACCCAGAACCATGCTACCAACAATACGCAGCTGTACAACGGCGGCATCGCGCCCAGCATCTGGGGCTTTCGCGGCTCGGAAGACTTGGGCGGTGGGCTGAAGGCCAACTTCAACCTGGAAAGCCATTTTTCAGCGGATACGGGCGCGGGCGTTGGTCCGCTGTTCCGTCGCCAGTCCAATGTCGGTCTGTCGGCTGATTGGGGCACGCTGACGCTGGGCAACCAGTACGGCCCGGCTGTCCTGGCTTTTGCCGCCACCGACCCACGCGGCCTGCGCGAGAACTTCTCCGGCCTGTATTCATGGGCTTACAACTCGGGGGCGTTGACCACCGGCGGCAACAAGAACAACGACGTGGGCGTGTTCCTGCAAAACGCCGTGTCCTACAGCACCAAGCTCGGCCCGGTTGGTATTGGTGGCGCCTACAGCTTCTCGGAAGGCCAAGGCGCTGTGTACTCCCTGGGCGCGACTTACACCGGCCCGGTGACCGTGTCGGCTGCTTACCAGTCCACGAACAAGCCCGGCACTTCTACTCGGCTGAGCAGCCTGTACACGCTGGGCGCCGCCTACGCGATGGGCGACTTCACCGGCAAGCTGAACTACCTGCGCGGCACCAACAAAGATGCCACGACGCTGGTCGAGGCCAGCAAGGTCGATGTGATCGGCGCAGGCGTGGAATGGAAAATGGCCAGCAACAACACGCTGGGCGCTTCGGTCTATTTCGGCAAGGACAAGCTCAACAGCACGGATAAAACCACGACCTTCATCCTGAGCGACGAATACGCGATGTCTAAGCGCACCACGCTGTACGCGACGCTGGCCTTTGCCGATGCCAAAGCTGGCGCCACCTTGAAGACCTCTATGGTCGCTGGCGGCACCTTGGCTGACGCCAACACCCACCTGCTGAACGTCGGCATCAAGCACTCGTTCTAAAGCTGAAATCCTCCTTCGGGAGGATTGAATCCGAAACGGGGCCGCAGGATTTAAAAAATCCTGTGGCCCCGTTTCTTGTGTTTTCAGTAACTGCCCGGCAGCAGGATGCTTTTGTCCACCGTGTCAATCTGGGTGTGGCCACAAAACGCCATCGTGATGTCCAGCTCCTTGTGGATGATCTCCAGCGCCTTGGTCACGCCCGCCTCGCCCATCGCGCCCAGGCC
>Ga0302212_1000796_pt1 | contig 12022 bp, 4 predicted proteins | sample II_Fen_N1_1_FD_200235 | JGI IMG/M metagenome (GOLD analysis project Ga0302212, IMG submission 200235) | Peat permafrost microbial communities from Stordalen Mire near Abisko, Sweden - II_Fen_N1_2 | ecosystem: Environmental > Terrestrial > Soil > Wetlands > Permafrost | place: Sweden: Abisko...
GCCGCCGGTGCTGGCCACGGCATTGGTTTCAATGACGACATCGCCGACGTTGTCCACGTAGTAGGTGTCGTTGCCGTCGCCGCCGGTCATGCTGTCGGCCCCGGCGCCGCCGTTCAGGACATTGATGCCCGCGTTGCCGGTGAGCTTGTCGGCGTAGTTGCTGCCGGTGAGGTTTTCAATGTTGAGCAGTGTGTCGCTGCCTGAGCCGCCCGTGGCTTGGGCCGCAGTGGTAGCCAGGCTGACTGTCACGCCTGTGGTGGCGTACTGGTAAGACACGGTGTCGGTGCCCGCTGCGCCGTCAAGGACGTTGTTGCCCGCGCCAGCGTACAGGGTGTTGCCCAGCGCATTGCCAGTCAGGCTGGCGATGCCAGAGGAGAGGATGCGGCCATTTTCGACATTGGCGCCCAGCGTGTAGGCCGCGAGGGAACTCATCACCAAGTCAATCCCGCCAGTGCTGGCCACGGCATTGGTTTCGATGACGACATCGCCGACGTTGTCCACGTAATAGGTGTCGTTGCCGTCGCCACCGATCAGGGTGTCAGCACCTATGTCACCGTTGAGGGTGTCGTTGCCAGCCAAACCGTTCAGGGTGTCGTTGCCAACACCGCCGGTAAGTGTTTCAGCGTTGGTAGTTCCCGTGTAGGTGGTGCCAATGGTGCTGAAGTTGTAGTTAGTGCTGCCAGCGTAGTCGTTGCCGACCAGATCCTTGAACGTACCGGCTGCCAGCTCGACTTTGTAAGCGGTACTGAAGGCCAGGTCGCTGTCGGGGTGGAGGGTCACGGTGGTGTTGTCGCTGCTCAGGGTCAGGTTGGTGCTAGTAGCGACATCGTAAGTGGCGATCACGGTGCCAGCCGCCGTTTTGAGCACAATGCTGCCAGTGCCTTTGACAACGGCTTCGCTGAAGGTCAGCACGATGTTGCTGCTGGGGGCCACGCCTGTGGCTTCGTCGGACGGTGTGAACAGAGTCACGGTGGGGGCGATGGTATCCAGAGTCACGGCGGTGCTGGCGCTGCTGGTGACGCTTTCGGCGGCGCCTTGGGCGTCGGTGTAGCTGGCCGTGACGGTAATGGCTTTGCCGACCTGCGCTTGGCCCAGCACGAAAGTGCTGGCGGTGGCGCCACTGATGGCCACGCCGCCAGCTTTCCATTGGTAGCTGATGCTGCCCAAGCCGTCGATATCCGCCAGCGTGTTGGCCGCTGTCAGGGTCTGGCCCTGCGTGGCCGTGCCGGTCAGCGTCACGGTGCCAGTAGGCGCGTCGTTAACGTTGGCCACGGCCTTGCTGGCGCTGCTGGTGAGACTCTCCAACGTTCCCTGCGCGTCGGTGTAGCTGGCCGTGACGGTGATGACCTTGTTGACTTGAGCCTGGCCCAGCACCAAGGTGCTGGCGGTGGCGCCACTGATGGTGGTGCCATCAGCTTGCCACTGGTAGGAGACCACGCCCATGCCGTCAATATCGGCCAGCGTGTTGGCTGCCGTCAGGGTCTGGCCCTGGGTCGCCGTGCCGGTCAGTGTGACGCCGCCGGTGGACGCGTCATTGACGTTGACCACGGCCGCGCTGGCCGCCGAGGTTTTGCTTTCGACCTTGCCAAAGTCATCGGTGTAGGTGGCCGTGACGGTGATCGCCTTGCCAACCTGGGCCTGGCTCAGCACCAGGGTGTCGGTGGTAGCGCCACTGATGGCCACGCCGCCAGCCTTCCACTGGTAGCTGATGCTGCCCAGTCCGTCGAGGTCATCAAGGGTATTGGCCGCTGTCAGGGTCTGGCCCTGCGTGGCGGTGCCGGTCAGCGTCACGGTGCCGGTAGGCGCGTCGTTGACATTGGCCACGGCGGCGCTGGCGCTGCTGTTGACGCTTTCCAGCGTCCCCTGGCCGTCGGTGTAAGTGGCCGTGACCGTGATCGCCTTGCCGACTTGGGCCTGGCCCAGCACCAAGGTGCTGGCGGTAGCGCCATTGATGGCGGCGCCATCAGCCTTCCACTGGTAGGAGACCACGCCCATGCCGTCGATATCGGCCAAGGTGCTGGTGGCCGTCAGGGTCTGGCCCTGGGTCGCCGTGCCGGTCAACGTCACGCCGCTGGTGGGCGCATCGTTGACGTTGGCTACGGCGGTGCTGGCGCTGCTGGTGACGCTCTCGGGCGTTCCCTGGGCGTCGGTGTAGCTGGCCGTGACGGTGATGGCCTTGCCAACCTGGGCCTGGCTCAGCACCAGGGCGCTGGCGGTGGCGCCATTGATGACCACGCCGTCGGCTTTCCACTGGTAGGAGACAGTGCCCATGCCGTCGATGTCATCGAGGGTATTGGCCGCCGTCAGGGTCTGGCCCTGCGTGGCCGTGCCGGTAAAGCTGACGCTGCCGCTGGGCGCGTCATTGACATTGGCCACGGCGGCGCTGGCGCTGCTGGTGACGCTCTCAAGCGTGCCCTGGCCATCGGTATAGCTGGCCGTAACCGTGATGGCCTTGCCGACCTCGTCCTGGCTCAGCGTCAGTGTGCTGGCAGTCGCACCGCTGATGGCCACGCCATCGGCTTCCCACTGGTAGGAAACGGCGCCGATGCCGTCGAGGTCATCAAGCGTATTGCTGGCCGTCAGGGTTTGCGCCTGCGCGGCGGTGCCGGTGATGGTGACGTCGCCGGTGGACGCGTCGTTGATGTTGAGCACCGCCACGCTGGCGTTGCTGGTGACGCTCTCATGCGCGCCTTGGCCGTCGGTATAGCTGGCTATGACCGTGATCGTCTTGCCGACCTGGTCCTGGCCCAGCACCAGCGTTCTGGCGTTGGCGCCATTGATGGCCACGTTATCGGCCAGCCACTGGTAGCTGATGCGGCCCAGCCCGTCGATGTCGGCCAGCGTGTTGGACGCTGTCAGCGTCTGGCTTTGCAGGGCTGTGCCGGTGAGGGTCACTTTGCCTGTGGCGACGTCATTGACGTTGGCGACGGACGCGCTGGCTGCCGAGGTTTTGCTCTCGACTGTGCCAAAGCCATCGGTGTAGCTGGCCGTGACGGTAATCGCCTTGCCAACCTGGGCCTGGCTCAGCGTCAGGGTGCTGGCGGTAGCGCCATTGATGGCCACGCCGCCCGCCTTCCACTGGTAGCTGATGCTGCCAAGTCCGTCGAGGTCGTTCAGCGTGTTGGCTGCCGTCAGGGTCTGGCCCTGTGTGGCCGTGCCAGTAAAGCTGACGCTGCCGGTGGTCGCATCGTTGATATTGACCACGGCGGCGCTGGCGCTGCTGGTGACGCTCTCGGATGTACCTTGGCCGTCAATATAGCTGGCCGTGACGGTGATGACCTTGCCAACCTGGGCTTGGCCCAGAACCAGGCTTTTGGCGGTAGCGCCGCTGATGACGACGTCATCGGCCTTCCACTGGTAGGAAATGGCACCCAGCCCATCAACATCGACCAGGGTGTTGGACGCTGTCAGGGTCTGGCCCTGGGTCGCCGTGCCGGTGAAGCTGACACTGCCGGTGGGGGTGTCATTGACGTTGGCCACGACGGCGCTGGCGCTGCTGGTGACGCTCTCGACCGTACCTTGGTCATCGGTGTAGCTGGCCGTGACGGTGATGGCTTTTCCGACCTGGGCCTGGCCCAGCGTCAAGGTGCTGGCGGTGGCGCCGCTGATGGCCACACCACCGGCCTTCCACTGGTAGGCGACAACGCCCATGCCGTCGAGGTCGTTCAGCGTGTTGGCTGCCGTCAGGGTCTGGCCCTGCGTGGCCGTGCCGGTAAAGCTGACGCCGCCGGTGGGCCCGTCATTGACGTTGAGCACGGCGGTGCTGACACCGCTGGTGACGCTTTCGGTAGCGCCTTGACCGTCGGTGTAGCTGGCCGTGACCGTGATCGCCTTGCCGACTTGGTCCTGGCCCAGTGTCAGGGTGCTGGCGGTGGCGCCGCTGATGGCAACACCGTCGGCTTTCCACTGGTAGGAGACAACATCCATGCCATCGAGGTCATCAAGGGTGTTGGCTGCTGTCAGGGTCTGACCCTGCGTGGCCATGCCGGCGAAGCTGACGCTGCCAGTAGGCGCGTCGTTGACATTGATCACGGCGGCGCTGGCGCTGCTGGTGACGCTCTCCAGCGTGCCTTGGTCATCGGTGTAGCTGGCCGTGACCGTGATCGCCTTGCCAACCTGTGCCTGACCCAGCACCAAGGTGCTAGCGGTGGCACCATTGATGGTCACACCATCGGCTTGCCACTGGTAGCTGATACGGCCCAGCCCGTCAATATCTGCCAGCGTGTTGGCTGCCGTCAGGGTCTGGCCCTGCGTGGCCGCGCCGGTAATGGTGACATCGCCGGTGGGCGCATCGTTGACGTTGACCACGGCGACGCTGGCGCTGCTGGTGACGCTCTCGGACGTGTTCTGGCCATCGGTGTAGCTGGCCGTGACGGTGATGGCCTTGCCAACTTGAGCCTGGTCCAGCACCAGGGTGTCAGTGGTGGCGCCGGTAATGACTTCGCCATCGGCTTTCCATTGGTAGCTGATGCTGCCCAGCCCGTCAAGATCGACCAGCGTGTTGGCCGCTATCAGGGTCTGGCCCTGCATGGCCGTGCCGGTGAAGCTCACGCTGCCCATCGGTGCGTCGTTGACGTTGGCCACGGCGGCGCTGGCGCTGCTGGTGACGCTCTCGGCGGCGCCGCGTGAATCGGTATAGCTGGCCGTGACGGTGATGACCTTGCCGACCTGGTCTTGGCCCAGCGTCAGGGCACTGGCGGTGGCGCCATTGATGGCCACACCATCGGCCTTCCACTGGTAGGAAATAGCCCCCAGCCCGTCAAGATCGGCCAGCGTGTTGGCCGCCATCAGGGTCTGGCCCTGTGCGGCGGTGCCGGCCAGCGTCACATCGCCGGTGGGCGCGTCGTTGACGTTGGCCACGGCGGTGCTGGCGCTGCTGGTGACGCTCTCGGCGGCGCCTTGGGCGTCGGTGTAGCTGGCCGTGACGGTGATGGCTTTGCCGACCTGCGCTTGGCCCAGCACGAAGGTGCTGGCGGTGGCGCCACTGATGGCCACGCCGCCAGCTTTCCATTGGTAGCTGATGCTGCCCAAGCCGTCGATATCGGCCAGCGTGTTGGCCGCTGTCAGGGTCTGGCCCTGCGTGGCGGTGCCGGTCAGCGTCACGGTGCCGGTAGGCGTGTCGTTGACGTTGACCACGGCCGCGCTGGCAGCCGAAGTTTTGCTCTCAGGCGCGCCAAAGCCGTCGGTGTAGCTGGCGGTGACGGTAATGGCCTTGCCGACTTGCTCTTGGCCCAGCACGAAGGTGCTGGCGCTGGCGCCATTGATGGCCACACCGTCGGCCTTCCACTGGTAGCTGATGCTGCCCAGTCCATCCATATCAGCCAGGGTGTTGTCCGCCGTCAGGGTCTGGCCCTGTGTGGCGGTGCCAGTGAGCGTCACACCGCCGGTAGGCGCGTCGTTGACATTGGCCACGGCGACGCTGGCACTGCTGGTGACGCTCGCAGGCGTGCCTAGGCCATCTGTGTAGCTCACTATGACAGTGATAGCCTTGCCAACTTGGGCTTGTGTCAGGCTCAGGCGGTCGCCTGTCACGCCATTGATCGTCACACCATCGGCCTGCCACTGATAAAACAGCGTCCCCAAGCCATTCGGGTCAGTCAGGGCGCTGGTATCTGCGATGAGCAGTTGGCCTTGGGTCGCTGTGCCGGTGATGCTGACGGAGGTAGTCGTGGTCATAAGATGGTTCGCTTTTTGAAAAATCAGTGGATGTCAAGATCGGGTCTGAGCCCATGAATCGAAAAAGGTGGTTTACGGCGCAACAGTATTGACTGTGGTGCTATCGGGAATGTTGGACTGCACGCAGCAAGGACAGTTGTGGTGAGCTTGTCGCCTGCTTGGTAAACGGCTCCAGTCGATGGCGCCATAGGGCTTGAGCGGTGGCGGCTGTTTCATAAAAATTGGCACTGCATCAGGATTGAGTGGGTGAATGCTCAAGCCCATCCATTGGAGAATGGGCTGCAGCTTGTTGACGGTAGTAGCGGGGCCACGCGAAAATTCCTGAGTCCTCTTCTGTGTCGCTGGTTTGTTCTTAAAAATTCACCAAAAGCAATGTATCTTAAAGTGTAAGCATTGTCTATTTGTAAATTATCCGGCAAACCACAGCCAGCGAAAGCGATTGAAACAGCCCGGCGCTGGCTTGCGCCGACGGCACTTCACTCTGGCCGTGAAAACGCCTGCTGGCGCAAGGCCGTCTGCGCCACCTGGCGGGCAATTTTGCCGCAGACCAGATCGCACAGCTCATACACCGACTCATCGGCAATCCGGTAATAGGCGCTGGTGCCCCGGCTCTCGCGCTGCACCAAGCCGTGCTTGGTCAGCATCGCCAAATGGCGCGAGATGTTGGCCGCGCTAAAGCCACACAGCTGGGCCAGCTCACCGACATTGCGCTCCTGCTGACGCAGCAGGTTGAGGATGTTCAGGCGCGTCGGCTCCGACAGCGCCTGAAAGTAGGCGGCAATCTCAGTCAACGCCTCGGGCGGTAAATTTTCCATCAAGTCAAGCCCTGAGCGGGCCCTGTTCAAACCGGTCAAAAACCGCTGCCATGCAGCGATCACGAGTGAAATATTATACAATTTGACTAATTAGCTACATAGTTAAATAACGAACAAGTGGCCTGCCCAGCGGCCAGAAAACGAATAAGGAAATCTGGATGTCTCTCCAACGTCTTGCGGTCTTGACGGTCCTGAGTCTTGCGCTGGCCGGCGGCGCTGCCGCTGAAAACAGCCCGCTGGCCACGGTGGCGGTGCAGGCCGCCTCAGCCTCCGGTGCGGGCGCGGCCAGCGCCGACAGCTTCAGCCTGGACGCCGTCGTCGAGGCGGTGCGCCAGACCACGCTGTCGGCCCAGGTGCCCGGCGCCATCGTCGCCTTGCGCGTGAAGGCGGGCGACATGGTCAAAGTCGGGCAGGAATTGCTGCGCATCGACGCCAGTTCCGCCAGCCAGAATGCCGCCGCCAGCGACGCACAAGTCCAAGCCGCGCAGGCCAGCCTGAACGTGGCGACGAAAGACTTCGAGCGGCAAAAGCAGTTGTTTCAAAAGCAGTACATCAGCCAGTCAGCGCTGGACCGGGCGCAGGCGCAGTGGCTGGCAGCGCAGGCGCAGGTCCGGGCGCTGCAGGCGCAGGCCGGTGTGGCGCGCACGCAGTCGGGGTTTTTCACGCTGAACGCGCCTTATGCGGGCGTCGTCAGCGACGTGCCGGTGACGCTGGGCGACATGGCCATGCCGGGCCGCCCGCTTATCACCATGCACGATCCGTCCGCGCTGCGCGTGACGGCGGCGGTGCCGCAGAGCGCGCTGGCCGGTTTGAGCGACAGCGCCGCCGTGCGCCTGGAGCTGCCCGGCCTGGCCAGTGGCCTGCTGCAGCCGACGCAGATTCAATTGCTGCCGGTGGTCGATGCCGCCACGCACACGTCTCAGGTTCGGCTAGGTTTGCCCGCCAGTCTGAAAGGCGCGGCGCCCGGCGCTTTCGCCCGTATCTGGCTGCCGCTGGGCGCGGGCGCCAGCGCCGCCGCTGGCAAGAATCAGCGCCTGTATGTCCCCGCCAGTGCCGTTGTGCGGCGCGGTGAAATGACCGGGCTGTATGTCGTCAACGCGCAAGGGCTGGCGCTGCTGCGTCAGGTGCGTCTGGGTGCGGCCAAGGGCGCGCTGGTGGAAATCCTTAGCGGCGTGAGTCTGGGCGAAAAAGTCGCCGCCGACCCGCAAGCCGCCAGCCGGGGCCGTTGAGATGAGCGCCACTTCCAACAAAAGCCAGATGGGCGTTTCCGGGCGCATCGCCGCTGCTTTCCAGAGCGCGCAAATCACCCCGCTGCTGGCGCTGGTCGCGCTGCTGCTGGGCATGTTCGCCGTGCTGGTCACGCCGCGCGAGGAGGAGCCGCAGATTAACGTCACGATGGCCAATGTGCTGGTGCCGTTTCCGGGCGCCTCGGTGCGCGATGTCGAGCAAATGGTCGCCACGCCGGGCGAGCAGGTGCTGTCGCAAATGGCGGGCGTCGAGCATGTGATGTCGGTCTCGCGCCCCGGCATGGCGGTGCTGACGGTGCAATTTAAAGTCGGCGTGGCGCGCACCGAAGCGCTGGTGCGCCTGCACGACACCCTGCGCGACAACGCCGACTGGCTGCCCAAAGGCTTGGGCGTGATGGAGCCCATCATCAAACCCAAAGGCATCGACGACGTGCCCATCGTCACGCTGACGCTGTACAGCAAAGACCCGGCCACCAGCGCCTACGACCTGGAGCGCGTGGCGCACAGCATAGAAGCCGATCTCAAGCGCGTCCCCGGCACCCGCGAAGTGCAAACGCTGGGCGGCCCTGGCCGCGCCGTGCTGGTCGAGCTCGACCCGGCGCGCATGAACGGCTCGGGCGTGACCGTGCCCATGTTGCGTCAGGCGCTGCAATCGGCCAATCTCGGCCTGCCGGTCGGCGAGCTGATCAGCGGCAACACCAGCTTGAGCATAGAAGCCGGGCCGTATCTGGCGCAGGCCAGCGAGGTGGGCGATTTGGTGGTCAGCGTGCAAAATGGCCGCCCGGTGTTTTTAAAAGACGTGGCCAGCGTGCGCGACGGCCCGCTGCCTGCCAGCCGCTATGTCTGGCACGGCCTCTCGGCCAAAGACGGCGGCGGCGAGTACGCAGCCGTCACCGTCGCCATCACCAAAAAGCCCGGCGAAAACGCCATCGACGTAGCCAACGCCGTGATGGCGCGGGTGGCGCAACTGCGCAACAGCGTGATTCCCGACGCGGTGCAGGTGGCAGAGACGCGCAACTACGGCGCGTCGGCCAACGACAAGGCGAAAAAGCTGATTCAAAAACTGCTGTTCGCCACCGCTTCCGTCGTGGCGCTGGTGTTTATCGCGCTGGGGCGGCGGGAAGCCGCCATCGTCGGCAGCGCCGTGATTTTGACGCTGACGGTCACGCTGTTTGCGTCGTGGGCGTGGGGGTTCACGCTCAACCGCGTGTCGCTGTTTGCGCTGATTTTTTCGATTGGCATTTTGGTCGATGACGCCATCGTTGTTGTCGAAAACATTCACCGGCACCAGCAGCTTTTCCCCGGCAAAACGCTGACGGAAATCATTCCCGGCGCGGTCGATGAAGTCGGCGGCCCGACGATTCTGGCGACGCTGACCGTGATTGCCGCGCTGCTGCCGATGGCCTTTGTCAGCGGCCTGATGGGGCCGTACATGAGCCCGATTCCGATCAACGCCAGCATGGGCATGCTGCTGTCGCTGGCGATTGCCTTTGTCGTCACGCCGTGGCTGGCGCGGCTGTGGATGAAGGAGCATCACGGCGATCACGACACCGCCACCACGAAAGCCACCGGCATGGCCAGCAAAATCGCGCCGCTGTTCGAGCGCATTTTCAAGCCGCTGCTCGACGACCAGCGCGGCGGGCGCAACCGGGGTTTGCTCGGCTTGGGCGTGGCCGGGCTGATTGCGCTGTCCCTGATACTGCCCGCGACCGGCTTGGTGCTGCTCAAAATGCTGCCGTTTGACAACAAGTCCGAGTTTCAGGTGATTGTCGATATGCCCGCTGGCACGCCGGTCGAAAAAACCGCCGCCGTGCTGCACGAGCTGGGCGCCTACCTCGCCACGGTGCCGGAAGTGACCGATTACCAGGCTTACGCCGGAACCGCCGCGCCTATCAATTTCAACGGCCTGGTGCGCCAGTATTACCTGCGCGCAGGCGGCGACGTGGGCGACATTCAGGTCAACCTGATCGACAAGCACCAGCGCAAAGACCAGAGCCACGCCATCGCCACCCGCGTGCGGCCCGAGTTGCAAAGCATTGGCCTGCGTTTTGGTGCGAATGTGAAAGTCGTCGAAGTGCCGCCCGGCCCGCCGGTGCTGTCGCCCATCGTCGCCGAAATCTACGGCCCGGACGCCGAAGGTCGGCGCACGGTCGCCAAAGCGGTGCGCGCGATTTTTGAAAAAACCCCCAGCGTCGTTGATGTCGATGACAGCAGCATTGCCAGCGCACCGCGCTTGGTGTTGTTGGTGGATCGGCGTAAAGCCGCGCTGCTGGGCGTGTCGCAGCAAGCCATCGTCAGCACACTGCGCGCTGGCTTGGCGGGCGAAGCGGTGACGTACCTGCACGACGGCAGCAAATACCCAGCTCCGGCGTTGCTGCAACTGCCCGCCAGCAGCCACGGCGACCTGGACGCGTTGCTGCAATTGAGCGTCAACAGCGCCTCGGGCAAACTGGTGGCGATCCGCGAGCTGGTCACGCTCAGCGACACGCTGCGCGAGCAGCCGGTGATTCACAAAGACCTGCTGCCGGTCAACTTCGTCACCGCCGACATGGCGGGCAAGTTAGATAGCCCGCTCTACGGCATGTTCCAGATGCGCAGCCAGATCAACGCGATCACTGCGCCCGACGGCGGCCCGCTGGCCGAGTATTTCATCAGCCAGCCGCCGGATGCCTGGCGCGGCTACGCGCTGAAATGGGACGGCGAATCGCAGGTCACTTACGACACCTTCCGCGACATGGGCGCGGCCTACGGCGTCGGGCTGATTTTGATTTACCTGCTGGTGGTGGCGCAGTTTGGCTCCTACCTCACGCCGCTGATCATCATGGCACCGATTCCGCTGACCATCATCGGCGTGATGCCGGGCCACGCGCTGCTGCATTCGCAGTACACCGCGACCAGCATGATCGGCATGATCGCGCTGGCCGGGATCATCGTGCGCAATTCCATCCTGCTGGTCGATTTCATCAACCTGCAAGCGCGTGACGGCATGCCGTTCAAAGAGGCCGTCGTCCATGCCGCCATCACCCGCGCCCAGCCGATTGTGCTGACCGGGCTGGCCGCCATGCTGGGCGCGTTTTTTATCCTCGACGACCCGATTTTTAACGGGCTGGCGATTTCGCTGATCTTCGGGATTTTTGTCTCCACCGTGCTCACGCTGGTGGTGATTCCGACGCTGTATTACGCGGCGTATCACAAGCAGTTTGCTAGCGCCACACTGCCCGCTTGAAGCCGTCCGCACTTTTTAACTTTCAAGGAGTTCCTCATGAAATCATGGCAAATCGTCCGGCTCGTGGCTGGTGCTTTTATTTTGCTGTCGCTGGCGCTGGGCGCACCTGGCAGCCCGGTGTTTGTGAATCAGTGGTGGCTCGCATTCACGGCCTTTGTCGGGGTCAACTTGCTGCAAAGCGCGCTGACCGGCTGGTGTCTGATGGAAAGCCTGCTGCGCAAATTCGGCGTGCAGAGCGGCTGCTAAACCATGCGCCGGGCCGATTTTCCTTTCGCCGCTTGGGGCGCTTTTGTGTCGTCCCGCCGCTGGGCGCTGGCGCAGGCTGACGCACACGCTGGCGTGGCCGTTTCTCCGTGCGCCGCCGCTTCGGCTGGCGCGCCCGCTGCGCCGCGCCGGGCGGCGCTGGCCGCTGCCGTTCTCGCGCTGTGCAGCTTTTCCGCCCAAGCGGCTGATTTGATACAGGTCTGGCAAGCGGCACGTCTGCATGACCCGCAGGCCGCTGTCGCCGACGCTGCCCGCGCCGCTGGTGAAACCCGCCGCGCCCAAGGCGCTGCGCTGTGGCGGCCCAGCGTCATGCTCAGCGCCAGCGCGGGCCGCTCCAGCGCACAAACGGCGATGGACGGCGCGCAGTTTTCTGCGCCCGGCTTTGGCCAGTCGAACGGCGTGTCGTTTGGCACCTCGGTCAACAACGGCAGCGCCACCGGCTGGAGCCTGAGCGCGCGCCAGCCGCTGTACAGCGCCGAGCGCAGCGCCCAGCGCGCACAACTCAACATCGGCGCCGACGCGGCCAGCCTGCAATGGGACATCGCCCAGCAGGACTTGATGCTGCGCACCACGCAGCGCTATTTTGACGTGGTGCTTGCCGGGCGCAAGCTGGCGCTGCTGCGCCAGCAGCAAAGCGCCGTCGAGCGCGCCTTCACCGAGGCCAAAGACCGCTTTGCGCTCGGCGACGCGCCGGTCACCGACACCCACGAAGCCGCCGCCCGCGCACGCGGCCTGCAAGCGCAGGTGCTGGCTGCCGAGAGCGAGCTGGAACTGGCGCAAACCGTGCTGGCCGA
>Ga0302212_1000804_pt1 | contig 11922 bp, 11 predicted proteins | sample II_Fen_N1_1_FD_200235 | JGI IMG/M metagenome (GOLD analysis project Ga0302212, IMG submission 200235) | Peat permafrost microbial communities from Stordalen Mire near Abisko, Sweden - II_Fen_N1_2 | ecosystem: Environmental > Terrestrial > Soil > Wetlands > Permafrost | place: Sweden: Abisko...
GGAGCCCGTCCATGACATCTGTTGCCCATATTCTGAACTCAAAAGCTAACAATGCGATTCAGTCGATTACGCCCAGCGCCTCCGTATTTGAGGCACTGGAGTTGATGGCCAGCCAGAATATCGGCGCTCTGCTGGTGATGGAGGGGCAGGAGGTCAGGGGCATCTTTACCGAGCGCGATTACGCCCGCAAAATCGTTCTCAAGGGCCGCATGTCGCCGCAAACGCAGCTGCATGAGGTGATGACCAGCTCGGTGATGTTCGTCACACCGGCGCAGACCAGCGACTACTGCATGGCCTTGATGACGGAAAAGCACCTGCGCCACCTGCCGGTGATGGACGAGGGCCAGCTGGTCGGCCTGATCTCCATTGGCGATCTGGTCAAAGACATCATTTCCGAGCAAAAATTCATCATCGAGCAGCTCGAAGGCTATATCACCGGAAAACGCGGCTAAAGGCGGCTAAACCCGGTTAAGCGCGCCGCTCAGTGCTGGTGGCCGTGCTCGCCATGCACATGCTGGTGGGTAATTTCTTCTTCGGACGCCTGGCGCACATCGGTGACTTTGAGTACAAAGCGCAGCGCCTTGCCCGCCAGCGGGTGGTTGGCATCAAGGATGACGACCGGGCCTTTGATTTTCACCACGTTAAAAACCTGCACCTTGCCGTCGCTGCCTTGGCCTTCGAGCTGGCCGCCGACCTTGACGCCCGCCGGAAACTGCGTGCGCGGAATGGTCTGCATCAGGCTCTCGTCGCGCAGGCCAAAAGCGTCTTCAGCGGCCAGATTGAGCGTGACCTGGTAGCCTTTTTCCTGGCCGTCCAGGGCTTCTTCGATTTTCGGCAGCGTGTTGCCGTAGCCGCCGTGCAGATAAACCATCGGCTCTTTGCTTTCCTCGATCAGCTTACCTTGCGCGTCAGCGACTTTGAAGAACAAGGTGACAGCGGTGTTTTTTTCAATTTTCATGGGGGAGTTTCTTTCAGAAGCGCAGCCCGGTGGAAACGGGGGAAATGGGCTGCTGCGGGCGGCCAATCTTAGCAACGATAGGCGCAGCCAGCAGCCGATCAGGTTACAGAAAATCTGCAAGATCAAGCGGCAAAGCCAGCGCCAACTGCTACGCTTGACCGCATGAAACCGTTTGTCAAATGGAGTGGGGGCGCGGCGCTGCTGCTGGCGCTGGCGGGCGGCGCCTGGCTGCTGGCCGGTCAGCGCGGCGCGCTGGTCCAAGTCGTGCCGGTGGCGCGCAGCGGCATTGTTCAATCTGTCGTTGCCACCGGGCGGCTCAACGCCCCGGCGCGCATGGACATTGGCGCCGAAGTCACCGCCACCGTGCTCGAAGTGCGCGTGCGCGAGGGCGACAAGGTCAAAGCGGGCGCGCTCTTGATTCGCCTGTCGGACGCCGAAGCCCACGCCGCCTTGCTGCAGGCGCAGGCGGCGCTGACCGAAGCGCGGGGCCGCGCCACCCAGCAAGCCAGCGTCGCCGCCCCCGTCAGCACGCAGGCCGTGGTGCAGGCGCAGGCCGCTTTCACCGCCGCCGAGCGCGACCACCAGCGCGCCCGCGAGCTGGTGGCGCAGGGCTTTTTCCCGCAGCAAAAGCTCGATGACGCCCGGCGCACGCTGGATACCGCCAGAAGCGCGCTGCAGTCGGCGCGGGTCCAGGCCCAGTCGAATCAGCCCAGCGGCATCGAACGCACGCTGGCCGTCGCCCGTGTCGATCAAGCCGCCGCCGCTGTCGAAATGGCCCAGGCCCGGCTGGCGCGCCTGGGCATCACCAGCCCGGTCGATGCGCTGGTGCTGACGCGCAGCGTCGAGCCCGGCGCAATGGCCCAGCCGGGCCGCGTCTTGCTCACGCTGGCCGCGCTCGGCGGCACCCGCATTGACGCCAATGTCGATGAAAAAAACCTGCGCCTGCTTCAGCCCAACATGCTCGCCAAAGCCGTCGCCGACGCCTACCCCGGCCAACCGTTTGACGCGCAGCTGAGCTACATCGCCCCGGCGGTCGATCCGCAGCGCGGCACGGTGGAAGTGCGCCTCGCCGTGCCGAATCCGCCGCCCTTTTTGCGCCCCGACATGACGGTGTCGGTCGAACTTGTCGGCGGCGTCAAAAAAGACACGCTAGTGCTGCCATCGGGCGCGGTGCGCGACGCCGACCGCGAAGCGCCCTGGGCGCTGGCGCTGCAGGGCGGGCGCGCCGTGCGCGTGCCGGTCAAACTCGGGCTGCGCGGCGTGGGCGCGGTGGAAATCCTCGACGGCCTGAAGGAAGGCGACCCGGTCATTCCCCAGACCGAAAAAGCCCTGCCCGGCGACCGCGTGCGCCCCGGCCCGGTCGTGGCCAACGACAAGCGTTTTGAAGTGCCGTCCGGCATGATCCGCTGATGAGCAGCCCCGCCCGCCACCGCCCCGCGCTGAGTTCCTGGACGCGCTGGATGCCGTTTGAGCTGCTGGTCGCGCTGCGCTTCCTGCGCGAAGGCCGGATGCAGAGCGTCTTGATTTTGGCGGGTGTGACCGGCGGCGTGGCCGTCATCATCTTTTTAACGCAGCTCATCAACCAGTTGCAATCGACCATCATCGACCGCGTGATGGGCTCGCAGGCGCATGTGGTGATTCGCCCGCTGGAAGAAGTCACCCAGCGCGTCGTCGCGCCCAGCGCCGAGCGCGAAGTGGCGGCGGTGGTGCAGCCGCGCGCGCAGCGCCTGCGCACGGTCGATCAGTGGGAGCGCATCGCGGCGCTGGCGGCGGCCACGCCGGGCGTGCTGGCGGTGTCGCCCGTGGTCAGCGGCCCGGCGTTTGCGGTGCGCGGCAACAGCAGCAAAAGTGTGGTGCTCCAAGGCGTGCAGCCCGACGCCTACCGCCGCGTCGTGAAAATGGACGACTACATGACACGCGGGCGCTTTGACGTGAGCGGCAGCGGCGCGCTGATCGGCACCGACTTGGCGCAGGATTTGGGCGTGAGTCTGGGCGACAAGCTGCGCGTGACCAGCGCCAGCGGGCGCAGCGAGACGCTGGACATCACCGGCCTGTTTGACATGGGTAACCGCGATTTGAACCGGCGCTGGGTGTTTGTCACGCTCAAACTCGGGCAAACGCTGCTCGACCTGCCCGGCGGCGTGTCCAACCTCGACCTGACGGTGAAAGACCTGTTCAGCGCGAACCAGGTCGCCGCCGCCCTGCGCGCCCAGACGGCGCTGACGGTCGATAGCTGGATGGAAACCAACTCCGGCCTGCTCAACGCGCTGAGCAACCAGACCGTGTCGAACAACCTGATTCGCAGCTTTGTCGTGATCATCGTGGCGCTGGGGATTTCGAGCGTGCTGGTGGTCAGCGTGGTGCAAAAGCAGCGCGAAATCGGCATTTTGCGGGCGATGGGCGCGGGGCGGCGGCGCATCATGACGGTGTTTTTGCTGCAGGGCGGGCTGGTCGGGCTGGCCGGTTCGGTGCTGGGCTCGGCGCTGGCGTTCAGCCTTTTGGTCGTGTTTTCGCGGGTGTTTAAAAGCCCGGATGGCGGGTCGCTGTTTTCCGCGCAGCTCGACCCGATGCTGGTGCTGCTGGCGTCGGTCGTGGCCTGCGGCGTGGGGCTGGCGGCGGCGGCGATACCGGCGCGGAGTGCGGCGAAGATGGACCCGGTGCAGGCGATTCGGGCTTGATTTTCCTACAGTGGTCAGCGAGCCTTGTAGTTCGATTCTTGCCCTTGCTGGTGAGTGACATCACGGCTCAACTCATTGATGCTTGACAATCACCGCATAGTTTTAGCAAGGTTGTGAATATGGCAATGCGCTTTGGCCGACGGCCCGAGGATCTTGGTGGGATGGGGGAAAGCTACTTTCGATTACTGGCAAAAGATGCCGGGCTGGTGGCAAACGCGTCAACAGACGACAAGGCTGGATGGGACTTTGAGGTTGAGTTTCCCAACCCCGTCATCATGGATTACAGGTCACAGTCAAGGCCGGTTTTTCGAGTTCAGGTCAAGGCAACAATGGGTGTTTCATCCAGCGTCTCGATGACCTTCAGCAGCTTGCTGAGCCTTATTCAGTTCGCGGGGCCTGCGTTTGTTTTGCTTTACCGTTTTGGTAACGGCGCGGCACCAACGGATGCCTATCTGCTACACATTGACCAGATGCGGGGTATGAACATATTGAGGACACTAAGGAACAGGGAAGTCACTGAACCAGATTTCAAGGTTAATAGGGCCAAGATTACAATAAAGTTTGACGATGCGCTACGGTTAATATCTGCTGACGGTGCCGAGCTTAGACGTAGCCTAGAGGCTTCATTAGGTGGGCCATATCTGAACTATTTAGAAAACAAGACTAAATGGCTGCAAGGGATTGAAGTAGACAGTATGCGAAGCAGATTCAACATCACTTTTGAGGATGAAGCCGCAGTTCAGGGAATGGCAGACTGCTTCTTGGGATTTGAGAATGAGTTCCGGGTGAGGTCGTCTCATTACAAGGCTCCGTTAGGTATCCCCGACCGAGAAGTGACTCCTACTACCGAACTCTATCCGACGACTATCAGGCTAATTGAAGAGAACCTGCGACGAGCAGTTATCCGCGTTCGTACATCAGAGTACAGCCGATTTTACGAGTTCAAAGCGACGATCTTCTCTGTTCCCAAGCACCTACCCGCGAAATTTGCAGCAATTCGGTTCCACACGGCGCTGTTCGATGTCATTGTCCGCATGGAGACTCAGGCCATTGAGTTTCAGGCAGTCGATTTGACTGACGATGCGCTACGAACCACCGTAAGTGAGCTTCGTGGATTCTTTGCATACATGGCTGAGTCCTTGAAAAACGATATAACAATCTTTGAAGTCATACCTGACGATGGATCTGCACCACTACGAGTGCAGCTTTGTATCGGCCTGCCTTCAGTTTTTGAGGATTTTTATGAGATTCACACGGCTTTGGAGGCAGTTTATATAAAACTAGTAGCATTGGGTCTCGCGAACGAATTAATTCGGCCGGCGGACATGTTCGAAAAGCGAGGCCACTTTGCATTCTTTACACATGTCGGTCAGGACTATAAGCCGCCGCGCTCTTTTGAATTTGAGACCGACGAGGATATCAACGGAGATGCCAATGTAACTGTCTTTAACGTGCCAATCAACTTGATTGGAAAAACGGTTTTTTGTTTTGCTGCCCTTTTCGGACCGGTCGAAATTTTATCCGGACGACGTTTGCGGGGAAAATTTAGTCGATCGGAGTACTTGGGGGAGATTATTGTTCCTGTCGAACAGGATATCGCTGCTGCGCTAAATATTCAAGGTGAAAAGTATAAAAATAATATGCGTAAAAGAGGGTTTTCTGTACTTTAGTTTGCACGGATGCTGCCGATTATTTTGGTCGGTTGGAACGCTTTTTACGGGCTAGGCTACCGGATTTACCTCGCCAAGGATAGCGACACCCTCATCGTGCCCTTTGGCGGCACCAAGCGGGGCCAGCAACGCAACATCGACAAAGCCAGAGAACTGCTGACGGAATACAAGGCCCGCAAAAAGGCGATGACTCGCAAATCAACCAGCAAGCACAAGAGGTAAAGCTCATGGCACTGACCAGAAATTTCAAGGAAACCGTCATTCAGCGCGTGCAAAACGACACGTCGTTTGCGCAGGCACTGCTGGATGAGGCGGCCACTTTGTTCCTCAACGGTGAGCCCGAGACCGCCCGCCTCATCCAGCGCGATCTCGTCAACGCCATCATCGGCTTTGAGCAGTTCGCAACGCTCACCGCCAAACCGAACAAGAGTCTGCACCGGATGTTGTCCTCCACGCGCAATCCCAGCATGGACAATTTGGCCGCGATTTTTCAGGCCGTGCGCCAGAGGCTGCAGGTCAGCCTTCAAGCGCACTCGATAGCCGTCTGAGGGCCGGTGACCACCCCGCCCGCCCCCATCCTGCGCCTGGCCGACATCCGCCGCAGCTACAACATCGGCACCGAGGTTGAAACCGAGGTGCTGCACGGCATTTCCCTGAGCCTGCAGAGCGCCGAGTTCGTCGCGCTCAAGGGGCCGTCGGGTTCGGGCAAAAGCACGCTGCTCAACATCATCGGCCTGCTGGAGCGGCCCACGTCGGGCACGCTGGAGATCGCCGGGCAAACCACCGGCGCGCTGGACGACGCCGGGCTGACGGCGCTGCGCGGCGCCACCATCGGTTTTGTGTTCCAGTTTCACCACCTGCTGCCCGCCTTCACCGCGCTGGAAAACGTGCTGATGCCGTCCCTCATCGCCCACGGCACGGCCACGCTGGAGGCCGAAGCTAATGCGAGAGAACTGCTGGCCCGCGTCGGCCTGAAAGGCGCTGAATACAAGCGCCCCGGCGAGCTGTCCGGCGGCATGCAGCAGCGCGTGGCCATTGCGCGGGCGCTGTCGCTCAAACCGCGCCTGATTCTGGCCGACGAGCCGACCGGCAATCTGGATACGGTGTCTGCCGACGAGGTGTTCGGCCTGCTGCGCGAGTTCAACCACGACCACGGCAGCGCCTGCCTGATCGTCACCCACGACCCGCGTCTGGCGCTGCGCTGCGACCGCGTCATTGAGCTGGTCGATGGGCGGCTGGTGGCGGGCTGAGCGCGGCCTTTTTAGCTGCTGCTGCCGCCGCTGGCCGGATACCGCCGTGTGGCCTTTGTTCAAGGCATTACCATTGACGGTCTTGACACACATTTCCCCTCAGAACACCTATTTTTACGAACGCACGGGGCCAAGCACCCAGCGTCATTTCACTCCCAAGGATTCCCTATGAAGCGCGTTGATGATTTCCGCCTGAAATTTGGCAAAAAAGAACTGGTTCCCCTCATCATTGGCGGCATGGGCGTGGACATTTCCACCGCCGAGCTGGCCCTCGAAGCGGCCCGTCTGGGCGGCATCGGCCACATCTCCGACGCGCTGATTCACGACGTGTCTGACCGGCGCTTTGACACCGAATTCGTCAAGGGCAAGACCCGGTTTTACAAAAGCAACATCGCCAACTCGGACAAGAGCAGCGTTCAGTTTGACCTCGGCGAGCTGGCCGAAGCGACCAAGCTGCATGTCGGCAAGACGATGGAAGCCAAGCGCGGCGACGGCATGGTGTTCGTCAACGTGATGGAAAAGCTGACGATGAATTCGCCACGCGACACGCTGGAAGTGCGCCTCAACTCGGCGCTGGACGCGGGCATTGACGGCATCACGCTGAGCGCCGGTCTGCACCTGGGCTCGTTCGCGCTGATGGAAAAAAACCCGCGCTTTCGCGACGCCAAGCTGGGCATCATTGTCTCGTCGGTGCGGGCGCTGCAACTGTTCCTGCGCAAGACGGCGCGGCTGAACCGCCTGCCCGATTTTGTGATCATCGAAGGCCCGCTGGCGGGCGGCCATCTGGGCTTTGGGCTGGACTGGGCCAAGTACGATTTGGCCACCATCGTCGCGGAAATCGCCGCCTTCCTGAAAACCGAGCAGCTGGACATTCCGCTGGTGGCTGCGGGCGGCATTTTCACCGGAACCGACGCGGTGAATTTCTTGGAAAACGGCGCCGCCGCCGTGCAGGTGGCGACGCGCTTCACCGTCGCCAACGAGTGCGGCCTGCCTCCCGAGGACAAGCAGGAATACTTCAAGGCCAGCGAAGCCGACATCATCGTCAACACGATCTCGCCGACCGGCTACCCGATGCGGATGCTGAAGAATTCGCCCGCCATCGGCTCGGGCATTCGGCCCAACTGCGAGTCTTACGGCTACCTGTTAGATACCAACGGTAACTGCGCCTACATCAACGCCTACAACGAGCAGCTCGTCATTCACCCCGACGGCAAAAACCTCTCGGTGATCGACAAGACCTGCCTGTGTACGCACATGCGCAATTACAACGTCTGGACCTGCGGCAGCCTGACCTATCGCCTGAAAGACACGACGCGCCGCCTGGCCGACGGCTCTTACCAGAGCCTGAGCGCCGAGCACATCTTCCGCGACTACCAGTTCAGCGTCGATAACCAACTGCTGCTGCCCGCCTGAGCGCCTAAGCGCGATTCGCAACACGACACAGGCTTGACTGAATGACATTGGGAAATAAAACCAAACACCGGTGGCTCGAAGTGATGGCTGGTGTGATGTTGCTGCTGGCTCCGCTGGCACAGGCGCAGGCCGGGGATGAGGCCATTGGCTACGTCAAAACGGTGACTGGCCAGGCGCTGGTCATTACCGCCGGGCAGTCGGTCAAGGCGCAGCCGGGCACGGCGGTGCTGCTGGGCAGCCAGCTCAAAACCGGCCGGGCGGCGACCTTGGGCGTGACGTTCAAAGACGGCACGGTGATGTCGTTCGGCCCCGATACCGAGCTGACGGTCGATGAGTACCTGTATGCGCCAGCCCAGGACCAGCTCAAGCTGACAGCCCGGCTGGGCAAGGGAAGCCTGAACTACCTGTCTGGGGTGATTGCCCGGCTCAAGCCCAGCGCGGTGCAGATCAAGACGCCAGTCGGCATCATCGGCGTGCGCGGCACCCGGTTCGTGGCCACGGTGGAGGAGGGCTTATGAGCCGGTCGATTCAAAACGCGCTCGGCTTGAGCGTCTTGGCGCTGGCCGCTTTGAGTGTTGGCTGCGCGGGTCCGCGCTCCTATGTGGTGCTGCTGCCCAGCCCGGATGGCAGCGTCGGCAAGGTCACGGTCAGCGGGCCCGCCGGTCAGCAGTTGCTGACTCGCGCCCAGACTGGCACGGGCCTCGATGGCGGCAAGCCGCCGTTCGAGGTCAGCAGCGAGAAGCTGGCGCGCGATTTTGGCGCCGCCATCAGCGCCCGTCCGGCCTTGCCTGAGCAGTTCTTGCTTTATTTTTCGCCCGGCGGCGCGGCCTTGACCGCCGAGTCGGATGCCTTGCTGACGCAGATTTTGGCGCGGGCCAAAGCGCGAACCTCGGTGGACCTGTCGGTCATTGGCCACACCGACACCAAAGGTGACGCGAAGGCCAATGAATCCTTGGGCTTGGCGCGGGCCAACACCATTGCCGCGCTGCTGCGCCAGATGGGTTTGCCGGATGTGCCGCTGAGCGTGGAGTCGCACGGCGAGCGCAATTTGCTGGTGGCCACGCCCGATGAGACGGACGAGCCGCGCAACCGCTGCGTGGAAGTCACGCTGCGCTGAGGCGCAGGCTATTTGGTGCCGAGCACGATCAGGTCATTGGTCGCGCCGTCACGCAGTCGGCGCCGGTGCAGCGCCACCAGCGGATCTTTCGGATGGCGCGCCGACAGCGTCTGAAATTGCGCCAGCGCCAGCGCCGGGTGGCCCGCTTGCAGCAGCGCCATCGCGGCGGCATAGTCGGCCAGCGGCGCGCAGGCGCGGGCATCGGTGGCGGCCACTGGTTCATAGGTTTGCAGCCACTGGGTTTTGCCCTTGAGCACGAGTCGGCCCACCGGGCGTACCGGCAAGCCGGGGCAGCCTTCCAGAATCGCCTCAGAGATGCAGACCCTGGTGCCTAGGTGCTTGTTCACCGTTTCCAGCCGGGCGGCAGTATTGATCGGGTCGCCCAGCGCCCGGTAGTCGAACAGCGCCTTGCCGCCAAAGTTGCCGACGATCACTTCGCCGCAATGCACGCCAATGCGCGTGTGGCCCCAGGCCACATTCTTGGCCTGCCAACGCTCGGCATAGGCCGAGGCAAAGACATGCATCGCCAGCGCGCAGTCCAGTGCGCGCTGGCGGTGATCTTCCTGCACCACCGGCGCCGAAAACATCACCACCAGCGCGTCGCCCATGATGCGGTCCAGCGTGCCCTCATGGCGAAAAACGATCTCCAGCATGGCTTCGAGGTAAGCGTTGATCAACGTCACCATCTGGGCCGGATCGCTGTGTTCAATCAACGTGGTGAAATTGGCCAGATCGGTGAACACAAAGCTGCAGACTTGACGCCGCCCGCTCAACTGGAGCTGCTCGGGGTGGGCCATCAGGTAGGCCACCTTGTTCGGCGACACATAGCGGGAAAAGGCCTGGCGTAGCCAGCGGTGCTCGCGCTCGCTGGCAAAGTGGTGCGTGCCACCGGCCACCAGAAAACTCAGCAGCACCGCCAGCGCCGGGGTGGCCGCGTCCAGCAGCAGATGTTCCACGGTGAAGGCGTACCAAGTGCCTCCCAGCAGCAGCGTCAGCACCAGCGCAACGACCAGAATCGAAAACTTGAAGGACTTTCGCTGCGTGACCAGCCCCACCAGCAGCATGCCCGCCACCAGCGCCAGCGCCTCCACGCTGGCCGTCCAGCCAGGCCGCTGCAGATGCACGCCTGAGAGGATTTGCGCCAGCGCCACTGCATGCACCTGTACGCCAGGAATGTGCTGGCCGAGCGGGCTGGACTGCATATCCATCAGGCCAACCGCCGAGCTGCCCACCAGCACAATGCGCCCGCGCAGCGCATCCGGGGCCAGCTTGCCGCCCAGCACCTGAGCCGCCGGGATAAACGCCACGGCTGGCGCCCGACCGAAATCGAGCCACATGTCCGCCTGCGCATTCACCGGCACCGTCAGCGCGCCAATGCGCGCATCGAGAAAACCGCTGCTGTTGCTGCGCAGCAGATAGTTGCGCGCGCCCTGCGCCACGCGCACGGCCTCGGCACTGAGCGAGGGCACGATCTGGTCGCCCCGACGCAAAAACAGCGGCAGGCGGCGCACCACGCTGTCGCTGTCGCTGGTGAAGTTCATCACCCCCAAGCCGCTGGCGGTAGCCGCAAGAATGGGCAAGGGCTCGGTGGCGCTGTCAAAGGCATGCAGCCAGTGCGCTGGGGCGCCAGCACCGCTGCTGATGATGCGGTAGGGCTGCGGTTGGGCGGCGCTGGCCGGGCGGGCGTCGGGGGCGCTTTCCAGCAAGCTGCGACCCAGCACCACCTGACGCCCGGCCAGCGCCTGCGCCAGTACTTTGTCATGGTCGGGCAGCCCCTGCAGCGCCGCGCTGATCTCGGGGTTTTGCCACAGCCGGGCCATGGCGCGCGGTGTGGTGCGGTCGGGTTCGGCCAGCAGCATGTTGATGACGATGACGGCCGTGCCCGCGCCATGCAGGCGCTGCACCAGCTCGGCCAGACGGGTGCGCGGCCAGGGCCACTGGCCATAGGCTTTCAGGCTGGCCTCGTCGATGTCGATAACCAGCACCGGCGACACCGCACCCGCCCGCTGATACCAGCGCTGGAACTGGTCAAACTGCGCCAGCCGCAGGCTTTGCAGCGGCAACGGATCCACCAGCCAGAGCAAAAAAACGCCCAGCGTCAGGAGCAGCACCAGCGAGGCGGCGCGCAACTGGGTCAGCGCATCACGGCGAAGGCGCATGTCGGGACAGTTGTTTGCAAAAGGGGCCGCCGCGCACTAAGCCCCGAAGAAGGACGATTCGCTGCTTATTTTGTGGAGAACTGCATCCACTTCTGTACCAAAAATATTCATTTTTTCATCCCTATTTTTATTATTTAAACAAGCTACTTTTATTTATAGATGAATTAAATTATTAATTTATCCAGTACGACACGGAATGAATGGCGTACATTCTCTGAACTGGGTTCGAGGGCGACGCAATAGCCTGTGTCGTTGTCGTAATTCAGAATGTATTCATCCCAGTGAATGATGTGGCTTTTTTGGATGCCTCCCGCAACTGAAATATTACACCACTCTCTGGCATGACCCAACATGCCGTAAATACCGATTTCGTTGGCGACCAGCTCCTCTGTTGTTGAGTAGCCGTGCTGGTAAGTCTGGATTTCCTGCGGCGTGATGGGGTAATCCAGCCCAGGAACTTTAAAATAATTTTTCTGGATTTCTAAATAGCGGCCACAGCGTCGGCCACTCCAGCCCTTGGCTGCGTATTCCCACTCTTGTGGCGTTGGCAGCCTGAATCCACTGGTTCTGGAAAATTCTGCGGCGTCGGGCGGCTCAGAAAAAATCCAGGTTTCTGGGTTGTATGCCGATTTTAAATGGTTTTTTGCCGAAAGCTGGTGGCAGTAATTAATAGCTTC
>Ga0302212_1000810_pt1 | contig 11880 bp, 10 predicted proteins | sample II_Fen_N1_1_FD_200235 | JGI IMG/M metagenome (GOLD analysis project Ga0302212, IMG submission 200235) | Peat permafrost microbial communities from Stordalen Mire near Abisko, Sweden - II_Fen_N1_2 | ecosystem: Environmental > Terrestrial > Soil > Wetlands > Permafrost | place: Sweden: Abisko...
TGGGGTTCGGATTGCATCCCAGGAAACATATAATCCAGATAAAACATTAGCTCTTAAAAGAAATTATAGCTATGTAAACACTGATGGAACTACATCGGGAAAGTTAATGTCACCACTTAGATTTTATTCTTTTAATCCTGTGATTAATAAATCAGAGGGTCAACCTTATACTATATTTGAAGGTGCTTATACATTTGCCATCTCATCAAATAGTTATACACCATTGTCTTCTGATGCCAACGGAGCAATGGTTGGGTATAGCAGGGTGGAAGTATCGGATGTTGATTTTCTAAAGAATACCAATGGTAAAACTATTTATTATTATAGAAATACACCTTCAACTCCGGGGAAAGCCGAGTTAGGAACTCCTGATCTCCCTTATGAAGACAATGGTCTGGAAGATAGTATTCAAACAAGAAACAGTAAAAATGAGTTAGTCATGAAAACGATCAATACCTATGGTTCAATTGAGAATAAGTATGCTTATGGAGTTACTGTATTAGATAAATATATCGGACCGGACATATGTAATTCAGGAAATTATTATAAATTTTATAACCGATGGAATGTAAGTTATTACCCTTTGCAAACCCGCTGGTATACACTTACCAATTCAACGGAATACCTTTATTCTCCATCCGGATCTCCTGTCTTAACTCAAAAACAAATGAGTTATAACGGTCTCGGTCAGTCCATATCCGAATCCAATGTAAGAAGTGATGGTGTTAAAATTACCACAAATTCAGTCTATCCAAATGATGTCGCCAATCCAAATACATTGGTGCAAAGTATGAAAACTAAAAACCTGTACGATTTACTTTTAAACCAAAAGCAACTAAAAAATGACAACTCCGAAATATGGAACAAAGAATGGGTATACAATCCAACCGGTAGTACCAATATTAAGGTCACAACTTTTAACCAATCAAATTTTGGGGGCATTCCTTACACGGTGATTAGTGATGTGTTATACGATGCTAAGGACAATGTGATCCAGGCAAAATCTAATGAGATTTTCACTACTTATATCTGGAGTTATAATTACGAATACCCAATAGCAGAAATTAAAAATGCAACGTATGCAGATGTGAAAAAAGCATTGGGATATGATGACACTCAAATAGCAAGTCTTGCCACCAATAGCGCTCCTGCTGTGTCTTCCATCAGGAATCTGCTGACAACCTACTTTAAGAATCTGCCGGTGTTAATTACGACCTACACTTATAATCCTATGATTGGAATGTCAACAGAAACAAATCCAAATGGAGTCGTTACTTACTATAATTACGATTCGTTTAATTTATTAAAGAATATCAGGGACAACACATCCAATTTGATTAAGACTTTTGATTATCATTATAAACAATAAGCACTTACAAATTTTACATAATAAGCTATGTATAAATCAAGAATACAAATGAAAAGGTTTAGAGTTATATTATCTTGCAAATTGACAAAATGGTTATTTGGGGTGCTAATCATTGTGACAGCACAACAGACGTTATCAGCACAGGGAATTATCATATTGGAACAACCTACTCCGTCAACAAGTGTAATTGTAACCGCCACTCAGCAAGTGATTTTAAAAACAGGTTTCCATGCGGTGGGATCGTCGGGTAATTTCGATGCTAAAATCGGTGCTTACAACAGTATTTCCCCGCTTATTCCTGTTGCAGTAGGTAGCATTAATATACCGGCAGCACCTACATCGGGTCAAAACTATATTTCAACTTCAATCTACTTATTACCTCAGGATAACTCTCCGGTCATAAACACCATCCAGTACTTAGATGGACTGGACCGACCAACGCAGACAGTCCAAAAGGGGGTAACACCCACCGGAAGCGATTTGATATCATGGAAAGAATATGATGGATTTGGACGTGAATGGATGAACCATTTGCCAACTAATGTTGGAGGAAATTTCGGGCAATATGTAGATGCATCTATTTTGAACGGTACAGCAAATAGTTTATATAATTCTGATTCCCGACCTTTTGTTGAAACACTTTTGGAAACTTCACCATTAAACCGTGAGCTTGGACAAAAAGGTGCAGGAGCGGACTGGGATCTGCATCCAACAACGGTAGACTATCAAAACAACGATGGTTCAATTGCGAACTTTTTTGCAAGCAATGGCTACCAGTTAGTAAAGGGGGTTAATTATGCGACCAACACTTTGTATAAAACTATTACCACCGACGAAGATGTTAAAACTGCGACTGTCTACAAAGATAAACAGGGTCGGATAATCATGAAACAAAGCAGTACAGATGTACAAACCTATTACGTGTATAACGATCTGGATCAGCTTTGTTATGTAATTCCACCTAGAGCTGTGAATGAACTAACTTCGGACTTAAGTGATGAAAATATAACTTTAAAACAATATTGTTACCTGTATAAATACGATGAACGTGGAAATTGTATATATAAACGTTTGCCGGGATGCGATCCGGTGAATATGGTATATGATAAAGCCAACAGGTTAATATTGACTCAGGATGGCAACCAGCATGCAATTGATGCAGTTAAAAAGCCCAAAGAACAGTGGACTGTTACAAAATATGATGCATTGGGAAGAGTTCTTTACACCGGTTTAATTAACCGTTCGATCATTCAATCGGAGAAAGACTTCATTCACAACAATGTCATTATTGAATCGGTGGGGACAACCAACCAACTTACTAATACAGGATATACCTGCAATTCTTTTGCAGGTGATATAATACCACTGGTTGTAAATTACTTCGACAATTATAATTTTATACCCAGTGGTGACAATCTGATTTACGACAAAAGTCAGGAACAAAACGGATATACTGCAAAGTGGTCTGATGGTACTGGTTTACCAACCGGAATGCGAACTTATATTCTTGATGGAACGGGTTCAAACTATCTTGTCTCAGTCATGTATTATGATGATAATGGAAATATTGTACAAACCCGTTCGACCAACCATCTGGGTGGATATGATCTGACGTATTCTCAATATGATTTTACAAATAAGGTAATTAAAACCCTTAAAAAGCATAAAATATCTACCTTGACGGAAATCACAGAGTTGTATACATATTCCTACGACCATGCGCAACGCCCATTAAGTACCAGTTATAGTCTGAATGGAGCTACTCCGGTAACGCTTGCTTCCAATAAGTATGACGAACTTGGACGTTTGACAGGTAAGTTTCGTCACAATGGATCAGATGCCGGGCAAATCATATATAATATACGTAATTGGGCAACTAAAATTAAAAGTGGCACTTTTGAAGAGAACCTGAGTTATAATAAGGATTTACCAACCGGTACTACGGCATGTTATAATGGGAATATCGCGTATAGTTCCTGGACATATAATGGTGTAACAAAAGGGTATTCATACGATTATGATGACTTGAACCGGCTAAATTCTGCAATATTTAAGCAGGGAACTTCATTACAGCCCAGTGGAAGTTTTGACGAAAGCTATACGTATGACAAAATGGGAAATATCCTCACCTTGCAACGTAAAAGTAACAACAAACTGGTGGATGACCTGACTCTGCATTATACCAATGGAGAAAAAAGCAACCAGATTGACTGGATAACTGATAAACAAAGCACACAGGGTCTTAATGATACAAAAGAGTATCAGGACATTTCAAAGGTTACATCGGGCGAGTTTGCATACGATGTCAACGGTAACATGACAAAAGATTTGGATCGTGATATATACACTATTAAATATAATGTATTAAATTTGCCGGATGTAATCCAGTTTAAGAATGGAAACCAAATCAAAAACCTGTATGATGCCGGCGGGCAAAAGTTAGGTACGGAATATTTTACATGGCGCCCCGGTACAAGTGCCCCGATAGTAAATGCAGGTGATTTATTGAATATTAGTTATTCACAAACATCTACCGACCAGAGTGGCACTGCGTATATCGGGAACATTGAATATAATACGCTGAATGGAAACGCTTCACTTACCACCTTAAGCCGCATTTACAACGACGAAGGGTATGTGGAGAATCCTGCCAATCCGCAGTATTATTATTTCCGTCACGACCACTTAGGCGATAACCGGGAGGTGTGGTGTGCCAATACCAATACAGTGGCTCAACGCACACAGTATTATCCCAGCGGTCTTCCGTGGGCATACGACCGGACTGTTGATCACCCGGACTTACAACACCGAAAGTATAACGGGAAAGAGTTTGTGGAGATGCATGGGTATGATACGTATGATTTTGATCATAGAGGCTACTATCCGGCAGCTGGTATTTTTACAACTATTGATTGGAAAGCTGAAGATACACCTGATCAATCACCCTATTCATATGCTTCTGATAATCCGGTACGATATAGAGATGAAAATGGTGATGGAATTTTGGATGTGCTAACCGGTTTTACTAATGCCGTGTCCGATGATGCAACTATGGGTATCACTGATTATAGTGGAAAATCAAAACCGGATGATGATGGAGATTATAAAACAGGACAAACTGCTGGACATATTGCCAGCCTTATATTAGGTAGTGCGGAATTTCTAACCGGTGGTGGTATAGCTGCAGGTGGTGCTACTCTTGCTGTAGCTGGTAGCGAAACTGTTGTAGCAGTTCCTGTAGGTGCAGCTGTTGCAGTTAAAGGTGGTGCAATTATGGCTCATAGTACTATGATGATGAAAAGTGCTGTGAATGGGTTGAAAAATCAAAGTACAAAGACAAATGAGACAAAAGTTTATTCGACAAGAAAAGAAACAAAAGAAGCTAGACCAAAACCGGACCCAGCAAAACCTGGTGAAAAGCGTGTAACAAATCAAACAAGAAATAAGTCTGGAGAAGGAAATAAAATGAAAACAGATGGCTCTCAAACGCCACATTTTCATGATAAAAATCATAATAACGCCAAAAAACCGAATGTACATTATAGAACAACAAAAAAAATAAAACCTAATGAATAAAAAAGTATACTGGGCTGGAATCGAATATATCTACACTTCCAAATCTAATGAATTTGGGAAGTTAAAGGGTGGTTTTGTATATGCCTTTGTAAATGCGTATAATGTAAAAATTGCCTTAAACGGGATAAAAAAAGAGTTGAATAAAATTCAATTAGATCCTATTGAGATTGAATTTATAGAGCCATATAATATAGATACTAAATGGGAGACAACTGAGCAAACAAACAATTATTTAGATTTATTTGATAAATCTAAAAAAAACAAACAAGTATATTTTGATGATTTTTTTGCATATAAAAATATTGAGTAAGAATAGTTAGTCAGTTATATATCCACTCTTTTTCGTCCAAGAATATTGATAATTTGCAGGTTGTTGATAGCGCAAGGTACTGTTTTAATTTGCAGTCAATGAATGGCGTAGGTAGAAACTATTTTAAGAGGTGGAAATGCAGCTGGTGGCCTTGCATCGGCTATTTGGTTATTCTCAAATCTCTACCGACCAGACTGGTACTGCGTATATCGGGAACATTGAATATAATACGCTGAATGGAAATAATTCACTTACCACCTTAAGCCGCATTTATAACGACGAAGGGTATGTGGAGAATCCTGCTAATCCGCAATATTACTACTTTCGCCATGACCATTTAGGCGATAACCGGGAGGTGTGGTGTGCCAATACCAATACAGTGGCTCAACGCACACAGTATTATCCCAGCGGTCTTCCGTGGGCATACGACCGGATTGTTGATCACCCGGACTTACAACACCGAAAATACAACGGTAAAGAGTTTGTCGAAATGCATGGGTATGATACCTATGATATTGTTTGGAGGCAGTATTATCCGGCTATAATGAGGTTTCAGACACCGGATCCTTATGCTGAAAAATATTATAGTATTAGTCCTTATGCTATGTGCGGGGATAATATGGTGAATAGAATTGATCCAGCTGGAAAAGATGTTCTGATATGGTATAAAGATAATAAAGGGAATGATCAATCATACTTATTTAATGGTAGAAACAAAATGGCTCCAACTAATCAGTATGTTTTAGATTTTATAAAAGCGTATAACTTTGATATTAAAAATGGTGGCGGTCAGAATCTAAAAAAGGCAGTGACGAACGCCGATATAATATTAAACGTTGCTAATCCCGAAAACGGCGAAGACCAATATGTTTCTGATGCCAGTCAACCAACTGTTTTTTGGAACTCTAGACAAGGGTATGTAACCACTAAAGACGGTCATCAATCAGCTGCAACAGCATTAGAACATGAGATGGACCATGCAGTTGATGATGCAAAAGACCCGAAGGCACATAGAGAAAGAAATGGAAAGAAAGATAAACAATATGATAATAAAGAAGAACGGAGAGTAATAAAAGGTAGCGAGACTAAAACTGCTAAAGCGAATAAGGAATCAATAAATAAGAATCATAAAGGTAAAACTTATAAAACAATAAGCCCTACTTCTACCAAACCATCTAAGTAATCAAAAAATACAAATGAATACTATTAAGAAAATTTCTACATTCCTATCAACTATGCTGTTGATATTATTTTTTAGTTCATGTAAATACAAACAAGAAAATAAGTTTGCTCATGATAATGCAGATGAAATAATGATTGTTTATTTAACTGGTTCTGTTGAAACTGTATCACGAATAGATTGTAAATCGATGGCAAATAATAATTATTATAAGAAGATAATTGCTGATACAATTCGAATTTCCCATAATGATTTTTCTTTAATAAGAGATTTCTTAAAAAGTCAGAAAATTAGAAATGATGAAAGTTCGTGCGATTCTAGAATGTATATAAAGCTGGACTCTTTTTCTGTTTGTATTGGAGATATTTATTGTGCTTGTAATCTTGATGGTCGAGTTGTGGATATTAATCTCAAAACCATATATCTCATAAAATGCAAATCGGGTTATTACAATTATTTTTCAAAAGAGCAACTCTTAGATGATAAAAGCATAAAAAAGTTTGGTATTCCTAAAGATTATAAATATCATAGAAGTGCTCCTAATGTAAGAAGAAAAGATTGCGTAAAAATTATTATGATTGAAAAACAAAATCGCAACTAAGTTTGGTGTAGGGCTGCTAGCAGATAGTATCCAAGCTTTGTAATTCAGGCAGTAAGGATGACCCGACACAAATAGCAAAAGCAGGAGCCAAAGATTTTACCACCAAGTATTCTGAGTTAACCGGTAAAGTCAAGTCCCGTTAAGATTTGTTAGGGGTAATGTATCGGGGTACTGATAAAGGCAGCATTCTAGACTAACGACGAAGGGTATGTGGAGAATCCTGCCAATCCGCAGTATTATTATTACCGTCATGACCACTTAGGCGATAACCGGGAGGTGTGGTGTGCCAATACCAATACAGTTGTACAGCGCACTCAGTATTATCCCAGCGGTCTTCCGTGGGCATACGACCGGACTGTTGATCACCCGGACTTACAACACCGAAAGTATAACGGGAAAGAGTTTGTGGAGATGCATGGGTATGATACGTATGATTACGGGGCAAGAGGGTATTATCCGGCTATGGGGAGGTTTACGAGTGTAGATCCACTGGCGGAAAATCATTATGATGTTTCTCCCTATGCTTATTGTTTGAATAATCCTATAAATTATATTGATCCATTAGGATTAGATACAGTTGCCTCAAACAATATACCCCCAACATTTGATCCCAATAAAGACATTGTACAATTACCAGAAGTAACAGTTAAGCCAAAGCCTGATTTTCAACTTACGCCGAATGATCAAGAATGGTACAAGAGACATAAAGAAGGGTTAGATCAAGTAAATATTGAATTTGCATTTGTAACGGCAGGTACTAAACCTGGTTTAAGTCTTATTAGTTGGTTTTGGAATAATATAATAAATCCACCTCCGCCGTCTACTACTCTTACGTTTGATGCTAATGCAAGTAGATTAGTGAATGGAAAGCAAACTGATAAAATAGGTAAACCTAAAGGTAATATGCCTGGAAATAATCAAGTTCAGAACAAACAAATTGATAATTTAGCAAGAGTATATAATTTAAGTAAAGGGCAAAGGAATGAATTACACCGTTTAATTGGTGGAGAGGGTTATGGATACAAAGAGATTGAACAATTAATAAAAAATTATTTTAATAAATGAATTTATGAATATTAATGAAATATTATTATCGACAATAAACTCTAAAGTGATATTAAGTAAATCAGGAGGAAGTACAGGGTCGCTTTGGTTAATAGATTTTGAGAATAAAACTTCATTTTATATCTATTGTACTTGGAGAATAGAACATAATAACCAAGTATTGGCTTCAAGTAATGATGATAGTACTGCAATTGTTGGACGACTTACACGTAGTGTAAAAGAATTAGAAGGGAATAAGCTCATTTCATTTAATTTAACAAAACAGTATGATTTGACTTTATGTTTTGAAAATGATTTTAGTGTAAAAGTTTTTTGTGATATATCATATTCACAAACCGACAATGGTGGAACTTATGATACTAATTGGGATATTAGTATCCCTGATCGTGATTTAGTAATATCCATTAATAATTATTTTAATGTGATAGTTGGAAAATATAATTCATAAAAAACACCAAATTCAAAAGTTCAATTTTCAGGATATAGTTCTGTTAGGTAAAGTAAACCAGATTGTGAATCGGTATACAGCCGACGGAAGGAATCTTGGGACGGAGTATTTTACTATGTTAATACCGATAACCTTACGGATAAATAAAAATACAACGTGGACCTATTCATCCGGATTAGTCAATCAAATTGGAACAGTCTATATTGATAACAAAGAGTATAACACATTCAATGGGTACTCAAAGTTAACTAAATTGCAGCGGGTATACAATACCGAAGGGTTTGCTGATACTATTACGGCAACCATTCCAAATTATAAATATTACCGTCGGGATCATTTGGGCAATAACCGGGAAGTGTGGTGTGCAAATAGCAATACAACTCTGCAGTATACGCAGTATTATCCTTCTGGGTTACCATGGGCATTCAATGTGGGAGATAACCCTGGTTTACAAGAGCGTAAATACAACGGCAAGGAGTTTGTCGAAATGCATGGGTATGATACATACGATTACGGAGCTAGGGGGTATTATCCGGCTATGGGGAGGTTTATGAGTGTGGATCAACTGGCGGAATTAGATTGTAGTATAAGTCCGTATGCTTATTGCCATAATAATCCTATTAATAGGATAGATCCAACGGGAAAAGTAGATATACTACCTGATGGCGCAGTAGTCGTAACAGCACCTAGGCTATATGATAATTATTACACATCACCTTCTGTACACTTTATAGATTATGTTAATAGAAATACACCTCAGATTCCAATATTAACGCCGCCTACGACAACATTTAATTTGACAACAAATCCGAATGAGAACAACGTAGTAATAAATAATAAGGATTCAAAAAAGGATAATGGTACAATAGAAACAATAAGTACTGCTTTATCATCTGTTGGTATAGCTGCTGATGGTGCAGAGATTTACACCGTAAATAATGCAGGGAAAGAAATAGTGTATGTTACGTTAAAAGGTACTACTGCTGCTGTAAATGCAACCAAAGTAATATCAGTTTTAAAAGGGATATCTACTGCAACTATTGTTATAGGAGTTGTTGTTGATGCAGTACATGTAGCTGTTGATCCAAGTTATGCAGGGAAAGCTATAGTAAATACAGGTGTAACAGTTGTTGCTACTATAATAGGTGCAACATTAAGTGCACCAGCCGGAATAGTAATAGGTGGAGGATATTTACTATTGGACCAGTTAGGAGCATTTTACCGACCGACCAATATACCATATTATAATAGTCCAGTTTGTCCGCAAGACAATACAAAAATAAATGTTCCATATAAATAACTCTCAAGAATACAATTTAAAAAATAAAAAAATAAGATTATGATTAAAGAAATGTATTATTGGATGATGTATTTTCTCAAGAAAATTGGCAGAACTGACATGTTGGATTTTAACTCATTTTTATTAATAATCATGTTGCTTTGTTTTAATATTTTGACATGTGTTATTTTATTATGCTTTCTTCTTAAAGTTGATATTAAATCACTTACTTCAGATTATAAAGTCATTGGGATTATTTTTAGTCTTTCAATTATGATTCCAAACTACTTTCTTTTATTTGCAAAAAGAAAAGAAATCGTAGAAAAATATGATCAATTGCCACAAAAGAGAAGAACAAAAGGAATAATTTTATTTTGGATTTATTCGATAGTGTCAATTCCTTTGTTTTTCATTTTGGTTGCGAACTTAACGAGATGATATGTTAGGAGAAATGTATTATTGGATAATTTTTTATCTGAAAAAGGTAAAAACAAATGACATGCCTGAATTTAATGCCTATTTATTGATGAGTCTTCTTTTAAATGCAAACCTTTGGACGTTTGTAATAATTTTAAGTTATCTATTAAAGCTAGACCTTAAAACAGTTAGTGGAGATGCAAAAGTGATAGGAGTTGTTATTGGGCTTTCTGTCATGATCCCCAATTACTTCCTTTTCTTTGCAAAAAGAAAAAAAATCATAGAAAAAAATGATCAATTGCCTCAAAAGAGAAAAGTAAAAGGAATAACTTCATTTTGGATCTATTCAATATTATCGTTGTCGTTATTATTTATTGTAGGTGTAAACTTAACAAGATAAATATTGGTAATGTATCAGATGTGGCGATAGTCCATTATCATTTTGATTATCAATAGTGATAAATAGAAATTAATCGGAGAATGGTGGGTGTAATTGCTCACCATTCTTTATTTTTTAGTAGTTCAAAACCAGTGGAAGATAAGTGTAGGGACAAAAAACGAGCATTTGTTTTTATCTATTTAGTCTCTTTGAATATTTAATAAAATGGCGTATCTGAGGTTCTATAGAATTCAACAGCAAGATGTGTTTTTGTCAGCACAAAAACGTTTTACCTGATTAAAATCAGGACTTAGAACCCTCGCAACTCGGGTTCAATTTTTATCAAGGATAGTATAACTATATATAAGCAAAGAGCCCTGCAATTTAAGGTTGCAGGGCTCTTTGTTGTACAGACAACTCGAAAGAGTTATCAAAATGGCACAAAATAATTTTAAAAGTTCACTTTCCCATCCAGTAAATCCTTCATGCGCTTTTTGGTTAGCATAGAATTAATGATTTTAATCAGGGCATTTTTCTCGTCTTCGTCCAGTTGGTTGATAAGCATTAGTTGCTCGTTCAGTTCGTGGTTCTGGAGTTCCACCACACTATCCTCGCTATCGTTCAAAAGATTGTCGGCACTCACGGCAACCCGTCTTTGCGGATATGTCATTGATTAAATAAGAAAATGTTAATGCTTGTGGCTGTGATATGTTATCTCAGCCATTTGTATTATTAGGATTTGCAATCAGATAAATACAAATATTAAAAAACACTCACTATATTTGCAACACTTAAATTATTAAGAAATGTAGTTCAGGTATATTATAACGGGATACCATTCAAACTAAAACGGGATTGTGATCATTAACCATATGCTGCCGATGGACGTAAGCTGGGGACGGAGTCTTTTACTATGAAACTGCCCCTGGTAACTCCTATTTATAAGGACACATTTTATACATGGACGTATTCCTCTGGACTTGTTAACCAAACGGGCATGATCTATATTGATAACCTGGAATATAGATTACAAGCGGGATGTTGCAAAGTCTCTATTTGTTGCGGATGCATAATCCGGAAGGATATACTGACAATGTAACGATAAACCCATATGGACCTTTTTACAATTATTACAACAAATATCAATTGGGTAATAACAGAGAAGTATGGCGGGTGGTTTATAGCATAAATTATGTTATAATAGTCGGATATAATGTGATTAACAAATTACAAAAACCAACACAACAAAGGCTGGG
>Ga0302212_1000822_pt1 | contig 11748 bp, 8 predicted proteins | sample II_Fen_N1_1_FD_200235 | JGI IMG/M metagenome (GOLD analysis project Ga0302212, IMG submission 200235) | Peat permafrost microbial communities from Stordalen Mire near Abisko, Sweden - II_Fen_N1_2 | ecosystem: Environmental > Terrestrial > Soil > Wetlands > Permafrost | place: Sweden: Abisko...
TTTCTCCATTACTCTGGATAGTTGAAGGCTGGCTACCAAACTGGAAAAGATGAGCATTGCTTTCTGCTGGGGTTCTTCCTTAAAGGCAAAGATTTTCTTCGCTCTACCTGTTGCCAAAAGATTGGTCAACCACGAGTGAATGAGTTCGGTCATTCGAACGAGTTCCACCTTGGTCGATTCGCTCAATGTATCCAAATCAGGGCTTAAGGAGCCGACAATACAAACTTTTTGCTCCCGATGGCTTTTGATGTATATTTTGACGAAGGAGTCCAACTGCTTCCATTCGTCAAATCCGCGGCTGTGCATGTTGTCGACCATTTCCTCAAAACGCTGGATATTGGTTTTGAGAATGCTGGTTCCAAGGTTCTCTTTTGTTGGGAAATAGTAATGAACAGCTGCATTCTTAATGCCCAGTTCAGTCGAAATGTCTTGATAGCTGAATGCGTTATAACCCTTCGTGCGAATGAGATTTTCGCCTAATTCAATGATTTTCTCGCGGGTTACCGACATTATTTCTTCTTTAAATTGGGTGCAAATATACTTACTAATAAGTAAGTTTGAAACTTTTTTCGAAATTTTTAGTTTTGAGCATCAAAATTTAAGTCGTTCATTTGTGTCAGTAATGGTTTCGAATAATCGAATTGGACCGTATCACTAAGTTTGCAAAAGAATGAAGAAGCTCTATTTTTTCGGGATGCTCCTATTGAGCGCAGTGTTGGTTCACGCACAAAAAAGTGAGCAAGCCACCCTTTCTGCCATTTATACCAGCGCCTTGACAAACATGGAGGCTTACAACAACCTTCGTGAACTCTGCACAGAAGCGCCGGGCAGGTTGGTCGGTTCACCGGCATCTGAACGTGCCATTCAGCTATTGAAAGCACAAGTGGAGAGGCTGCATCCGGACACCTGCTATCTTCAAAATTTCATCACTCCTTCCTGGCGTTGCAAATCGCCGGCACAGGCTGCCGTACTTTATGGCCCCAAAAAGGAGGAGCTTAACGTCATCAATCTTGGGCTTTCCGTAAGTACTCCAAGCAAAGGTATTCAAGCTCCAATTGTTGAGGTTCAATCATTTGCTGAATTGGATAGTTTAGGTAGTAACGGGGTAAAGGGCAAGATCGTGTTCTTCAACAAGTCGATGGATAATGCCTTCATCAGGACCTTTTCAGCCTACGGAGATGCGGTGGAAATGCGTTTCAGCGGGGCCTCAAAAGCTTCAAAATACGGGGCAGTGGGTGTTGTTGTACGTTCACTTTCCACCGAACTCAATGATTTCCCGCATACGGGTGTCAGCAAATTCGAGGTGGGGGTCAAACAAATCCCCAACCTCTCCATCAGTACCAACGATGCCAACAAGTTAAGCGCCTTGATCAAAAACCAGAAGGGTCTTGAACTCTGGATGAAAAGCACGACTGAAACCATCGAATCGGCACACACCTCCAACATCATCGCTGAAATCAAAGGCAGCGTTCATCCGGAAAAAATCATTTTGATCGGGGCACACATCGATGCCTGGTTCAATACGCAGGGCGCACACGACGACGGTGCGGGTTGCCAGCAGATGATCGATGTGCTTCGTATATTTAAAGCATTGAACATCAAACCGATGAATACCATCCGCTTGGTGCTTTTCATGGATGAGGAAATGTACCAATCGGGTTCCAAAGAATATGCCGCTTTTGTGGGTAAGGAGAAACGGGAGCATATCGCTTGCCTGGAATCGGATGCTGGCGGACTTTTACCGATCGGTTTCGGAATTGATTGCGATAACGATTCCACCATTAAATCCATCATGAAACAAACAGCCACACTAGCTGACTTCGGCATTTATTTGACAGACAAAAGCCACGCAGGCGTGGATATCGAGCCATTAAAAGCCTTCGGCTACCCATTGATCGGGCTTTCCACCAACAGCCAGCGCTATTTTGAATACCACCACTCAGCCAACGATACGTTCGACCAGGTCAGCCGTCGTGAAATGCAACTGGGTTCGGCAGCGGTTGCGGGGTTGGTGTATTTGATCGATAAAAACGGCATATGAAGTACGTAGCACTATTTCGTGGCATCAACGTCGGCACTTCCAAGCGCATCGACATGAAACATCTCAAAACCTTGCTCGAGGGTTTAGGCTATGAAAACGTTTCGACCTACATCAATTCGGGCAATGTCCGCTTTGAGACTTCAGAAAATGTAGAGAAAATTCTAGCTTCCTTAGATGCTTGTTTCCGCTCTGAACTCGGCTATGAAATCCCAACACTGGTCAAAACCCTTGACGAAATGCAGCTAATTGCGGCTGAAATTCCAGCCCAATGGCAGAACGACTCGGAACAGCGCACCGACGTAGCTTATTTATTTGCTGAAGTCGACTCTATAGATATTATCGATAAACTTCCATTTAAAAAAGATTTTGTCGATGTGCGCTACGTCAAAGGAGCACTGATTTGGAACGTTACCCGTGAGCAAGTATACAAAAGCCGCTTGGCCAAACTAATTGGTCATAAACTCTATTCAAACATGACCATTCGGAATGTGAATACGGCGCGGAAAATGGCTGAAGATTAATTTGGTCATATCTTCACATTTCCCGTCCGCTTTAGAATCCCCCAACTGGCCAATTCACCCTTCATGGCTTTCAAATACGATTTTATCAGGATTATAAAAAATATTTGGCGATAGGCAAAACGTTGAACAAACAATATGCCTGCATTCCAAAGTGTGAATTTTTTTCCATCATATTTATAGGCCAAGGCGGAAACCATCCAGTCAACCAAGAAGAACAGCACGTACGTCATGGCATAAAACAAAGCGTGCGACGAGAATAGCCCGATAACGAACAGAAGGTCGACCACGGGAGAAAGCAACGGAATGATAAACCCGAAAATCAACAAGTTGGGCATCATGATCCAGCCAAGGTTCGGTCGGCGAGGGTTGAAAAGCAAGTCCCTATGTTTCCAAAAAGTCTGCATCATGCCGAACGTCCAGCGGAAACGCTGTTTCATAAACATTTTCATCGTTTCGGGAGCTTCAGTCAATGAGATGGCTTCGTTGCAACTCCGCACTTTAAAGCCTGCCCTATGCAGCCGGACGGTCAAATCACAATCTTCGGCCAGGGTGTCTGTGGTAAAGCCCTTAATTTGATCTAAAGCCGATTTTCGGAAAGCGCCGATGGCTCCAGGTACAACCAGTATGGCGTTCACTGTATCGAGTGCCCTGCGTTCAAAGTTCTGACTGGTAGTGTATTCCATTTTTTGCCATTGGGTCAAAAGGTTGACAGCATTGCCTACTTGGACATTTCCAGCCACAGCACCCACTTCCTCATCCACAAAGTAGGGTATCATTTTGGATATGGCGTCCGGCAACAACAAGGTATCTGCATCGATGCAAACAAGGATGTCGCCAGTTGCCTGCGTAAGGCCATAGTTTAATGCTGAGGCCTTGCCTCCATTGGGTTTTGTCAGAATCTGAACGTTTGCCCTGTCGCTGAATGCTGCCTGAACATTTGCAAAAGTTTGATCTTTCGAACCATCATCTACAAATACAATGTCGAACAGGGGATAATCACTCTTGAGCAAGTTTTCGATGGTGCGTGTCACCGTCAGTTCCTCATTGTATGCTGGAACAATGACGCTCACTTTCGGTGTAAAATCCAAAGGAACTTTCACCTTCTTGGATTTCCGATGTTGAATCATGGCCAGAACCATCAGAATAAGGATGCGTGAAATGCCAAGTACAATCGCTACTATAAAGAAACCATGCAAGAAATTCTCCCACAAAAACGTAATCAGGAAAAACAGGTAGTCGAATGTTTCTTCTGTTTTCACGGAACCCTTCACTTGAGGCATGACTTGGTCTCGGGTTCGTCCCATGATGTCCGAAATGGTGACGAATTTATATCCCTGCTGTCGATAATAATCGATAATTCGTGGAAGCGCCAGGAGCGTCTGTGTACGATTCCCGCCACCATCGTGCATGAGCAGGATGTTACCACGATTTTTTTGAGCAATGACACGTGCCAAGATGGTATCCGCTGTTACTCCGATTTGCCAGTCGTTGGGATCGATGGAAGAAGCGATGGTCAGGTAGCCTTCTTCCTTGGCAATGCTCAACGGACGGATCTGATTGACGTCCTGCGGTTCTGCATCGGTGTTGTACGGCGGCCTGAATAAAAGCGTGGAATGATTGAGGATACTTTCCATCAGCAAGCGGGTGGAACGGAGTTCGACACGTTCACGATCTTTCGATGTTATTTCAAGGTCTGGGTGTGTAAAGGTATGATTTCCAATCTCATGACCCTCCCTGTATATGCGTTCAAGTAGCGGAATGTTCTTTTCGATGTTGACTCCGGTCACAAAAAAAGTTGCCTGAACGTTGTTTTCTTTAAGTATGTCCAAAACAGTCGGCGTAAAATCTTCGTCCGGACCATCGTCAAAAGTGAGGGCAATTTCTTTTCCCTTGGGTTTGCCGAAACGTTTGATGAGGTAGGTATTGGGTAAGTTCAGATATTCCTCATTTTCAATCATTTGTTCAGCTTGATCTACTTTGAATTTCACGGTACCCGGTTCTGGTTCACTGGCAACCTCCAGAATTTCACCAGTACCGGTGAAATTAACTTCTGAGGACAGTTTGAAGTTTTCAAGCGGTTTATAATTGAACGGGGTTTTCAGCAAAGAATCCATGGAAAGTGACCGGTTGTAGAAGTTCCAGATTCGGGCGTCTTCACTGCCCAAACGCCAAATGGCCACACCGGCCGTTTGGTAATCCTCGGCGGTTCGAATGGAATTGAAAATGGTTGCAGCATCAGGACAATGGGCTTCGCCAGTAACACCGTTTTCATCTTCGTAATTGATATACAAATCGGATTTATCTTCGTTCCATTGAACGGGTGCATCATAGGCATTGGAAAGTGAAATGAATTTATCGTAGGATAGACTTTTTCCGGGTTGACCGTCAATCCAATCATACCCATAACCGGCCAGGCACAATACGAATTTTTCGGAAGGAACCTCTTTCATTGCCAAATCCAAAGCCTGTTCGATATACTTGACAGAGGTGATGCAGCCTGGCGCCATATCAGCAAAGTGTTGGTCGTAGGCCATCAGGAAAATAAAGTCGTAATACTTATCCAGCATTTTATAATCGATGCCTTCATCGAATGGACTCACGTCGATGGTAAGTAAAAGACCGGCCGAATGAAGTGCCTTGTAGAGTTCCTTCGAGAACTCAATTCTATAAGGAGTCAACTCAGGGGCTAAATTTTCCAAGTCTAAGTTTATGCCTTGAAAGTGGTACTTTAATAACGTATTTTTTATGGTTGAAATCAGTTTTGCTCTGTAAATGGGACTCTTAAGTACTGTCGCAGTAGTATCGCTAACCCAATGCTGTTTGATATTGTTACTCAAAATGGGAATGATGGCCACTTGATTATCTCTCATGATTTTCAATGCCTTCGCATCGATTTTTATATCAATGTCGCCTTTTGCATTTTTCTGGAAAAACCATTCCGGCAGCACCAAATTCAATTTGTCAACGTTGTTTTCCAACGAAGCAAACGAATTTTTATCCCAATTCACATAAAACCCAGCTCTAATTGGTAAGTAATTCTTTAAAGGACCACGGTCGATAACCTGATCATAAAATTCGTACCTCTTAGATTTCCTGACTTTTTTCAGATGCAGCGCATAGGCTATCAATTCAGAATCCGAAACCTTTACTTTTTTCGGGTTCAAATTCACATTACGAATTCTTTTTTCTTGGTAAATTAGGCTTTTGGCATCGTAATGAGAATGATGGATCATGGATAAACTGATGGAAAGCACTCCTACCAATGCAAAAACCAAAAGTATACGGACAAACCAAACAAAACGAGTCCAACGAGTTGAGTTTGAAGATTGAAATATTTGTTGCATAGAAAAAAACTTTTTTAATTTTTCATGGACAAAGGTATCATTTACTGTGTGTGAAGGGTTCTAAATATACTCCAAAATATCTTAACATCATTGTTAACAAATGAAAATCCGTTAAAAATATACAGGTCTGAATAAGCCAATGTGGGAATCTTGCAACTATTCCCAAAAGTCTTATAACGAATTCTTTACTGACGGCATTTAAATTTGTCTGTTTAACATTATAGTGAAACAGATGAGAGAATTAAAAGCAGCCATCCTGGCTACTGATGGTTTTGAACAATCGGAGCTTGAGTTCCCATTGAATGTACTTAAAAAAGTATGGATACCTTTTGACATCATTTCGTTGAAAAAAGGAACCATCAAAGGATGGAATGTAACAAAATGGGGTGACGACTTCAATGTTAATAAAACCATTGTCAAAGCACGTTCTTCCGATTACGACCTCTTGATTCTTCCTGGTGGAGTCATCAATTCTGATTTTATAAGAACGAATAAACCGGCAATAAAATTTGTGACCGAATTCTTTGAGAAGGGAATTCCGGTTGCTGCTATTTGTCATGCACCTTGGCTTCTTATTGAAACAGGATTGTTAAGGGGGAAACGGTTAACTTCCTACCACTCCATGAAGACAGACTTGATCAATGCCGGTGCTGAATGGATCGACGAGGAAGTAGTCGTTGATCACAATCTTATTACAAGCAGAAGCCCAAAAGACCTTCCTGCTTTTTGTAAAAAAATGGTTGAAGCACTGAAAAAATGAAATCCAAGAATTTCCCCATAGTTTGTGTCGGTGGTTCAGCCGGTGGCCTTGACGCCTATATCCGATTGCTAAAAAATCTGCCGGCCGACATGGGTGTTGCCATCGTCATTGTGAATCATTTAAGGAAGGTGGCCACACTGCTCCACGAAATTCTCCCCAAATACACTCAAATGCCCGTCGAGTTGATTACCGAAAATTTAGACATTGAGCCGAACCATGTATTCATCATCCCCGAAAAACGAGATTTGCACATTTTGAATGGTGAATTCATTCTGAAACCCATCTCGAAACCCAATGGATGGCCCGACGTCATTACGGTTTTCATGCGTTCACTGACTCAGAACTGGGAAGGCAAACTCATTGCTGTCATCGTGTCCGGCTATGACGGTGATGGAGCAGCAGCTCTTAGTGGCATTAAAGAAGTGGGTGGCACGACCATCGCACAAAAACCCGACACTGCTGAACACCCAGATATGCCTGAAACCGCCATCGCAAGCGGTAACATCGATTTTGTTCTTTCGCCTGAAAATATAGCGATGGAAATCATACGAATTGCAAAGTCAGAATAAGGATAAACCCGGATGAAAGCGCCTTTTACCAAATTAAAGACTTTTTTCAAAACGTTCGGACCAGGCGTGGTTACCGGAGCGGCAGATGACGACCCCTCCGGAATTGCAACCTACACGCAAACCGGCGCCAAATTCGGCTATGGTCAACTTTGGACAGTCATCCTGATGTTGCCTCTCATGACAGCCATACAGGAAGCCTGTGCACGGATTGGTGCCGTGAACGGTCGCGGTTTGGCCGCAGTCATCAAGGCCAATTACAGCAAAAAGGTGCTTTATGCAGCGGTCTTACTGGTCGTTGTAGCCAATACGATCAACATCGGCGCGGACATTGGCGCGCTTGCCGCCGCCGCCCAACTGCTCATTCGGGTCAATTTTGTAATTCTGACCTTAGGTTTTACAGCACTTATCTTAGTTCTTGAAATCTTTACAACCTACCGGGTTTATTCCCGCATCTTAAAATGGCTCGCCCTAACGCTTCTGGCTTACCCCATTACCGTCTTTATGGTGCATCAGCCCTGGTCCACGATTCTTGCAGCTACGTTTGTGCCGCATGTGGAAATGAATTTCGCGTTTTTCTTCATCATTACTGGCATTTTAGGGACCACCATATCACCTTACATGTTTTTCTGGCAAACCTCGCAGGAAGTGGAAGAAGAAAAGGATCAACATTTGATGAGTCGATCCGGTAAACCAAAAATCGGTACAAAATTCATCAAAAACCTGCGCATCGATAATTTCGTAGGCATGGTCTTTTCGGAAATTGCTACCTGGTCCATCATCGTGGTTGCCGCCACTGTTTTGCATCAGAACGGCATCACCAACGTAACATCAGCCGCTGATGCCGCCAAAGCTCTGGAACCACTTGTTCAGACATTTCCAAATGCAGGCTTTTTATCTGAACTCATTTTTGCCGTAGGCATCATTGGACTCGGCTTATTGGGTATTCCCGTCCTATCCGGTTCGGCAGCGTATGCCTTGTCCGAAGCCTTTGACATGAAAACCGGGCTCAACCTAAAACTTAAGAAAGCATTCGGATTTTATGGTGTCATCACTATTGCAACGCTGATTGGTTTAATGATCAATTTCATTGGTATTGATCCGATTAAAGCACTGGTTTTCACCGCTGTATTTAATGGTGTGGCGGCAGTTCCATTAATCTTTTTAATCGCCCGAATTGCCCGTAATAAAAAGATCATGGGCGAATTCCGCAGTGGATGGTTATCGAATACCGTGGTCTGGATTACGTTTTTGGTGATGCTGGCCTCGGCGGTTGCGATGTTTTATACGTTGGCGCGAGGATAATCCACCCATTCTGTGCTATTTCGAAGTCCGTACCAAAGTCGACGCGTTGGGATCACTTTCAGAAGTCACCCGAACGGAAATAGTCGATTCCCGAGCACCTTCCGCCACATTATTGATGTATATTTTCACTTCCCTAGTTTCACCGAACGGTATGGCTATCAGCTCGTTGGTTAACAAAGCAGATTGATTTTCACTCGAAATCGAAAGCCGATAGATGTCGTAATTCAGAGATTTGTCGGCTGAAACCTTCGCTCCAGATTTACCTGTATTGGTGATTCTAAGGTTTAAAAGGTGCATTCCATCGATGCTTTCCGACTTTTGTACAAATTTGGCGGTTACACCCCGCTTTTGCTTTCCACTTCCATCGAGCGAACGAATTCCGACCTGATAGGACAGAATGCCTTCTTGGTTCACGAATTTGTCAAGGATGTAGAAGTGAAGGCGATTGGCTTGGTCTTCCCATTCAGCCAGACTTCCGGAACGGGTTCCGGCATGGAAAAGTGCATCGTTGAGTTGACGGTAGTCGGCCTGAGTGCGCATCACGGGTGTACCGTCACCTGGGCGCAGGTAATCAACTTTCTGAATGTCGGCAGGATGGGCATCGATCACCCAGTTGAAACAGTTGAAACCGTTCGGTCCCCCGTTGTTGCTTTCCTTATCCTTGTTCTTGGCTATCAAAACGCCGTTGTCGGGCGTGTATGAATCGTACCCGATGCGCTGCACCACTTCAATGGAATAATTGTTGAAGGTAGACTTGCCTGGTGTAAGCGGATCTTTCGAAGGATCGACTTCGGGCGTGCGGTCTTGCGGGGCATCCCCGTCAAGCTTGACCAAGACGCCCCCGAAGGTACCGGGCAGCGGTTCGACAGCGCGTGCAGTGATGGTCGCCACAGCCAAACCCGTATGAGCCAATTCGTTGCGATTCAACTTTAGCACCTGATCTTCCCCAACAAACTTGAAATTCATTTTCTGACGAAGCATGAGCCCGGCAGGCATCGAAGCTCCAGCCACGGCAGGCACTTTCCATCGGTTGTGCGGTCCCTCCGGACCATTGAAGCTCCCACGATCCATCATATCCCAAGGCCCCGAGCCAACTCTGCGAAAAGGTTGCACGTACGGGTTGTTGTTATTGTCGCCCGTGTTGAACAGGAAATGACCAATCTCATGGGTGATGGTGCCCGAATTCTCGCCCTGACGAATCGAAGACAAACCCCACTGCTGCGCACCCGCCTTCCAGGAAGTCCAGTCCACATAGCGCGTCTTCATCCATCGAGGTTTCGTCGGATCCGGATTCCCCCACTCCGCCGGAATATCTTCCTTGGTTCGAAACTTCATCTCTCCGAATTCCTGCCAGATTCCAGTCTCGTCGTATCCCGCATAAATGCGCAACACCGCATCGTAATTCCCCCTGACATCTCCGGCCGTAGCCTTCCAAATGGAATCACAATCCCGTTCAATCCGACCTTTTGCAGGAATTCCCGACGGCGTGAAACTTGACTGTCCCCACTCGTTGCAACCATATTCCCAAAAGTTTTTAGGCATTCTGTAAGGGCCGAACGCATCGATCTTGGCTACTCCCACCTGGCCCCTCGACTGCTCCATCCAATACCCGTTGATGGTGTGGCCATGGTTGAAATCGCTCGGCGTGTTGTAGAAATCGGCATAAAACTGCGCCACCTTTTCCCTTGCAATCGGATCGATTTGCGGATTCCCGAATAAATCGGAATGCTTGGGCAAGGTCATCACGAACGGCTGATCCTGAAAATCGATGGCTATCAGTGCAATTCGTATCTGCCTTCCAGGCTTCAAAGCTGGGTCCGCCCAGTTCTTCCCCGGAATCGGCTTGTAATCCGACCAAGTCATCTCATCCTGGTCCTGAACAACCTGCGGATCAATGGGCTTCTGAGCCAAAACGGAGATGGAAATGAATAGGAAAAAACATGGGATCCAATAATGGGCGTATTTTTGCATGGCGAAGGTTTTAGTCGGTAAACAAAAATAGCAAAGTCTTTGTACACCCTTTCAACCACACCTTAAAATTGGATTTTTATGGCATCTATTGGACAGTATTCAACAATTTTCTCAACTGCTGAACCCCTTCCACCGCATTCTCTCGTATAACCACACAGTCCTTTCGAAGCGATCTTCCCACTTCGTTCGGATCAATCACATAAATAGGGCAACCCCTCGGCACAAAATCCACCAACCCTGCCGCTGGATACACCTGAAGGGACGTTCCAATGATAATAAAAATATCGGCTTCGGAAGCCCACGCCATAGCTGTCTCCATCGTTGGCACTTCTTCCCCGAACCAAACGATGAACGGCCTCAACTGCGAACCGTCCCCCGCCTTGTCTCCCATTTGAATCGCCCCATACCCGATGTCCTTGACATGCGTCTTGTCCCTACTGCTGCAAGCCTTGGTGAGTTCACCGTGCAAATGGAGCACATGGCTGCTTCCAGCTCGTTCGTGCAGGTTGTCCACATTCTGGGTGATGATCTTTACCTCAAATTCAGCCTCCAGTTCTGCCAAGCCAAAATGTGCGGCATTGGGTTCAGCCGTTAAAAGCTGCGCACGCCTTTGATTGTAGAAATCGAGCATCAGCTTGGGATTGCGGTACCAACCCTCGATGCTGGCCACGTCTTCAACTCGGTGTTCTTCCCACAACCCGCCCGAATCTCTAAAGGTTTTGATGCCGCTTTCGGCACTAATGCCGGAGCCAGTGAGGATAATAAGGTTTTTGGGCACGGGTTAATTTGATTTTATTGGTACATTAGCGACTGCAAATACAAAACTACATTATTATGAAGAGTTTTCGGAAAATAGTCACCTTTATTTTAGTATTGTTTCCCATCTTGGCAAATGCTCAAGACACCCTTTTTTACAACAACAAAGACGAAAAGGTCAAGGTAATGGCTCAAGCTGATTATTATCAAACACTTGTCAAAGAGAGCATTTATTCAAAAAAATTGATTGAACGTTCGTATTACAGGAACGGACAACAGCGGGAGGAAATCTACTACCTCGATTTCAGTCAAAAGAAAAAAGAAGGTACGCAGCGATTTTGGTTCCGAAACGGACAACTTAAATTATCCGTTGACTATGTGGACAATAAATTGCATGGAAATGTTTGGACTTACTGGCAGAATGGTCAAATAAAGCGCAGGGACACGTTCGAAAACAATCAATTTGTGACAGGCTTTTGTTATG
>Ga0302212_1000824_pt1 | contig 11737 bp, 13 predicted proteins | sample II_Fen_N1_1_FD_200235 | JGI IMG/M metagenome (GOLD analysis project Ga0302212, IMG submission 200235) | Peat permafrost microbial communities from Stordalen Mire near Abisko, Sweden - II_Fen_N1_2 | ecosystem: Environmental > Terrestrial > Soil > Wetlands > Permafrost | place: Sweden: Abisko...
TGCTCCTTGATGATATAATCCTGTGGGAAAACAGAAACGGTCAGACAAATAGCCAACAGTGTTAGAAGTTGTTTTTTCATGACTTTGGAATTGTTAATATATAGTGCTTATTTCCTGTACGTTACCACCCGTATAGGAATATTGTTTCAAACCGGAGGTATTGGACAAAATCAACGTTCCATTTTTAGCGATGACATCAAAGGGCGTGCTGTCCAACTCGAAACGGTGGGTTTCGGTAACGAGAAGCGGATTCGTGACATCCATCACAACCAAATCCATACCGTCACAGATAAAAAGTTGATTTCCATCGACAGCCAACCCTCTAGGATTCACCATATTGTAAGCACCTTTTACAATTGGATTGCTGAGTTTGCTTATATCAATGACCTGTAGTTGGTTGACGCCTCGGCTGCAGGACGAAGTCTCGTTGTCGGTTCTCAAAGTGACAAAGGCATATTGACCTTGCACAACCACAGGATCACAACTTGTAAAATGTTCGATCAACGAAACGTATGCCGGTGTTGCCGGATTTTTCAGGTTAAAAATGTACATACCATTCGTTGAACCCAGAAAAAGCAAGCTGTCCTTCGGAAAAATAGTTTCAATGGACGAACCCCAATATGCATCAATGAGCGAACTTCGGACAATCTTGGATGAATCCGAAATGTCAAATGTTTGCAGATCGTTGTCATCCACCACATACAGATGAGTCCCGATGCAGGCAAATCGAGCCATGGAACCGCCTGTGCCTGAGTTGGAATCTGTACTTGAACCGTCAAGTACCGAATAATCACACGAAGAAATCAATGCGGTCAAAGCCAGCAACATCCAAATTTTTTTCATAAGGCTTCCGTATAATTGATCCATCCTACAATTTCAGTATTTGCCTGTCGGTTTGGCCGTGCATATCTCCACTGCATGAATCCCTCAGGATTTTTAATCTCCGGCAAAGCTCGTCTGCTTCTTGCCACCACCCGTCCCTGCATGGTCGTCAGATTGATTTTTACTCCGACCAAGTCAACTGCATTGTCCACATACAAGGTCCCATTTCCAACTGCCAAATTTTGACAACCTGGCACACGCAGAAAACCTTTACGAATTGGATTAGCCGGATCTGTATTGTCAATCAAGTGAACACCCTTGAACTTCTCAACCAGCATCAACCAATTCTGATACACATAGATACGACCTGGATTTCGGACGACCATGACCGTATCGGTCAACCTCACGGAAGTTTCAAGCTCCGATCGAAACATTAGGATGGGGACATATCCGGTATAATAGCTAGACCCGGAAAACAAAACGACAAGAATAAGCAGCAGTAGTTTTTTCATAGCAGCTCGATTTAAAGGAAACACGTTAAAAAGATGTTTCTTTCCGTCGAAACGCTACAGTTCAACTTAACGAAAACTACATTTTTCTTTGACAGAAATCCGCCCGTTCAATTTTTTCATTCGAACAGCCTCAGTTACAGCATCGTGGTAGAAAAAAAGAATTTGCCCCTGCGTACCGGCTTCCTCCAACAAACGAATTTTCTCATCGACTGAAACCACGGCTGAATTGTCCACGGCGGCTATGCAGAGGGGTAGCAAGTGCGGTTCCATCGGTATGACGTCGCCGCAGAACACATAGGTGTCGGCGCCACCGGTCACATAGGAAACCATTTGGTCGTCGGTATGACCTTGAAAGAATTTGACAGATACACCTTCGAAGAGCGACTGATCACCATTAATAAGCTTTAGTTGCCCGGCATCCTTCAACACCTGAATCACGGCAGGTGCAAACGAGTCAGATTCCCAGAGCGGCGGCTTCTGCGCCATCTCCCACTGACGGGCGCTTGCCCAATAGGTGGCGTTCGGAAAGGCAGGTTTGAGAACACCATCTTTCACGACAACAGACCCGCCACAATGGTCGAAATGTAAGTGGCTGAGCACCACATCCGTGATGGCTTCGGGATTAAAACCAAGCTTTTGAACTTCATGCACCAGACTGTGCAACCCATGGAAATGGTAATACGCCATGCCGTCCACAACCGCCGGCCCAACACCAGTATCGAACAAAACTTTGTGGCCACCCATGTCGGCAAACATCACACGCATCGTCAACGGGCATCTATTATCCTCATTGACAGGATATTTTCGAGCCCAAACCTTGCGCGAGACAATGCCGAACATGGCCCCGCCGTCAGTGGAAAAAAAACCGGTTTCGATGGTCTGAATTTTCATTTTTTGCCGTACTTTTGCACCACAAAACTAAGCGAAAATTTTCGATTAATACGCACGTATGAGAATACACTTTGTCGCCATTGGTGGCGCTGCCATGCACAACCTGGCGATTGCCTTGCATCTGAAGGGCCATGAGGTCACCGGATCGGATGATGAAATCTTTGATCCGGCCAGTTCGAACCTTGCCAGACACGGTCTCCTGCCCGAAAAACTCGGCTGGTTTCCCGAACAAATCGTCAAAAGTTTGGATTGCATCGTACTGGGCATGCACGCCCGGGAAGACAACCCCGAACTGATTCGTGCCAAGGAACTGGGCATCCGCATCTTTTCCTATCCCGAATTCCTGTACGAAGAAACGCAGAACAAGACCCGCGTGGTCATCGGCGGCAGTCACGGCAAGACCACGGTCACGTCGATGATTCTGTTCGTGCTCAAAAAGATGCAGATGGATTTCGACTACATGGTCGGTGCCCAAATCGAAGGGTTCGACACCATGGTCCGCCTTTCCGAAACCAGTCGTATCGCCGTGTTCGAAGGTGACGAATACCTCACCTCACCCATCGACCTGCGCCCCAAGTTCCACGTCTACCGCCCGCACATCGCAGTCGTCACCGGCATCGCTTGGGACCATATCAATGTATTTCCAACGTTCGAAATCTATGTGGAGCAGTTCGCCATTTTTGCCAAAATGGTGGAACGCGACGGCAAATTCATCTATTTCGAGGAAGATCCGAACCTGCAAGTCATCGCTGAAAACCTCCGCGAAGACCTCACCGCCATACCCTACAACGCCCATCCCAGCCACATCGCCCAGGGCAAAACCTGGTTGGAAACCAAATACGGCGATTTCCCGCTGCGCATTTTCGGAAAGCACAACTTGCAGAACATCCAGTGCGCCCATATGGTTTGCCGACAGCTTGGGGTTTCCGACAAAGACTTCTACACCAGCATCAGCGAGTTCAAGGGAGCTGCCAAACGGTTGCAAACACTGAACGAAACCGACGATGCCATCATCTACCAGGATTTCGCCCACTCACCTTCCAAACTCAAAGCCACGGTTTCAGCCGTTAAGGAACAATACCCCGACCGAAAACTGACCGCCTGCATGGAGTTGCACACCTTCAGCAGCCTCACGGCCGACTTCCTGCCCGAATACAAGGACAGCATGAAGGACGCCGACCAAGCTTTTGTGTATTACAACCCCAAGACCATCGAGCACAAGAAATTGCACGCCATTACGCCCGAACAAGTGGCTGAAGCCTTTGGCGGAACGAATGTGGAAGTTTTCACCGATTCTGCACTGCTCATCGCCAAACTGAAAAGCGTCACCTACCGCAAGCACAACCTGCTGATGATGTCGTCCGGAAACTTCGACGGGGAGAACCTCAAGGCGTTCGCCATGGATATTATTTGATACGATGCTGATAGCCAGAGGTAAAAAGACCGAGAATATTGCAGAATACCTGCTGTACATGTGGCAGATCGAAGACCTCATCCGGGCCTTCGCATTCGATATCGAAAAAATTCAGACCTACATCATCGACGGGTACGAACAGCCTATAGAGGTGAAGCAGGAGATCCGCGACTGGTACGAAAGCCTCATCGAAATGATGCGGTTGGAAAACGTCACCTCAACAGGTCACCTCCAGATCAATAAGAATGTCATTACGGAACTGGACGAACTGCACAATGTGCTGCTGAACTTACCCAAGGAGAACTTTTACCTGATGACCTACCACAAGGTACTGCCCCTCATCGTTGAGCTCAGGGCCAAACCCGGCGGAAAAGCTTACGGAGAAGTGGAAACCTGCCTGAATTTATTGTACGGCATGTTGTTGCTCCGATTGCAGAAAAAAGAAATATCCGATGAAACGGCGCACGCAGCCAGCCTCATCAGCGAGTTCCTGCGCATGCTTTCAGCCAAATACAAACAAGAAAAACAAGAGGGTCTCGACCTCGAATGAAATCATGGGCATAGCATTTCCACTCACAGGCATTTTTGACGAAAACAAGGACAGAAATGCTGCCGTTTTTGAATACGGACTTTACCTGAAACGGATTCTCATCACCGGTGCCAACGGGCAATTGGGCAACGAGATGCGCCTACTGGCGGACGAATACGAAAACTTCACGTTCGACTTCACCGACATAGCCGAACTCAACCTCTGCAACGCCGAAGCGGTGATGGAATACTGCGAACGCACCAAACCATCCTACATCATCAACTGCGCTGCTTATACTGCCGTTGACAGGGCTGAAGACGACATCGAGCTTTGTCGCAAAGTGAACCGCGACGCCGTGGAAAATCTGGCCAAAGCTGCCACTGCCGTGGGCGCCAAGTTATTGCACGTCTCCACCGATTACGTCTTTGACGGAACCAACACCACGCCCTACCTGGAAACCGACCCTGTTTGCCCTGCATCCGCTTACGGCCGCACCAAGCTGGAAGGCGAACAAGCCCTGATGGCCAATTGCAAGGATTTCGTGATTGTGCGCACTGCCTGGTTGTACTCCATCTACGGTACCAACTTCGTAAAAACCATGATTCGCCTTGGGAATACACAAGATTCAATCAACGTCGTTTTCGACCAAATTGGCAGCCCGACCTACGCCAGAGATTTGGCCGACGCCCTGATGGACATCGTTTCAGCCTCCGAAAAAGGCAATTTCATTCCCGGCATTTACCATTATTCGAACGAAGGCACCTGTTCCTGGTATGAGTTCACGCTCAAAATCCACGAATTGGCCGGCATCACCACTTGCAAGGTCAGCCCCATCGCCGCAAAAGACTACCCTGCCAAAGCAGCCCGCCCCGCCTACAGCGTGTTGAGCAAAGAAAAAATCAAAGCCGACTACGGCATTCATATACCGACCTGGGAAGAAAGCCTGGCGGATTGCATCGCAAAACTCTAATGACTGAACTCGAAAAAGAAATAGCGCGTAGACGTACCTTCGCCATCATATCCCACCCCGACGCGGGTAAAACCACATTGACCGAAAAACTCCTGCTTTTCGGGGGAGCCATTCACGTGGCCGGTGCCGTCAAATCCAATAAAATCAAGAAAACCGCCACCTCCGACTGGATGGACATCGAAAAGCAGCGCGGTATTTCGGTAGCGACTTCCGTGATGGGCTTCGATTACCACGATTACAAGGTCAACATTCTGGATACGCCTGGTCACCAGGACTTTGCAGAAGACACCTTCCGCACGCTCACCGCCGTAGACAGCGTTATCATCGTGATTGACACGGCCAAAGGGGTGGAAAGCCAGACCCGCAAACTGATGGAAGTCTGCCGCATGCGCAAAACCCCCGTGATGGTATTCGTCAACAAGATGGACCGTTCGGGTAAGGACCCCTTCGATTTGCTCGATGAATTGGAGGCTGAACTCGAAATAGCCGTTCGCCCCCTCACTTGGCCCATCAACCAAGGCCCCGACTTCAAAGGGGTATATAATATCCTGGACGAAAGCCTCAACCTATATACGCCTTCCAAACAGACCGTTACCGACAGCGTAGGCATCGAAGACATCAACAGTCCCGAACTGGAAGCCTACGTAGGCGACCGAAACGCGCAAACCCTTCGCAAGGATTTGGAACTCATCGAAGGCATTTACGATCCATTCGATACGGAGACCTATTTGAAAGGCGACCTTGCTCCCGTCTTTTTCGGTTCCGCCCTCAACAACTTCGGCGTCAAGGAATTGCTCGACTGCTTTGTCCGCATTGCACCAATGCCACGTCCCATCAAAACCGAAGAACGCATCGTACGGCCTGAGGAAGAAGCCTTCAGCGGCTTTATCTTCAAGATCCACGCCAACATGGATCCCAACCACCGGAGTTGCATCGCCTTCCTGAAAATCTGCTCCGGCAAGTTCGAACGCAACGTCAACTTCAAGCATGTGCGCTACAACAAGATGATCAAGTTTTCGGCTCCCACAGCCTTTATGGCACAGAAGAAATCCATTGTGGACGAAGCCTGGCCGGGTGACATCGTAGGTTTGCCCGACACCGGCAATTTCAAGATCGGCGACACCATGACCAGCGGTGAGGACCTCCATTTCAAGGGCATCCCCAGTTTCTCGCCCGAAATGTTCAAATACATCGAGAACGCCGACCCGATGAAGTCCAAGCAATTGCAGAAAGGCATCGACCAGCTCATGGACGAAGGCGTGGCCCAAAGCTTCACCAACCAGTTCAACGGCCGCAAGATCATCGGCACCGTCGGCCAGCTTCAATTCGAGGTCATCCAGTACCGTCTGGAACACGAATACAATGCCCAATGCCGTTGGGAACCCATCAACCTGTACAAAGCCTGTTGGATTGAGTCCGACAACGCCGAGGAACTCGACAACTTCAAGAAACGCAAATATCAGTACATTGCCCGCGACAAGGAAGGGCGCGACGTCTTTCTGGCGGATTCAGAGTACGTGCTTCGCATGGCACAAAGTGACTTCAAGGACATCCGGTTCCACTTCAATTCGGAATTTTAGGTAATTCTCCTGCCTAAAATACTACTTAGTAACAAAAATCCGCTTATCGAATGGAAACGGTTCTGTATCTACTATACGAATCCGTTGAAAATCTGGATGATACGAGTTTATTAAAACATTGAAGTCCCCTTGCGTAACAGCCGAAGGCAAGCGCAAAAGGCAATAGGCACCATCACGCACGAATTTGTCGCCTATTGCCTGTGTAGAACAAAGGTGCGGGAAAGTATTCCAGTTTGTAGGCAAGTCAGAGGATTCCAACTTCAACATTCGTATATCGTCCGGTATGTCGATGGTTACCATCCGAAAGTCCGGAGGCAATGTTGCCAAAGTAAAATGAACAGCGACTTCAGCCATGGCAAGTGAACGATTGGAGGCCGTATAAATGAGTTCCACACCTACTGAGTTCCATCGGGCACCCCTCAATGCCGCCCCTATGCCAGATAAGTTGCCTGCATACCAAGATCGCGCAAGTCTGAAAACCTCCATAGCTACACAAAAATCCCGTGTTCAACCCGGATAAGTTCGTCCAAAACCAGGTTCTTACCGAAAGAATCCAACAGCAACTCCATAGGTTTCATGCCACCGAGAGCAAAAGAGGGCGTAGTCAACCAACGCTTAAACGCATCCATCGTTCCGAAAACGCCCAAGCCTACTTTAGTCAGTTCTGCCATCTCTAAAATCTTTTCCGTATGGGCAGGCTTGAAGTTGAATCCGTTTTCCGCTTTGTAACGGTGCAGGGATTTGGACGAAAGATCGAGAATGCTTGCCCAATCGCTTTCTGTAAATGGTGTAGAAACCTTAATCAAATCAAACAGGGAAAAGGGGATACCTTCCCGAATGATTTGAACCAACAGGAATTTATCGGCTAAAATATCGTCAAAGGTAGTATCAACGGGGATTTGAACGTTTAAACGTTGAAGTCGAGGTTGCCTGATATAGGTCGCAATCGCTTCATTCAATTGCTGCAACTGATGCGCCTGTTCTTTTACGGAATATTTCATTTTGGACATTTGTCTACAAATATAGGACATTTATCCATGTGATGCAATATTTTTAAAAAAAATGAGTCGATTTATGGTCTATATTTCCAACGAAACCACAAATATAGAGCTACCCCAACGGCAATCATCACTATCCAAGCAAACAAATAGCCGTTCGGCCACCAGAGTTCCGGCATGAATTTGAAGTTCATTCCCCAGACGCCGACCAAAAACGTGAGCGGAATGAAGATGGTGGCAACTACCGTAAGCTGCTTCATTACCAAGTTCATACGCAAATCATTGTTGGAAATGTACAAATCCATGAGGGCTGAAAGCGTTTCCCGGTTGGCATCGAGCATGGACATCACCTGGCGCAAATGGTCGTAGGTGTCTCTAAAATAAATTTTGGATTCACTTTTCACCAAATCGGAATCGAGCAGGAGGAAATGGCCGAATGCTTCTCGGAGAGGCGATGCGGCTTTCAACATTAGGGTATGGTCTCTTCGGAAATGCTGGATTTGCTGACCGGTTTCCTTATGTCCGGCCTGGAATTCCATCAATGCGTCTTCCATATCCAGCAGGTTGCTTTGTTGATATTCCAGCACATCGTAATAGGAATCCACCACCAGGCTGACCAAGAGGTTAAACAGGAAGTCGGCCCCGTGTTGACGAACCTGCCCCACACCATCCGTAATGGCTTTGCAGACCAGATCGAAGCGATGACCGGTGCCTTCCTCGAAAGAAAAGACGAAATTCGTACCCAGAATGATGCTTTGGTGATCGCGGACCATTTCCCCGGTTTCAGTATAGGTATAGGCATCCATCACAGCAAAAAGGCCCTTGCCTGTATCTTCCAGCTTGGCGATGTGCTTGGCATTCAGGATATCCTGAACCATGGGCAGCTCCACACCAAGAATTTTACACAGGTTTCCAATCTCCGTTTCGTCCGAAAGACCGAAAATGTGAACCCAGTTCGTTTTCCCGGGCTTCAACTTCAACTCTTTCAAATCATGAACCACGATGGTTTCAGAACTGGTGGCATCGTAGCTGGTCAGCTGAATGTTGGTGGCATGCGTGAAGTTGCCGTTGTAATTCAGTCCACCGTAAAGCAAGTTGTTCCGTCGTTTGCGGATATCTTTCTTTTTGGAAGTAGCGGAAGTCTTTTTATTCATGGTTGTAGCAAAAACTCAAATTTCCGTAAATATACAAACCATTCCCCTGAGCCAACAAACATCGTTTGAAATTTATTTTAAAATAATGTTTGAGAAACCAAATATTCGTCCAATATTTGCCTGACCAAACCGAAATCGAATCCATGAGATCCATTTTAACCCTCTCGTTTTTTCTGCTTCTCACCCTAAATACGGCTTTTTCTGCGACCATCACCGGAACCGTGACGGATGCTTCAGACGGAAAACCATTGGAATCCGCCTCTGTCTTCATAGCCGGAACGACCTTTGGCGCAAACGCCAGATCGGACGGTTCGTTTACGCTCAACTACACTCCCAGTGGTTCGTCGCAACTTGTCATCGCGCACCTCGGTTATCAAACCTATACCAAAAATGCCAACGAGATCCCGATGGGTGAACCACTCAAAGTGGCATTGCAAATTAAATCCCAACAGCTTTCGGCAGTCAGTGTGTTCGGATACGATACCAACCGCAAAACGAACATGGAAGAATTCCTATTTGCATTCCTTGGAAATTCCGAATTTGGCAAAAAATGCACCCTATTGAATCCAAACGTCCTCCACTTGCAACGCCGTAAGATCACGCATAAATTGACGGAATATGAACTCATTGCCACAGCCGACAGCGATTTGATCATTGAGAACAAGTTGCTGGGCTATACCATTCGGTATAATTTGGAGAACTTCACCACGACCAAATATGGTACGACATTCAAGGGTTATCCATTGTTTTTTGACAATCTTTCGAGATCAAAGAATCAGGATAAGACGCTGGCATATCGGGAACGCGCTTATCAAGGCTCCCAAATGCACTTCTTCAGGAGCCTGTTTACCAAAACGTTGGATCAAGAAGGGTTCAAGGTCTACAAAGTGGATAAAGTGAGTGGACTTTATGTGACTGCCCCCTCTTATGGCCTGATGGCTGACACCATCTTTGTACCCGAACCCGGCAAACACATGGTTCAAACAGAGAATCCACTGAACTTGTATGAATACCTGTATGTCATGGATAAATCAGCTGCCCTGCAATACAGCCAACCCTTTGAAGTGCTGTTCTCCTTGAACGGGGAAGACAATGCTTATGGAGTGATTTACTACAATGGCATGACGCGGAATTGGGGTCAACAGACTTCCATCGTCATGTTGCAGGACAATTCACAGATTTTTTATTCCAACGGCGCCCTTAAAAAAGCGGGAAATCTGGTCACCATCGGTTACTGGAGCTTTAAAAAAGTGGGCGAAATCTTGCCTTGGGATTATCAACCACCAAAAACTGCCAAACATGTCGTAACTTTGCACTAAACGTTTCGACCATGTTCCGATCCTTACTAGTGGTTTTTTTGGCACTGACACTGAGCGTGCAGGCACAAAACGCGGATATCCGCTTGTTGCGCAAAGTGTATTCCTCCGAAGCGCTGCCCGCCGATCCTTTCTTTCAGTTCATCTCAGACTCGCACGTCGTGGTCATTGTAGGTGCTCCTTTGGCCATGGGGGCTACAGCCCTGCTCACCCACAACGATGAATTGCTGAACCAGACCATCGAACTCGGTGCCGCTTCAGCCCTGAACTTGGGCATGACTTACCTGCTCAAATACAGCATCAAACGGGACCGTCCGTATACAACGTATCAGGACATTATCCCCAAATCGGTGGACGGAAGCCCATCCTTTCCATCGGGACATACCTCATCCTCCTTTGCCACTGCGACTTCGCTCAGCCTGATGTATCCGAAATGGTACGTCATCGCACCCAGCTTCCTGTGGGCAGGTTCGGTAGGCTATTCGCGCGTTTATTTGGGTGCGCACTATCCCAGCGACGTGGTTGCAGGAGCGTTGGTGGGTGCTGGTTCAGCATGGCTCGCCCACAAGGCCAATCAATGGTATCAAACCAAACAAAAAGCCAAACATGGAAAATTCGAATAAATTCAAGTTGAAGAAACTTTTTCGCAGTTTCGGGTTCGCGTGGACTGGGATGAAGGAACTGATCAAGTCGGAACAGAATGCCCGAATTCACCTGTTCATCAGCATCTGTGTGGTCATCGCAGGCATTTTGTTCGAGATTTCAGCCCTGGAATGGTGCATCGTCGCCCTTTGCATCGGCCTGGTTTTCGCCGCTGAAGCCTTCAATACCGTCCTTGAGAAGTTGGTGGACCACCTGTTCCCACAGAAACACGAAACAGCACGGCTCGCCAAAGACATTGCTGCCGGCGCCGTACTGATTTCTGCGTTGATGGCCGTGGTTTGCGGCGTGATTATCTTCCTGCCGAAACTTTTGGACCTTTTCTAAAACTTATACTGAATCGTTGCTCCAATTTGACGGGGACGGTTCTGCTGTGCGAACGCCTTCCCCATCGATTCAAAATAGAAGGTTCGGAAGTTCTCGCCCAAAGCGTTCTTCACCCACAACTGCAACTGGCAACCGCCTTTGACAAGGGCGATCTGTCCGTCCGCCACTCCGCAAAAAGCTTGCTGAACATCGTTCTTTTCTGTCCAGTAAATGGGCCCGTTGGCCTGGTACTGAGCAGATAAGACCACCTTATCCAAGAGGTTGGCGTTCACATTCACGGAATAATCCGCCCCGAGTGAAAGCGTATGCTTGGGTATCATCGGTACTGTTTTACCGGCATAATCCACTTCGGCGTACACCCCATTCACCCTAGCCGAGTCGGCATATTTAGTAAATCGAGCCTCCGTGAACCCATACGAGGCACGCAGGTCCAGATGGCTCAACACTTTAGACAAAACACTGATTTCGAAGCCTTTGCTATAGCTTCTGCCTGCATTCCTCATCATTCGGCCGAAACCGCTGGGCGAGAATTGAGCAATCTGCCGATTGTAGCAATCCACGTAA
>Ga0302212_1000837_pt1 | contig 11631 bp, 10 predicted proteins | sample II_Fen_N1_1_FD_200235 | JGI IMG/M metagenome (GOLD analysis project Ga0302212, IMG submission 200235) | Peat permafrost microbial communities from Stordalen Mire near Abisko, Sweden - II_Fen_N1_2 | ecosystem: Environmental > Terrestrial > Soil > Wetlands > Permafrost | place: Sweden: Abisko...
AATCACAAAGTCAAACTCGCCTTTAGCCCCTAAAAGCTTGATGTTGCGCTTGATCTCGTCGGTGATATGAGGAATGATCTGTACAGTCTTGCCTAAATAGTCGCCACGACGTTCTTTGTTTATCACATTCTGATAAATACGTCCGGTGGTGATATTATTGGCACGATGCGTCTCAACGTTCAGAAAACGTTCGTAGTGTCCAAGGTCTAAGTCGGCCTCATGTCCATCCACCGTTACATAGCATTCGCCATGTTCGTATGGATTCAATGTCCCCGGATCGATATTGATATACGGATCCAATTTTTGATTGGTTACTTTAAAGCCTCTTGCTTGTAGTAATTTACCCAGGGATGCAGCTATAATACCTTTACCCAGGGAGGAAGTTACTCCTCCGGTTACGAAAATATACTTTGTTTCTTTCACGTTCATATTTTTACTTAAAATTACTACCTAAAGTTTCGTATTTTTAAGTCTGCAAATTTCGGAAAAAAAAATGGATAACGAAAATGAAAGTAATAAATTAAGTATTAAGATTTAAGAATTATCATAATGAAACTTTTTTAATCATTTTAATCCTTCCTTTACCGTACTGTTAGATTGCAAATGAACAGTACAAAATTTGAATCAGAACGTCAATAAAACAACAGGAATATATTTTTGGAAAAATTATTTTCCTGTCCTGAATTTCTCTGTTTCTATAAAACCTTATTTATCCTACAACTTATTTATGAAACATACATATACCCTTATCCTCTGTCTCGTTTTTGTCCTTATTTTTTCGGGTTGTTCCTCTAAACAAATACAATCACCTTCCATCCTCGAAATTATCGATGTCGATTATCGCTTTTCAACCAAAAGCCTGAAGAGTTTTTCAAACGAAAATAATATTGATACCTCTTCAATCTACGAATGGCAAAATCACTGGCTGATTTATGGCGATTTAAAAGATATGGGTAAAATAAAGACAAAGCTGGAAACACAGTATCCAAGGCTGATCATCAAACTCTACGATAAACCGTTCTATAATTTTAACCGGCAGAAGTATTCGAACAAAAAGCCGGCAAAAGAATGGGATAATATTATCATGACTGCCAACCTGGTGGACGATACTACCAGGCAACGGGAATACCTGGAGTATCACCGTACCCAATTTGAAAAATGGCCTGAAATATCCAACGGATTTAACAATGCTAATTTCCAGCAGGTATTGGTCTTTCGCAATGGACGGCAGTTGATGCTTATTATCAGTATTCCGAAAGGAGAAAGCCTGGATAAATTAAATCCGAAAACTGTTGAGAATAATCCAAGGGTTGATACCTGGAATTCCATTATGAGCCACTATCAGGAAGGAATTGAAGATGCTCCCAAAGGAACAACCTGGGTGCTTTTTAAATCCGTGAAAAAATAATATTTGTAGAAGTAAATAAAACCGATCAATATAATTAAATATGATTAACCGGAATAACTCCTAAAGCATAAGAGAAATAATTCCGAAGAAATTGAATATGTGAAGTTGAAATTGAAGAATTTTAAAACCTTATTTTTCTTTATTATTTCCCTTCGTAGAAAACTAAACGACCGCAACTCCAACCCTTATTCCCTTATTTGCTGAAGATTATGAAAAACTTATAAAGTATTATCGACAATAATAAATGCAACAAAATAAGGGAATTAGGGTGGGTTATGAGGGTGTCAGATTTTCTACTAAGGGTAAGAAAACAAAAATAAGGGCTTTTGATATCACATTTAAACCGGTTGGATTTAGGACGATGACTATCTATCAGGACATATTGCGGATAATTATAAAATCTATTAATGTCAGGCAAAACCAGCTTGCCACATAATTGAAACGTTAGGAGAGACTTTCAATTCCATTTAGGTTGTTATTCATGCTTTTCGGATGGAATACACAATGGGGTTTTGATTTGTTTTATATGTCTTTTTCCTATATTTACTTTCGACATTTAGTTTTTTCTCATTTATCATATACATATAATATAGTATATATAATATGAGTTATCTAAGTTATATCTATATTACATCTATATTACATCTAAGTTACATCATAAAACAAGTGTAAATGGAATGATGCAGAAAAGAGCAAATAACCTGAAGAAAGAATTGAAGAACGAAGAAATATAACACGAATAAATGCTGTAATATTTTATCGAATGATAAATTTAAACTGAATACACAACCATTTTTTGTCCCCGCGACTTCATTTAAGGGTAACAGGAAAGATTTTTTTTAATAGAAACGAATACATGCAACAAACCAATTACCACCTTTTCGATTTCCTGGATTTCAGTACGGAACTGAATGAGGGTGACAGGCTCTGGCGGGCTTGTGCCCCGACTTCTGTTGAAGCGAAGAACGGGGATATCTTTATCACAATTCCATTCCAGAAACAACATAATTCCAATGAAATAATCCCGGATCTATCTGTAGACCGAAAGGAATACACATTGCGCCTGAAGGCTTACGGGGATAAGACCGTGCGGGTTTCAATGGCTATTGCCGGGGAGGTTATGGAAAAATCGGAGATGCTTGAATTGTCGCCGGAATTAAAAATGACTCCCTTGTCATTTGAAAAGAATGATGCGGGATGGATCATTACGGATAACCGGGGGAATAAAAAAGCGGTCATCAGTTTGCTTCAGCCGCAAATTGACTGGTGGAGCGATTTGGTACCTGCACCTGCCGAAACCATACAACTGAGCTTTTTCCCGGATGGAAAAAAAGAAGTCAAACTATCGGCAACCGATATGTTTTCACCTGCACGTCATGATGCTTTTGCACTGGCCTTTGTGGAACGGAACGATATCCCTCACCGGACCACATTCTCACTGGCAGCAAAAGGCGATGAATGCTTTTATGGTACCGGCGAACGCTTTACAAAAATGGATTTGTCGGGTAAAACACTTCAAATGCGCAATCAGGACGGACAGGGCGTAAACAACCGCCGAACATATAAGAGTATCCCTTTTTACCTTTCCTCCGAAAACTATGGCCTGTTTGTGCATACCAATTCGTTTGCCAAATTCTCACTGGCCGATCACTCAACACGTTCGGCACAGGTAATGGTGGAAGAACCGGTGGTTGATTTCTTCCTCATCGGAGGGGAATCACCCGAAGAAATATTATTCGGATACCGCCAGTTGACAGGTTTCCCATCCATGCCACCGATATGGAGCTTTGGAATATGGATGAGCAGGATGACCTATTTTTCAGAAAATGAAGTGACTGAAATATGCGACCGCATGAGGCGGGAAAATTATCCATGCGACGTAATACACATTGATACCGGATGGTTCGAAACAGACTGGCTGTGTGAATGGAAATTCAATGATGAACGTTTCCCTGATCCTAAGAGATTTATACATGATTTGAAGAAAAAAGGATATCGTGTCAGCTTGTGGCAATTGCCCTATATATCGTATAAAGCCCTTCAATATGAAGAAGCTGATAAAAACGACTTTATCAGCAAAAGCGAACGAAACCTTTCGGGCTCATCCAATTTCAGCGTACAGGATTTTGCCGGTACCATCGATTTTACCTACGATAAAGCCACCGAATGGTATAAAGATCTGTTACGGAAACTACTTGAAATGGGTGTTGCCTGTATCAAGACCGATTTTGGAGAGGACATTCACCTGGATGCCGAATACCATTCCATGTCACCCGATAAATTGCATAACCTTTATCCCTTGCTCTATCAAAAAGCGGCTTACGAAGTGACCAAAGAAGTGACCGGTGATGGCATTATCTGGGCACGGGCAGGTTGGGCCGGTTGCCAAAGGTATCCATTGCATTGGGGAGGTGATTCTGCCTGTTCGTGGGATGGAATGGCCGGATCACTGAAAGGAGGGTTACAACTTGGACTTTCAGGCTTTGGATTCTGGAGCCACGATGTACCAGGATTCCATGGAGTACCTGATTTCATGAATTCAGTATTGCCTGATGATATTTATGTCCGCTGGACGCAATTCGGGGTATTCTCTTCCCACATTAGGTATCATGGTTCGCACAAGCGGGAGCCGTGGCATTATCCGAAAGTGGCTCATATTATTCAAAACTGGTGGAAGCTGCGTTATAAACTGATTCCATATATCCTTCAACAAAGCGAGAAAACCACCAAAACAGGATTCCCTGTATTACGCGCACTGATTTTACATCACCCTGATGACAGGACCTGCCGCCAGATTGACGACCAATACTATTTTGGGGATAATATCCTGGTAGCCCCTGTAATGAACCCTGACAATATACGGGATATCTACCTCCCCGAAGGCAAATGGGTACACTTCTTTACACATAAGGTGTATGATGGAAACCAATGGCTCAAAAATGTGGAAGTACCGCTGGAGGAAATGCCTGTTTTTGTAAAATACGGGGCTGCGATACCAATGTATCCGGATGATGTCAATTGTACAGACGAAATGGATATGAGCAACGTGGTTGAAGAAATTTTTAAATAAAAATTATACGACCCCTAAATCCCCTAAAGGGGACTTTGGCTTTGTGAAACAATAACTTGTTTCTCTTAATATAAGAGCTTCTTTTTTCGTCCGCGGAACCAAAAAATGATATGAACCAAATTGTTATTATGAATAAGGTTCCGCCCCAAGCCCCTGAAGGGGATGTTAAGAGTGGAAAGCGAGAGTTACTTCATTTTGAAGTAGATGGTTTAGGAGACTGTAGTAATTTACATCCCCTTCAGGGGCTTGGGGCGATTTGTTTCATGAGAGATGTAAAAGTTCGTTTGGTGAAATTGTGAATGTTGAAAAATAAATTAAATATATGACCTGGAAATCTAATTTTAAAGAAACAAAAAATCATTATATCGATTGGTGGAATCAAAAGGGAATCGTGCTCTCCATGTGGGAACATTTGGATAAAAACGGGGTAGCGTACGAAATGATTTCACCACCCTCATCACCCAGGGATACCAGCCAGTTTTGGTTTGATCCACAATGGCGCGCTGAGTACCTTCATTACTGCATGTCACGGTATTCGTATATGGCTGATATCCTGCCTGTAGCCAATACCCAGTTGGGACCGGGTTCACTGGCTGCCATGCTTGGTGCTAAACTTGAAGGAAGGGAAGATACCATCTGGATTAGGGAAAAAGCTGATTTTGATGGTACGATCAATTTTGATGAAAATAATAAATGGTGGCATTTGCATAAGGATTTGCTGACCGCCTGCATGGGAAAAGCGCAAAACCATTATATGGTAGGCTGCCCCGACCTTGTGGAAGGACTCGACGTGCTGGCAAGCCTGAAAGGTCCGGACAATGCCTTGATGGATCTGATCATGGAGCCTGAAAGAACCCTGCAGCAATTGCAGGAAATAAACGATGTCTATTTCAAGGTCTTCGATAAGATTTACGATATTATTAATGTGGACGGTGAAATGGCTTTTTGTTATTTCTCTTTGTGGGCACCGGGTAAAGTATCGAAGTTGCAGGTGGATATCTCTATCATGATTTCGGAAGACGATTTCAGGACTTTTTGTAAACCATTTTTACAGGAACAATGTAACCGAATAGATTATACGCTTTACCATCTGGATGGGGTAGACGCAATCCGTCATTTGGATGCTGTGTTGGAAATAGAGAAACTGAATGCCATTCAATGGACTCCCGGTTACGGACAGCCACAGGGTGGTGACAAGCAATGGTTCGACTTGTACAAAAAGATCCTGTCTTCGGGTAAATCGGTTATGGCAAACTGGGTTACCATCGACGAGCTGGAGCCTTTGCTCGATCATGTCGGCAACCAGGGATTGCATATCAATGTTGATTTCAAATCGGAAAGAGACATAGAGAAGGCACTCCGGATCGTTGAACGTTACAGATAATACTCACACCTTAAAAATCATACATGAAGATCGCACTAAATTTTATTGACATTGCCGTAATTGTCGGATATATAGTTATTCTGTTCGGAATAGCCTTTTGGGCAAGTATTGCAAAGAAAAACAAAGATGATAACCTGTTCCTGGCGAATAAGAGCCTGGGTTGGTTTGCAATAGGGCTTACCATGTGGGGAACAAACGTAGGCCCTTCGATGTTGCTGGCATCAGCAAGTGCCGGATATAGTTCTGGGATTGTGTCGGGTAACTTTGCCTGGTATGCCTTCCTGTTTATCATGATGCTGGTATTTGTCTTTGCCCCAAGATACTTGGGTGCCAAAACATCAACCCTTCCCGAGTATATGGGTAAACGGTTTGGGCAATCCACCCGGTACCTGCTGGCCTGGTATACCCTTATCACCATACTTATTTCCTGGCTTTCGCTGGGATTGTTTGCAGGAGGAATCCTGGTAAAACAAATACTTGGAATACCGATGTGGGAATCCGTACTGATTATGGTGGTTCTTGCTTCTATCCTGACTGCTGCCGGAGGGTTGAAAGCCATTGCTTATACAAGCGTCTTCCAAATGTTGCTCCTGATAGGCGTTTCCTTGACCCTGACACTTATCGGACTATCGAAAGTAGGTGGTTTGACGGGTCTTTATCATGCTACTCCTGAACATTACTGGAAATTGTTTCAGCCGATGACTGATAAAGATTTCCCCTGGTTACCCATCGTTCTTGGCTACCCGATCATGGGAGTATGGTTCTGGTGTACCGAACAATCGATGGTGCAATCGGTACTGGGTGCAAAAAGCCTCAAGCAGGGTCAGTTGGGTGCCAGCTTTATCGGTTGGTTGAAAATACTTGATGTGCCTCTGTTTATATTGCCGGGTGTCATTTGTTTTGTATTATTCCCACACTTGCATGATTCGAGTGAAGCGTATCTGACCATGGTGACCAACCTGTTCCCTGTGGGAATGAAAGGCCTGATCATCGTTGTACTGCTGGCTGCATTACTCGGGAATATCGGTTCGTCACTGAATTCGGTCAGTACGGTTTATACCATGGATATTTACCTGAAGAAAAACAAACCCAATGCCTCGAATCGTGAAATTATTCGGATCGGTCGGTGGGTAACCCTGTTTAGTGCTATAATATCCGTTATTGTTGCACTGGCCATTGATAATATAAAGGGACTAAACCTGTTTAATATATTCCAATCGGTACTTGGCTTCCTGGCTCCTTCGATGTCAGTGGTATTCCTGTTTGCCGTGTTCTGGAAAAAGACAACATCGAAAGCCGTAAACTTAATCCTTACCGTTGGGACTGCCTTCTGTCTGACAGTAGCAGTAATGTACTGGTGGATATTCCCGGTTGAGAAATACCATTTCTGGCCTCATTTTATGATGATTTCGTTTTATTTGTTTGTCATCCTTTCCATTGCAACAGTGATAATTTCCAAACTGGATAAGAATGCCACAGATCAAAACACCCTGGGACTGGAGAAAATGCCTAAGACTTCGAAAACTGTCTGGATATCCTGGATCGTATTGATCATTGTTATGGTATCGTTGTATTTGTTTTTCAATTAAATAATAAGGTTGAAATTGTAAGAAGAACTATGACACACAAAGAACGTTTTTATGCCACCATTGCCAATCAGCCGGTTGATCGTCCGGCTTCATGGCTTGGGTTGCCGGTACCCGGAGCACAACAGGGATTGCTTGACTTCTTTCACGTTGCTTCGGTTGACGAACTGAAAGTATTGCTGGACGATGATATCTATCCCATAGAGGTGCCCTATCATTATCCTCCATCAAATCATATTGCCTGTGCATTTAAGTTTGCCAAATCTTCGCATGATGACAAACCTGATGAACGGACATTGACAGCACCAGGATTCTTCGAAGATATAGACGATCCTGCTGATGTGGACTTATTCCCATGGCCTGATCCGGCCTTGTATCTGGATGTGGAAGAATCAGCCAGGCTTGCCCGGTCAGTTGATCCGGCATATGTACGAATGGGAGTGATGTGGAGTGCCCATTTTCAGGATGCCTGTGCTGCGTTTGGAATGGAAAAGGCCCTGATGGTTATGCTTATGAATCCGGATATGTTTGTTGCGGTGATTGACCGGATAACTGATTTTTACCTGAAAGCCAATGAATTGTTTTACGAGGCTACCAAAGGGTATCTCGATGCTGTATTGATTGGAAATGACTTTGGCAGCCAGTGCGGATTAATGGTTGATCCTGATTCACTGCGTTCGTATGTTTTCCCGGGAACAAAAAAACTGATTGAACAGGCCAAAAGCTATGGATTGAAAGTTATCCATCATTCGTGTGGATCAATATTCCCGATTATCAATGACCTGGTTGACCTGGGAGCCGATGTAATACATCCTATACAGGCACTGGCACAGGATATGGATGCACCAAACCTTAAGAGTCATTTTGAAGGAAAAGCTGCTTTCTGTGGTGGAGTGGATGCCCAGCATTTACTGGTAAACGGTACCCCGCAACAAGTAGCTGATAAAGTATTTGAATTAAAACAATTATTCCCGACCGGATTAATTATATCGCCAAGCCATGAAGCAATTTTACAGGATATTCCTCCTGCGAATATTAAAGCATTGTTTGATGCATTAAATTCATAATTCATAATTCATAATTCATAATTCATAATTCATAATTGTCTTAGACTGATAATTAGGCATTTATAAATTAACAAACATATAATAAAATATCTACGATTATTTATTACTTCTTATACTAAAAAAATGATATGAATATGAAACGATTTGGACAGACTATCCTCCTGAAACCGGAAGGAGCAGAAGAATATATAAAACAACACGCAGCAGTTTGGCCAGGTGTGTTGAACATGATAACGGCATGCAATATAAAGAATTATTCCATTTTTAAAAAAGATAATGTGTTGTTTGCCTATTTCGAATATATTGGAAATGATATTGACCGTGATATGGCAACCATGGCTGCTGATTCTGAAACACAACGTTGGTGGGATGTGGTAAAGCCTTTGATGAAGCCTATTGAAACACGCAATGTCGGAGAGTTTTGGGCTGATATGGAAGAAATATTTCATGTGGATTGATGAAAAATAGTAGGTAGAAAGTAGAAAGTAGTCGGTAGTCGGTAGAAAGTAGAAAAATAGTAAATAGTAAATGAATAGATGGTAAACTCAAATCCAATACTCGGAACATTCTTACACGCTATAGGCGGAGCATCAGCTTCCACCTGTTATTTACCAAGCCAGAAAACCAAACAGTGGTCGTGGGGAACTTTCTGGTTGGTACAAGCCACATTTGCCTGGCTACTAATGCCCTTGCTTGTGGGGTATCTGACGGTACCCTCCTTCTTTGAAATATTGCATAAAGCTCCGGCAGGTGCATTCTGGGGAGCCTTTCTGTTGGGTGGTGTGTACGGGTTCGGGGGAATGTCGTTTGGCTATGCGATCCGGAACATAGGATATTCGCTCACCTATACCATTGGAATCGGTATCTCTGCAGTACTGGGTACACTGACGCCGATCATTATGAGGGGGCAGGTTGCTGAGTATTTCTCCCGTCCGGGAAGCGGTATCGTACTTGCAGGAATGGTGTTGTCGGTGGTTGGTGTATCACTTTGCGGATTGGCAGGTTTCAGGAAGGAACGTGACCTGGGAGAGTTGAAAAACACTGTTCATTTCAATATGCGGACAGGATTGATACTGGCCATTATCGCCGGATTACTATCGGCGGTATTCAATATCTCGCTGGAAGTAGGCAAGCCTATCTCCGATCTGGCTGCTACATATGGGGCTGGAAACTTTGAAGGGAATGCCAAAATGATTGTTTCCACTTCAGGTTGTTTTATCGTGAACCTGATATGGTTTGTCATCCTGGGAGTGAAAGATAAGACTCTCAGGGAATTTACTGCATCGAGTGGCATTGTAGCCGGTCGACGGGTTAAAAACACCTTGTGGTCGGCATCAGCCGGAACATTGTGGTGCGCACAGTTCTTTTTTTACGGATTAGGCCATGTGCAAATGGGAAATTTCCAGTTTATCAGCTGGGTGTTACATATGTCCATGCTGATTTTCTTCAGCTATATAGTGGGCCTAATCATGAAAGAATGGAAACAGGTTTCCAAACGTACATATTTGATTCTGATTCTGGCATTAATTATCCTTTTTGTTTCTTCTGCTGTTATTTCATACGGAAGTTATTATGGAGAACATATGCTGGGCGGAAAATAAAACGACTTAAATATCATTGATAAATAACAATAAATTATAGAATATGAAACAGAATTTTTTAGACAGACTATCCGAATGTGTTGAATTTGGTAAAATTAATCTTGCATCTCCGTATCCACCACAAATGAAAGGATTACCGGGAGCAGATGAAATCACGAAGGAAGCCCTTGAAGCCGGTGTAACACCTACAGAGATATTAAATGAGGCCCTGATAACTGCCATGAACAAGGTAGGTCAGAAATTCAGCGAGAATAAGATTTTTGTTCCTCAAATGCTGTTGTCCGCAAAAGCTATGGGAGCATCACTGATTCATTTAAAACCTTTTTTTGCAAACGGAACGGTAAAACGCAAGGGAACATTTATTTTAGGAACTGTATACGGTGATTTGCATGATATAGGTAAAAATCTCCTGGGTATGATGGTTGAAGGTGCCGGATGGGAAGTAATTGATCTGGGTATTGATGTGAAAATTGAAAAGTTTTTAGAGAAGATAAAGGAATATCCTGATGCAGTGGTTGGAATTTCAGCGTTGCTTACAACCACCATGGTAAATATTCAGCCGGTGATTGAAGCTATCCGGAATGTAGCTCCACAAACTAAAATTATTGTCGGTGGTGCACCTCTATCAGAAGAATTTGCTTTGTCAATCGGAGCTGATGCATATGGTAAGAACCCACAGGAAGGTGTAAGCTGGTTGGATTCAATAGCCAGTTAAAAAAATAAAATTATGAAATATAATAAACTGGCAATATCAACTCCTGAGGGACTTATTTTTGGAAATGCCCTGTATCCTGTTACTACACGCCGTGGCCTTGTCATTGGTGGTGGAAGTGTAATACCCGAATTGAATTTTACACTGCCTCCGATGAGCATCAACGAAAGCACGCTGAAGGCCATTGGTGTACACTATAAAGGCATAGTAACCGATGCTATTGAACATGCACGGCATTTGCATGCACCGGGAGTAATCTTTGAATTTGAAACGTTGCTCGAAATGACTCAGACGCCCAGCATAGGCATTGAGTTAGTGAAAATAATGAATGAGGTATGTGAAGAAAACTATATCAAATTTGGCTTTAAGAGTGAAATCAGGCTTACACCAAATGATCTTCGAGAATTCGACCGCCCTCCATTATGCCGTACTTCTAAATACCTGGATGCCATGTGGGAGCTTTTTGATAAAGGTTCGTTAGCGGGTGGTGACATGCTGTCAATAGAAAGTACCGGTGGAAAAGAGGTTCATGATGACGCATTGATGATGTGCGATATCAAAACTTCTATTTTTGCACTATCGGTGCTTGGAGTACGGGATATGAAATTCCTGTGGTCGAATATTGTAGCTATAGCCAAAAAGAATAACAAAATTGCCGGGGGTGATACCGCCTGTGGGTTTGGTAACACAGCCATGGTACTTGCCGAGAAACAATGTATACCTAAAATATTTGCAGCCGTTGTTCGCATTGTAACTGCCGTACGTACACTGGTGGCCATTGAAGAAGGTGCTGTGGGACCTGA
>Ga0302212_1000842_pt1 | contig 11600 bp, 10 predicted proteins | sample II_Fen_N1_1_FD_200235 | JGI IMG/M metagenome (GOLD analysis project Ga0302212, IMG submission 200235) | Peat permafrost microbial communities from Stordalen Mire near Abisko, Sweden - II_Fen_N1_2 | ecosystem: Environmental > Terrestrial > Soil > Wetlands > Permafrost | place: Sweden: Abisko...
GATTCAGGCCTTGGCCGGACAGCGGATGCACCGTGTGCGCGGCGTCGCCAGCCAGCGCCCAGCCCGGGCCGACCCAGTGCGCGGCGTTGGCCAGCGCCAGCGGCCAACTGACGCGCTCGCTGGTCAATTGCAGGGCTCCCAGCGCGTGGCTGGTGTCTTCGCCATAAACGGCTTGCAGGGCGGTGCAGAAGTCTTCCGGCGCGAGCTTTTCCAGCCGCTCGGCGTGCTCAGGCGACACCGACCAGACCAGCGCCACAGAGTTCCCGTCCGCGCCGCCCAAAGGCAGCAGCGCCAGAATGTCGCCGCCGACAAACCACTGGCGGGCAATGCCGTCGTGCGGTTTTTCGCTGGACAGTCGGGCGGCGATGGCTTTTTGCGGATACGGCTTGACGGTCCATTGCACGCCGAATTCCTCGCGGCTGCGGCTGTGTTTGCCTTCGCAGACCACTGTCAGCGCGGCTGGGACGGGCGCTTGCACCAGCTCGATTTGCGGCTGGTAGCGCACCGCCTGAATCAGTTGCTGCTCCAGCGCGGGCACATCGACAATCCAGGCCAGCGCATCCTGCGCCCGACTGTCGGAGCTGAAATCGATCTGGCCGCCGTTGTCGCCCCAGACCTGCATCTGGCGCACCGGCGTGGCAAAGGGCGGCTCGGGCCAGACGCGCAGCGTTTCGAGCAACTGGCGCGAGGCGCTGTTCAGCGCGTAGGCGCGGACATCGGCGGCGGCGGGCGGCTCGGCGGGCACCGACTGAGGCGGCGATGGGGTGAGTAGCGCCACGCGCAGGCGCTCGCGCGCCAGCAGCAGGGCCAATGTGCGGCCCACCACGCCGTCACCACGAATACAGACATCAAATGACTTGGACATTCCCCATTTTAGGAGGCAGTGCAAAATTGCTCTTTTCAAGGTCAATAGAGGATCAAAAATTGAGCCATTCCCTGAACAAGCCGCTGCCCGCCAGCGCCGACGGCGCGCTGGTTGATGCCGCTTTTGACCTGACTGCTGTAGTGGCCGGTCTGTATGTTTATCCGGTCAAATCCTGCGCCGGGGTTTCGGTGCGCGAGGCGGTGCTGACCGACACCGGGCTGGAGTTTGACCGCGCCTGGATGGTGGTCGATGCGCAGGGCCGTTTTTTGACCCAGCGCGAGCTGCCGCGCATGGCGCTGATCCAGCCGCAGCTTAAATATTCGGAAATGGTGCTGCGCGCCCCCGGCATGTTGGCGCTGCACATTGCGCTCGACCGGGTGGAAGCGCCGGTGCGCGTCCGCGTCTGGAACGACGAGGTGGCGGCTTACGACATGGGCGCGCTGGCGGCGCAGTGGTTCAGTGATTTTCTCGGTGTGGCGGCGCGGCTGGTGCGCTTTGACCCGGAACACCGGCGCGTCAGCAGCCTGAAGTGGACCGGCGGCATCGAGGCGCTGAACCAGTTCAGCGACGGCTACCCGGTGCTGGTCGTTAGCCAGGCGTCGCTGGACCAGCTGAATGAAAAACTGGCCGCGCAAGGTCATGCGCCGGTCAGCATGGCGCGCTTTCGGCCCAACCTCGTGCTGGGTGCTGCGGCGGACGGCACCGAGCTGATGGCGCACGACGAAGACCGGCTCGATGTGCTGCACATCGCCACCGACACGGGCGCGGTGCAGCTCAAGCCGGTCAAGCCCTGCCCGCGCTGCCCGATTCCGAACATTGACCCGCTCACCGCCACCAGCAGCCCGCAGGTCGGCGACACGCTGCAAGGCTACCGCCAAGACGCCCGCGTCGGCGGCGCGGTGACGTTTGGCATGAACGCCATCGTGCTCGGCGGCGCTGAGCAACTACTCAAAGTCGGCCAGGCGGTCGGGAGCAGTTACTGTTTTGACTGAGTCTGCTTCCCGCTCGGTGCCCGATGAGGCGGCACGCATCGCCCTGCTGGCTGGACGCGCTGGCCCCGTGACCGGCTGGCAGCGTTGGCTGCCCGGCCTGCTGACGCTGCGCAACTACCAGGCGGACTGGCTGCACCACGACGTGCTGGCCGGTCTGGTGCTGACGACGGTGCTGGTGCCCGTCGGCATTGCCTACGCGGTGGCCTCGGGCCTGCCGGCGATTGCTGGCCTGTACGCGACGATTTTCGGGCTGCTGGCTTACGCGCTGTTTGGCCCGAGCCGGGTGCTGGTGCTGGGGCCGGACTCGTCGCTGGTGGCGCTGATTTTGGGCGTGGTGCTGCCGCTGTCGGCGGGCGATCCGCAGCGTGCGCTGGCGCTGGCCGGGATGATGGCGGTGGTTTCCGGCCTTTTATGTATCGCGGCGGGCGCGGCGCGGCTGGGCTTTATCACCGAGCTGCTGTCCAAACCGATTCGCTACGGCTACATGAACGGCATTGCGCTGACGGTGCTGGTCAGCCAGTTGCCTGCGTTGTTTGGCTTTTCGGTCAGTGGCGCCGGGCTGCTGGACAAAAGTCTGGGCTTTGGCCGGGCGCTGCTGGCTGGCAAAACCAACGGCGCGGCGCTGGCGCTGGGTCTGGGCGCGCTGGCGGTGATTTTTGCGCTCAAGCGCAGCCAGCGGCTGCCGGGCGTGCTGGTGGCCGTGGTCGGCGCGACGCTGACCGTGGCCGCGCTCGATCTGAGCGCGCGCGCAGGCGTGCCAGTGATTGGCGCGCTGCCGCAGGGGCTACCGATGTTGGCTTTTCCGCTGATGACGCCGGGCGACATCGGCCCGGTGCTGCTGGGCGGGCTGGCGGTAGCGCTGGTGTCTTTTGCCGACACCAGCGTGCTCTCGCGCGTCTATGCCGCCCGCGCCGGTCGCTTTGTCGATGCGAATCAGGAAATGGTCGGGCTGGGCGTGGCCAACTTGGTGGCGGGGATTTTTCAGGGCTTTCCGATCAGCGCCAGCTCGTCGCGCACGCCGGTGGCCGAGGCGGCGGGCGCCAAAACCCAGCTCGCCGGGGTCATCGGTGCGCTGGCCGTGGCTGGCTTGCTGCTGGCGGCGCCCGCGCTGCTCAAACACCTGCCCAGCGCCGCGCTGGCCGCTGTGGTGATTGCCTCGGCGCTGGCGCTGATCGAGGTCACTGACCTGCGCCGCATCTACCGTATCCAGCGTTGGGAGTTCTGGCTGTCCATCAGCTGCATGGTCGGCGTGGTCGTGCTGGGCGCGATTGAAGGCATTGGGCTGGCGATTGTGATAGCCGTCATCGAGTTTTTGTGGGACGGCTGGCGCCCGCATTTTGCGGTGCTGGGCCGGGTCGATGGCATCAAGGGCTACCACGACATCAGCCGTTACCCCGAGGCCCGCCTGATTCCGGGGCTGCTGCTGTTTCGCTGGGATGCGCCGCTGTTTTTCGCCAACGCCGAGCTGTTTCGCGACCACGCGCTCGACGCCGTGGCCGCCTCGCCGACGCCGGTGCGCTGGCTGGTCGTCTGCGCCGAGCCGCTGACCAGCGTCGATGTGACCGCCGCCGACATGCTCGACGCGCTGGCGCAGAGTCTGCGCGCCGCAGGCATCGAGCTGTGTTTTGCCGAAATGAAAGACCCGGTCAAGGACAAATTCAAACGCTTTGGGCTTTTCCCCCAGTTTGGCGAGCAGCGGTTTTTTGCCACTGTCGGCCAGGCCGTCAGCGGCTACCTCAAGGCCAGCGAGGTGCCGTGGGTCGATTGGGAGGATCGCCAGGATGGCCAAGAGGATCAAGCGGGCCAAGCGGGTCAAGCGCGCGAAGATCAGCAAGACCAGAAAGTTCAGGAGCAGCGCCGTCCCTGAAACTGGCAAGAGGCGCCGGGCGGCGCGTCGGGCTGGCGCGACTCATTACAATCGCCCCAGTTCTTTTCGGACAGCGCCCGCAACGCAAGCCGGGGCGCAGGCCCAGGGTCCGAACGGGGTTTTTTCAACCCCGAAGCCTTCTTTTTTAGTCCACGCCGGGCTGCTCCCTCGGCCCCATCGGGCGTGGCCACCTAATTGACTTTTAAGGAATCGTGATGAGTTTGAAATGCGGCATTGTTGGCTTGCCCAACGTCGGAAAATCCACCCTGTTCAACGCACTGACCAACGCAGGCATTGCGGCAGAAAACTACCCCTTTTGCACCATCGAGCCCAATGTCGGCATCGTCGAAGTGCCTGACGAGCGGCTTGATGCGCTGTCGGCTATCGTGAACCCGCAAAAAGTCCAGCGCGCCATTGTCGAGTTCGTCGATATCGCCGGTCTGGTCGCAGGCGCCAGCACCGGCGAAGGGCTGGGCAACAAATTCCTCGCGCACATCCGCGAAACCGACGCCATCGTCAACGTGGTGCGCTGCTTTGAAGACGACAACGTGATTCACGTCGCGGGCAAGGTCGATCCGATTGACGACATCGAAGTCATCCAGACCGAGCTGTGCCTGGCCGATTTGGCCGCCGTTGAAAAAGCCCTGCACCGCGTCGGCAAACTGGCGCGCTCGGGCGACAAGGATTCGGCCAAGCTGGTCGCCATCCTCGAAAAATGCCAGGTTGCGCTCGACCAGGCCAAGCCAGTGCGCACGCTGGATTTCAGCAAGGACGAACTGCCGCTGCTGCAACAATTTTTCCTGATCACCGCCAAACCGGCGATGTTCGTCGCCAACGTGGCCGAAGACGGTTTTGACAACAACCCGTTCCTGGATCGTCTGAAAGCCTTCGCCGAGTCGCAAAAAGCGCCAGTGGTGGCCATCAGCGCCAAGATGGAAGCCGAAATGGCCGAAATGAGCGACGAAGACCGCCAGATGTTCCTCGAAGAACTCGGCCAGAGCGAGCCGGGCCTGAACCGCCTGATCCGCGCCGCGTACAAATTGCTCGGCCTGCAAACCTATTTCACCGCTGGCGTGAAAGAAGTGCGCGCCTGGACGATTCACGTCGGCGACACCGGCCCTCAGGCCGCTGGCGTGATTCACACCGATTTTGAAAAGGGCTACATCCGCGCCCAGACGATTGCCTTTGACGACTTCATCACCTTCAAGGGCGAGCAGGGCGCCAAAGACGCGGGCAAGATGCGCGCCGAAGGCAAAGATTACGTCGTCAAGGATGGCGACGTGATGAATTTCCTGTTCAGCTCTTGAGCACTGCCATGAACGAACCGGTACGCCTTGCCAAGCGCCTGGCCGACATGCTGGCCTGCTCCCGCCGCGAGGCCGAGCAGTACATCGAAGGCGGCTGGGTCAGCGTCGATGGCGTGGTGGTCGAAGAGCCGCAGTTTCGCGTGCTGAACCAAACGGTGGCGCTGTCGCCCGACGCCAGCTTGCTGGCGCTGACGCCGGTGACGATGCTGCTGCACAAGCCCGCTGCTTATGAAGCTGCCGAAGCGGTGGCGGCTGGCACTGCTCGCGTTGACGCGGGCGCTGGTCCTGCCGGTGCCCGCGCTGGCGCCAGCGTTCAAACGGCGGCCCAGTTGCTGGTCGCCGCGAATCACTCGCCGGCGGATCGCTCGGGCATTCGTCCGTTGAAAAAGCATTTTTCCAGCGCCGAGATGGTGACGCCGCTGGCTACGCCCGCCAGCGGTCTGGTGATTTTCACCACCGACTGGCGCGTGACGCGCAAGCTGCGCGAAGACGCCCGGCTGCTGGAACATGAAGTCGTGGTTGAAGTCAGCGGCGATATCAAGCCCGGCGGCCTGGAGCGGCTGAACCGCGTGGACCACGGGTTTACCTACCGGGGCGCGCTGCTGCCGCCCGCCAAGGTCAGCTGGCAAAGTGAAGCGCGGCTGCGCTTTGCGCTGAAAGGCGAGGTGCCGGGGCAAATCGCCTATATGTGCGACAGCGTCGGCTTGAAAATTACGGCGATGAAACGGCTGCGCGTGGGCCGCATGTCACTGAGCCAGCTGGCGCCGGGGCAGTGGCGCTATTTGATGCCTTACGAGCGGTTTTGAGTCGTAGCGGCCGCCTCACCAGAATGAGCGATATAAGGTCTGCCGCGATTTTTGCTGCTAAATTGATTTTCTGTGCGGAGTTCTATCCTGCTGCCTAACGCGGGTGTCAACCTTGGCGTATTACTTGCGCTTGTTGACTACGCGGTTAAGCGAAGACTAAGATTCTGGCATCTCAAGCTGGGGGAACGCAATGACAGTCAGGCAGCGCAAGCTGGTGCGGAGTTGGATCGGGCTCTTGCTCGTGTTTGCCGTAGCCCTCGTGTTTGACGACTTTATCGCAGCCAATGCATCGTGGCTCAGGTTCATTCTCGTCCCGTTCATCGTCACTTTTTCGATCCAGCGGGAGCATGGCGCGTCCGGTTTTAGCTATTCCTTGGATGAACTCGCCGATTCCTACTCATGGCTCACAGTTTGGATGGGCCTGTGCGCAATTTTCTTTTTTGTGGGGGCCATCTACGTGACTCGCTCCCGCATAGACTTGATAGAAGTCATTGGATTTAAGGTGGTGGTGCTGTCTTTCATCGCCTTTTTGGGGCCGTTCGTGATCTTGGGTGAGAGGGAACGCTACAGAAACTACGGGGCTTTTCCTCCGCGCATCTGAATCTGGATGGAAGTTTTCAGGTTATACGCGAATTTTTAAATCCCGATGACGCCCGGAAACGCCCAAATCAAGCTGCCGGTCAGCATGAAGTAGCGCAAAAATTTGCCGACGGCCATGTAAGCCAAGCACGGCCAAAACGGAAACTTCAGCCAGCCCGCCACCGCGCACAGCGGATCGCCGACGATGGGCAGCCAAGCGAGCAAACAGGCTTTGGGGCCGAGTTTTCCCAGCCAGTCAATAGCGCGGCTGTGGTGCGCGGAGTGGGTGTATTTATCGGCGACCTTGTGCGCGCCGTAGCCCATCCACCAGTCGAGCGCGCCGCCTAGCGTGTTGCCCGCCGTGGCCACCAGTATCGTCGGCCAGAACAGGTCCGGGTTCAGTTTCACGAGGCCAAACACCACCGGCTCCGAGCCTAGCGGCAGCAAAGTCGCTGAAATAAACGACACGATAAACACCGTACTCAACCCGAGTTCGGGCAGGGCTAACAGTTCGAGCAGGTGTTGAATCCAAGTGGGCATAGGCGGTGAAGTATAGGCAGCCGGGTCGGTCGGCGCGCCGGGCGAAAATTTCGATTCAATTGCCCAAATTTTGGGCAGCTACAATCATGCCTCTTTTTCGGCAACCCCCAGTTTTACCTCCCCCCGCTCCATGAACATCGGCCCCTACGCTTTGGCCAACAACCTGTTTGCCGCGCCTATGGCGGGCGTGACCGACAGGCCGTTTCGCCAGCTCTGCAAGACGCTGGGCGCGGGCTATGCTGTGAGCGAAATGGTCACTTCGCGGCCCGATTTGTGGGACACGCTGAAAACCTCGCGCCGCGCCAACCACGCGGGCGAACCCGGCCCGATTGCCGTGCAGATCGCTGGCACCGACGCGCCCATGATGGCCGCCGCTGCCGCCTACAACATCGAGCGCGGCGCGCAGATCATCGACATCAACATGGGCTGCCCGGCGAAAAAAGTCTGCAACAAATGGGCCGGTTCGGCGCTGATGCAGGACGAGCCGCTGGCGCTGCAAATCATCGAAGCGGTGGTCGCCGCCTGCGCGCCGCACGGCGTGCCGGTCACGCTCAAGATGCGCACCGGCTGGGCGCAAACGCATAAAAACGCTCTTCAGATCGCCCGCGCCGCCGAAAGCGCCGGGGTGCAGATGGTCACCGTGCATGGGCGCACGCGCGAGCAGGGCTACAAAGGGCTGGCCGAATACGACACGATTGCCGAGGTCAAAGCCGCGCTGCGCATTCCGGTAACGGCCAATGGCGACATCGACAGCCCGGAAAAAGCCAGAGACGTGCTGGCCTACACCCGCGCCGACGCGGTGATGATTGGCCGCGCCGCCCAAGGCAGGCCGTGGATTTTCCGCGAAATCGGCCATTTCCTGGCCACCGGAAAACATCTGGCGCCGCCGCTGGTGGCCGAGGTTAAGCGCCTGCTGCTCGACCATTTGCAAGACCACTACGCGCTGTACGGCGACTTCACCGGCGTGCGCACGGCGCGCAAACACATCGGCTGGTACGTCAAAACCCTGCCGGGCGGCGAAGCCTTTCGCGCCCGCATGAATCTGCTCGAAGACTGCGCCGCGCAGCTTCAGGCCGTGGGCAGTTTTTTTGATGAACTGGGCCAGCAGATGGACCGCATTCCGCACGCCGCCGACAGCCAAAGCGGCGCAGCCGGGAAACCCGCCAACAACGATAAAAATCAGGAGGAAGCATCACGATGAGCCAAACCAACTTGGAAGAATGTGTGCGCGCCAGTCTGGAGAGCTATTTTCAGGATCTGGACGGGATCACGCCCGATGGCATGTACGCCATGATGGTGCGCGTGGTGGAAAAACCGCTGCTCGAAGTTGTGATGCACCACGCCGCACACAACCAGTCCCGCGCCGCCGACTGGCTGGGCCTGAACCGCAACACGCTGCGCAAAAAGCTGGTCGAGCACCAGCTCCTCAAATAATTAACCTTAGAGAAAAAAACCATGAACGCCTTGATTTCCGTTTCCGATAAAACCGGCATCCTTGAATTTGCCCAGGCGCTGCACGCGCTGGGCATCAAGCTGCTGTCCACCGGCGGCACCGCCAAGCTGCTGGCCGACGCGGGCCTGCCCGTCACCGAAGTGGCCGACCACACCGGCTTTCCCGAAATGCTCGATGGCCGCGTCAAGACGCTGCACCCGAAAATCCACGGCGGCCTGCTGGCCCGGCGCGATTTTCCCGAGCACATGGCAGCGCTGCAAGCCCACGGCATTGACACCATCGACCTGCTGGTCGTCAACCTGTACCCGTTTGAAGCGACGGTGGCCAAGCCCGGCTGCACGCTGGAAGACGCGATTGAAAACATCGACATCGGCGGCCCGGCGATGGTGCGCTCCGCCGCCAAAAACTGGAAAGATGTCGGCGTGCTGACCGACGCGTCGCAATACGCCAATGTGCTGGCCGAACTGCAGGCCGACGGCAAGCTGACCGACAAGACCAAATTTGCCCTGTCCGTGGCCGCGTTCAACCGCATCAGCCAGTACGACGGCGCGATCAGCGACTACCTGTCGGCGATTGATTTTGACGCCAGCAGCGCCAGCGCCATGCCGGTGCGCGCCGATTTTCCGGCCCAGTACAACGGCCAGTTCATCAAGCTGCAAGACCTGCGCTACGGCGAAAACTCGCACCAGCAGGCCGCGCTGTATCGCGACGTACACCCCGCGCCCGGCGCGCTGGTCACGGCCAAACAATTGCAGGGCAAAGAGCTGTCGTACAACAACATCGCCGACGCCGACGCCGCCTGGGAATGCGTCAAGAGCTTCACGGAAACGGCCTGCGTCATCGTCAAGCACGCCAACCCCTGCGGCGTGGCCGTGGGCGCGGACGCGCTCGAAGCCTACAGCAAGGCCTTTAAAACCGACCCGACCTCGGCCTTTGGCGGCATCATCGCCTTCAACCGCCCTGTGGATCGCGCCGCCGCCGAAGCGGTGAGCAAGCAGTTTGTTGAAGTGCTGATGGCCCCGGCTTTCACGCCCGAGGCGCTGGACGTGTTCAAGTCCAAGGTCAACGTGCGGATTTTGCAGATCGACCTGCCCGCTGACGGCACGCAAGGCCGTAACCAGATCGACATCAAGCGCGTCGGCTCCGGCCTGCTGATGCAGACCGCCGACAACCACGAGCTGACGCTGGCCGACCTGAAAGTCGTCAGCAAGCTCCAGCCAACGCCCGAGCAGCTGCAAGACCTGCTGTTTGCCTGGAACGTGGCCAAGTTCGTCAAGTCCAACGCCATCGTGTTCTGCGCGGGCGGTATGACGATGGGCGTGGGCGCGGGCCAGATGAGCCGCCTCGACTCGGCGCGCATCGCCAGCATCAAGGCCGAACACGCCGGTCTGTCGCTCAAGGGCACGGCGGTGGCCAGCGATGCCTTCTTCCCGTTCCGCGACGGCCTCGATGTGGTGGTCGATGCGGGCGCGAGCTGCGTGATCCAGCCCGGCGGCTCAATGCGTGACCAGGAAGTGATCAATGCCGCCGACGAGCGCGGCGTGGTCATGGTGGTGACGGGCGTGCGCCATTTCCGCCATTGATGTTGGATTCGGCGCGCTATCGGCGCTGAAATGAAAAAAGCGGCTGAGGCCGCTTTTTTTGATGCTCAATTCCGGCTGGCGGCATCAAGACCACTGTCCCGGCTGCATCACTGGAGTGTGATGCTTTGCTGGCGGCTTGTTGCGACGAGGGCCGGGCTGGCAAATTCAGGCATTTGCACTATTTCAGTGCTAGGGCCTGTTCACACTATCGGAGAAGCTCGGCGATGAGAGCGCAGGTGATGAAGGCGGCGAACATGATGTCGTTCTTGTCGTAGCGGGTGAAGACGCGGCGCCAGGCCTTGAGCCGGCGAAACAGCCGCTCGACTTCATTGCGCCGACGGTACAGCGCCTTGTCCAGCGGCCAGGGCTCGCGCCGCTTCTGGTGGGGTGGCACCACCGGTACAAAGCCCAGCTGACGGGCCAACTCGCGCGTTGCGTTGTCCTGGTAGGCGCTGTTGTCCATCAGCAGGGCCACTTGGCCTGGCTGCTGCGGCCCCATAGCCTGGATCAGCTGGCGCCCCTCGGGGGCATCGCCCGCCTGGCCGGGCGTCAAGCTCCAGACCAGCACATCGCGCGCACTGGCGGCCACCAGATGGAGCTTGGTACTCCAGCCGCCGCGACTCTTGCCGATGGCCTGGGGGCCGTTCTTTTTGGGCGCTCCCGTGCCGTCTGGATGCACCTTGACGATGGTGGAGTCCAGGCTCAAGACCTGGATGGGCACGTGCTTCAAGCGCAGGCGCTGTAGCTGCTCGGCCAGCACATTGAGCACGCCAGCCGTGCCCCAGCGGCTCATGCGCATGTACACGCTGTGCCAGTGGCCATAGCAACTGGGCAGCGAGCGCCACTTGCAGCCGTTGGCTGCCACGTACAGGATGGCGTTGACTACTTTGAAGTTCTCCAGTCGCACGTTGCCGCGCTGGCGCGGCAGCAGCAGGGCAATCTGCTCGAATTGTTCGCGGGTGAGTTGCATTCCGCTATTTTTGCTCAAACAACTGCCCAGCAAAATTAGTGTGAACAGGCCCTAGCCCGAATTCCCGTTCAGCAGCTTTTGAAAAACCGCGCTGCCGCGTCCACCGTGGCGGCGATGTCTTCGTCGGTGTGCGCGGCGCTGACAAAACCGGCTTCATACAGCGCCGGGGCGTAATACACGCCGCTATCGAGCATGGCGTGGAAAAAGCGGTTGAACGCCGGGCTGTCGGTTTTCATCACCTGTGGGTAATTCTGCGGCAGCGACTCCAGCAGGAAAAAGCCGAACATGCCGCCTTGGCTGTCGGCGCAAAACGGTACACCCGCCTGATTGGCCGCCTGCGTCAGGCCGCTGACCAGACTGCTGGTGCGCGCGCCCAGCGCTTCGTAAAAACCGGGTTTCTGGATTTCGCGCAGCGTCGCCAGACCGCAGGCGGTGGCGACCGGGTTGCCCGAGAGCGTGCCCGCCTGATACACGCCGCCGATGGGCGCGAGGTTTTCCATCACGGCGCGGCTGCCGCCAAACGCGGCCATCGGCATGCCGCCGCCGATGACCTTGCCCAGCGCCGTCATGTCGGGCTTGAAGCCGGGAATGTGCTGCGCATAGACGCTTTGCGCGCCGCCCAGTGCCACGCGGAAACC
>Ga0302212_1000848_pt1 | contig 11542 bp, 14 predicted proteins | sample II_Fen_N1_1_FD_200235 | JGI IMG/M metagenome (GOLD analysis project Ga0302212, IMG submission 200235) | Peat permafrost microbial communities from Stordalen Mire near Abisko, Sweden - II_Fen_N1_2 | ecosystem: Environmental > Terrestrial > Soil > Wetlands > Permafrost | place: Sweden: Abisko...
TGATCCGCCTGAATATGGATTATATCGATTTGTATCAGATTCATGGTTTTGACCCTCTGACTCCTATCGAAGAAACACTGGAGGCACTGGATTCGCTGGTAAAAAGCGGCAAAGTACGTTACATCGGCTGCTCCAACCTGGCGGCCTGGCAAATTATGAAAGCTCTGGGCGTTTCAGCTCAGCAGCACTTATCTAAATTCGTATCGTTGCAGGCTTATTACACCATTGCCGGTCGCGATCTGGAACGTGAAGTAGTGCCCATGCTGCTCGACCAAAAGGTAGGTTTAATGGTATGGAGCCCGTTGGCAGGTGGTTTTCTGAGTGGAAAATATACCCGCGAAGCCAATGCCGAAGAAGGTCGCCGGGTGAATTTCGACTTTCCACCGGTGAATAAAGACAAAGCTTTCGACATTATTGATGTGATGCAGGAAATTGCCGTAGCCAAAGACGTAACCGTGGCTCAGGTAGCGCTGGGATGGTTGCTTCACCAACCGGTGGTGACTTCGGTGATTATCGGAGCCAAAAGACCGGAACAGTTGCAGGACAACCTGAAAGCGGTAGACCTAAAACTAACGGTCAACGAATTAGCTCAACTCGAAGCGGTAAGCAAGCTATCGCCCGAATATCCGGGCTGGATGATCGAACGCCAGGGTGCCGACCGTAAAGCATAAATCATCATCACCTTATTTTATTTATCCGACCTCATAGCTTCCGGGCAGTGGGGTCGGTTTGTTTTTGTACAATATTGGTTCTGAACCTGTTTTTGTGGATAACTTATTATAGAAAAAGCAATTGGTATAATGATAAATATTTATTTTCCTAATCGCAATAAGAAATTTTATGGTCTTAATCTTTATCAGCTTAATCTGAATGTTCAATTTCTGATTATAGATGTTTAATTATAGCAGAATAAATATTGATATATTAATATAGAATATTTATTATAGCATATCAAATATTTATAATAGCGTTTAAAAATTCTTTTTTAGCATTACAATAAACAATTTTAGCATATAAAAATCTAATATTAGCGTTTAGACAGATACTTTATACGTATCGAAAATCAACAATTATATATCAAAACTTATTTTTTACCTATCTATAATTAATATTTGAGTATTTTCTCTAAACTTTTGTGCAAGGAACATTGTTACACCTAAAAAATAAAGCTTACTACCATGTTACTATTTAACGCAGCACGCATTTTTAAAGCTCGGGGCATTGATCGTCCGGCCAGTTATTTGAAAAGTCAGGGTTATAGCATTGCTACTACAACCCGCATAGTCAATAATCAGAAACAGGGTTTCTCTCTCCGAACATTGGAGAAGCTTTGTCTGACTCTAAATTGCACTCCAAACGATTTTCTCGAATGGGTGCCTTCGAAAGATATGAATACAAATACCAGTCATGCGCTGAATATCCTCAAACGAAGTGATACTCTCGCCAGCGTTACTCAGCTAGTAAACGGTGCTTCGCTGGAGCAATTAAAAAAGATGGAAGAGATTCTGCGGAAGGAACTGGAAGCTGACAATAAATAGCCACTAACAAGCTTAGTAATTATCCTCTTTCAACTCAAATGAAACAAGCGTTGAACTGATAATAAGATGTTTGTGCAATAGACCAATAATAACCTACGTTAAACGCCTATCTAGCCTATCTTAGCAGATATTTCTCTTTAAAAAGGACATATCCAAATTGGCAGGAGCAACGAATTACGTTACTTTCCCGTATGATAATCATAGTCCTTCAGCAGGGTATTAATTAGCTCGCGCTCGGTTTTAAAGGGATTTTGGATATTCATTACCGATTCTATTTTTCGGGCCAGTTTTTCCATAATGCTATAATTGACCTGCGCAAAGGCTATGTCGGCATTTTCCTTAATTATCCGGATATCGTTGTCGCTAAAGAGTATAACCTGATGCTGCGCAAAGTAAGGTTTGTAACTGTCATCCACATCCATCAGGATGGTGTGCGATATGTCGTACTTCGATTTTTCGGTGATAACGGCAGTTCCGGCAGCCAAATCGCCCAACCGTCGCGTGTGAGTAGTAACCACCATCGAAATAAGCCCGGGCACATAGCCAATATAAATATCCACTATCGCAAAAATCCAACGGGTGAGATAATCGATAAATCCGGCCTGAAAGCCATCAATTTTTATCACCTTGATTTTAATCAGCTTTTTACCTAAAGTCTGCCCCTCCATCAGTGTTTCGGAAGTGAGGGTATAAAACATTACCGGCAACATAAAAAGTGAAAACAATGCTATCGACAACCAGTCGCGCCCATCCAGAATGCTTCTGATATTCCCAAAATAGGCATACGCCATGACGACTACAAACACATACGCTATTTTTATCAGTAAATCAATACCATACGCCAGCATTCTGTCTCCCACGGATGCCGGAGTAAAAAAAAGTTTAACGTTTTGTGTTGTGGTTACATATAACTTTGACATTTTTTATTATTTTTGCAATTAGTATGAGAGAAATAGCATTCATAAAACAAAACAAATCGAAATGGTTGGACTTTGAACAATCGTTGAAGACCAAAAGCAAACGTAACCCCGATGAGTTGGCAGATGCTTATATACAGCTATTGAACGACCTCTCCTATGCTCAAACCTATTACCCAAAGAGCAAAACCACGGTTTATCTTAACTTTTTGGTGTCGCAAATATACAGAAAAATTTACAAAACCCGACGGATAGAACACAACCGCGTGGCTTATTTTTTTAAAACAGAAGTTCCCACCATTGTCTACAGTCACCGCAAAAAAATAATTTTCGCTTTCGTAATATTCTTCTTTTTCAGTCTGTTGGGAGCACTCTCGGCTCGGTACGACCGTACATTCGTTAGATTGGTGCTGGGCGACGCCTATGTAAACAAAACCCTGGAGAACATTGCCAAGGGTGACCCCATGGCCGTTTACAAATCAGGGAACTCGCTGGGTTCATTTATCGGCATCACCATAAATAACATAGGAGTGGCAGCCAGCGCTTATATATACGGGCTATCGGCCGGCATACTGACTTTTTACATTGCGTTGCAAAACGGCATTATGCTGGGTTCGTTTCAGTATTTCTTTTACGAACATGGGGTGTTGGAGCAAAGCATAAGAGGCATATGGCTTCACGGAGCGATGGAGATATTCAGCATTGTGATCTCCACAGCTGCCGGATTTATATTGGCGGGTTCATTTCTTTTCCCAAAAACTTACTCCAGAATGTACTCTTTTAAAACAGGTGTGCAGGATAGTCTGAAAGTATTCATCAGTACAGTGCCTTTTTTTGTGGTTGCAGGATTTATCGAAGGGTTCGTAACCCGTCACTCGAACACCATGCCTCTGTGGCTCAATGTTCTTATCATTATTTCTACATTGCTAATCATCTCGTTTTACTACTTACTATATCCAACCATTGTAAACAAAAAGCAAAGCCATGTCAGTATTTCAACTTTACAAAAAACGTGATTTCAGCGCCTACATTGGCGATACTATGCAGTATTTGAAGCAGTTAGGAAAAAACTTTTTAAAAAACTACCTCATTATCAACGGAGCTTTGATGCTTGTGTGGAGTCTGGTTTATTACTTTATGTTCAAGAGCAGCATGCAGAATATGCTTAGTCTGCAAAAAACCAGTGCCAATCCGTTTTCAATGTACACCAACGACATGGGATCTTTTTTCAGTATGGGGGCTATATTCTTTGTAGTAATGATTGTTTTCTCCATTTTCACTATAGCCTACCCAATGGCTCACATGAAATTGATTAAAGAAACCGATCGGGATACGTTCACTCCTTCCGAGATTTTTACCGAAATGAAAGGATATGCAGCCCGCATTTTTTTATTCGGTCTCATTTCTATCTTCACGCTTTTTCCACTCGCAATGGTAATCATTGCTTTGGGGGTTGTGCTTTGTTTTATTCTTGTCGGAATTCCACTTCTTTTGTTATCTATCCCTACCATCATGGCCTGGTACATGCAGGCGCTGTATGTTTATATGGAAGAGGAGGTCGGTTTTTTTGAAGCAGTGGGCGAAGGACGTAGAATTGTGTTCAGCAATTACTGGAGCATTATCGGGTCTACAGTAGCCTTACTCTTTGCTGTTTCTATATTAGGCAGTACCATCACCATGATACCAAGCATGATGTCAATAGCTACTCTGATTTCATCGGGTGGCACACCCTCTCCTGTAAACCTGTCGCCCACAATGACAGCTATTTATATCCTTGGTATAATTGTTTCGTGCGTATTGTACAATATCTTGTATGTACATCAGGGAATAATTTATTACAGTTCGCAGGAAGCAACAGAACATTACGATGCTTATTCGGAGATCGATAATATAGGCAAGAATGAAGAGGAATAAAACCCTGCTTATATTTTATCTGTTCCTGGCTTCGCAATCTTTTTTGTTTGCAAAGCCGGAGTCTACTCGGACAAGTCCTAAATCGGTCATGGACAAACTCCAAATAGAGACACCCAAAGATCGGATTACAGAAATCGAAAAGGTTCTCAAATCGGTGCCTGTGGACACTCCCGACAGAAAGGTGGTGACGCTCAACCCCAATTTCAGAAAGAAATATCTGAGTGATAATGATTTTAATTACAAACAAGAAGACGTCAGTAAATCATTTTTTGCTCGACTACTCGAGAAAATAAATGAACTGCTGAAAAAACTACTGGGACTTGATTCATTAAACAAGGCTTCCAGTGTTACGCTGTGGAGTATAAGGATATTGTGCGGGCTAATTATTCTGGTTGTTATCTATTTCATTGTCCGAGTTTACATGAACCACAAAGGAACCTGGTTTTTTCAGAAAAAAAACGATTCGGTGGTAATCGACATCAATAACACAGAACAACTTATCCAGTCTGCCGACTTTGAGCAACTTATATCCGAGATAGAAAAACAAGGCAATACGCGTCAGAGCATTCGGTTATATTATCTATGGCTACTTAAAAACCTCAAAGACAAAGAGCTCATCGTGTGGCTGCCCGAAAAAACAAATGCTGACTATCTGGCGGAGCTAAGAGATGAAACCCTGAGAAAACAATTTTCTTACCTTTCATACTTGTACAACAATATCTGGTACGGCGAATTTTCGATAACCGACGATGAATATGTGGCGGCTCGAAAAGCGTTTTTGACTCATTTGCGAAAGGATAACAAAGATGGATAAAACGTTTAAAATATACCTGGCTGTGTTGCTCGGAGTGATACTCGTCGTGTTCTTCATACAAAAATCGCGTCCAAAACCCGTCGACTGGACGCCAACTTATTCGCTGGACAATAAAAATCCGCTTGATTTGTATGTATTTAATCATGAAGTGGATAAAATAATACCGAAAGGGCGACTAAAACGTATCACCGAAACGCCTTATGAATACATCTGCAAAAACAAATCAAAGGTCAATTTTTTAATCATAAAACAGAATGCTTATGATTTCATTGATTCTACCCTATTGAAAGAAGTACAAAACGGAAGTAACCTTTGGATAAGCGCCGAGAATTATGTGAAGTCATTTACTGATACACTGAAGTTACAATATGCCGATGCCGATCCGAATATAAGTCTGAAAAAAATTGACTCAATAAGACTTAGCCTGTGCATGAGAAGCTGGCACGACAAAACATTCTATTTACGTCCCGTGCTTAACTCTTTCGCTTTTGCAAAAATGGATTCGAGCGTTAGCACTATTTTAGGTACAACTCAGATGCCGGACAACGTAACTTACCCTAATTTTATCAGAATAAAATATGGTAAAGGATACATTTTCCTGCATAATCAGCCCCAAGTGTTTACCAACGTAGCGCTCCTGTCCGAAGCTAGTTCTGCCGATTATGCAGCACACATTCTTTCGTATATCACACACGATAAGCCGGTTGTGTGGTTTGTCAAGGGTCAGACACGAAACACGGGCGAACCCCTAAACGAGACAATACTTTCGGTGATATTTCGCTATCCGGCACTACGAGCTACCTGGCTACTGTTTTTATACGGCATGTTGCTTTACATATTGTTTAATGCCAAGCGTCGGCAACGCGTAGTACCTGTTATAACTCCACTGAAAAACACCACCGTAGAGTTTGTGCAGACAATCGGTAATCTTTATTTTCTGGAAGGCGACATTCCCAATATCATCGAAAAGAAAATTATCTACTTTCTGGATCGCATACGACACAGGTATTACCTGGACACCGGCAAGTTGGATGAAAGCTTTGCAGACAAACTACATAGCAAATCCGGCAAGGATAAAGCGCTGATTGAGTCAATTTTGCTTTTTATCAATGATTTTGAAAAAAATAAATCTGCCCGCAAGACTGATTTAATTAAACTAAACAGCCTGACAGAAGAGTTTTGGAGAGAAGAAAATAAAACATATAACTAACTGAAATAATATGGAAAACGAACAAACTGAATCAACCGATATCCGTTTCGAATCTCGTATTGATCTTACGGAACTACAGCAAAGCATGGATGCTGTACGTCTGGAACTAAAAAAAGTGATAGTAGGACAAAACAAAATGATTGACCACCTGCTGGTGGCTATGTTGGCCAACGGACATGTGCTGCTGGAAGGCGTGCCGGGAGTAGCCAAAACCATAGCCGTGAAATTGCTGGCCAAAGCCGTAGATGTAAAATTCAGCCGCATACAGTTCACTCCGGATTTGATGCCGGCCGATATTCTGGGAACCTCGGTCTTCGACCTGAAAAAGACGGAATTTGAGTTTCGCCCGGGACCTATATTTGCCAATCTGGTGCTGATTGATGAGGTAAACCGCGCACCGGCCAAGACTCAGGCAGCACTTTTCGAAGTAATGGACGAACGCCAGATAACGATTGACGGTAAAACCTATCAAATGGATGCACCTTTTTTGGTAATGGCTACCCAAAACCCGATTGAGCAGGAAGGAACTTACCGATTGCCCGAGGCGCAGCTCGACCGGTTTATGTTCAAGGTTGTGATAGACTATCCCGCATTGGAGGATGAATATGAAATTATTCGCCGGGAGCATGAAGCTGTGAATGGAGATAAAACCGCCGAGGTAAAACATGTTATTTCGGGAAGTCAAATTGCCGCATACAAGTCCATTGTTCGTCGCATTATTGTCGAAAAAAATATCATCGAATACATTGCCAAGATCGTGAATAGCACTCGCGAAAATCCGTTCCTATACCTGGGTGCTTCACCACGTGCTTCGCTGGCTATTCTCAACGCTTCCAAAGGGTTTGCAGCACTCCGTGGACGCGATTTTGTAACGCCCGAAGACATCAAGGATTCAGCAGTAGCAGTATTGCAGCATCGCCTCATCGTATCGCCCGAAAAAGAAATGGAAGGCTTAAGAGCAGAGGAAATAGTAAAACAAATTATTGAATCGGTAGAAGTTCCACGTTAAATGAAAACACTCAGGTCAGTTTATATCAATCAACGGTTCTTCTCTATCCTGTTGGGGTTAGGAGGAGTGTTTTTTATTTCATTTTTTGTGAAATGGTTGTTTGATGTTGCATTGGTTTTGCTGGTGCTGTTTTTCTTAATTACTGTTGTCGATTTCTTCATACTTTACACACTCCGGAATGGCGTTGAGGCGGAACGCGAGTTACCCGACAAACTCTCAAACGGTGATATCAACATCATCCGTATCAACCTGAATAACAATTATCCGATACCGGTCAGACTGGATATTATCGACGAAATTCCGTTTCAGTTCCAGAAACGTGATTTTTTGGCTCAACTCCGGCTTATTGCAAAAGAAAAAAGAGAGATTGAGTATTCACTACGACCTACCAAACGGGGAGAATATCTTTTTGGCAAACTAAACGTATACGCAAAATCCGTCATTGGGCTGGTGGCAAAACGTTACGTTTTTTCCGAAAATGCCACTATCCCCACCTATCCATCATTTATCCAGCTACGGAAGTATGATATGATGGCTTTTTCCAATACGCTGACTCAATACGGATTGAAACGAATCCGCCGAATAGGTCACACCATGGAGTTTGAGCAAATAAAAGACTATGTACAGGGCGATGACATGCGTACCATCAACTGGAAAGCCACTTCGAAAAAGAATGAGCTCATGGTAAACCAGTATCAGGATGAAAAATCTCAGCCCGTCTATCAGGTTATTGATACAGGGCGCTCCATGCAAATGCCTTTTATGGGGCTAAGTTTGCTCGACTACGCTATCAATTCCACGCTGGCACTGAGCAATATCGTATTGAAGAAACAGGATAAATCGGGCATGTTTACCTTTTCTAAAAAAACGGAAAACTATGTGACTGCCGACCGTCGCGCGGGTCAAATGCACAAATTACTTGAAACGCTGTATCGTATCGATACAGATTTTATGGAAAGTGACTTCAGCAGGTTATATGTAGATATCAAACAATCCGTTACGCAGCGCAGTTTAATATTGCTGTACAGCAATTTCGAAACTCTGGATGCATTACGTCGTCAACTCACTTACCTGAAAGGCATTGCCAAGAACCATCTGCTCATTGTTGTTTTCTTTGATAATACAGAACTAAATCAACTTATTATCAGCCCTTCTAAAAATGCACAAGAAATCTACGATAAGATTATTGCTGAGAAATTTGCATTTGAAAAGCGACTTATCGTACGCGAGCTGAAAAAACATGGCATACAGTCCATCCTCACACAACCCGAAAATCTGACAGTAGATACTATCAACAAATACCTTGAACTAAAAGCAAGAGGAATGATTTAATTATCAATTATCTTTCTCTAATTCATACACCGATTTATCCCCATAAATTCAAATCACTTAAGGATGCTTGCCTTTTTAAAGAAGTAATGCAATCTTCTAATATTGAATGTATCAATTGACAATAAAAGAGAAAAAGTCCGGCAATAACCGGACTTTTTCTCTTTTATTGATTTTCTTTCCAATATAGGTACAAACATACCTTTCATTTGTTTTCACCCTCTTCGACGTTCCAATAAAATCATCATCATTAATCCAAGCAAAATGCGTTCTTCTTCGCCTTTATCAAATTCTTCAAGCTTTTCAATCACAAAGCGACGACCAAAAAACGAAGCGACTTTACGTAAACGGGCAACCTTGGTGCCATCGGGGCGTGCTACAGAATAAGATGGATGAAAAAAATAACCTGTCAGCAAATTTACAACGGGCACTTCACACAACAAAGCATCAAACACTTTCGACCATGGATTTTCTTCTCTTACATGCAAATCCTTTATTTGTGCTTCATCAAAAATATCGTAGTTAGCTTTCCACAACGAAGCCCAGCCTTTACGGGCAATCCGACCAAGATCCTTTCCATTCATATCTGTAAAAGAATATGATGCCGAAAAATCGAGCCATTTGTTTGCTTTTATCGTGTAATTCAATTCCGAGCGACTTTCGTCACTAAAAACCTGCACCTCATCAATCAGTTTCAGCATTTTTTGGCGCACATAAGCCACCGTTTGCTCGTTAGCATCTTTCGCCACAAAGTCGTTGCTGAGTGTGCCTATCTTAAATGTAAGATCAAGTGGAAATTGGAGTAAATTCATATTTAATTAGCAATTAATGATTTATTGTGCATTCAATCATTACCGGAAAATGATCCGAAGGGTAAGTTTTGTCTGAAAACCTGTCGGAAATAACCCGGTAGCTGAATACTTTGAATTTTTTACAGAAAATATAATCTATCCGCTCCGAAACAGGCAACAGTGTTTTCGAAACATCAAAGTTGTTGAATGTACCTATCGAACCTGCAGCTGATTTTGCTGAAATCTCACGCGAATCGTCAAAATCCGTATGCAATATTTTGTACATATCCGTTTCAGAGGGCGAAGTATTCAAATCACCCAGAAAAAGAACGGGTTTGCCGGCAGCTATTTTGTTTACGCGTTGCTCTATCAACCGGGCACTTTCCACACGGGCTTTCACTCCCATGTGATCAAAATGAGAACAGAATACAAAAAATTCCTCCTTGGTTTTAGAATCCTCAAACCTAATCCACACACACATTCGCCTACAAGCTGCATCCCAACCTTTACTCATAACTTCGGGAGTTTCGGATAGAAAAAAAGAGCCCATTTCTTTTGCCCGGAAACGTTTTGTTTTGTAAAATAATCCTATCTGCTCTCCTTCCGTTCCCGCCTGATTATCGCGTCCCTTGCCAAAATAATTGTAATCGGGGATTAATGCCTTCAGATCTGCTTCCTGATTTTTGTTACCCACTTCCTCCACACCAAAAATATCAAAATCATATTTCTTTATAATACGGGCAACATCTGCCTTTCTGTTCACCCACGAGCGGGCTCCCGAATCTACCGGAGTTTGTAAGCGGATATTGTAAGTTGCAATGGTAAGCTTGCCCGAATTGTCAGCAGCAAATAAATGGCTCCAACACATAACAACAACTAAAATCAAAACATTTCTTTTTGTCATAATTCAATTTGCTTAATCTGTTATAATAAAGTTATTAGTTTATAGAACGAGAAGGAAATTTTCATTCTACAACTTTTTTGAACAAAATACTGTTGTAATAAAACCTAAATGACGAAAGCAACAATGGTATGCCCATAGCGACATAAAAAGCCGACAGATATTCAAGCGGAATAACGCCTGTTTTACGCAAAGTTATACCCAAACAAATCATTAATGTCATCATTATGTAACTTCGCAAATTAAAAAATGAAAATAAACAGGGTCGTTCTATCTGCATCCGGATAATACGTTGAATATGTTTTCGGGAAATTCTTGAAAACAACACAATATAAAAGATGACTCCCGCGGTAGTACAAACAATTATCTTCAACCAAAGTAGCCGTGGAAAAAGAATTAACGTTGACAAACCTCTGAAAAGGAGCATGCCACCGGCAAAAGTCCAAACAAAAGCTGCAACTAAAAGTAAGTAACGCTTGGGGATACCAGGTTTGAGAATCTGATAAATTGAGTTTTTGGCAATCATAATTATTCAAAATTCGGCAGTAAAATTACAATATTTTTGTCGAAACTAATAATGCAAAATACGACAAACATATGCAAAGTAATAAAAATCATCTACTAGCGCATTTAGTCATCTTTTGTGCAAGTCGTTTTTTTTTACTACTTTTGCACGAAATTTGAAATATGGTATTTGACATCGTAATTATCGGTTATTTTGCTGGTTTTTGCACTGCAATTGCACAGTTTCCTCAAGCGATGAAAGTAATAAAAACCGGCGATACAAAAAGTATTTCGCTTGGAATGTATTTTATAATGACTTTAGGCATCGCTTTGTGGTTCATATACGGTGTTCTTTTAAATAATTTACCAATGATGATAGCCAATGGAGTTTGTTTAATTCCTTCTGTCTACATAATTTACATTACGATTCGCAATTTGATTAAATCTAAAAAGTTATCTGCATGAAACGAATTCAGATTATCAACGGACCCAACCTTAACCTGCTAGGAAAACGTGAACCTACAGTTTATGGCAATCAAACCTTCGAAGATTATTTTCAAGAACTTAAACTACTTTTTCCTGATGCTCAATTGGATTATTTCCAGTCGAATACGG
>Ga0302212_1000854_pt1 | contig 11498 bp, 8 predicted proteins | sample II_Fen_N1_1_FD_200235 | JGI IMG/M metagenome (GOLD analysis project Ga0302212, IMG submission 200235) | Peat permafrost microbial communities from Stordalen Mire near Abisko, Sweden - II_Fen_N1_2 | ecosystem: Environmental > Terrestrial > Soil > Wetlands > Permafrost | place: Sweden: Abisko...
CAAAATCACCGGCAATCACCGGGTGGGAAGACGAGGCAGGTGAATTCATCGTTCAGAGTCTCCAGGACTTTAGTTAAGAGGAATAAGCATTTTGCCAGCGCTGCCAGTATTCCAGCGCCACGCGCCAGGTGTTCATCTGGACCTGCACCGTGTCGTCGATGTTGACGCCGTAGCCGCCCGCCATCGAAAACGCCAGTGGAATGCGTCGCTGCCAGGCCCAATCGAACACGCGCCGGTCGCGCGCCTCCAGCCCGTCAAAGCTCAGCGACAGGCGGCCCAGCCGGTCGCCCTCGAACGGGTCGGCACCGGCCAAAAACAAAATCAGCCCCGGCTCAAAGCGCCGCGCCAGCTCGTCGAGCGCCTGCTCCAGCGCCTGCAAATACGCTGCGTCCTGGCAGCCGTCGGGCAGCGCCACGTCCAGGTCGCTGGCCTCTTTGCGGAACGGGAAATTCTTTTCTCCGTGCAGCGACAGGGTGAACACGCTGGCGTCGTCGGCAAAAATGTGGGCCGTGCCGTTGCCCTGATGCACGTCCAGATCAATCACCGCCACTTGCAGCGGCGGGCGTGCCGAGCCGTGCTGGCGCGCCCATTCGGCCTGCATCAGCCGAGCTGCGACGGCGGCGTCGTTAAAGACGCAAAAGCCGCCGCCCTTGTCGGCATAGGAATGATGCGTGCCGCCCGCCAGATTGGCGGCGATGCCTTGGCGCTGCGCGCCCGGCGCCAGCCCCAGCGCCACCCGCGCCGCTGCCACCGTCGCGCCCGCCGAGCGCCGGGCACGCTCGGACATGCCGGGGCTCCACGGAAAGCCGATTTCCCGCTGCGCCGCTGGCGCCAGCGTGCCCTGCGAAATCGCCGCTATGTAAGCCGGGGTGTGGACCAGCGCCAGTTCGCCATCGCTGGCGGCGGGCGCCTGCGCCATGCGCACCTGCGGACACTCATCGACCAAGCGGTCGCGCAGCAACTTGTATTTACCCATCGGAAAGCGGTGCCCGGCAGGCAGCGGCAGCACAAAATTGTCAGCATAGAAAGCTTGCAAGAGACAAAAGCCCAAAGAAAAGTAAAAAATCGTGCTCACCACGCGTGGCACAAACCATTGTGAACTTGCAGCTCAAAACCTAGTGTGCAGCCCCTATATAGTCACACGCCACAGCAAAAAGCTTGCAATGTAACGAGTTTCTCCTATAATTTATGTCATGTTGCAGTGCAGCAATTTGACGCAAGGCAACTAATTACCGTCAATTAACTAAATTCAATGGAGATCCCCCATGCTGACCGCTGAACAAATCATGGCCGCCCACAAAGCCAACATCGAAACCCTGTTTGGCTTGACCCAGAAAGCCTTTGAAGGCGTTGAAAAGCTGGTCGAGCTCAATGTGCAAGCCACCAAAGCAGCACTGGCCGAAAGCGCCAACAATGCCCAAGCCGTCATGAGCGCCAAGGATGCACAAGAATTCCTCGCCCTGCAAACCAGCATGGTTCAGCCCTTGGCCGAAAAGACCGCTGCTTACAGCCGTCACCTGTACGAAATCGCTTCGTCCGCCGGTGCCGAACTGAGCAAGACGTTTGAAGGCCAAGCCGCCGACGCCAAGAAGCAGTTCGCCGGTCTGGTGGACAGCGCCACGCAAAATGCACCCGCCGGTTCCGAAGCCGCCGTGTCGATGATGAAAAATGCCATGACCGCCGCTAGCACCGCCTACGAGTCCGTGCAAAAAGCAGTCAAGCAAGCCGGCGACATGGCCGAAACCAACTTCAACACCGCCGCTGAATCCGCCACCACCGCCGTCAAAAGCGCAACCAAAAAGCGTTAATTTTTGTTGAACTAATTACACGAGTTGTCTCCTCGGTTCCTTCTAGAAATTAAGTTTTCAAGGTTCCGATTAAGCCCGGTCTCACGATTAGGCTTTTTTTTGTCCAAAAAATCTTGCGCCCAGAGCGCCAGCGGCCCGGCCTTCGCCAGAACGCCGGGCTTTTTCATCGGTCATAATTGACGTTTACGTAAACGTCAATTCTTGATTTCTCTCTCAACGCAAAGGAAATATTTCATGGAAATCGCAGGAAAAGTATTTATCGTCACCGGCGGCGCATCCGGGCTGGGTGAAGGCACGGCGCGCATGCTGGTAGCCAATGGCGCCAAGGTCGTGATTGCCGACATGCAGGCCGAAAAAGGCCAGGCCATTGCCCAGGAACTGGGTGCAGACAAAGCCGCTTTCGTCAAGTGCGACGTGAGCCAAGAAGCCGACGGCCAGGCCGTCGTGGCGCAAGCCGTGGCGATGGGCAAGCTGATGGGCTTGGTGAACTGCGCAGGCATTGCGCCCGCCGAAAAAGTCGTCGGCAAGAGCGGCGCACACACGCTGGCGACCTTCACCAAAACCATCACGGTCAACCTAGTGGGCAGCTTCAACATGATCCGCCTCGCCGCCGAAGCGATGAGCAAGAACGAACCCGAAGCGACCGGCGAGCGCGGCGTGCTGATTTCCACCGCCTCCGTCGCGGCTTACGATGGCCAGATGGGCCAGGCCGCCTACAGCGCCTCCAAAGGCGGCGTGGTCGGCATGACGCTGCCGATTGCCCGTGATCTGGCGCGCAACGGCATCCGCAACATGACGATTGCCCCCGGCATTTTCGGCACGCCGATGATGTTCGGCATGCCGCAGGAAGTGCAGGACTCGCTGGCCGCCTCGGTGCCGTTTCCGTCGCGCCTGGGCACGCCGCAGGATTACGCCAAGCTGGCCAAGCACATCATCGAAAACGACATGCTCAACGGCGAAGTGATCCGGCTGGACGGCGCGATTCGCTTGGCACCGCGCTAAAAACTCTCCGCTGACAAGCCAAGCGCCGCCTGCAACGGGCGGCGCTTTTTCAAGGGCAGGCTGCACCCCAAAAAACAGCAAAGTGCCCAGCCCCTTCAGGTTTCGCAATCACTTGCCAAAGTCTGCGCCCTCGACTCGCCAAACAGACGCTCAGGGTAATATTCGCAAGCGGGTATCAGCGCCCTGTCTCCCCCTCCCCGCATCCTCGCCAAGCGGGTGCTGACTGAAACTATTTTTCGCTCTTCCACCCGGAAAATCCTGCTTGCCGCAGACAATCTGCCAGCCGCTTTTTCAGGTCGAATGCTGCCTCGCGTTCATTGATTGTGAGTTCATTTCTTATGCCCAAGCCCCTTGAAAGTTTGCCAGTGTTCGGTGCTGCGATACGCACCGCTGGCGTCGATTTGTCTGGACTGATGACGGTGCTGGGACAGCACCTTTACTCCACCCCGGTGGTGGCCCTGCGCGAGCTAGTGCAAAACGCCCATGACTCCACGGTGCGCCGCCGTCTCGAAGACCCTGCCGCCTTCGCGCCCCATATCCGGGTCGAAGGCGATTTATCAAAAGGGCTGGTGCGCGTCACCGACTGCGGCGCAGGGATGACAGAGGATGAAGTCCACACGTATCTGGCCACCGTCGGAACGGGCTACACCCGCAAGCTGCGCACCGAGACGCAAAGCGAAGAGTTGATCGGCATGTTCGGCTTGGGCTTTCTTTCGGCCTTTGTGCTGGCCAGCCGCGTCACCGTGACGACGACTTCCTGGAAAAACCCCGCGCAAGGCTGGCGCTACCAGTCAAGCAATGCCGAAAAATACACCCTGTCGCCCGTGGCCCCCGGTCCGGTCGGCTCCACGGTTGAACTGGAACTGCGCCCAGCCCATACCAGCCTGGCGGGTCAGACAAAGCTCAAACGCGTCCTGCAACGCTACTGCGCCCTTCTGAAAGTGCCAGTTTTTATCGGCGATAGCCCTGAACCTCTCAATGACATGCAGCCTCCCTGGCGTCACGACGGTGGCAAGGTGGTGGCGCATGCGATTCAAGCGCGGCGCAGCGCACTGGCTTTTGCGGCCCACTTCGAGAATCGGTTTGAGCCCATCTGCACGATGGCAGTCAACGCGGGCGGTGGCAAAAGCGCGGGCAAAAGCAACAGCGATCTGGCCGGGATGCTCTGGGTGCAGGACGGCGCCTCCTACGGCACCAGCGACAACCGCAACCTGTCAGTGTTTGTCCGGGGCATGCTGCTCGACGATGATGCCCGCGATCTGCTACCCGCCTGGGCGGGATTTATCGGCGGGGTCATCGAGTCCAATGAACTCACACCCACGGCCAGCCGTGAAGACCTGCAGCGCGACGAGGCCTACGTGGCCGCACAGGCCAGCTTGACCGAGTCGCTGATCACCGGGCTGGCCGAGGTGGCGCGTGGACAGCCGCAGGCATGGCGACGCGTGATCACGCGCCATAACGAGGCGCTGCTGGGCGCGGCCCTTTGCGACCCGCGCATGTTTGAACTGCTCGCCGATGCCATCACCATTCCCACCTCGCAAGGCGACCTGCCAGCACGCGCCCTGCGTCACAACGGTTTAGTTCACGTCAACATGAGTCCGGCGGGCGGCTTTGAGGACATGCTGTTTCGCGCCCTCAAGGTGCCGGTTGCGCGGGGCGAGCGCTATGCCGTCCTGCCCTTTTTGCGCGAATGGGTGCAAAGCCGGGGCGGCACGCTGGTCGAGCTGGGCACCGAGCAAGGCAACAAAAAGCTATTTCGCCACGCAGACCTGCCCGCCGATGAGCTGGCTTGGCTAAGCGCCGAACTCGGCGACGGTGAGCGGCTGCTGGCAACCCACTTTGAACCCGCCGAGCTGCCGCTGGTGGTCGTTCACGACCGGGATGCCGAACTCAAACGCAGAATCGAAGCCGATGAGAGCGACAAGCGCATTTCAATTGCGGCCCTCAGCCTGGCACGCACGTTCACCGCAGGCATCAACGGCGAAGCCAGCGCTCACCTTTATGTCAACATGAACAATTCGGCCGTGCAGGCCTTACTCACCGCCTGCCGCCAGGCCCACCCGCAGGCCAAAGCGGCGGCGGGTGTGCTGCGTGCCATCAAGGTGGTTCTGGCTTCAGGAACGCCAAACAATGCGCAAAGCGACCTCAACAGCGCCTTGAGCCGCCTTGGCCAAGTCGTGCAAAGCATGGTGGCCTGAGCCTGAAAATACCTGGAAACCCGGTTAATCGCCCTGCGTGTGCGGGGCTCAAATGGAGCTGTTCATGGATATATGGAAATGGGTTGCCGATATTGAGCGAGACCTGCGCGAAGCGGGCAATACCCGACTGGCCGACTTGATTTACGCCATCCCGGAAAACGCCAACGCCAATCGCCCGGAACTGGTCAGCGCCGCCATCCCCGAGGCGCTGGCGGGCGCGCGTGCGCTGAACAATCAGTGGCTGGAGGTGTACTTTCGGCACTGGAGCCTGAATAACCGGATGGGCGACATGGTAGAGGGCGAAAAAGCCCTGCCGGAAGTGGTTTCCCTGCTGGAGTTTGCCCACCGTGAAGACACGCTGGCCTGCCCGCAATCGGTCTGCGCGACGCAGGATATTGCCATGTGCTACGGCAACATCGATGGCCCCGGATGGGTGCCGGAGCGCTTGGCCGTTTGCGAAGAAACCCTGGCGCGCATCAACCCCGAGTGGTCTTGTTTCAACTGCATCAGCAATGAGTATGCCTCTGCCTTGCTGGACGCCGACCGCGCCACCGACACGCTGGAATTTATGGCGCGCCAGACGCAAGCCTTGCAAGAAGCCGGAGAAACACCGAACGAGCAAATGCAGCGCATCATCATCAGGGCCTTGCGCATGGAGGGGCACATTGACGCCGCGCTGCAAAAACTCGATGAGATTGAGGCCGATGAGCAACGCGATGCGCGGCCCGATGACCGGCAGAGCTGCGCCATTTTGCGCGCCAGCCTGCTGGCCGCAAACGGGGATTTCGAGGGCGCCTGGAAAGCCTTGCCAAAATGGGAGGAACTCAAGCCGGGCAATTACCCCGAATGGAGCCGGACCGCCTTCACGATTGCCAAGGAAAACCCCGAATACAACCAGTGGCCGCTGGGAAGCTGCCTGCAAAAATCCCTGGACTATCTCAGTGGCGTGGGCGCGCACCGCCACAGCGTGGAGGTCGCCCTGCGGCACCTGGAACTGGCTCTGGCGCGCCAAGCGAATTGGTGCGCCCAGCGCGCACTGCAACTGGCGCAGACCCATGTGCTCAAGCTCAGGCGCCCGCAAGACCTTGCACCGGCAGTGGCGCGCTGGGCCGACTTCATCACGCTGAAGCCCCGCCAGATCGCCTTGCCCGTGCCTGCTGCCGACTTGGCGACCCACCTGCGCGCCCAAGAAGGCGCCAGTCCCGAGCACGACCTGGAACTTCTGCTTCAGGCTTGCCATGAGCGCCCGCTGGATGCAGATCTAGCCAGCTTTGCCGCCAGAGCACTGCTCGCCTGCGGCAATGCGCAGGACGCCAAAGCGCACCTTTGGCAGTTTGTGCGCAGCCATCCCACGGTGGATGGCCCGAATTACCAGTTGCTGGGGCAGTTGTTGAACGCCGGGGACTATGCGGACATTGCCCAGCTGGCCAGTGAGGTCGCGCCAGCCAATCCGCTGATGGCGCTGTGGTGCCAGTGCCAGACCGCCTTTGCGCAAAAACGCTGGCCCGAGGCTTGCGCCCATCTGGCCGAGTATGTGCAAGCCTGCCCAGACTCGCGGGGCGCACGCCATCTCTGGGCACAGGCCGCATTGGCCAGCCAAGATCTTTCCACCGCACTGCGTCTGCGACAGGCACTAGCCAGCGAAACCGAAGCCGACACGCCCGAGTACAGAAACAGTTTGTGGGACTTGTTGAGCGCAGCCAGCGCGGCACAGGACTGGGCCACCGTGCGCGAAACTGCGCCCAAACTGGGCATGGAACTCGACGCCAGCGACAACCCCGGTGCCAAGGTGGAAGAAAACTGGGGCTATGCCTACATTGAATTCACGCACCAAGAGCCACAGCGCCGTTTGGCACGGCGTACCGGCCCTGTCACGGCCCGCATTCTTTCCCATGCCAATACGCCTGATGTGCAGCATCTCGATGACTGGGTGGTGTTTGACGCCAGCCCTCTTGAATCCGCGCCCGAAGAGGAGAGCGAGCGCGCTCAATTCATCTACACCTACCGCGCCGTGCATGTGATTGAAGAAGGCGGTTTTGGACCGAGCTGCTTTTGCGATGGCGCTTTTGCCGGTGAAGCCGCTTTTGCGGTGTTTTCGGAAGCCCTCGCAGCGCGCGGCTGGGCGCTGCGCGTCACCAGTGACGACAACTACACCGTCAAAAATCCTGACAGCGTCGAGGATGGTGCAACCCTGCCGGGCCGCTATTTTCAGGTGGCGGCACCGCGCGCGTTGACGGCCAAAGAGGTGGACCTGACGCTGCATGAACTAACATCAACCTGGACGCACCCTGTGTGCTGGCCCCGCTTTGCCGATAGCGCAGGCGCTGATACCCAGTGGCACCGCAACATCGTCGAGCGCTATGCTTTATGAGTGCTTTCGCCACTGCACGGCAGGATTCAATCTCGATTGAAACGGCGTGATGCTGCGGCCCATTCAGACAGGAAGAATGTCAGCATCACCCCGATCTCCTCACCCAAGAAACTCTATGAAACGCCTGTTGACTGCTGCGGCCCTGGCCGCCTTGCTCACCGCCTGCGCCAGCATGCCCAGCCCAGTCATCAAGACAGCCAGCCCCGGCGCCGCCACCCAGCCCGAAGCCGCCTCCGGCTTCAGCCCCAAGCCCGGCTGGGCCACAACACGCTTTGCTGTCGCCGCCGCCAATCCGCTCGCCACCGACGCGGGCTACCAGATTCTCAAAGCGGGCGGCACGGCCATTGACGCGGCCATTGCCGTGCAGATGGTACTGGCGCTGGTCGAGCCGCAGTCCAGCGGCATCGGCGGCGGCGCGTTTTTGCTCTACAGCAATGGCCGCAGCGTCGAAGCCTTCGATGGCCGCGAAACCGCGCCTGCCGCCGCCGATGAAAAGCTCTTCATCGGCGCGGACGGCAAGCCGCTGGCGTTTTACGACGCTGTGGTCGGGGGCCGCTCGGTCGGCACGCCGGGCGCGGTTCGCATGCTGGAATTGGCGCACCGCCAGCACGGCAAACTGCCCTGGGCGCGGCTGTTTGCGCCCGCCATCGCGCTGGCCGAGAGCGGCTTTGAAGTCAGCGCCCGGCTCAACACACTGCTGGCCAATGACAAATACCTGAAAAACGACCCCGTCGCCGCCGCCTACTTTTACCAGCCCGACGGCGCGCCGCTGGCTGTCGGCACCCGGCTGCGCAACCCGGCGCTGGCTGACGTGCTACGCCAAATCGCCGCCCGAGGTGCGGACGCGCTGCACACCGGCCCGGTCGCGCAAGCCATCGTCAGCAAAGTGCAAAACCACCCGACGAATCCCGGCAAGCTGGCGCTGAGCGATCTGGCCAGTTACCAAGCCAAAAAGCGTGAGCCGCTCTGCACCGACTACAGCGCCCGCGCCAAAACCTATCGCCTGTGCGGCATGCCGCCGCCCAGTTCGGGCGCGATTGCCATCGGCCAGATTCTGGGCATCTTGAGCCACACACTCGCCGCCACGCTGCCGCCAGTGCCGTATCAAAAGCAAATCGTCGGTCTACCTGTCTCTGGAGAGAACCGGCTTTGGACGCATGACGCAACACCAGCGTCACCTCTTAAGCAAACTGTCGATCAACCTATCTTTGGAGAAAATAGGCTTCAGAGGCAAGACGCGACACTGGCCACCGTCACAGGCAGCGCACCCGACACGGTAGCGCCCACGCCCTCCGCCGACTGGCTGCACCTCTACACCGACGCGTCGCGCCTAGCCTTTGCCGACCGTGCGCTGTACGTGGCCGACCCCGATTTTGTGCAGCCGCCCGGCGGCAGCTGGATGAGTTTGCTGGACAACAACTACCTGCGCCAGCGCGCCAGCCTGATCCAGCCCGCTGGCCCGAGCCTGAAAACCGCCCTGCCCGGCACGCCCAGCATCGTCAAAACGACCTACGCGCCCATGCCCATGCCGGATCAGCCCGAATACGGCACCTCGCACATCAGCATCCTGGACGCGTTCGGCAACGCGCTGGCCATGACGACGACGATTGAAGACCAGTTCGGCGCGCGCCTGATGACCGACGGCGGCACCGGCAAGCCGGGCGGGTTTCTGCTCAACAACGAACTGACCGATTTCAGCTTCGCGCCCACCGATGCGCAAGGCCAGCCCGTCGCCAACCGCGTCCAGCCCGGCAAACGCCCGCGCTCGTCAATGGCCCCGACGCTGGTATTTGACAAGGCCAGCGGGCACATCGTCGCCAGCGCCGGCAGCCCCGGCGGCGCGCTGATCATCCACTTCACCGCCAAAACGCTGTACGGCATGCTCAACTGGGGGCTAAACGCCCAGCAGGCAATTGACCTGCCCAATTTCGGCTCGCTGAACGGCCCGAGTCTGCTCGAAGAAAATCGCTTTTCCCCGGCCACCGTCGAGGCGCTGCGCACTCGCGGTGCGGAAGTGCGCGAGCAAGCCATGACCAGCGGCCTGCAAGCGATTGAAAAAACGCCGGGCGGCCTTTTTGGCGGTGCGGACCCAAGGCGCGAAGGCGTGGTGCGCGGCGACTGATAGAAAAATGCTGCGTCCAAGTTTTGACTTTGACTTCGTAAGTCGCTATTTTTCTGGCCCTGCTTTTGTATTCACAACATAGACACCATGCATACCCCTACCCCGCTTGTTGAATGGCTCACAGAAAAAGTTCAAATGCATCATTGGTCCAGTGTTCATGAGCCACGCTCCGGCACTTACACCTGGCTTCGTCACTCAGGCGGACGCATACAAAGCGCCGGTCTTTCAGCAGCTATTGAACCTTCGGCAGAGTTCGCGTTAACCATTGAAGCCAAAGACATAGCACCAGAGTATGTAATGGCTGCCAAAAATGGCGTTATCACCGTGCTTCTTTCCCAAAGTTGGGCGCCCGTTCTCAAATGCAGCATCACACTGTCTGCATTTCAGGCACTTGAAGGCGAGTCCTCCTATGGCGCGTTTTATGCGGTGGCGAAAGAGGCAACCGAGGAGTTGCTTGGTGTCCGCCCTGGGTCCACTTTTAATATCAACTGGTAAGTCACCGCCAAGACGCTGTAGGCATGCTCAACTGGGGCTTGAACGCCCACCATCAAGTCATAGTCCTTTCACATTGCCCGAGTAAATTAAACAAAAACCAGTACGCAAGCGCCTAAAACCCGGAGGCTACCCATTGAATTCCTGCCCGCAAGCACGCCCAAGGTCACGCTGGCGCAGCCTTGCCAGCCTGTGTGCCGTCACCCTCCTGCTGAACCTGAGCGCCTGTTCGCCGCGTCATCTTTTGATCAACAGTGCGGCAGATGCGCTGGCCAGCCAGGGCGGCGCGTCTGAAGAAGACCTGGTGCTGGCCCGCGAAGCCAGCGCCTTTTACCTCAAACTGTCCGAGTCCCTGCTGAAGGAAATGCCCGGCAACCTGCCGCTGGCCGAAGCGGTGGCGGGCGGCTTCACGCAGTATGCGTTTGCCTTTGTCAGCTTTGAGGCCGAAAAAATCGAAGCTACCGACGCCCGCGCCGCCCAGAAGCTGCGCGAGCGCTGTGCCCGCCTGTACCGGCGCGCACAGCGCCACGCGATGGCCGCGCTGGAGCAGCAAACGCCCGGCTTTGCCCAGGCACTGAGCAGCCCCGACCCCGCCAAATGGCCGCGCCTTGACAGCGCGCAGGTGGGCACCGCCTACTGGGCCGCTGCCGCGTGGGGCGCTCTGATCTCGCTGTCCAAAGACAACCCGGAAACCGTCGCCGACCTGCCGCTGGCGGTGCGGCTGGCCCGGCTGGCCTTTGACAAAAATCCGCTCTATGGCGACGGCGCGCTGGCCAGCCTGATGGGCAGTTTTGAAGCAGCCCGACCTGGCGGCTCAGTGCAGCAAGCCAGCCGCTACTTTGACCAGGCCATCGCCATCGGCGGTGACAAAAGCGCAGGCGCCTTTGTCGCCAAAGCCGAAAGCATCGCGCTGCCCGCTGGCGACCGGCCCGCTTTCGAGGCGCTGCTGCAGCAGGCCTTGAGCGCCAGCGCGGCCCGGCGCGATCTGCCCAACGAAGTCATGCGGGAGCGGGCGCAGTGGCTGCTCGACAGCGCCAATGACCTTTTTTAACCGCTTTTTTACGCCCTATCCCCCATGAATCTTCTACGCCGCCTCGCCTGCATCAGTCTGCTGGGACTGCCTCTTTTCTGCGCCAGCCCGGCCCATGCGGCTGACAAGCAGCTGCGCATCGGCACGCTGGCGCCCAAGAATTCGCTCTACCACCGCCAACTGGTGGAACTCGGCGAAGTTTGGCGCAGCGCGCAAGGCGGCAGCGCCAAGTATTTGGTCTATCCCGACGGCAGCCAGGGCGGCGAAGCCGAAATGGCCAGGCGCATGCGCATCGGCCAGTTGCAGGGCGCCCTGCTGTCAGTCGTGGGCCTGCGGGAAATCGAGCCGTCCATCGCCGCGCTGCAAAACCTGCCGCTGCTGTTCAAGAACTGGGAAGAAGTGGACTACGTGCGCGAAAAAATGCGCCCGGCGATGGAGAAAAAATTCCTCGACAAAGGCTTTGTCGTGCTCGCCT
>Ga0302212_1000861_pt1 | contig 11414 bp, 14 predicted proteins | sample II_Fen_N1_1_FD_200235 | JGI IMG/M metagenome (GOLD analysis project Ga0302212, IMG submission 200235) | Peat permafrost microbial communities from Stordalen Mire near Abisko, Sweden - II_Fen_N1_2 | ecosystem: Environmental > Terrestrial > Soil > Wetlands > Permafrost | place: Sweden: Abisko...
CAGTCCCACCTTCGCCTTGAACTCCGGCGGGTGGACTTTGCGCTTTTTCGTTTCACTCATGATTGGCCCCATTTCTTCCACAGTGTCCTGCTTAAACTGGTGTCTGGAATATGGGGTCCACTTTAGTGTTGGGCTGGAAGATGGGGGCATGGGGTTGATCAGTTCGTGTTGCAGTGCAAGACCTGACCCACCATCACCAATTAATAGTGAGCGACAAATTTCTCAAGCGGAATCAAAACCGATGCGGTGTCGGGTTTTAGCTGGGTGGTGCATTCGCGAATACGGGCTGCAAGCTCAAGCTTTTGTTTTTTCCCGAAAGGACGGCCCCGGAGTTTAGTTAAGGCTTTACAAATATGCAGCTTTATCTCGTCCGTTGGAAAAAATTCTTCATGAACCAAATAAGCTCCATCAACCCTCACGCCTCCCTTTGGGCCTACATATACGCTAATGATGTATTGGTCCAACAGGACTTCGCAAGGAGCCTCATTCCAGTTTTCTAAAAAATATGGTGGTGACGTATTTGCAGCACCTAATGAGTCCATTTGGTTTTCGTGTCGGTCCTTATTTGCTGCTATTGCCTCATCAGAGGCATTTTCAGACCAAAGCGCAAGAAAAATATTTTTATCGCGAAGCTCTTCCGGTTTCATATTAAGAACTGATATTGCTTCGCTGGGTCGATCAATTCTGCCTTCTCTGCGCTTTTTCCAATTTATGCGTGCCTGTTCAAGTAAATTTTCATTGACATTTTCTCCACGCACCCACTGTTTTTCAAACCACTGACACATTTTTTCCAACTCAACTGCATCATGAGTAACAAACCCGGCTTCCTGCCAGCCATCAAACTCACCTTCTTCAATGTTCAGGCCATTGGTCGAGATATTTGCAGAACCGACGATGGCCGATTTGTCACCGATAATAACCTTGGCATGGAGATCGTCGAGGTGTTTGATTTGGATATTTCTGTAAATTTTTTTGTTATTGAGTTCTTCAATTGGGGCTGGATTGGTTCCACCGCTGGTTAGGTTGCATAAAATGCGGATTGGGATGTCGCTATTTGCAAAAAGTTTTTCTGCTCCTTTACCCCAAAATGCCACTGCAACATCAATTGAATTACTTTCCTGAATAACTTTTTCAACCTGATCTTTGTAATCTGAAGATGTAATAAACATGTGGTTCTCTTTTTTAGCAAGTCACCTCAACTTGAGGAAAGTTGATTCTAGAAGCAGAAGGTAAATTTCACGCTAATTAAAAAACTTTGGGAAAAAGTCAGGTCTTGGATTGAAACATTCTTGTTATCACCATCACATGGTTGTCACAAGTGCTTGGCTAAATCAACCAAGCGGCTAAAGCCGCTGGCGATTCAAGCCTTTCTCAGCCCACCGTCACGCTGGCACCCTCGCCACGCGCCGCAATCACCCCAATCTCATAAACCGTCTCGCCCGCCTCCCGCAGCATGGCCGCGCAGGCAGCCGCATTGGCCGCGTCAATCACCACCACCATGCCGATGCCGTTGTTAAACGTGCGGTTCATTTCAAAGTCCGAAATCGCGGCAGTCGCTTGCAGCCAGGCGAACAGCTCGGTTTGCGGCCAGCTGCCTTTGACCAGATGGGCGGCGGTGCCTTCGGGCAGCACGCGCGGGATGTTTTCCAGCAGGCCGCCGCCGGTGATGTGGGCCAGGGCCTTGATCGGGTGTACGGCCAGCGCGGCCAGCACGTTTTTCACGTACAGGCGCGTGGGGGCCATCAGCGCCTCTTTGAACGGCTGGCCGTCCAGCGTGGCGGGCACGTTGCCAGCGGCTTCGGCGCGTTCGATGCACTTGCGCACCAAGCTGAAACCGTTGGAATGCACGCCGTGGCTGGCCAGGCCCAGCACCACGTCGCCAGCGGCCACGCCTTGGCCGGTCAGGATTTTCGATTTTTCCACCGCGCCGACGGCAAAACCGGCCAGATCGTATTCGCCCGCCGGATACATGCCAGGCATTTCAGCGGTTTCGCCGCCGATCAGCGCGCAGCCGCTCAGCTCGCAGCCTTTGGCGATGCCCGCGACGACGGCGGTGGCCGTGTCCACGTCGAGCTTGCCGCAGGCGAAATAGTCCAGGAAGAACAGCGGCTCGGCGCCCTGCACCAGCACGTCGTTGACGCTCATGGCCACCAGGTCGATGCCGACGGTGTCGTGCATATTCCATTCAAAGGCTAGCTTGAGCTTGGTGCCCACGCCGTCGGTGCCGCTGACGAGCACGGGTTCTTTGTAGCGCTTGGGCACTTCAAACAGTGCGCCAAAGCCGCCGATACCGGCCAGCACGCCTTCGCGCATGGTTTTCTTGGCCAGCGGCTTGATGCGCTCGATCAGGGCATCGCCTGCGTCGATGTCAACGCCGGCGTCTTTGTAGGAAATGGGGGTAGTGGTCATGGTGTCAGGGCTTTAAAGCGGTGGGAAGCGTCCGGTGGACGCTTGAGGTGGGGGCGTTGGCTGCCGTCTGAAGCAGGCCTGCAAGCCCGATAGAATCGAGTCTGAGATTCTAAAGGCTACCTTCGTAGTCGCTGCCGGACTCTTTTCGGCAGGCTCACCCCAAGGCTTATGCAATTAACTTCAACCCGAAAACGCGCCGCTGCTTGGTGCCTGATCGCCGCGCTGGTGCTGGTGGCGCTGTGGTTGCTGGGGCCGGTGCTGACGCCTTTTGTGGTGGCGGCTGTGCTGGCCTATGGATTGACGCCGCTGGTCAACAAGCTCGATGGCCTGTGGCGCGGTCGCATGCCGCGCGTGCTGGCGGTGCTGCTGGTCGAGGCGCTGTTCATCCTGGTCTTGATTTCCGTGCTGCTGCTGGTGGTGCCGATTTTTGCCAAGGAACTGCCCTTGCTGCGTGAGCAGTTGCCGCTGCTGGCTGATCGACTCGGCAATCATCTGACGCCTTGGTTGGCCCAATTGGGCATCAAGGTGTCGCTCAAAGTGGCCAGTCTGCAGGCTTTTATCGTCAAGTATCTCAGCGCCAATGTGGAGGAGGCCATCGGCTCGGTGCTGTCTTCCATCAAGCTCGGCAGCAGTATGGCGCTGGCGGTACTGGGCAATCTGGTGCTGGTTCCGGTGGCGCTGTTTTTTTTGCTCAAAGACTGGGATCGCTTTGTCGGCCTGCTGGTCGAGCTGGTGCCGCTGCGGATGCGTGCCTCGTTTGACAGCTTCATGGAGGAGGCCGATTCGGTGCTGGGTCAGTACCTGCGCGGCCAGATGCTGGTGATGGGCGTGTTGGCGGTGTACTTTAGCGTGGCGCTGGCGCTGTTCGGCTTTGACCTGGCGGTGCCGGTGGGTGTCTTTACCGGGCTGGCGTTTTTCATTCCTTACCTGGGTTTTGGCATGGGGCTGACGCTGGCGATTTTGGCTGGCGTGCTGCAGTTTGGCGGCTTGTATGGCGTGCTGGTCGTGGCCGGGGTGTATGGCGTTGGGCAGCTGGTCGAAAGCATTTACCTCACACCCCGGCTGGTCGGCGAGCGCATCGGCTTGCATCCGCTGGCGGCCATTTTTTCACTGCTGGCGTTTGGGCAATTGCTGGGTTTTCTCGGCGTGCTGATTGCCCTGCCTTCCAGCGCCGTGCTGCTGGTGGGCATCCGTCGTCTGCGCGCCCGCTACTTGCTTAGCAAGCTTTACTTGGAATGAGCAAGTCCATGCCGGTCATGAAACAACTCGCGCTTGACATCGGGCTGTCCACCGACCCGACGTTCGCCAACTTCTTCAGCGGCCCGAATGACGCCGTGGTACGCCAGCTCCAGCAATGGGCCGACAGCCCGTTGCAGTCGCCCGTGCCGACTTACCTCTGGGGCAACGAGGCCAGCGGCAGGACGCACCTGCTCAAGGCCGTCAGCGAAGCCCTGCGCGGCCACGGAGCCTCCAGCGGCTGGATGGACGCCTCCATGCTGGAGCCACCCGAGTTCAACGAAGCCTGGTCGGCCATCATCATGGACGACTGCCACCTGTACACGCCGCAGCAGCAGCGCGCCGCTTTCAACTGGTTCGTCAATGCCGTCAGCACCGACGACGGCCAGCCGCGCTGGGTGCTGGCCTCCGGCGATGCGCCGCCCGCCGACCTGACCCTGCGCGAAGACCTGCGCACCCGCCTGGGCTGGGGCCATGTGTTTGCGCTGCAGGCGCTGAGCGACGCCGAGCGGCGCGCCGTCATCAAGCGCGAAGCCGATGCGCGCGGCATGCTGTTTGGCGACGAGGTCATGGACTTCATGCTGACGCGCTTTTCCCGCGACCTGGGCAGCCTGATGGAGCTGCTCGACCAGCTCGACAGCTACGCGCTGCAAACCAAGCGGGTCATCACGATCCCGCTGATCAAATCCATGCTGGAGAACGAATGACGATTGAGACGACCCCTGACAACACTGGCGCCGTAGAAAATCACGGCGCAGCGCCGCGCCCGCGATTGGCGCTGTTCGACTTGGACCACACCCTGATTCCGATGGATTCGGACTACGAATGGGGCGAGTTCACCATCGCGCTGGGCTGGTGCGACGCCAGCGAATTCAAGCGCCGCAACACCGAGTTTTTCGAGCAATACCGCGCTGGCGTGCTCGACATCCACGAGTACGTGCGCTTTGCCACTCAGGCGATCCGCGAGCAGGGGGCCGACAAAGCCCGCGCCGCCCACGACCAGTTCATGGCCGAGGTGGTGAACAAAGCCATCACCGCGCAGGCCCGCGCGCTGATTGATCAGCACCGCGCCGCTGGCGACGAAGTGGTGATCGTCACCGCCACCAATGAATTTGTGACGCGCCCGATTGCCCAGGCTTTCGGCGTCAGCGAGCTGATTGCCGTCGAGCTGGAGCACGACGCCGACGGCGCCTTGACCGGCGAAATCAAGGGCACGCCCTCGGCCAGAGAAGGCAAGGTCACGCGCATGGCGCAATGGCTGGCAGCGCGCGGCTTAAGCTGGGACAATGTGCAAACCACGTTCTACACCGACTCGCTGAACGATCTGGCCCTGCTGGAAAAAGCCACCTGGCCAGTCGCCACCAACCCCGACGAGCGCCTGCGCGCCGTGGCGCTGGCGCGGGGATGGCGCATACTTGACCTGTTTTAGTCCGCCGCTGCCGCAATCGCTCGGCCAGACTGCCGTATTTATTTGAGGGACACAGCGCCTGCACGGCGTGCAGAGCTGGCCTGTCCCGCCCCGTTTTAGAAGATCATGATCAAAAAATTCATCAGCAAGCTGTTTCGCAAAGAAAGCAGCCCGGTACACGGCGAGCAGCCCAGCCCCAAGTCCGGCCACGCGCCAGGCACGACCCGAATCAAAAAATCGCTGTTTGGCAAGCGCCACGACATTAGTGCCCAGGAGCACGGCATTGACCCGAAACTGGTCGATGAACGGGCGATGGACGTAGTACGCACGCTCAAGCAAGCCGGTTTTGAGGCTTACATCGTCGGCGGCGCGGTGCGCGATTTGCTCGTTGGCCTGCGCCCGAAAGATTTCGACGTGGCCACCAACGCCACGCCCGAGCAGGTCAAATCGCTGTTTCGCCGCGCCTTCATCATTGGGCGGCGTTTTCGCATTGTTCACGTCATTTATGGCCGGGGCCGCGAGCATGAGGTGATCGAAGTCTCCACCTTCCGCGCGCACCTGCACAGCAGCCAGGCCGAGCAGGTTGGCGGCAACGAGCGCACCAGCAAGCACCAGCTCGCGGGCATGACGCACGCCGTTGATGCCTCCGGGCGCGTGCTGCGTGACAACGTCTGGGGGCCGATGGAAGAAGATGCGGCGCGGCGCGATTTCACCATCAACGCCATGTATTACGACCCGCAAACTCAGGTCGTCGTCGATTACCACAACGGCATTGGCGACTCGAAAAACAAGATTGTGCGCATGATTGGCGATCCGGCGCTGCGCTACCGCGAAGACCCGGTGCGTATCATCCGGGCGGTGCGCTTTGGCGCCAAGCTCAAGGCGCTGGGTTTTAAATTTGAAGACAAGACGGCCGCGCCGCTGCGCGAAATGTGCGGCCTGCTGGCCGACGTGCCGCAGTCGCGCCTGTTCGACGAAATGCTCAAATTGCTGCAAACCGGCCACGCGCTGGCCAGCATCGCCCAGCTCAAGGAATTGGGGCTGGACACCGGCATTTATCCGCTGCTCGACGTGGTAGTGGAAATGGCCGAAGAGCCGTTTTTGAAACTGGCGCTGCAAGACACCGACCGCCGCGTCGGCGAAGGCAAGCCGGTCGCGCCCAGCTTTCTGCTCTCGTGCGTGCTGTGGGCCGATGTGCGCCACGGCTGGGAGGGGCGCCTCAAGCGCGGCGATGCGACTATGCCCGCGCTGCAGGACGCGATTGACGAAGCCTTCAACGCGCGCATCGGCGACGTGTCTGGGCGCGGCAAGCTGGGCATCGACATGCGCGAAATCTGGAGCATGCAGCCGCGTTTTGAAAAGCGCACCGGCAACGCGCCGTACTCGCTGCTGGAGCAGCCGCGCTTTCGCGCCGGTTTTGACTTCCTGCGCCTGCGCGGCCAGACCGGCGAGATTGATCTGGCGCTGTCCGAGTGGTGGGAAACTTTCAGCACCGCCTACGACGATGAGCGCCACGCGATGGTGGAAGCGGTGCGCGAGTCCCAATTGAAAAAGCCGCAGTCGCCGCGTGTGCGCGTCAAGCGGCCCGCTGCGCCTGCAGCGCCCGCCGCCGAGGCTGGCGCTGACAACTTTTCCGCTGATAGGGTGCCAGTGGCTGCGCCCGTCGCCAGCCCGGCAGGCGTGCTGGACGGCGTCGAAGCCGCGTGGCAGGAGGGCGATGCCGCCCCCGCCAAAAAGCGCCGCCGCCGCAAGAAGCCCGCCAGCCGCAGTGCCGAAGGCGCAGACAGTGCGCAAGGCGGGCAGGGCGCAGAAGGCGGGCCGGGCACGCCAAGCGTCCAGAGTAGCAACGAGGCGCCGCCCGCGTCCGGCGCTTTCGCCCCCGCATCTGATTACTGAGCGGGCAGGAATGAACCTAGGCGAATCGCCAGACCAGACTCAAGTGCAGGCGCTGGCGTGTCCTCAGCCCGCAGACAAGGCCGCTGCCGGGCGTGATCCTGTGATGGCTTATGTCGCGCTTGGGGCCAATCTGGGTGACGCGGCAGCGGCGCTGCGCTGGGCGCTTCAGGCGCTCGATGGCCTGCCGCTGAGCCGGGTGCTACGGGTGTCCAGTCTGTACAAAACCGCGCCGCTGGACACCGATTCAGGCGTCGAAGTGGCCGCGCCCGGCAATGATTATCTGAATGCCGTTGCCGCGCTGCACACCGGCCTGAGCGCGCCCGCGCTGCTCGATGCGTTGCAGGCGCTGGAGCTGCAGGCCGGGCGCCAAAGGCCGTACCGCAACGCACCGCGCACGCTGGACTTGGACGTGCTGCTCTACGGCAGCGCGCAGATCGACTCAAGCCGTTTGACGGTGCCGCATCCGCGCATGACGCAGCGCGCTTTTGTGCTGGTGCCGCTGGCCGAAATCGCGCCAGAGCGGGTCAGCGCCGGGCAACTGGACGCGGTGGCGCATCAAGACATTGAGCGGTTGGTAAATCCGGCTGACGAATGGCCTGTTACAGGCTGGGCGAGCGCCGCCCGGCAATAGCCACCGGCCACAGGAATCGCAGCGTCGGCGCTTTTTAGGGCGCCAGGCGTTCGCGCAGCCAGTCGCCATCGGCTTGCTGGCTGTAGCGCAGGCGGTCATGCAGACGGCTTTTGCGGCCCTGCCAGAATTCCCACAGATCGGGCTGGAGCCGGTAGCCGCCCCAGTGCGGCGGGCGCGGCGGGTTCAGCATGAATTTGGCGCCGAATTTGGCGGCATTGGCCACCAGCACGCCGCGCCCGGAAATCACCTCACTTTGTGGGCTGGCCCAGGCGCCGATGCGCGAGTCTAGCGGGCGGCTTTGAAAGTATTCATCGCTTTCAGCGTCTGAGACTTTTTCCACCCGGCCTTCGATGCGCACCACGCGCTCCAGTTCGACCCAGTGAAACTGCAGCGCCGCATACGGATTGCCCGCCAACTGCTGGCCCTTGCGGCTGGCGTAGTTGGTGAACCAGACGATGCCGCGTGCATCAAAACCTTTGATGAGCACGACGCGGGTTGAGGGGCGCAGGTCGCTGGCGACGGTGGCCACGGTCATGGCGTTGGGTTCGGGCACCTGCGCCGTGATGGCTTCGCTCAGCCAGTGCTCAAACTGCTGGAGCGGGTCGGCACGCGAGGCGTCTTCGTTGAGTTCGGTGCGCTCGTAGCTTTTGCGCAGGTCGGCGAGGGAGGTGGGGCTGTTGGACATGACCAAAGTATAAAGTCAGTCCATGTCTGATCCCGCTGCGGGTCAGCTCCGGGTGATGACGGCGCAGGCCACGCGCGGCCCGGAATTACCGGTCGGCTGGGTGGTGTAGTCGTCCGCGTCACGATGCACGATCAGCGCCCGGCCGACAACGTCGTTGGCGCCGCTGCCGACGGAAATGGCGCTGGACTCAAAGCTGAACTGGGCCACGCCGCTGGCGTCGGCCTTCAGGCTGGGCAGGTCGCCTGCGTGATGGAGTGGGCCGGTATGCTGGCCGTGGGGCTGGTTGCTGGGATTGAAGTGGCCGCCTGCGCTCATGGCATCGGGGCTGGAGCAGTCGCCTTTTTGATGCAGGTGAAAGCCGTGTTCGGTATTGGCCTTGAGCCCGCGCACCACGCCTGACACCCGCACTTTGTCGCCATTCTGGGTGAAGCTGACGGTGCCGGTGGCGGTGTTGCCGCTGGTGCTTTGCAACTGGGCCGCAGCGCGCGGGCCGGTGCTGAGGGTGTTGCAGGCGCTGAGGGTTAGCAGGCTGGCCAGTAGGATGAAGGGACGGATCATGGGTGTTTCCTTGGCGGGTGGTGAAAGAACTCACTGTAAGTGGGTTTGCGGCTGCGTACAAGCTGGCTCAGCCGGTTGCCTGTCGCCCCGGTGTGCCCATAGCGGCCCCTACAATCCGGGACAGGTTTTTTAAAGGGAGTCGATGATGTTTTCTCAAGACGATGACAGTCAGCAGCGCGTGGCTTTGTGGCTTGTTTTTGGTCTGGTGGCGCTGGTGATTGTCTCGGTGATCGGTTTCGGGGTTCACAGCGCATCGGTCAACGTGTCCGCTTCCGTGCTGAGCGCCTCCCAGGACGCTGAGCAGGACAGCATTGACGCCATACAGGCCAGTATCCAAGCCTTTGCCGATGGTGCCAGCATTGAGGTTGAGCAAGGCGTGGTGAAATTTTATTTTGCGTCCGGCAAGGCTGACCTGGCCGTCGGCGCCACACAAGCGTTGGCCGATCTGGTCGAGGGCGCGAAGTCGGGCCGCAAGCTGGTGATTTTGGGCTTTCACGACGCCACTGGTGGCGCCGCTCAGAATGCCAGACTGGCCATGCAGCGCGCCTTGGTGGTGCGTGACGTGCTGATGGCTGCGGGTGTGCCTGAAGCGCAAATCGACCTGAAAAAGCCCGAGCAGGTTAGCGGCAGCGGCAGTGACGCCCAAGCGCGCCGGGTGGAAATCAGCCGTCAATAGCGCAGGCTATAGGTCTGCCTGCCCTGGCGCGCTGCGTGACCAATTTACCCGCTGCGATTCAGGGTTAATCTGGATGGGTTGCTATTGCCGTGCTTGATGCGGCGCAAGTGGGCAGGATTTTTTTGTATGACTATTCATTGGGCAGGCCAAAGTCCTTTTTGAGCAATCCGGGTTTTTTATGCCCTCCTTTGGCCTCGCATACACGGAGGATCGTCATGAGGTTTCATCTGTTTGAACGTTCGGCTGATGCACATATTCGCAAATCCCGCGAGTATCTGGAAGAGGCCAATATGGGACGGATTGAGCACCAAGCTGCCGCTGAGCACCACAGTGCCTTGGCTAGGATGTATGCGGAGCGAATCGCTCGCATTGAGGTCGAAATCAGTGAGGTGTTTCAACTGCAGGCGGCCAGCCAAGAGCCGTTTGCATTGCCTGAGTCGCTCAAGGAGGCGGGCGGTGCAGACGCACGGCCCAAGTCCGACTCGGTGCTGCTTTACCCGTCACGCGCTTCGCACGCCTGAGCGGGCTGGGCGCGGTCAGCGCAGGCCGGTGCCGCCGCCCTCGCTGGGGCGCTGGATCAGTTCGATCTTGTAGCCATCCGGGTCGGTCACAAAGGCGATGACCGTGGTGCCACCCTTGACGGGACCGGCTTCGCGGGTGATGTTGCCGCCAGCGGCCCTGATTTTTTCGCAGGCTGCTGCCACATCCGGCACGCCGAGCGCGAGATGACCAAAAGCACTGCCCAAGTCGTAGCTGTCGGTGCCCCAGTTGTAGGTCAGTTCAATTTCGGCCTGTGCCGGGTTGCCCTCGTAGCCGACGAAGGCCAGACTGTATTTGTATTCTGGATTTTCTGAGGTGCGCAGCAGCTTCATGCCCAGCACCTGGGTGTAAAAATCGATGGCGCGTTGCAGGTTGCCAACGCGCAGCATGGTGTGTAGTAAAGACGGCATTCTGTTAGTTTACATGTTGTTATCTTACGCGGGTTCCGGTATTCTGGGGGAGTCTCGTAGAGACGAGTAGCAGGGTGGGGTCTGGGGAGGGCAAGGTGGCAAAACACGCTGTGGATAACTTGACATTGGATCGGCTGCGGTGTGTGCCGATCTTGACTTGTTTGAAGGAGATGGGAGCTTATGTGAAGGTTGATCGGGACTACGTTCCCACGACCGCTAAAACTACCGTGCGGGTCCATGTCAACGTTGCCGGACACGACTGGGAGTTGCTAGTCGATGGTTTCAAATTTTACGACACCCAGGCCAAGATTGGGGGTGGCGGGTCTGTTGATCTCGTGATGCACTTGTGGGGTGTCCCCTTCAAAAAGGCGGTAAGGATGTTGACCAAGGCGCACGCATGAGGTTCCTCCTGACTTCGCCGGAGTTCGTCTACGGGATGCACCCAAGGCCTGGGTTCCCTCTGATCCTGAATGACGGAATGGAGCCGGCCGAACCCTTTCACAGCTATCTGATGTGGCGCTTGTTGGGCAAGGGCGCTGCACTCGACCAGAAAACCTGGGAGGCGTACGGAAGAGCTATCTGGGACTTTGCACGGTTCCTACAGGCCAACAACCTCACCTGGAACCAACCGTTTTCGGCCCCAGGCGAGGGGGTCGTCGCGGTGTACCGCGACTGGCAGGTTACCGATCTCAAGCTCGATGCGGGAACGATTAACCAACGTCTCAGGCAGGTGGTGGAACTCTACGAATGGGCGCGGGGGAAGGGTCTTATTAGCGAGCTTCCTTTTTTGTACAAAGAAGTTACGCGCAGGGGCATAGAGCATGATCTGGCGCACAAGACCGGTGGATGTCAAGCTACTTGTCGCCTATGAGTGTTGAAATTAAGCGGTTTTTCTGAACTGGTTTTGTTCCTCCTTTTTGCCATTTTTCTGATTCACGGACTGATCGGGATTGAGGTGTACCTCG
>Ga0302212_1000866_pt1 | contig 11401 bp, 8 predicted proteins | sample II_Fen_N1_1_FD_200235 | JGI IMG/M metagenome (GOLD analysis project Ga0302212, IMG submission 200235) | Peat permafrost microbial communities from Stordalen Mire near Abisko, Sweden - II_Fen_N1_2 | ecosystem: Environmental > Terrestrial > Soil > Wetlands > Permafrost | place: Sweden: Abisko...
TGGGATGGTAAAACAGCAAGTGGTAAAAACGCAAATGTTGGAATTTATGTGCTTTATTTTGAAATGTTTAACCCAAATACCGGCGAAAGAAAACGTCAAAAATTACCAATTGTTGTTTCATCGTTATAATTTCGATTTATTAACACGCTATTATCCAACAAATCAGCTATCTTTGCAGCGTTTTTTTTGTGTAAAAAAGAACCGAAAATTCATAAGTAGCATTAAAGTTAAGTATTTGATAAAAATAGTATATAAAAAACAAACAGGCTTAGTTCTTCTCTAGTTGGAAAGCTAAGGTAAAAATTAAATTTTAGAATGGAAAAAGTAAGTTATGCATTGGGTTTAAGTTTAGGAAATAATCTTTTAGGAAGCGGTGTTACTGCATTGGATTATAGTAAATTGGCCAAAGGGATACAAGATGTAATGGAACAAAACAAACCTGATATGAGCTATGAAGATGCTCAAGCGGTTATAAATGAATTTTTTACTGCCTTGCAAGCTAAGGTAAGCGAAAAAGGGCAAGCTGAAGGAAAAGCCTTTTTAGCTGAAAATGCTAAACGTAACGAAGTTGTAACTTTAGCCAGCGGATTACAATATGAAGTAATGACTGCGGGTAACGGTGCAATACCAACTGCATCTAATTCAGTAAAAGTACATTATCATGGTACTACTATCGACGGAAATGTTTTCGACAGTTCAGTTAGCCGTGGTGAGCCTGCAACCTTTGGTGTAACTCAGGTAATCAGCGGTTGGGTTGAAGCACTTCAATTGATGCCTGTCGGATCTAAATGGAAATTATTTATTCCATCCGACTTAGCTTATGGTGCGCAAGGTGCCGGACAAGCTATTGCTCCACACGCCACTTTGATTTTCGAAGTTGAGTTGTTGGACATTGTATAGTCTTATTGCAATAGAAATCTATAAATTTAATATTAATAACAAATAATGAAAAAAACAGTTTTAGTTCTCGGTGCTATTTGTTTAGTTCTTACTTCGGCGGTTGCCAAAGATAAAAAGAAGAAATCAGATGTACCTGTAGCAGATGCATGTAAACAAGTATTCTTCAATAAAGTAGACTCTATGAGTTATGCTTTGGGAATGAATGTTGGTGCCGATTTTGCAAAAAACATTAAGAACATCCCAGGTGGAGCATCTAATGTTGATTTATTGATCAAAGGTTTTTCTACAGCAATGAAAGGCGATTCTACTCTTATGACAAAAGAGTTTGCCACAGAGTTTTTTCGCAAATACATTTCTGAAGCTCAGGCTAAAGAACTTGAAGCAAAAAAGGGAGCCGGAGATAAATTCTTAGCCGAAAATAAAACAAAAGAAGGTGTAAAAACAACCGAAAGTGGATTGCAATATCAGGTGTTAGTGCCGGCTGAAGGTCCAAAACCTAAAGCAACTGACTCAGTAGAAGTTCATTATCAAGGTTTTTTGCTTGATGGAACAAAATTCGATAGCTCGGTTGATCGTGGAGAACCAATTACCTTCCCATTAAATCAGGTAATTCCGGGATGGACTGAAGGCGTACAATTAATGTCTGTTGGTTCAAAATATAAATTCTTTGTTCCTTATACTTTAGGATATGGCGAACAAGGCACTCCAAACGGTGGACCAATCCCAGGATTTGCAACATTGATTTTCGAAATTCAGTTACTTAAAATTAAACCGGTTGTAGAAGTTGCTCCTGCAGCTCCTGCATTAAAATCGTTTGTAGCTCCAAAATCAATTAAAAAAACAGCCGTTTCTAAAGTGGTAAAAAAAACCAAATAGATTTCGGTCATTGAAACCAAAAAATAAATTTATAAATATTATTCAAATGAAAAAACAAAGTATTTTATCGTTGGTAGCCTTGGTTGCCATTTTTCTACTTTCTTCGTGTAATAAATACGAAGCTAAAACTGTGACTTTGAAAACTCAAAATGACAGTATCAATTACACACTTGGTTTAGCTAATGGCGAAGGTATCAAAAATAACCTTATGCAAAAAGACTCTTCTGATAAAGCAGTTGTAGCTTTGATGAAAGCAATTGACGCAGCTTATAGCAAAGAAGTGAGCAAAGACGAAATGTTTAAATTAGGTCAACAAATCGGATATACAATCAAAAAACAAAAAGCATCCGGTTTGATGGGTGATTCTACTTTGAAATTAAATGTTGACTTAGTAAAGCAAGGTTTGGTAAATGCATTGCACGGTTACACCGGTTGTATGACTCCACAACAAGCGCAAGAGTATGTTCAAAAAACGATGATGGCTATTCAAGCTAAAAAAATGGGTGGTGCACCTCAAATGTCAGCTCCGCAACAAGCCCCTCAACAGGCTCCACAACAAGCTCCACAACCACAAGCAAAATAATAATTCAACAAAATTAAAATATACAGAAAAATGAAAAAACTGAATATATTCATCGCCGTGGCTTTGGTGGCTGCATTTACATTTACTTCGTGCGATAGCAATAAAGCTAAAACACCAACTTTAAAAACACAACTTGATAGTTTGAACTATGCTTTTGGTTTGGCTAATGGTGCCGGAATCAAGGACTCTTATATTAAAGGTGATTCAGCTGAGATAAAAATCAAAGCTTTACTTGCCGGATTGAAAGACGGAAGCAAAGGTGAAGCTGTAAAAGAGAACGCTGAAATCGTTGAGTTAGGAACTCAAATCGGAACTTCTTTAAAAGGACAAGAAAAAGCAGGTTTGCTAGGTGATTCTACTTTGAAAGTAGACATCAACCTTATCAAACAAGGTTTGATTAATGGTCTTAAAAGATCTAACATTCAAATGACTGCTAAAGATGCTCAAACTTATTTGAACACTACCATGCAAGCGCTTCAATCTAAAAAAATGGAAGCTCAATTTGGTCCTAATAAAAAAGCAGGTGAAAAATTCTTAGCTGAAAACGGTAAAAAACCAGGTGTAATCACTACAGCTAGCGGTCTTCAATACGAAATTATCAAAAAAGGTACAGGCCCAATTCCAACTGCTACAAACAGAGTGAAAGTAAACTATCACGGAACTTTAATTGACGGAACTGTATTTGATAGTTCAGTTGAACGTAAAGAACCAGTTGTTTTCCCGGTTAATCAGGTAATCAAAGGATGGACTGAAGCATTGCAATTAATGCCGGTTGGTTCAAAATTCAAATTGTATGTACCTCAACAATTGGCTTACGGTAACGGTGGTCAAGGTAAAATTCAACCTTTCTCAATGTTGATTTTTGAAGTTGAATTACTTTCAATTGAAAAAGATACACCAGCTCCTGCAGGTGGACAACAATTAACCCCTGAGCAAATGCAACAGTTGCAACAACAAATGCAACAACAGCAACAACAACAAAGACGATAGTTTTTGTAAACCATATGAAAAGCCGGAGTGTTATCACTCCGGCTTTTTTTGTCAAAAAGATAGTCATAATCTATAAATTAATATCTTTTATCCTATAATATCACATTATTGCCACTTAAATTTTTCAATTTCCATTTATTTTGTATAATTTTGCTGTCAATATGCTAAACAAAAATCAAGTATTATGGAAAAGATAGACCAATTAGACCGAAAAATTTTGCAGATTATTACAAAAAATGCTCGTATGCCTTTTAAAGATGTGGCTGAAGAGTGTGGCGTATCTCGTGCAGCTATTCATCAACGTGTTCAACGATTGATAGATATCGATGTTATCACAGGATCCGGATATCATGTAAATCCTAAAATGTTAGGATTTCAAATGTGTGTTTACATTGGAATAACGCTGGAACGCGGTTCTATGTACAAAGAAGTAGTACAAGAGTTGGAAAAGATTCCGGAGATTGTAGAATCGCAATATACCTTAGGCAACTATACCATCCTTATTAAGCTATATGCAAAGAACGATGAGCACCTTATGGAGCTACTAAATTCACGCATACAGGAAATAAAAGGTGTGGCTACCACCGAAACACTCACTTCGTTAGATCAACGTATTCGTAGATCTATACCAATAGAGTAACCAGTTGGTTATTTATCGTTAGTAGTTAATAGTCAGAGATAAAAATCCCTGACTAAAATTTATATATTTTTACTTGTTTACTCGTTCACTTTCCTGTAACTTGTAACTTGTAACTCGTAACTTGAAAGAAACATGGAAACAGTTGTTAGTGGCATTCGCCCAACCGGAAACCTTCACTTAGGTAATTATTTTGGCGCTTTGCGCAATTTTCTTACAATGCAGAATGAGCATAATTGCTACTTTTTTATTGCTGATTATCACTCACTTACTACACACCCAACACCTGCCGATTTGCATGGCAATGTTCGTCAGATTTTGGTTGAATACCTTGCGGCAGGACTAGATCCGGAAAAATCAACACTTTATATCCAAAGCGATGTGCCTGAAGTTGTTGAGCTGTATTTATTCTTAAATATGAATGCATATATTGGGGAATTAGAGCGTTGTACGTCGTTTAAAGATAAAATTCGTCAACAGCCGGAGAATGTGAATTCAGGATTGCTCACTTATCCGACTCTTATGGCTGCTGATATCTTAATACACAGAGCTACCAAAGTGCCGGTAGGAAAAGATCAGGAGCAACATTTGGAAATGACCCGTACATTTGGAAATCGCTTCAACAGGTTGTATAACGTTGATTATTTTCCGGAACCACAAGCATTTAATTTTGGAAATGAACTGGTGAAGATTCCCGGATTGAACGGAAGTGGAAAAATGGGAAAATCGGAAGGCGAAGGAAATGCTATTTATTTTGCTGATGAGCCCGAAGCAATTCGTAAAAAAGTGATGAAAGCAGTTACCGATAGCGGTCCAACTGAACCTAATCAACCGAAACCGGATGCTATCCAAAACATATTCCAGTTGATGAAGGTAGTTTCGGCTCCGGAAACCTTCAATTTCTTTGACGAGATGTATAATACCTGCCAGATTCGCTACGGTGATATGAAGAAACAATTGGCACTAGATATGATTGCCTTTACAGAACCCATGCGTGAGCGTATTAAGTCCATCTCTGCCGACGAAGCTTACGTTTCGAAGGTTGCCCGCATGGGCAAGGAGAAAGCGCAGGAAAACGCCGCAAAAACCATTCGTGAAGTACGCGAGATCATTGGATTTAAAAGATTCTAAAAGTAATTTGCAATTTCTTGTATAAAACAAAAGCCTGTTCCATAGTTGGAGCAGGCTTTTTTTATCTGCTGAAACAAAAAAAGCTGCCCATTTTGTGGGCAGCCTTATTTATTGGATAATATAATATCAATTAATAACCAAAGTTTTGGTATGCAGCTTTCGCTTCAGTTGTTAATGCATGATTGTTCTCATCAGTCAAAAGATCTAAGAAACTTTGTGGCCAAGGTTTAAAGGTATACTTTCTGTCTAATGTTCCTTTTCCTTTTCCTAATGCTCCGTTTGTTTTAGAAAAATCATCCAATGGGAATGGGAAATCAGCAGTACCAGTTGAAGTTGCAGGTGCTCCCAGCATATCGTGATAATAGATACGATCGTAAAGTAAACCAGCATTATGTAAATCTTCAACGTTGGTCAATTCAAATATCAACTCACGAGCACGTTCATTGTAGATAAATTCAACGAAAAGATTGGCCGCATTCGGGCAATAGTTTTCAAGTTTAGCTTTAGCTGATCCGGCTACCCATTCAGTACCATCAACTTTAATTTGATTATACGAATCTGTACTCACTAAATAAGGAGATGCCTTTTCGCCTGCAGGGATAGTTAATTTACCTGTAAGAACAGCAGGTTCCATTTTCACCAATACGTCCGAACGTTTTTCTCCGGCATGATAAGCTGCACGTTTACGTAAAACGTTAATGTCTGCAATTGCTTCAGTCATCAGACCTTTGCGACCATATGCTTCGGCACGAATCAGGTATGTCTCGGCTAAACGAAATAATGGAATATCAATTGAACCAGCACCGTTTGGATCTGATGATTTTCCACGGAATGGATCTAACCATTTGCGTGGTCCCATATACCATTGTGCTACACCTGTTCCTCTATCAAGTCCAAATAAATCACCCTTATCACCACTTAAACGATAAGCCAATTTGCGACCTGCAGTATTTGTAACAACCGGATTTGCAGGATCGGCCATTGCACTTATCTTCAGAGTCTTGTCGGCATTGAAATAACCTGTACCATTTGGACTACATGCTATCCAACGTACCATCATTACAAATGGCTGGCTAACTACCCAAAGTGAATCTAAAGGCTGATCTTTTGAGTTTTCAATATAGACGATGGATCGGTCTCCTTTGGCTGCAATCATTAATTTACCTACTGCAGCAGCTGGTTTATCAGATGTTTTCAAGTAAGCATTATAGTAAGCAGCATTCTTAGCATCCCAGACCTTGCTGCCTGAACTTGCCCAGTTAGTTCCTGCATAGGTGGCTACATAATCAGTCAGATATGTTTTGTAATATCTGGAATCATTAGCACGGTCGGTATACATATCATATCCCCAGTCTGAAGCTCCTGCAGTTGCATAAGGTCTACCATAGTCTAACGTACGAGGAGTTGCAGCTGTCAATGTAGTATGATTGCTATTGAATAGGTGAACCAATGTATTTCCGTAACGGCCATCAAACATCTGTGTAGGCTCATATTGAGCTGAAAGAAGTATTTCTTTTTGGGTGTCACGTGCATAATCGGCTGTAGTAGTGAAAAGTGTAGCGAAATTTGGAGTCAAACCTCCGTATGCTGCATTTGTCGGAGCTACTGCAGTTATGGCTTTAGTAGAATATATAATGGCAGAATCTAAATCTGTTGTTACTGCACCTTTAAATAAAGCTTTTAGTGTTGGCTCTGTACTATTTTGAAATTGAGCACCTTGGGCACGAACTAAGTATAGCTTTGCCAAGAAGTGATTAGCTGCAGGTTGTGTAATTCTACCCAAATCAGATGTTGTTGCAGGCAAAAGATTGCTGGCTTGTACTAAATCGGAGATCATCACTTTGTAGATTTCTTCCATCTTTTCTTTCTTAAAGTTGAAGTTGGCAGGCATCCCATCAAAGCTTTCTTTTATGATAGGTGCATCTCCCAAAATATTTGTAATTAAGAAATAGGAATAAGCACGTAAGAACAACATTTCACCTTTACGTGGAGCAAGAGCTGCTTGCCCTGCTGCATCAAGCTTGGCAAAATTTTCCATGAATATATTGCATCGTCCAATGGTTGGATATACTCCTTCAGATACACCACCACTTGCACTACCGATCAATGAATTAACATGCGGAGCAACACGTGTTCCAGTTGCAGTTGGACTCCAACCACTGATATTATATCCACCCATCTCTATTCTTTCGGGAAGTGACCAACAATAGACTTCTACGTCTGAACCAATACCAAAAAGATAATTCCCCTGATTATAATCTGGTTTAAAACGAAGAATCTGATAGCTTCCTTTTGTTAGTATTTCTAATCCTGCTGGTGTTTTGTAATAATCCGATGTTAGAGTTGTTACGGCTTTTTCCGTTAGGAATTCGTCCGAACAACTAAATAAAGTCGTCATCAAAAACGCTATTAAAATATATTTTCTCATTTCTGTATTTGTTTAATTGATTAATGATTAAAAACTTACTCTGATACCACCTACAAAACTTGTTACCATCATGGTGTTATTGTTGGTTCCACCAGTTGGGTCACCGGCACTATTTACTGATGACCAACCATTTGTGTCATCCGGGTTAAGACCGGCTTTTACGACCGCACCACCGAAAATAAACGGATTCATGACTTGTCCATAAATTTGAAGACTGCTGATTTTTGCTTTTTGGATCCATTTGGTTGGGAATTTGTATCCTAATGAGATGTTTCTTACTGATATAAATGAACCATCATTAAGGTAAGTAGCTTTTAATAAAGCATCATTTCTAACAGCACTGTTGCTCGTCATTTCAGGATATTTAGCACTAGTATTGCTTGCCGACCAGAATTCACTGGCATCAGCATGTCTTGCATAACCCACATAATCACCTCCTGCATAACCTCCCGGTATTAAAGAAGAAAAGTATTTTTGTCCAAGACGTGCATAAAGGAAAAAGCTAAGTTCAAGCCCTTTGTAAGTGAATGTGTTAGTTAAACCTAATATGCATTTTGGATCTCTGCTTGCAATCACTGTTTGATCGTCAATGGTAAGTTTATGATCTGGTGTCCCGCCTTCAACCGGTTTGATTTGTCCTGGTTGGAAAGAATAGCCATTTGCTTTCCAGAGTGCTATTTCGGCTAAATCTTCAGGAGTATTTTGCCATAAACCATCAGTTTGATAAGTTGGAGCAAATACATTAATCGATCTTCCGATAAACCAATTGCTACCCCTCATATCTTCTTTTCCGTTTATTAACGATACAATTTCCGATTTATAGCTTGAAATGTTGAAGTCTGTTGACCACATAAAATCTTTCGTCACTATATTTTTTGTCGATAATGTAAATTCTATTCCTTTGCCTTTGGTTTTACCAACATTTGTTTTTACATCTGGATAACCAACAATTGCCGGCAATGGTCTTGTCATTAATAAATCGCTTGTGTTTGACATATACGCTTCTATCGTTCCGGAGATTCTATGATCCAAAACTTCGAAATCTAAACCGGCATTATATTGAGTTGTTCTCTCCCAACCTAACAATGGATTGGCCATCATATATGGAAGCATACCTACGGCAGCAGTGGATCCAAATGCGTAATTGTATTGAGCTAGTGGACCTGCAGATGAGTAAGCACCAACAACTGAGTTACCTGATGTACCCATACCAAAACGGAGTTTCAGTTCGTTTACAAATTCAAACTTCTTTATAAATGATTCTTCCTGCATTTTCCATGCAAGAGCTAAAGATGGGAAAGTAGCCCATTTATGACCTTCAGCTAACATGGATGCACCATCAGCACGCAATGATGCCGTTAATAAATATCTATCCATTAATGAATAGTTAGCACGAGCCATGTACGATTGCATAGTATTTTCGCTGAACCCCGACCCGTATCCATCAGGTGTTGAAGATGTATTTGCACTTAAATTGTACCAATTGGCAGTATCGTAGAATATTCCTGATGCATTGGTATACTCTGACTCAGATCTGTTATATTCGGCTGATTGCATTAAGGTTGCACCAACTGAATGTTGTCCAAATTTTTTATCAAAATAAAGTAAGTTCTCAATCAGGTACTTAAAGTTCTCGTAAGTACTGTATGTAGCAGCTCCTGTTTTCACTGCACGTCTCAAAGTAGCCATGGAGTTTTGGTAAGTCCCTGAACGGGAATGAGTGAGATTGGATCCAAAATTAATATGATATCTTAACCATGGGGTAAACCTAACATCTCCGAAAACATTTCCTTGGATAGATGTATTGCGGGTTAAATCAGTAGTATTTTCCAAATCAATAAATGGATTCCAAACAGGAGCTGTTTTGTTACTTCCAGGGTATTCATTTAATACACCGTTTGTATCGTATGGTTGCGCCATTAAGTATTGACTCAAAGCTATTCCGTATGAATCATTCGGACCGGTAGCGCTACCTTTACGATAAACCGTTCCATAATTCTGTAAACTATGCATAGCATTCAAAGAAGTTCCGATTGTCAACCATTTGAAAGGGGTGATTTCTGTGTTGATACGTGAAGTGTATCGTGTATATCCCTGATTTTGTTGTGTACCATCATTTTTGTAATAACCTAATGAAAAATAGGTTTTTGATTTCTCTGTACCCGAAGAGATGCCAATCTGATGATTGTGTGTAACACCTGTTTTTGTAAGTTTTCCGATCCAGTCGGTTGTAGGTATATTTGCTGAATTATAGACAGGAACCTGTGCAGGGTAACCTGCTGCAATTTCTTCTGTTGTACTGTTTCTCATAACCGGAGTGGTATATGTGTTATCAGTCCATTGATAAGCGCTGTTTATAGCTGCGATTGTGGCAACATCCCCATGTCCGAATTTGTTTCTGTCAGCAACAGGATCAGGATATTTAACCTGTGTAGTTCCATTAGCATAGCTGGCTCCATTGATATTAGCCTGGCGCATTCTGTCTATAACCTCACCTGCACTAGCCCAATTGGTAGTTGAATTGATTTGATCAAAAGAGATAGATCCAGAATAATCAACACTTATTTTTCCTTTTTTTGCACTTTTTGTGCTGATGAGAATTACACCATTTGCACCACGAGATCCGTAAATTGCAGTAGATGAAGCATCTTTTAAAATCTCCATAGATGCAATATCATTAGGATTTATATCATTAATACTTCCCATTAGTACAATTCCATCTACGACATATAATGGACCATTACCGCCCATAAGAGAACGTGAGCCACGAATTTCAACAGTTGATTCTGTACCCGGACGCACATTTGTTTGAACATCTACTCCGGCAGCTTTTCCCTGAATTGCTGAAATTGCATTTTGAACCGGGCGTTCTTTCAATGTCTTTTCTGAAATTTGAGACATTGCTCCGGTTACATCACTTCTTTTAATACGTGCATAACCAATGGCGACAACTTCGTTTAGTCCTACCGCTGCGTCTTCCAGTCTTACATTAACGACTTTTTGATTTCCTACTGTAACGGTTTTGGATCCCATTCCAATATAGGAAAATACCAAAACTGTTTTTTCTGCAGGGATGTTAATCTTGTAAGTTCCGTTAATGTCTGTAATTGTTCCAGTTGAAGAACCTTTGACTGCAATAGATGCACCAATGATAGGTTCACCTTGAGCATCTTGCACTTTACCTGTTACCAATCCACTTTGCGCAAAAATCAATTGTGATGTAATGAGCATTAATAATGCACTCATCAGTCGATGTTGAAATTGCTTCGAAATTGATTTTTTCAATAAATTTCTGATTTTCATGTAATTTAATTTTTAGTTATTGATTTTTTAAGTTAGCTTTTCAAACTCCTTTTTTTCATAAGAAGCCAGTAGTTTCTCCGTAATTGTGTTTTAGCCTTCGTGTTAATTTAGTTTTGATATTGAGAATTTCGAGAAAGGGATGGCTTGTTCCCATTTCTGTATTCGATGTTTTTAGTTATATACTATCTTATAATTTTTTTTGTATATTTAACAACAAAGGTATTCCTTTGTATAATTTTGTCACTCGAATTATGTACAATAGTCTGTAAAATTGGACAGATGACTAAAACAACTGAACTATTTATCTTAATTTGGGTTACAAGGTCGAAGATTAAAAAAAATATAATTGTTGGTTTCGTAATAAAAGGGTTGAAATTTATTATCGGATACAAATTGACATAGATAAACGAGAGACTAACACGATTGTCATATTATGCTACGGCAAAGATATTTATACATTATTTATGATTTCCGTGAATTTTGATATTAAACCTTTACTTTTTGATATTGGTCAGGAACAAATGAAATTATAACGATATTTATAGCCTAATAC
>Ga0302212_1000897_pt1 | contig 11194 bp, 13 predicted proteins | sample II_Fen_N1_1_FD_200235 | JGI IMG/M metagenome (GOLD analysis project Ga0302212, IMG submission 200235) | Peat permafrost microbial communities from Stordalen Mire near Abisko, Sweden - II_Fen_N1_2 | ecosystem: Environmental > Terrestrial > Soil > Wetlands > Permafrost | place: Sweden: Abisko...
CAGAACAGCTCTGTGGCTTTATCCATGACGGGGCACCTCCATAGGGATCGGTTTGCCGCTATTTTTTATCGAAAACCTGTTGCCATTCCGTGGTCGCTGATCGCTGCTTATCCAAAACTCAGGTTAGGTAGGATAAGTTGGCTGGCGTAGCTATTTGCATTGGCTTCCACAGACTTTGCTACAGCGTTCTGTGGCCCAATGTCCTCTTTGGCGCACAGGAACGACCCGGTTTTTCGATCACATATCCAATGGGCCAGTTCGTGAGCCAATGAAAAGCGTTGTCGTCCATCATTGCTTGCTGAGTTGACACTGATGATGGCGCTTTCGCCTCGTGCAACAAGCCGAGCCTCACAACCACCGAGCGGTCGATACTTGATCTCGGCGCCGTTGTCGTTGGCAATGGCCTCCAGATCAATGTGACTCGGATCGGTGATGCCATATCCCCAGAGCAATCGTTCGGCTAATGACAGCCTTGAAAGATCAATACTCATGGTCTTCTGGCTTGATCGCTCCGATGCTCACCAGATCCTCATAGAGGCTCTGCCAGTCGGCATCTGTCTGCTTCTTACCATCTCGAAAGGCTAGTCCAAGGGTGGGATCAGTTTGAAATAGCTTTTGAATGATCTGTTTAAGCGCTTCCACCGGTAGGTGGATTGAGGAAATCGTCTGGGCGCTGATGCTTGGATACATCCGCTCCTTCGCCCGAGCAAGGCGTTGGCGATTGGCACTGGCGGCGGCTTTGCGCATGGTTGTCTTGACCTGCATCGCTACCTTGTCGAGATCTTCGCCATCTTCTATAGCTTCTTGCCGCAATTGAACGTCTGATGTCGTCATCAGGTCTTCCAAAGCGGCGTCGTAAAGGGCCGCCATTTCTGCGCGGGTCTTTTGTGTGTTCATCATGCTCTCCTGCCTGGGAACAAATTCTCCAGGCCGCGTCGGAAGCGTCTCCGAGCGGTTTCGTATTGGGTGTTGCTCATTTCCCCCAGCTCGCGGATTTCTGCTGGAGTTAGCCCATCTTTGTGACCCATGATGATCATCATGACTTCGCTGTCGTCTGCAAAGCGTGCGTCGATGAGAATCGCGTCTGTTTTAGCGCGATTTCGCCTATCCAGAGAATCCTCCCACTCAACGGCTTGACTGAGTACGTCGGAATGGAAGTAGCCCACTGTGCTGAGTGCCTCTTCCGTAGTGGAACCTTCTGCAGCCATTACCTCAATGTGGTCAGTTTTCTTTTGCGAAAGAGACTCTCGCGAGTCGTTGGCCAAGCCTTTGATGGTCTGGATCATGTAGGCCATGAAGGGGACGTTCTTGGGCCAGTGGCGGCCCTTGCTGCCATTGGCAGCGTTCATAGTTCGGAGTATCGCTTCATGAACCAGTTCCATTGGGTCTTGATATTCCGTACCTGCCAAACAGATGACTGCGGCCTTCCGAAGCCGATACCGGTCCTCTTGAGTAAGCGTTTCAATGGCTTGGTGAACATCTTCAGGTGTTGCGTCGTCATCGGACTGGTCCTCTAGCTTCAATCTGCTCTCCTTGTCTTATTGATCTATGCGGAGTAAGCCGCTGAGTCGGACATAGTAGTGGCCATGTCCGGTTTTTTCCACTGCTCCGCATACAAAAGTGAGCAGCAATTCCGCTGTGACAGGATTTATCTAATGAGCACTAAACGCAATCAGCATATCGTGCCGCACCAGGACGGATGGGCCGTTCGTGGCGCGGGAGCAGAACGGGCAACACAAACTTTCGACAGGAAAACTGACGCCGTTCAACGCGGACGGGAAATTTCCAAAAATCAAGGCACCGAACTGGTAATTCATGGGCGCAACGGGCAGATCCAGTCCAAGGACAGCCACGGTCACGACCCTTTCCCTCCCAAAGGTTGAAAAAGGACATAGAAATGAAATTTAATTTCGCCCATATTCGTGAACGCTCGACCTCTGGCAGTCCAATCGACTTTGCCGTTTTCGACGCACGTTCGACATCCGGATTAGATGACGACAATGCGCAGGTACTTGCGGACCTCACAGCCAGAGCCCGACTGGCTGGCCGAAAGATTGATCAATCCGCTCTTGCCTTCATAAAAAACGGACGCTTGATGTTCTACGGGACAAAGAATCTCGTGGACTATCTTTCGAAAAGGGGCTTGCCACAGTGGACGCATTCACTGGATACGTAAGTTGATTTATCAGCTCGCTCAAAAAGAGGCAGTGAACTGCCTCTTTTTTTTGGCTTTCCAACCCAGGTTTAGGCTCAATGGAGCCTAAAAAATAGTTAAAGACCACCTCTACCGGGACGCGCTCTTGTGTCGCGCGGCGGCAGGTGATCACCCAACGCGATCCAGCTTTTTCAGTCCACTCTGGGCATCTGCGCGCATCTTCGGACACATCGCAGGCAGTATCGGCCATGTTTGCGCAGGTGTTTTTCCATCTCGGGCTGGGCCAGGCGCGAGGCTTCATACTGGACTCGGTCCGCATCGCCCAGTCGGCTTCAAAGAAATTGCCCAGCAGCGAGGTGACACAAAGATGATTCGAAGTTTTCATGCCAGCCAGTCGATTCAGCGCGCCAGCCTCAGCAAATACGCGGCAATTGCTCGCCGCTGAGCCAATCGACCACACGCCGCCCGCCAAAGCGCGTGGTCATCTGCACGAAATGGTGCGCGTCTTCGGTCACGGTGCCGATGCGGGCGGTGGCTTGGCCCAGCGGGTGATTCCGCATCGCGGCCAGCACCGCGTCGGCGGCTTCGGGCGCGCAAATGGCAATCAGCTTGCCCTCGTTGGCGATGTAAAGCGGGTCGAGGCCGAGCAACTCGCAGGCCGCTTCAACCTGCGGCAAAACGGGAATCGCCGCCTCGTCGAGCAGCATGCCCGCGCCGGACTGGCGGGCGATTTCGTTCAGCGTCGTGGCCAAGCCGCCGCGTGTCGGGTCGCGCAGCACGCGCACGCCGCCGGGCACGGCTTCGAGCATCGCGGCCACGAGGGTGTGCAGCGCGGCGGTGTCGGATTCAATCGTGGTTTCAAACTCCAGCGATTCGCGCTGCGACAGCACGGCCACGCCGTGTTCGCCGATGGTGCCCGAGAGCAGCACCACGTCGCCGGGCCGCGCATTACTGCCCGCAATGTCCACGCCGGGCGCGACGACGCCCAGCCCCGTCGTGCTGATAAACACGCCGTCGCCCTTGCCGCGCTCGACGACTTTGGTGTCGCCGGTGATGACGGGAACACCCGCCTCACGCGCCGCCCGCGCCATCGAATCGACGATGCGTTTCAAATCGACCAGCGGGAAGCCTTCTTCCAGAATAAAACTGGCCGTCAAATACAGCGGTTGCGCGCCGGACATGGCCACGTCGTTGACCGTGCCATGCACGCTCAGGCAGCCGACATCGCCGCCGGGGAAAAACAGCGGCGACACCACATGGCCGTCCGTCGCCATCACCAGCCGGGCGCCGGGCGGCAGCGGCGGCGGCGCGAACACCGCGCCGTCATTGCCCTGGCGCAGAAATTCGTTGTCAAACGCGGCGAGAAAAATCTCTTCAATCAATTGCGCGCTAGCGCGCCCGCCCGCGCCGTGGCCCATGTCGATGCAGCCGTGGCGAATGTCCAGCGGGCGGATATAGTCTTTTTTTATCGGTTTCATGCTTTTTGCGCCACCACGGGAATATCCCGGAAACGTCCGTAGGAATAATGCGCCGCGCAAGCGCCTTCGCTCGACACCATGCAGGAGCCGACCGGGTTTTCTGGCGTGCAGACGGTGCCGAAAATCTTGCAGTCGATTTGTGACATCATAATTTTTTTGGCACTTTTAAAATCCAGCGCATGCCAGCCTCCAAATCGTCGTTTCGGAAGCCAATCCTTGCTCATTTTGAGCGAAGGTTATTTTTTCAACACATGAAGCTGGTGGGATGACGCTTTGTTTTGTTCGTGAGCAGTCAAAATATTTTTGGTACTTAGTACAAGTAAATCCGAAATCTTTTAATCTAATTATTGCTTTCTGAATAGGCATCCCATTTTCTACGCGACCAGCGACCTCTCTCTCAAAATCGTTTTGATTTGGCGTACCACATGCCGTCAAGATAGTTGCTAAGGTGGAAATTAAAATGATTTTTTGCATTATTATTGTTGCAAGCCCAGTATTAAAATAAAATAATGTAATTATGGTCGCAGCCATTGGTAATGGCTTTATTGAACTGATGTCATTCGTGCGGCAGGGAGAAAATTTTTCAGAAAATATAAAAATAATCTGAAATACGCATTTTTCAGGTCATTCATGCTTTTCTTAACAGCAGTCAAAATTAAATCACTACCATTTTATATAAGCCATAAAATCATCCATGATAACGTGAAAAGATGACTGAATCCGCTAAGGTCAGTAGTGCTGAAGATTGTGTACAAGTTTTTTTCATTAATGGTGTGGCTGAAGCGATCACCAGCCGGGCGGGGGCGCGAACACCGCGCCGTCATTGCCCTGGCGCAGAAATTCGTTGTCAAACGCGGTCAGAAAAATCTCTTCGATCAATTGCGCGCCAGCGCGTCCGCCCGCGCCGTGGCCCATGTCGATGCAGCCGTGGGGAACGTCCAGCGGGCGGATATAGTCTTTTTTTATCGGTTTCATGATTTTTGCGCCACCACGGGAATATCCCGAAAACGTCCGTAAGAATAATGCGCCGCGCAAGCGCCTTCGCTGGACACCATGCAGGAGCCGACGGGGTTTTCCGGCGTGCAGACGGTGCCGAAAATCTTGCAGTCGGTGGGCTTTTTCACGCCGCGCAAAATCGCGCCGCATTCGCAGGCTTTGTTGTCGGCGACCGGCTGGTAAGTCAATTTAAAACGGCTTTCGGCGTCGAATTGGGCGTAGGCAGGGCGGATTTTCAAAGCGCTGGCGGGCACTTCGCCTAGGCCGCGCCATTCAAAACTCTCGCGCTGCTCGAAAATCTCGGCCATCAGCGCCTGCGCATTTTGGTTGCCGTGGCGCGTGACGGCGCGGGAGAATTCGTTTTCGACAACGGCGCGGCCTTCGTTGATCTGGCGCACCAGCATCAAAATCGCCTGCATCACGTCCAGCGGCTCAAAACCGGCAATCACCACGGGCTTTTGGTAGTCGATGGCGAACTGCACATAAGGCTCAAAACCGATCACGATGCTGACGTGCGCCGGGCCGACAAAACCGTCGAGCGGCACGGTGCCGTACTGGCGCACCTCGGGCGACTCCAGAATGTGCGTGATGGCCGCAGGCGTCAGGACGTGGCAGCACAGCACGCTGAAGTTTTTCAGCTGCGCCCGGTGCGCGTCGCGGATGGCCAGCGCGGTCGGCGGCGTGGTGGTTTCAAAGCCGATGGCAAAAAACACCACGTCGCGCTCGGGGTTCTGGCGGGCGATTTCCAGCGCGTCGGCGGCGGAATACACCATGCGGATGTCGCCGCCGCGCGCCTTGGCCTTGACCAGCGACAGGCCGCCGGACGCGGGCACGCGCAGCGTGTCGCCGTAGCTGCAGACAATCGCGCCGTGCTGGAGCGCCAGTTCAATCGCCATGTCGATGCGGCCAATGGGCAGCACGCACACCGGGCAGCCGGGGCCGTGAACCATGCGCACGTTGGGCGGCAGCAGGTCGGCGATGCCGTAGCGCGAAATCGCATGCGTGTGGCCGCCGCAGAACTCCATGAAGCTGTATTGGCGCTGCGGCTGCGCCTCCAGCGCGAGGCGCTCGGCAATCTTGCGGGCAATGCCGCCGTCGCGAAATTCGTCGATGTATTTCATGCGGGGGCTTTGGGGGCGACGCTGGTTTCGGCGGCCTGCGACTGGGCGAGTTCGCCGAACAACGCCAGCGTGCGGGCGGCTTCTTCGGGGTCGATTTTGCCAATCGCATGGCCGACGTGGACGATGACGTAATCATCGACCTGCGCGTCGTCAATCAGCGCGACTGAAATGATTTTGCGAATGCCGCCGAGGTTAACGACGGCTTGCTCGCCGGGCAGCAGCTCAACGAGCCGAGCGGGAATGGCTAGGCACATGGGGGGCTTTCGCAAAATAGGAGAGATTGAAAGGCTTGATCGGGGCGATACACTCACTCAGGCGGGAGTAAACCTCACCGATGAGGCCGGAAACGGCTCTATACCATTCCGTGTGGAACTTGACATCAGCACGCAACTGGAATCCATCTCGGATTTGATTAAACACTTGATTTCAGCGGCAACCTTAGGCTATCCGTTGAAATTTGTTGGTTGAATATATGTTATGAATATAGTAAGGAGATGGCTTCATCTAAAGGCTGTCTCTGGATATTTTCCGTTCGACTTAGCCAGTCTACAATATATTTTTCTCTTTCTTTTAAATATCCACGTTCCATTTCCAAAGCAACTTTTTGCGGAAAATTTAAATCACGAGCTAGAGCTCCTATACAAGCCCATATTGCTTCTGAGCCTAGATGTCCGTGAAAAAGCCAGCGTGAATAGTTTTCTATGCACTTTTCTCCATGGTAAGAATCTATTCCTTGATTTACTTCATCTGAAAATCCAATAGCGTTGGTGAATCCACGAGAAAGTAGGCACTGATCAAAGCTATTTATTAAATAATATTTACCATTTTTCCATGTGATGTACTCTAAAGAGATGGCTCCGCCGCAGCGAGTGAGTAATCCCTTCTCTTTTGCAAGGATGGAGTAGCTTAATGCTAAATCCAAGAAGCGATGAAATCTAGTACTGACTTCAGTTAATAATTCTGGAGTTACATGTTCTGAGAAGCAGTATTTCAAATATTCTTTTATCGCTTCCTGATTTAAATAGTAATTTTCAATTGAGTGGCCCACAGTGATAAAATGTGGAGATTGCTGGGCAGGTGGAATCCACTCGCCATCCAACTTTAGTTTGTCAAATCGCAATCCATCCCATTCACGATCAGTTAAGGTCAAAAGTTTTACCGCTAATTTTGGTTGCTTTTCAAGCAAACTTTCTGCTTCTCGGATGACCATTTTTATCCGTTCTTTGCTTCCCATACCTCTCATTGAATCATCTCCAAGAAGTGCTGCTTGATCAATGCAAGGAGCACACTCACAAGAAATGTTTTTTTCTGCTGCTAATCGAAATACTGCGGACTTATCGGATGGTCCTTCAACGAGCAATGTTTTACCTGACCGACGCAGTATTGCGTTGAGAAAGCCTCTGGCTGAATATTGTTGTCCCATATCGTCTATTTATTAAATATCTTCATCAGAGAATAGGGAGTTTTGTAGAATATGAGTCACCCTTGGCTCAAAGTCTTGGGTTTCATCTAAGTGATCCGCTCCAACCTCTGGAGAGTGAGTGCATGCAATTATTTGGCGATCAGACGATTGACCTCTTAGTTCTCGAAGAATTATTCGTTGCCAATCGATATGAAGCGAAAGTTCTGGTTCGTCGATTAAGAATAGACCTTCTGAGAATCGTGATCTACTTGCTGAGAATAGCATTGTCAATATTTGCTTTTCCCCTGACGATAAACCCGTGATTCCATAGTGATGACCACTTTCACCCCCGATTGATACAGTTTTTCTTAATCTCTGCCCGATACCAATTGGACCAATTCTCAAGGTTTTTTTGTCGAAAAATTTTTTGATTGAAGTTTCAAAATCCCTGCTGCTTTGGAAGGCAATCTTCCATTCATTATTGCGCGTTTCGAGCATTTCTCGATATAAATTTAATACGGAATTTTCAATTCCTTGTAGTTGTTGTGTTCTTCCATTAGTTAGTTGATGTGCGGCCTGCGATAGTTGATGAAATATGGTACTCGAATCATTGCTTTCTAATCGGAACTCCTGGTCGTGTAGAAGGCTTTCGATAGACGCTAGTAAATTTTCATTGTCGGCGGTGCTGGGGGGCTTATCAATGCCAGAAATAGTTTTAAATACCTTGACAAATATCTCTTCAAACATTTTTCGCTCGCGTCTTGTTAATTCAAGGTGAGCTGTTCGCCATTCTTCAGTTAAGCGATCCTCTACTTCATGGATAGAGGGGTAACGGATAACAGGTACAAAATCACCAAACCATTGACGGCACTGCATTGTCTTTCGCGCAGTGGCATTTGCTTCCTCTCGAATAGGGCGATTCTCGAATGGCGTTGCTATCTGATTTTTTATGACGTTACTGCGAAGTGAACTATATTCATTTACCATAATCTCATCTAGCTCTTTTTGAAGAGGATCGGAATCTCGGTAGTATGAGTAGTTATCTTGTTTGATTCGCTCTAATACGGATCTAAATGCGGGGAGATATGTTGGTCGCTCACCAAACATTTCCCGAAGATATACAATTTCGGTATCGCTTAAAACTGGATTTTGGTGATCAAAAGAGGTTCTTTTTCCATTAATAGTTACTGAGGGAATTGCACCACCTTCATCTTTTGAGAGATCAAGGGTTGATCCGCCAAAAGTGGAGATATGTATTCTTCTAAATCGGAGGTGTGAAAATCGACGAAAGTCTAATTCAAAAGCATTTGCTAAGATGTGAAGAATTGTGGTTTTGCCTCGGCCATTTTTTCCATAAATTATGTTTAGACCTGGGTTTAATTTTATATCAAAGTCGAACTGATCATGTAATCCTTCGATACTTATTTTAGATATTCTATTTTCGTATTTCATTTCTAATGCTCCTTAGGGGGATTTTACAATTAATTAATGTGATTATATGAAATTAAATTTTTACTGAGTAGTGCAAGCTATAAATTTCATATCTAAATCTACTTCTCCAATCTGCTAATTGGAGACACTCAAAACTTACGCAGACCATTTATATGCGCAAGTAGAGCGTACAACTTCCATAACACCATTTACCTGACAAGTTCTGCTGTTTAGCTCAAGGAGTGATGACCCGTTCTACGCTAATTAAGCTTCTGCGCCACCACCCAAGCCTGTCCCAGCGCCAGCCCCGCATCGCCGCAGGAGTTTTTTTCAGGCCGCAAAACCTGCAAGCCGTGCCCATTTAACCGGCGCGTGACTTCGCCCGTCAGGATGGCATTCATAAAGCAGCCGCCGCCCAGACAGACGATACCGCATCCGGCGCGGCGGGCGGCGTGGGCGGCCCAGTCGGCCAGCGCGTGGGCCAGCGTCAGATGAAACCAGGCGGCTGCCGCGCCCACGCTGTCCGCCGTCTGCGGCCAGGCCAGCAGGGTTGCCATCCAGGGGCGGATGTCGAGCACGCTGGCGTCGGTCGAAATGGCGACGGCGGGCGGGTGCTGGCCCGGCGCGTTCGGCCCCGGCGCGGGCGCTGGCGGGTTGGCGCTGAGCCAGCGGGCGGCCTGCTGCTCCAGCGCGATGGCCGCTTCGGCTTCGGTTTGTTCGTGCAGGTGCAGGCCGAGCGCGGCGGCGGCGGCGTCGAACCAGCGTCCGGCGCTGGTGCCGCTGGGGCAGTTCAGGCGGGCGGCCAGCATGCGCGCCATCATGCGCGCCGGGCCGGTGCCGACGGCGGGTGCCAGGCGCGGCTCGATTTCTGCGCCGCGCCCCATAGCGTGCAGCGCTGAGGCCAGCATGCGCCACGGCTGGCGCGCCGCCGCGTCGCCGCCGGGCAGCGCCAGCGGCCACAGGTAGCCCAGCCGCTCCCAATCGCCGGGCGCGACCCGCAGCAGTTCGCCGCCCCAAACCGTGCCGTCGCTGCCCAGCCCCACGCCGTCCAGCGCCAGTCCGATCACCGGCTCGCGCAAGCCGTGTTCGGCCATCACGGCGGCGATATGCGCGTGGTGATGCTGCACGGCGATGGCGGGGATTTGCCATTCGTCCGCCAGCGCCAAGGCGAGGCGGGTGCTGAAAAAGTCCGGGTGCAGGTCGTGGGCGATGGCCGCTGGCGGCGCGCTGGCGCGGGCGGCGAGCGCGCGGGCGGAAGCCTCCAGCGCACGGCAGGCGTCAGCGTCGCGCAGGTCGCCGTGCAGGGCGGAGCTTTGCCAGCCGTTGGCGTCTAACAGGCAGGCAGTGTTTTTCAGCCACGCGCCGACGGCCAGCACGGGGCGGGCGGGCGGCCGATAGACGGGCAGCGGGCTGGCGAGTGGCGGGCGCGCCGAATCAGCGGGGCGGTTCATGCGGGAAAGCGGGGTTTCATGTGAGAAAGCGGCGGTGGTTTATGCGAGAAAGTCGGGGGCCAGCGCGTGTTCCAGCCAGTTCAGCCACGCGTCCATGCCCGCGCCGCTGGTGGCCGAGAGCTGGATGATTTCAATCGCCGGATTGACGCGCCGGGCAAACTCAATGCAGCGGGCCACGTCGAACTGCAGGTGCGGCAGCAGGTCGGTTTTGTTCAAAATCATCAGCCGGGCGGCGGCGAACATGTCGGGGTATTTGAGCGGCTTGTCCTCGCCCTCGGTGACGGAGAGGATGGCCACTTTGGCCGCTTCGCCCAAGTCCCACGCGGCGGGGCAAACCAGATTGCCGACGTTTTCGATAAACAGCAGGCTGGTGGCGTCGCCGGGGTGCGGGGCGTGATCGTGGCTATGCGGATGGCCGTGGCCGTGGTCGTGGTCGTGTTCATGCTCGTGGCCGTGTGTGTGAGGCGCGTCGTGGCTGTGTGCGGTGCTGTCGTCGGCCTCTGCGCTGGCGTGGTCATCGTGATGGTGATGCGCTGCATCCGCCGCCGGGCCGCCGTGCGTGTGCATCCGCGCAAACGCTTCAGCCACCATAGGCGCGTCGAGGTGGCAGCCCTTGCCGGTGTTGACCTGAATGGCTGGCGCGCCGGTGGCGCGGATGCGGTCGGCGTCAAAGCTGGTTTGCTGGTCGCCTTCGATGACGGACACGGCCAGCGCCGGGTGGCGACGCTTGAGCGCCAGGATCGTCGCGCACAGCAGCGTGGTTTTGCCCGAGCCGGGACTGGAAACCAGATTCAGCGCGGTCACGCCGTGGGCCTGAAAGTGCTGGCGGTTCTGGCGGGCGATTCGGTTGTTCTCGCCGAGGATGTCGGTTTCGAGCTTGATGGCGCGCGCCTGGCTCATGCCGGGCACGGAGACGCGGGCCGCGCCTGCGCCGAAGTGCAAATCGCCGCTCTGGGCGTTGACCAGCGACGCGGCGGGCGCGTGGGCAGGGTCTGGATGTTTCTCGCCGCTGTCGGCGCAACCGCAAATAACGCACATGATTTGAATTCCTTTTTAGTCGTCGGCTACCAGCATATCAACGACGCGCAGCTCGGTGCCGCCGGTGGCTTGCAGGCGGTAGCTGCCGCAGTGAATGCAGGCGGTGCCGCGCTCGGGCAGCG
>Ga0302212_1000903_pt1 | contig 11170 bp, 8 predicted proteins | sample II_Fen_N1_1_FD_200235 | JGI IMG/M metagenome (GOLD analysis project Ga0302212, IMG submission 200235) | Peat permafrost microbial communities from Stordalen Mire near Abisko, Sweden - II_Fen_N1_2 | ecosystem: Environmental > Terrestrial > Soil > Wetlands > Permafrost | place: Sweden: Abisko...
TGAGCAGGGCAGCTTTTTGCAACACATTGAGGTGCCTGGTGTCTGGCTGGAGCGAGGCCGCATCGACGCGATGGACACGCGGCTGATGGATGGCCCGCTGGGGCTGGCTGGGCACCGCTCTATGGCGTCGCTGTTTTTTGTGAGTGGCCACCCACTGGAACGCCACCGGCGTGACGCTGCACTGGAGCTCGCGCGCAGCTTGCTGGACGCACATGCCTTGCAGGCCAGCGCTGGGGTGAGCTGTCCGAACCCGCAGGTGATGGTGCTCCGGGTGCTCTCGCCGCTGGTGGAGCCTGCCATGCAGTTGCTGCGTCAGGTATGGGTGGGCTGGCGTGCGCACTTTTGGCAACTTCCCGGGGTGGCCCCACGGATCTGGTCCACCTAAGACAACGTTGAACCAGTGCCGTCCAATTCGTGCCATGCGGAGCAGATATTCCAAAGTCGCTTGAATGTCGTCAGATCGATCATGAAGCGCACCTTGCCAAAGCCCCACAGGTGCTTGATCACAGCAAAGACGTGTTCTACGCGTGCTTAGTCAGACACCGCACAAACGTCTATTCTTCAACTTCCTACAATTCATACCCCGGCCGGGTCAGCACTGGATGCCGCCACAACGGCAATCCAGGTCTTCAAGCATCTGGCTGACGGCCTCAATTCCATCGCACTTTTTCCAAGGACATTTTTCTATGCCTATCTCTGCTTCTACCCTTAGCGCCTTGCAAAAGGTCGGTGCCGCTGCCTTCAATGCGGATGAGAAATTGAAGAAGGAAGTTGGTCTCTACGCGCAGCGCGTGAATACCGCCATCTTCAGCAACCCCTATCACCTGGGCAACGACGCCCTGATCGAGAGCTGGAAAGTGGTTGCCCGTTTGTCCAAGACCCTCGCAGGCATCGAAGAAGAACTCAGAAACCTCTACCGCGTTGCCAGTGAATTGGCTGAGGACGACCAACCTTCCGTGCGGGAGACCCGTGTCCTGGCTGCGCCGACACCCGCACCAACAGCCACCAAGCCTGCTGTCCAAAAGAGCACAAATCAAGCAGTGGATTTGACCGCCACCACCGTCAAGGTGAAAAAACCTGCCAAAAAGCCGATTGCCAAGCCAGCCCCGGTAGCCACCACTGCTGCCAAGACCACGGCAAGCACCACGCCCAAAGCCACCGCGACGAAGCCAAGCCAAGCCAACAAGATACCAGCCAAGGCACAGCCTGCCAAACAGGCTGCAGCCCCTGCAGTTGTACCAGCCAAATCGGCCAAGAAGGCGTCGGTAAGCCCGGTCAAAGCCGCTGCCCCTGCGCCAGCGAAAGCCAAACCTGTTGTTCCAGCGAAGAAGACCCATGCCAACAGCGCAGTTGCGCCTACCCAGGTGCTTGCGGGTAACCCGGCCAAGCTCCTGGCGTATTTGCAGACCATCCTGAAGACAGAGGCTTTTGAGCACATCAACCAGACCGCGCTGTACAAGTCAACCGGTATTCCGCTGGGCTCTATCGGTGCAACTTTGGGGCGCCTGACCAAGGCGGGTCGATTGGTCGCCGGACCCCAAGGCAGCTACAAATTGGCTAGCTAACAGCGCAATACCAATAACGCGATACCGCTGCCAAGTGGCCTGAAGTCCAGGTTGACTTGGTGGCTGGTGCGCTCGCAAGCGCTGTGAAGTTGCTCAGCCAGCGCGCTGCCTAAGCAGCTTTCGGTGATTTTTCGGGCAGAAGCGCCCGACATCACTTTTATGGACGTCCTGAAACCCATTCATTTTGATGCATGGGTTTTTTTTCACATTTCTATCTCCTATGACTTCTTTCTCCCAGGGAACGCTTGGCATCGACTTCGGCACTTCCAATTCCGCCATCGCTTGGGCCGACAGCGTGGGTGATGCCCGTCACCTGTGCCTGGAGGGGCAGTCCACCTCCATGCCCACCGCGGTGTTCTACAACTCAGATGATCTCAGCACCCACTTTGGGCGCGATGCGGTGACCCAATACTTGGGAGGCACGCCCGGGCGCCTGATGCGCTCCCTTAAGAGTTTGCTGGGCAGCCCCTTGCTGCAGGAAACCACGCTGATCAACCACCAGCAAATCAGTTTTCAAGACATCATTGCCACCTTTCTGGCCAATTTGCGCGAGCGCGCCACCCAGTCACTGGGTACGCCACCCCAGCGTGTGGTGATGGGGCGCCCGGTGCATTTTGTGGATGATGACCCTGCGCGTGATGCCCTGGCCGAGTCGTCTCTGCGACAGGCTGCGCAGTCCATCGGGTTCGATGACGTGACCTTTCAACTGGAGCCGATTGCTGCGGCGTTGGACTACGAGCGGCGCCTGCAACGTGAATCCATCGTGTTGGTGGTGGATATTGGCGGTGGCACCTCTGATTTCACGGTGGTGCGATTGGGGCCGCAGCGCATGGCTGTCGCCGCGCGCGCCAGCGATATCCTGGCCACCACCGGTGTGCATATTGGAGGCACCGACTTTGACCACAAACTGAGTCTGGAACAGGTGATGCCGATGCTGGGTTACCGTCATCTCGGCCCGCAGCAGCGCGAGGTGCCCAGCCGCATTTTTTTTGATTTGTCGACCTGGCATCTGATCAACTGGCTGTACCAGTCGCGCGCTTTGAGCCAGGCACGGGCGCTGCGCACCAATTATTCCGACCCGCATCTGCACCAGCGGCTGATGAAGGTGCTCAACCATCGGCAAGGTCACCAAATGGCGCATGAGCTGGAGCTGGCCAAAATCCGTTGCTCTGACCTGAACGACAGCACAGCGGTGGATCTGTCTTTTGTGGAGCCTGGGTTTGCCATCCAGATGTCGCCAAACGACATGCGTGAGCATCTGGCGCAGTTGCTCAGCCGGGTGGTGGCCTGCGCGCGTGAGTGTGTGCAGCGTGCTGGCCTGACCGATGGGGGGCTTGACGCCATTTACCTGACCGGCGGTTCGTCGGCCTTGCGCCCTTTTCAGGCGGCGTTGCAGGCTGAGTTTGCCGGCGTCTCCTTGGTCGAAGGCGACTTGTTTGGCGGGGTGGCGGCCGGCTTGGCGTATTCCCAGGTCAAGAGTTGAACCGCTTGGCGGCGGTGCCAGGGTGGAGCAGCTTGATCAAGATGAATTCGGCGCTAACGGCTTTGTTTGCTGATTCACGGGGGAGAATTCGTCCTGGTGCTGTTCACTTGACAGCACGTCCACAAAAAAAGGAACAGAGAAAGTGATTTACGGAAACGTGAAAGACCTGGAGTCCAGCTTCGCCTGGCTACCGCAGCCGCTCAAAACTGCCGTTGAGCATCTCAAAACAACGGATTTTTCTGCATTGCCTGCGGGCAACTATGCGTTACAAGGGGACGATATTCGTGTTCAGGTGATTGACATGCTCACGCGCCCTGCGGCTGAGGCGTATCCAGAAGTCCACCGTCAATTCATCGACGTGCAGTATCTGGTGCAGGGTAGCGAGAAGATCGGTGTTGCCGCAGACACGGGCAATAACCAGGTGTTCAGCGACAAGTTGGCCGAACGTGATTTGTTGTTGTACACCGGCGTGGACAACGAGTCCATCCTGACCATGACACCTGGCAGTTTTGCCGTGTTTATGCCAACGGATGTCCACCGCCCGGGCTGCGTCGTCGACCAACCACAAGCCATTCGCAAAGTGGTGGTCAAAGTGCGTGCTTCTTTGCTGGCAGGAGGCTGAGCATGAAGACGATTCGTTGGGGGATGATCGGTTGTGGGGCCGTCGCCGAGGTCAAGAGTGGGCCAGGTTTTTACAAGTCGAACCACAGCGCGCTGGTGGCGGTCGCCAGCCGGCAGCTTAAGCATGCGCAGTCGTTCGCTGAACGCCATGGCGTGCCCAAGGTCTACGCCAGCAATGAGGAGTTGGTGGCTGACCCGGATGTTGATGCGGTTTATATTGCAACACCACCTTCAACCCACCAACCGTTGGCGCTTTTGGCCGCCCGGGCTGGCAAGCATGTCTACATCGAGAAACCGATGGCCATGCGGTTTGAAGAATGCCGTGACATCGTGGATGTTTGCCAACAGCAAGGCGTCCGACTGTTTGTGGCGTTTTACCGCCGCGCCATGCCGCGTTTTCTTCAGGTCAAACAATGGATAGACAGTGGTGCCATCGGTCAGGTGCGCACGGTGCGTGCCGTGCAGCACCAACCGCCCGCGCCAGAGGATTTGTCACCTGACACGTTGCCGTGGCGGCTGAAGCCCGAGGTCGCAGGTGGCGGGAAATTTCTGGACATGGGCATCCACGAACTCGACCTGTTCGACTTCCTGTTTGGCGCCATCGAGGCAGTTCATGGCATCGCCAGCAACCAGGCCGGTTTGTACGAGGTGGAAGACACCGTCACCGCAACCTGGCGCCACGCCAGTGGTGTGCAAGGATCTGGCTCATGGTGCTACGACAGTGGCGTCAATGAGGATCTCATCCAGATCGTTGGCTCCAAGGGCAGCATCAGCTTTGAGTTCTTTTCTGACAAAGCTCTCCGACTGGTCAATGGTGCGGGTGAGCAGTTGCTTGAAATACCCAACCCACAGCATGTGCAGCAGCCCTTCATCCAGAGCATGGTGGACGACCTCAATGGTGTGGCGCCCTGCCCGGGCAGCGTAGCCAGTGCGGTGCGCTCCACCTGGGTGGCTGATGAGATATTGAAGAGCTACCGCCAGCAAAAGGGCTACTGAGGCTCTTCTCCGGCCCTCAGCCACTTCCCCCCCATTGACCGTGCAAGCCTTCTACGCTGACCATTTTGTGCTGCCATTGCCTGACGGGCATCGGTTCCCGATGGCGAAGTACGCCATGCTGCGCGAACGCTTGGCCCAAGAGCTGCCCGCCATTCAGTTGCAAGAGGCGCGCGCGGCCGATGTGGAGGCGTTGTCTCTGGTGCACACCCCACGCTACATCCAGGCCGTGACCCTGGGTGAGCTGAGTCCTGCTGAACAGCGCGAAATTGGTTTTCCGTGGAGTGCTGCGATGGCCGAGCGCGCCCGCCGCTCGGTGGGCGGCACGTTGCAAGCCGCACGGGCTGCTTTGTCGGGTGCTGGGGTTGCCGCCAATTTGGCGGGAGGCACCCACCACGCTTACGCAGACAAAGGCAGCGGCTTTTGTGTGTTCAACGATGTGGCTGTGGCAGCCCGGCAAATGCAAAAGGAGTGGTCCGGACAAGTGTCTGGACAACCCGAGCATGCGCGCCCGCTGCAGGTGGCCATCGTGGACCTGGATGTCCACCAAGGCGATGGCACCGCGCGCATTTTTGCGGATGACCCGTCGGTCTTTACCTTGTCATTGCACGGTGCCAAAAACTTCCCGGTGCGCAAGCAACACAGTGACTGCGACATCGAGCTGCCAGATGGCTGCGAGGATGCTGCGTATTTGCTCGCGCTGGCGCAGGGGTTGGATCAGCTTGAGCGCCGCTTCAGCCCCGATTTGATCCTGTATCTGGCCGGGGCCGACCCGCACGAGGGTGATCGCTTGGGACGGCTCGCGGTGACCGATGCAGGCATGCAGGCGCGTGACCAGCAGGTGTTTGACTGGGCGGGGGCGCACCGCGTGCCGCTGGCCATGGTGATGGCTGGCGGTTATGGCCGTGACATCGCAACCACCCTGCGGGTGCAGGTCAACACCTATCGGGTGGCACTGACCGCTTGGCAAACTTGGCAGGCGCGACGCTGATGGATTGGCTTGTGGGGCTGCGCCGCCAGCCCCACGCCCAGCTCAAAACTGCAGGATGAGTGTTTTGAGCGGTGGCTGGTTGTCGGCAGAGGGAAAGTCTGCGCCCGGTGCCAGGGCTTGGCAGTCGCGCACAGGTCGCCCCAGCTTGCTGGCACAGCGCAGCACCTGTTCGCGCCAGTCGCTCATCGCGACCTTGGCCAGGTTGTTGCAGCAGATCAGGACGCCGCCATCGGCAGTGGCCAGAATCGCGGGTTTCAGCAAGCTCTGGTAGTCGCGCAGCAGGTCGACCGTGCCAAAAACACTTTTGGCCCAGGCCGGTGGGTCCAGCATGACCAGGTCAAACTGGCGCGCCTGCAGTTTGGGGTACTTCGGAAAGTGTTGGCCCCGCCGCCCCGCCACGGGTAAACCAGCGAGCTGGCGAATCGCTGGAAAGTAATCGGACTGAACAAACTGCATGGCATGCACATCCGGGTTGAGCGCCGCGTTTTCGCGCCCGACCGCCAAATTGCCGTCTGCAAAGTCAAGGTTGATCACCTCGCTGGCCCCGCCTGCAGCGGCACTCAGGCCCACCCCGCAGGTATAGGCGAACAGGTTCAACACCGATTTCCCGGCGCTGTTGTCCTTGATCCAGGCTCTGGCCTGACGCAGGTCCAGGAAAAGCAGCGGGTCTTGACCTGCATGGCGTGCGCGAATGCGGTAGTTGAGCCCCCCTTCGTGGCCAACCAAGTCAACCAGTGCGGCGGGTTCTGCCTGGTAAGCCGCATCGCTGCGGTCGACCCGCGAGTTGGCCTGAGAGCGGTCGTTGTAGACCGTCAGCAGTGGCGTATTGAGTGCGCTGCCACACTGGGTGGCAAGTGCCTGCACATCGTCTGCGCCCAGACTGGTGTGAAAACTCTGAATGAGCAACTGCGGGCCATAACGGTCCATCGTCAGCCCGCCGATACCTTCCTGGCTGCCGTGGAACAGTCTGTAGCAATCGGTCCCTTGCTGGTGGAGGTCGCGCAACAACGATTGGCGCTTGCAAAGGGCTGCGCTCAGCGCATGGTGAAGTGAGGTCATGCGCCAGGGCCCGTGATTGGAAAGGCGCCCAGTCTAACCAGTCACGCGCAGCCCTCGTGGAGCCAGTCGCAAAGCCCTGCATCGTCAGCAGCTGGCCTGCCATCGGCTGGCGGCGGTCAGAAAACCTTCAGACCCTTGAGCATCACGACCAGAATCAGCGCTGGCGACACATAACGCAGCAAGAAGAACACCGTGCGGGCCAGTTGCTGGTTGTGCAACTGGCCGTTGTTGGTCAAGGCCCGGCTGAACTTCTCCAGCCCCCAGCTCCAGCCGACAAACAGCGCGATGAAAATGCCCCCGATCGGCAAGATGATGTTCGACGAGACAAAGTCAAACACATCAAACGGTGTCATGCCAAACAGCTTGGCGTCGGCCAGCGTGCTGTTGCTCAGCGCGCTGGTGGAGCCCAACACCATCAGCACAAAAATGGTCAATAACGTGGCCTTGGGGCGCGACAGGCCGACCCGCTCATGCAAGATCACCACCGGCACCTCCATCAGCGACAGCATGGCCCCGGTCGCGGCAATGGCTGCCAGCACAAAAAAGACCACCATCAAGCCTTGCCCCATCGGAATCTGCGAAAACACCGCCGGGATGGTGATGAAAACCAAAGCCGGCCCCGCAGTGGGCGCAAACCCGAAGGTGAACACCGCCGGGAAAATGGCAATGCCCGCCAGCATCGAGATACACAGGTCCGCCGCCATGACACGCAAGGTGGTGAGCGGGATGTTCTGATCGTCGCGGAAATAGCTGCCATAAGTCATCATGGTGCCCATGCCGATGGACAGCTTGAAAAAGGCCAGTCCCATGGCGGTGAGCACCACCGAAGCAGTGATCTTGCTGAAGTCCGGCTGAAACAGAAAGGCCAGACCTTGCCCGGCTTTGCCCAGTGTCAGGCTCACCGCGCACAGCAGCACCAGCAGCAAAAGCAGAATCGGCATGAGCTTCTTGGTCATGCCCTCAATGCCCTTGGTCACCCCCATCAGCAAGATGCCGCCAATAAACACCAGAACCCCCCACTGCCACAGCAGCGACTGCAGCGGGTCGTTGATCAGTGCGCCAAACGCCGCCTCGGTCACATGCGGGTCGCTGCTGAGGATGTCCCCGCGCATGGCTTTGGCCACATAGGCAAAGACCCAGGCCACCACCTCGGAGTAGAACGACATGATCAAAAACGCGCCCAGCATGCCCGCCGCGCCAATCAGCCACCACGGCTGGCCTTTGGGTGCCAAGGCTTGCAAGGTGGAAATCGGGTTGGCCTTGCCTGTGCGTCCGAGCGAAATCTCGGCCATCATCACCGGCAGCCCGACCAACAGCGTGGCCAGCACGTAGACCAGCAAAAAGCCGGCACCACCATTGGCACCGGTCAGGTACGGAAACTTCCAGATGTTGCCCAGACCAACCGCCGAGCCCAGCGTGGCCGCCAGCACGCCAAAGCCGGTGGTGAAACCGGCACGCGTCAGCCCAGATTTGGGGCTCGCCACAGAGGTGTTTTTAGTCATGGCCATGCCCCGATGCGCTTGCCAGGCGTTGCATTGGCAACCGTGGGTGTGTGCGCCGTTGCTGCGCGGTGGCGCCAATGGCAGCAATTGCTGACATGGCAGGGGTGATCACATTGCTTTTCATAAGACCTTACTTGGCCTCGCCCCGCAGGGCGCTGCAAAAAAGAACCCGCGCTCAAATCGAACGCAAAAATCGCGCAAACCAAGCCCAGGCCTGGGAGCTGCGCGACAAGCCAAACCCGGGATTATCGGACGGGCAAAGGTGCAACCCAGGGCCTATTTCTGCACCGCACGCCCATCGGGATTTGCAGCTACTATTTTCAGCATGGAACACGCCCCTGCCTGGCTGCTCAGCAGCCTGATCTACCTTAGCGCCGCCGTCATTGCGGTGCCTATCAGCAAAGCGCTGGGATTGGGCTCGGTCCTGGGCTACCTGGTCGCGGGCATGGTGATTGGACCTTGGGGGCTGGGGCTGGTGAGTGATGTGCATGACATCCTGCACTTCGCTGAATTTGGCGTGGTGCTGATGCTGGTTGGGCTGGAGCTGGAGCCCAAGCGCCTGTGGAATCTGCGCCAGCCGATTTTTGGCTGGGGCAGCGCGCAGGTGGTTGGTTGTGCAGTGGTCATGGCCGGGGTCGCCATCGGTTGGGGGGTGGATTGGCGCGTGGCGGTGGTGGCCGGGCTGGGGCTGGCTCTGTCTAGCACCGCCATGGCGCTGCAGGTGATGGGGGAGCGCAATCTGCTACCCACCAGCAGCGGACAGTCGGCGTTTGCGATTTTGCTGTTTCAGGATGTGGCGGCCATCCCGATCCTGGCGCTGCTGCCGCTGTTGAGCCTGGTTTCTGTAGAAAATAGCCCTCTAGCCCTTTTTGATAAAGGGCTAGAAGCTCTCAAAATAGTAGCGGTTGTCGCGGCGATTGTGCTGGGCGGGCGTCTGGCCGTGCGGCCGGTCTTTCGCTGGATGGCGTGTTCAAACACGCCAGAGATCTTCACAGCGGCCGCCCTGTTGCTGGTGGTGGGCACCGCCGCTTTGATGCAGTTGGTGGGCTTGTCGATGGCGCTGGGGGCTTTTCTGGCGGGTGTGTTGCTGGCCGAAAGTGAGTACCGCCGCGAGCTGGAGGCTGACATTGAGCCGTTCAAAGGTTTGCTGCTGGGCCTGTTTTTTATCGCGGTGGGAATGAGCATCGACTTTGGTGTGTTGCGTGCATCTCCCGGGTTGATGGCCATGGTGGTGCTCAGTTTTCTGCTGGTCAAGGGGGCCGTCATCTATGGGCTGGCGCGGCTGATGAAGCTGCCGTATCAGGAGCGGCCGGTGTTCACGCTGCTGCTGGCGCAGGGCGGGGAGTTCGCTTTTGTGGTGTTCCAGGCGGCCGCTGGCGCCCATGTGTTGGCGCCGCAAACGGCGTCCTTGCTGATCGGGGCGGTGGTGGTGTCGATGGTGGTTGGCCCGTTGATGCTGGTGCTGATCGACCGGCTGCTGTTGCCTCGGTATGCCCATTGTGGTGTGCCCCAGCTCGACGAGATTGCCGAGCCGCAAAATGCCGCCACCATCATCATCGGATTTGGGCGTTATGGCCAAATCATCTCGCGGGTGTTGCTGGCGCAGGGCATGCCGGCTACCGTGCTGGACCACGATGCCGAGATGATCGATGTGGCGCGCAAATACGGCTACCGGGTGTTTTATGGCGACGCCACCCGTTTGGACCTGCTGCGAACCGCTGGCGCAGAAACCGCCAAGATCCTGGTGGTTGCGGTGGACGATGTGGCGCAGTCCTTGAAAATTGTGGATCTGGTCCAGGCCCATTTTCCCCAGTTGACGATTGTGGCCCGGGCGCGTGACGTCACCCACTGGCACCAGCTGCGCGATCGGCATGTGATGCTGGTCGAGCGGGAGTTGTTTGAGTCCAGTCTGCGCAGTGCGCGCAGCGTGCTGGAACTGCTGGGGTTGGAAGCCGATGCGGCCAGCCAGAGCATTGCACGTTTTCGCCAGCACAACCTCGAGTTGTTTGAGACGATGCACCCGCATCACCAAGACCCAACCAAGCTGGTCGCTGTCGCCAGGCAAGGGCGTCGGCAGCTTGAGGAGCAGATGGCCCAAGAGCGTGACGCGCAGCAACAGCAACAGCGCCAGCAGCAGGGGCGCGAAAAGTAGCGTTTTTCCCCTTGCCTATGGCATCATGTGCTGCGACCCTATAACCTTTTTCAGCCAGCACACATCCCACCATGAATTTGCGAGGGCTGTTTTCCAACACAAACAACTGGCCACCGTGGCTGGGTCGCTTGGTCACGTTAGTTGCTGTGCTGGGTTGTTTCCTGGTGTCAGACGCGCCAGCAGCGGGGGCCAAAAGCAGTGTTCTGACAACCCAGGAGCTGGCGTGGATTGAGAGCCACGCCGACCAAGTTCGTGTTGCCCCCGAGGCCAACTACCCGCCGTTCAGCTTCATGGTGGGCAAGCAGTGGCAGGGCCTCTCGGCAGACGTGATCCAGTTGCTGCAGGAGCGCATCGGCATCAAGTTTCAGATCCTGCCCGCGCAAAACCTGGACACCATCCTGGCCCATGTGCAACAGGGCCAGGTGGAGGTGGTGACCTCCTTGAAAGCCACGCCCGAGCGCGCCAGGTTCCTGGCCTTCACCCAGCCCTACCTCAGTGTCCCGACGGCGATCATCGTCAAGGCCGGTTTTTCACAAGGCCAGTGGCCAGCCGCTTTTGTGGGCAAACGTGTGGCGGTGGGCAAGGGGTATGGCGTCCAGAGCTATTTGGAGACCCGCTTCCCGGCAATCCCGCTGACCCTGGTGCCCGATGACCTGGAGGGCATGCGCAAACTGTCATTTGGTGAGGTGGATGCGGTCATCATGGATGTGGCCAGCGCCTCTTTTTTCATTGAGCGCGAGAAGTTCACCAACCTGCGGATATTCGCTGCTTTTGACTACCGTTATGAGTTGAGCTTCGGGGTGC
>Ga0302212_1000927_pt1 | contig 10973 bp, 4 predicted proteins | sample II_Fen_N1_1_FD_200235 | JGI IMG/M metagenome (GOLD analysis project Ga0302212, IMG submission 200235) | Peat permafrost microbial communities from Stordalen Mire near Abisko, Sweden - II_Fen_N1_2 | ecosystem: Environmental > Terrestrial > Soil > Wetlands > Permafrost | place: Sweden: Abisko...
GCAAACGTCAGGTCACCCAATACCCGAATCAGGTCACTTTTACCGATGGAATCACTGTAAAGGTCGAAATAATTCACTGCTCCGAATTTTTCCGTCAAGGACTGAAACGTCAAGGTATCTGCTACTCCAACTCCGGCACCGGGCACGATGGCTCCGTTGTATTCGATGCTCACATTCTTTGCAAATCGACCACGGCCGCCGATGCGTCCTCCGGTAAGGCCTTTGGACAAAGGTCCTCCCCAAGTTCCGCCATACACCGTAACACTACTGTTGGTCAGGGTGTCATTGACTATGAATGCACCGTCCCAGACGGTCGTATTGCCCGTGTACGTATTTTTGGTGTTCAGAATAAGGCTGCCCTTGCCTGCTTTTGTCAACGTCGTGGCACCAGCAATGCTCCCAGTACCTGCAAAGGTATAATCGATGGGAGAATAAACCGTTACGTTACCAGGTTTCAGGCTGTCACTCAATACGATGGGAGCCGTATTGTAACCTGTCAGGTCAAAAAGCACAGAATCGGTCGGACTGAAAGCGGCTGCTGTCGCATTGTTCAACCAATTGGATGTGGCGCCAGCATCCCAGGTGTTGTTTCCGGCCGTGCCCTTCCAATGGAGTTTGGCATCCACCATGGGAGGCGGCGGCGGTGTTTGCATGCCTGAGCCGAGGTAATAATCGGGAAATGCTGCACCAATACGTCCTTTGCAGTTGTTTTCCATTCTGTAACCAGGGTTCTGCATGAGCGTATAAAGCCTATTGATGGCAGGATCCCAGGTGGAATAGATCCGGATTTCCGAATAATCGGTTGTTTCAACAATGATCTCCTCACGCCAGTCTCCCAAAATGTCGCCCCAATAAGCAGGGTGGCCACCATATGGCATTTGAGAGGAACCGTTGTCTGAATAGATGGAGAAAATTCTGCTGGTTGGCCATTTGTCGATGGCAGGTGCTGTTCCTGAGCCATTCACACCATTGATGAGTTCACGCTGCAAATCACTGTCCCACCAAATGCCCCAAACAGGGAATCGTCCTGTATCGGAAACCTTGTCCCCTTTGCAACTGTAAAGTCCTCCCATGGTCGAGTAGCATTCTGCCCCCTTGACAGCGGCGCTGTAGTCGCCTGCGTCCCCACGACTCAGGTCACCAAGCTGGGACAGAAACCATTTTTTAAGGTATTTGCCGTTGGCGCCGTCATTGATGGACATGCCAATTAACGAAGCGTTGTTCTGCTGAATGGAAAAGATCTCATAACCAGGTCTGTCGGGGTCCATATCCAAAATACGGAAGTGGTCTCCATGGGAGAAATCGGTATTGGCATACATTGTTTTACCATTGTCATCCAAGGCTGAACCCAGGAATGCAATTTCATCCTTGCCGTCGTTGTCCAGGTCGAAAGCCAAGATGTTGTGCGCCTGCGAAAGACCTTGTCCAACACCAGGCACCCAACGCCAACGCTCAGTGAGCTGACCGTTTCGGTAGTCAAAGGCAAACGCTGGAGTGTTGTCTCCACCGGCTCCTCGCACCGTCACAATGCTGGGCAGGACTCCGTCCAAATAGGCTACGGCAAAATAGATGTAAACAGGACGTTCGTTGGCACCGAATTTGGTCCAGGCATCACCTCCGTTGGAGGGTTCAAACGGAATTCTGGACAATTCTCGGCCAGTTTCGCCGTTCAATACCGATAAAAACTCCGGACCATCGTTGACGAATCCATCCGTACGCCGGTAATTGGTTTTGCCATCCCCGTTGGTATCGCCAATCTTGACACTATCGGCTGAACCATAGCGAAAAATGGTTTCCTCAAAGGTGCGCAATGCGACTTCTGCTTTCCCGTCACCATCGAAATCGGCAACGACCAGTGAGCCAGTGCCATTGGCCGTATACGTGAAATTCAAGCCCAAATCGAGCCTCCAAAGCAAGGTTCCGTTGAGTTTGTAACAGTCAATTTTGGTGGAACGCGTGGTTGGAGCAGTTGTCCCGGCATATTCACGAACACAGATGTATTCGAATTCACCGTCGCCGTCCACATCACCGACATGCGTTTGCCAGGAAGTATAGGGCCCGCCGTCCGGTTCGAATTTCTGAGGTATGGCGATGTATCTTTTGGCTGGCGCATTGGCCGGAAGGGAATACGATGCACTGGCACCCCGTTCTACATCATTGATGATCGGTTTGACAAAATACGAGTTGGTTACCGAAGTATTGACCGCATTGTCCGTGTAATCCGTTGTAGCCGTGAGTGGTCCTGCAATCTTGACAGGTGCACCGCCACCGGACGATTTATACAGGTTGAATGCGATGTTTTGCGGATCTGTTCCAAGCATTCTCCAACCAATATAAGCGCTTCCGTTACCCTTGCTCAGAACGATCATGCCCCGACCCAATTTGTCCATTTTACGCTGTGCTTGCACATTTACGGTGAGAAGAATCATTACGGCCATCAAGGCTGTAATTTTCAAAAGTTTTTTCATGGTATGGTATCTGTTATTTTAATTTCCAAGTTGCATGTCCGTGCAATTCGTCACCTTTAAACTATCTGGTGCATTGATCTTTACATTCTTGAACCGCCAATCTTGGCTGAAATTGATGCTCCCGGCTGAACGCGCCTCGATACTGACGTTTGTCAGGAAAAAGCCGTCCACAATGGATTCAGCCTGACCCGAAACACTGATGGCACGACGGGCGCCCGTGGCTACAAGGTTGTTCACATATATTTTGCGGAAAATGGGAATGCCTTGGGCGGCAGGAACTTTCTCGAGCATCTTTTTCCAATGCACGGGGATGCTGTCGTACGTATAACCCTTGGGCAGTTCGGAGTAACTATAGGCCGGGTTCCAATTCGTAGTGACTTCAATGGGGACAGCTACATTATTCATAGTCAAGTTGTTGATGAATATGTTTTCGACCACACCACCACGGTTCATGGCCGATTTCACGCGGAAGCCACAGGAAGTGCCGTTCGCTGTCAGACGGTCCACCCATACGTTGCGGATGCTGCCCGAAGTTTCGCTTCCGCACGTGATGAGCCCGCCACCTGCACCGGCCACGCAATTGCGGATCACGATGTATTCGCAGGGTCGGTTCACACGCAAACCGTCGGCATCACGGCCTGCCTTGAGGCAGAAGTTGTCGTCGTTGCAGTCGATGTCGCAGTTTTCCACCAAGATCTTGGTGGAGGAATCGATGTCTATGCCGTCGGTGCTGGGACCGTGGCCACCAACATTGTTGCGTATAATGACCTTGTTTACAGTAATATAAGAAGAGTACAATACCTGAATCGTCCAGAATCCAGACCGCTGAATGGTGACTTCAGAAACGGTGATGTTTTTAGAGTTCTGTACCAACACACAACGTGGGCGTTTGGCGTCGTAATCGACGATCCACCGCAGGCCTTTGGGGTTGTATTCAGCACGCATGGCCCAATAGCTGTCCCAGAAGGGTTTGCCTTGGGCGTCGATCAAACCTGGACCGGTGATGCAGACGTTTTCCTGTTCGATAACATTGATGAGGGCTGCCGGCCATTTCATTTCGATTCCGGCCACGCGGGTGTCGATTTCCGGGTAATCCTTTAGGGAAGGGCTGCCAAGCAGGACCACGCCTTCGTCCAAATGAAAATTCACGCCTTTTTTCAGAAAAAGGGAGCCGGTGAGGTATCTGCCGGGTTTCAGCGTCACAATACCGCCTCCTTTGGCTGAACAGGCGTCGATGGCGGCTTGAATGGCTTTGGTATTGAGGGTCAATGTATCATTTACTGCACCATAGTTATTGGCACAATAGGTTTTGGAACCCGTGGGTATGATTTTGGCGCCTGCATCTTTTACCCACGCTGGTTCCTGCATCTGGGCGTAGGCATTGAAAGTGAGGATATAAAAGAAAAGAAGAACAAGTGAGTTCTGTGTGGTTTTCATATAAGGCGTTTTGAATGAGGCGCTCAACGGCAAATATAAAACAATAATGGCCAGAAAACGTGTGAATTCTGACTTCGAACATGTGCCATTTTTTTAAGTTCTTTGGTTTTATAACGAATCGCGGGTTATCTTTGTCAGCATAAAAAACGTCATGAAAGTCTGCATCGCCGAAAAACCCAGTGTCGCCCGTGAAATTGCCGCCATCCTTGGCGCGAATGCAAAAAAGGAAGGGTATTTGGAAGGCAATGGCTACCAGGTCACTTGGACCTTCGGTCATCTTTGCACATTGAAGGAACCCCACGAATATGCTTCGGAATGGAAGTCGTGGAGTCTGAATTTCCTACCCATGATTCCGCCGCGTTTCGGCATCAAACTCATTGAAAACGACGGTTATAAGAAGCAATTCGCGGTCATTGAAAAACTGATGTCCCAGGCGGATGAAGTCATCAATTGCGGGGATGCGGGGCAGGAGGGTGAGCTCATTCAGCGTTGGGTCATGCAGAAAGCGGGTGTTCATTGTCCGGTTAAGCGGTTGTGGATTTCGTCCTTGACCTCGGAGGCCATCAGGGAAGGTTTCAGCCATTTAAAGCCTCAGGAGGATTACAAATCGCTTTATGAAGCGGGAATGCTTCGGGCCATCGGTGACTGGTTGCTGGGTATGAATGCGACGCGACTCTACACGGTCAAGTATGCGCCCAAGGGCCAGGTGCTTTCCATCGGTAGGGTTCAGACACCGACCTTGGCGTTGATTGTGAACCGCCAACAGGAAATTGAGAATTTCGTTCCGCAGACATACTGGGAGCTGAAAACCGTGTACCGCGACACCACGTTTTCGGCCACCAAAGGGAGGTTTACCACGAAGGAGGAAGGCGAGGATTTCCTGCAACAGGTTTCGGATGCTCCGTTCGTGATTGTGGATTCCTCCGCCAAGAAGGGCACGGAAGCGCCGCCCAGGCTGTTCGACCTGACGTCGCTGCAGGTGGAGTGCAACAAGAAATTCGCGTTTTCGGCCGATGAAACACTCAAGCTGATTCAATCGTTGTACGAAAAAAAGCTGACCACCTATCCGCGTGTGGACACCACGTTTTTGAGCGACGACATCTACCCCAAGGTGGAGCCGACGCTTCGAGGCTTGAAGGAATATGCAACTTTGACGGCACCGGTGCTGGCCACCAAGATTCCCAAGACGAAGAAAGTGTTCGACAACAGCAAAGTGACCGACCACCACGCCATCATCCCGACCGGGGTTCAGCCGATGAATCTTAGCGCGGAGGAGCGGAAGGTATATGATATGGTGACCAGGCGTTTCATCGCGGCTTTTTATCCAGACTGCAAGTTCTCGACGACCACGGTGATGGGCGACGTGAGCGACATCCCGTTCAAAGTGACGGGCAAACAAATTCTGGAACCGGGTTGGCGGGTGGTTTTCGAAAAGGAAACGACTTCGGACGAGGACGAAAAGCCTCAGGATGAAGAGCGTACCTTGCCTTTGTTCGTGAAAGGCGAATCGGGTCCGCATGTGCCGGATCTGGCCGAAAAGCAGACGCAACCTCCTAAACCCTATACCGAAGCGACGTTGTTGCGTGCGATGGAAACGGCAGGTAAACTGGTGGAAAATGAGGATTTGAGAGATGCGTTGAAAGAAAACGGCATTGGTCGCCCTTCTACCCGTGCAAACATTATCGAGACGCTGTTCAAGCGCAATTACATCCGCAAGGAACGCAAGAATCTCATTGCCACACCGACGGGAGTGGACCTCATCGGACATATTACCGAGGAATTGCTGAAATCGGCCGAACTCACCGGCCTTTGGGAGAAGAAACTTCGTCAAATTGAGCGCAAGGAATACGACTCCGGACTGTTTTTGGAGGAACTGAAAACCATGGTTTCGGAAGTGGTCCATAATGTCAAAGCCAAACGTTGAAAAAAAACCTCGTTTTGCTATCCGTACTTTGCAAAACATCGATTTTATTTCTATCTTTGCGGTTCCCAAAAAACGTTTTGTTATGGAAAGGTTCTACCGCACCCACAAATATCTGGTGGAACATGTACACACGCATGTTCGGCGGCAGTTGATGGATGAAATCGACTGGAACGACCGACTTATAGGCATCAAGGGCAGCCGTGGAGTGGGCAAGACTACGTTCCTGCTTGAATATGCCAGAGAGAAATTCGGTACCGACCGCTCCTGTCTGTACATCAACTTGAACCATTTTTATTTCACGCAACACAACCTAGTGGATTTCGCTAAGGAGTTCTGCCAGCGTGGAGGCAAAACACTGATCATCGACCAGGTGTTCAAAGACCCGGACTGGTCCAGAAACCTGCGTGACATCTATTTTTCTTGCCCAGACTTGCACGTGATCTTTTCAGGATCTTCCGTTATGCGACTAAAGGAGGAGAATCCGGACTTGGTGGACATCGTTAAATCGTACAACCTCCGTGGATTCTCGTTCAGAGAGTTCCTGAACCTGATGGCCGGTACTGATTTTCCGGTCTATACGCTCGAAGAAATACTGGAAAACCACGAGAAAATTGCCGAAGAAATCCTTTCCAAAGTCAGTCCGCTCGATTATTTTCAGGATTACATTCACCACGGTTTCTATCCATTTTTTCTGGAGAAGCGCAATTTCTCTGAAAACCTGCTCAAAACCATGAACATGATGATTGAGGTAGATATCCTGCTCATCAAGCAGATTGACCTCAAATATCTGTCAAAAATTCGGAACCTGCTGTATCTCATCGGGTTAGACGCCCCTTGCATCCCGAACATCAGTCAACTGAGCACCGACATAGAGATTTCCAGGGCGACTGTGATGAACTACATCAAATACCTCAAGGACGCCAGACTCATCGATACCTTGTATCCGGTTGGCGAAGCCTATCCGAAGAAGCCCTCCAAGATTTACTTGCACAACACCAATCTGATGTATGTGCTTCAGGACAAATTGAAGGTCGACCAGCAAGCCCTTTGCGAAACCTTCTTTTACAATACGCTTCATAGGGACAACAAGGTGAACATAGGACGCAAGAGTGCTCAATTCACCTTGAACGGAACCGAGCTTTTTCAGATATGCAGCGGAAAGCTCAACGGGAAAAACAATCCCAACTTTTGGTACGCCATGGACAAGCTCAATTCGGGATGCGACAACGTGATTCCTTTATGGCTATTCGGCTTTTTATACTAGACAAACAAATTCATATACACTCAAATTTTAGAATTCTATGACGAAACAGAAAAAGTTTTTGACTTGTGATGGCAATCAGGCAGCGGCACACATCGCTTACATGTTCAGCGAAGTGGCCGCCATTTATCCCATCACTCCGTCTTCCACGATGGCTGAATACGTGGACGAATGGGCTGCTGCCGGCAGAAAAAACATCTTCGGCGAACTCGTTCAGGTGCAGGAAATGCAATCGGAAGGTGGCGCTGCCGGTGCCATGCACGGTGCCCTACAGGCTGGCGTTCTGGCCAACACCTTTACTGCCTCTCAGGGGCTGTTGCTGATGGTTCCCAACATGTACAAGGTTGCCGGCGAACTTCTTCCTGGTGTTTACCACGTCTCTGCACGTGCTTTGGCTGCACAGGCGCTGTCCATTTTCGGAGACCATCAGGACGTCATGGCTGTTCGTCAGACGGGTTGTGCCATGTTGGCCACCGGTTCCGTTCAGGAAGTGATGGATCTGGCTGCTGTTGCTCACTTGGCTTCCATCAAAACCCGCATTCCGTTCGTACACTTCTTCGACGGTTTCCGTACCTCTCACGAAATACAGAAGATTGAAGAAATGGACATGGCTGATGTGGCTTCTCTCATCGACCAGAAAGCATTGGCTGAATTCCGCGAACGCGCCTTGAATCCTCAAAACCCTGTCGCACGCGGTACCGCACAGAACCCGGATACGTACTTCCAGTCCCGTGAAGCTTGCAACCCGTTCTACGACAATGTCGTACCTGTTGTTGAAGAATACATCAACGAAATGAACAAGATTACAGGTCGCAACTACGGCTTGTTCGACTATTACGGCGCTCCCGACGCTGACCGCGTTGTCATCGCCATGGGTTCTTCCACGGAAGCACTTCGGGAAGGCATCGACTACTTGAATGCCAAGGGTGAAAAGGTTGGTATGGTGGCCGTTCACTTATATCGTCCGTTCTCTGCCAAGCATTTCCTTGCTGCAGTTCCTAAGACCGCCAAGAACATTTGCGTACTGGACCGTACCAAAGAACCCGGTGCAACCGGCGAACCTCTTTACCTGGATGTGAAGGACTGTTTCTACGGCACGGAAAATGCTCCTAACATAGTTGGTGGCCGTTATGGTTTGTCCTCCAAAGACTTCACTCCTGCACAGGTGCTGGCCATCTACGAGAACCTTGGCTTGAAAATGCCGAAGAACCACTTCACCGTGGGTATCGTAGACGATGTGACTTTTACTTCCCTCTACCTGAAAGAAGAAATTCCGATGGGTGGTGCCGGTACCTACGAAGCCAAATTCTATGGTTTGGGTGCAGACGGTACGGTTGGTGCAAACAAGAATTCGATCAAAATCATCGGTGATAACTCCGACAAAAAAGTTCAGGCTTATTTCGCATACGACTCCAAGAAATCCGGAGGTTTCACTTGCTCGCACCTGCGTTTCGGTGATAAAGAAATCCGTTCCACCTATTTGGTTACAACACCCGACTTTGTGGCTTGTCACGTTCAGGCTTACCTGCACCTTTACGACGTTACCAAAGGTCTGAAGAAAAACGGAACCTTCCTGCTGAACACGGTATGGAATGCCGAAGAAGTGAAGAAACACCTTCCGGTCAAGGTTAAAAAATACCTGGCTGAAAACAACATCACCTTTTACATCATCAACGCCACGGACATCGCACAGGAAATTGGTCTGGACAACCGCACCAACACCATCCTGCAATCTGCGTTCTTCAAGATCACCAACGTGATTCCCTACGAACTGGCTGTTGACAAGATGAAATATGCCATCAACAAGTCGTATGGCAAGAAAGGTGAATCCATTGTGAATATGAATTACGCCGCTGTAGACCGCGGTGGTGATTATGTCAAGGTTGAAATCCCTGCTGAATGGTCCAAACTAGAGGATGAAAAAGCAGTTTTCGATGCCTCCATCCCCGATTTCATCCGCAATGTCGTGATGCCTATCAATGCACAGGCTGGGGACGATCTTCCCGTTTCTGCATTCAAAGGCCGTGAAGACGGAACCTGGGAACAGGGAACCGCCGCTTACGACAAACGTGGTGTAGCCGCCAACGTCCCTGTTTGGGATGCTGCCAACTGTATCCAGTGCAACCAATGTGCCTATGTTTGTCCTCATGCTTCCATCCGTCCGTTCGTGCTCGATGCGAATGAACAGGATATGCAGCCCGAAGGTTATGTAACGCTTAAAACCACCGGCAAACAATTCGCAGGTACGACTTTCCGCATCCAAGTGGATGTGCTTGATTGTCTAGGTTGTGGCAACTGTGCTGATGTATGTCCTGGCAACAGAGGCGCCAAAGCCCTCTCCATGACCCCGATTGAAGGACAATTACCCAACCAGGCCAACTGGGATTTCTCCATTAAAAACGTGAAAACCAAACAGCATCTTGTAGATGTTCAGTCCAATGTCAAGAACTCCCAGTTCGCAACCCCGTTGTTCGAATTTTCAGGTGCTTGTTCAGGTTGTGGTGAAACACCGTATGTCAAATTGATCACACAACTCTTCGGTGACCGCCAGATGGTGGCCAATGCTACGGGTTGTACTTCCATTTACTCCGGCTCTGCGCCTTCCACCCCTTACACCAAAAATGCAGAAGGCCACGGTGCCGCATGGGCAAATTCATTGTTTGAAGACAATGCTGAATTCGGTTTGGGTATGGTATTCGCCGTGGATACGTTCCGTAACCGTTTGGCCGGACTCTTCGAAAATGGAATTGCAAGCGAATGCTGTAGCGATGAGCTGAAGGGTTACTTCACCGAATGGCTCGAAAACCGCGAGGTATCTGCCAAAACGGTAGAACTCGAAGCCCTCATCACTCCGCTGGTGAACGCCTGCGATTGCGATATTTGCAAAGCCATCCGTCCGCTCACCAAATACATCATCAAGAAATCCCAGTGGATCATCGGTGGTGACGGTTGGGCCTACGACATCGGTTTCGGCGGTCTCGACCACGTATTGGCTTCCGGCAAGAATGTAAACATCCTTGTTGTTGATACCGAAGTGTATTCCAACACCGGTGGTCAGTCTTCCAAATCCACTCCGGTCGGTGCTGTCGCCAAATTTGCCGCTTCCGGCAAACGCGTCCGTAAGAAAGACCTCGGTATGATTGCTGCCACGTACGGATATGTCTATGTGGCGCAAATCGCCATGGGTTCCAGCCAGTCACAGACGCTGAAAGCCATCCGCGAAGCCGAAGCCTATAACGGACCTTCCATCATTATCGCTTACTCACCTTGTATCAGCCACGGCTTGAAAGCAGGCATGGGTAAAGCACAGAAGGAACAGGCCGACGCCGTTGAATGCGGTTACTGGCATCTGTATCGTTTCAATCCCGAACTCGAAGCTCAGGGGCTGAACCCCATGCAGTTGGACAGCAAGGAACCCGATTGGAGCAAGTTCCAGGATTTCTTAATGGGTGAAGTTCGTTACAACTCATTGGCCAAATCGTTCCCTGAAGAAGCCAAGGAATTGTTCGTAAAAGCCGAAGAAAATGCCAAATGGCGTTACAACGGTTATAAGAGAATGTCTGAAAAATTCTAAGCATTTATTTTAAATCTATAAGGAAGAGGGTCGCAGCAATGTGACCCTCTTTTTTCGTCAGATTACCACCCTTGTCTTACGGTCTTTTAACTATATTTGTAACTGAATCAAAACCGTAAAAACATGCGCTCCAAATTGATCTTGTGCCTGCTGCTTGCCGGTAGCATGCTTTCCGTCAACAGCCAAACCAAATCGAACGTCTGGGTGGCCGATCTCGGCAATGGTAAATATAAGAATCCCATCCTCTACTCGGATTATTCCGACCCCGATGCGTGCAAAGCAGGGGACACCTATTATATAGTGGCTTCC
>Ga0302212_1000937_pt1 | contig 10886 bp, 8 predicted proteins | sample II_Fen_N1_1_FD_200235 | JGI IMG/M metagenome (GOLD analysis project Ga0302212, IMG submission 200235) | Peat permafrost microbial communities from Stordalen Mire near Abisko, Sweden - II_Fen_N1_2 | ecosystem: Environmental > Terrestrial > Soil > Wetlands > Permafrost | place: Sweden: Abisko...
TGGCCTTTTTGCCCAAACCGCCAGCCCGTGGCAAATGGCGCGCAACTGGGGCATGAAAGGCCTTGCCCAGAGCGGCCTGCTCAAGCACTGGATGGCGCGACAAGCAGCCGGGCTGTAAAAAATTTGTTTAACTTCAAGACATTTCAGGAAACTCATGAAACCCTTTTCACGCACGACTGGCCTCAAGCTGGCCACATTCGCCGGTCTGCTCGCCTGCTGCCTGAGCAACGCCTTCGCCCAAGAAGCGAGCATTCGCAAAAACTTGGCCGAGCGCCTGCCAAACCTTCCCAAAATTGAAGAAGTCAGCAAAACGCCGATGGCTGGCCTGTATGAAATCCGCGTCAATGGCAGCGAAATTTATTACACCGACGCCGACGGCAACTACCTGCTGCAAGGCGAACTGATAGACACCAAATCCAGACGCAGCCTGACCGAAGAGCGCACCAACAAGCTCAGCGCAATTGACTTTAGCGCCCTACCGCTGAAAGACGCTTTTGTCCAGGTGCGCGGCAACGGCAAGCGCCAGTTGGTCGTCTTTGAAGACCCGAACTGCGGCTACTGCAAGCGCTTTGAGCGCGACCTGCAAAAAGTCAGCGACGTGACGATTCACACTTTCCTGATCCCGATTCTTGGCCCTGATTCCAACGAAAAAGCCAAAAATATCTGGTGCGCCAAAGACAAGGGAAAAACCTGGATCGACTGGATGGTGCGCGACCAGCAGGCCGCCAAAGCCAGTTGTGACATCAGCGCGCTGGAGCGCAATGTCGATTTCGCCCGCAAGCACAAAATCACCGGCACGCCGACAATTTTCTTTGCCGACGGCTCGCGCGTGCCCGGCGCCGTCAGTGCCCAGCAGATCGAAAAAACGCTGACTGGCATCAAAACCCCCTGATGGTCACCACCTCCCGCACCCCCAGCACGCCGCTGCACTACCGCGTCGAAATCGGTGAGCTGCACGCGCATCTGTTTCACGTCACTCTGACGATTGCCCAGCCTGCGGCGCTGCAGCGCGTATCGCTGCCGGTGTGGATTCCGGGCAGCTATTTGGTGCGCGAGTTCGCCAAAAACCTGCAAGGCTTGGAAGCGCAGCAAAGCGACGCGCCGCTGGCAACGCAGCAACTGGATAAATCCACTTGGCAAATCGCCTGCGCACCCGGCCAGCCGCTGACGCTGCGCTACGAGGTTTACGCGCACGACAACTCGGTGCGCACCGCGTGGCTGGACGCGAACCGGGGCTTTTTCAACGGCACCAGCCTGTTTTTAAAAGTTGATGGTCAAGAAACCGCGCCGCACACGCTGGAGCTGCCCGCGCCCAAAGCCGTCAAAGGCTGGAGCGCCGCCACCGGCTTGACCGCGCAAAAAATCAACGCCCAGGGTTTTGGCGCTTACCTTGCCGCCGACTACGACGAACTGGTCGATTGCCCGGTGGAAATGGGCGTCTTCTGGAGCGGCAGTTTTAAGGCGCGCGGCGTGCCGCACCGCTTTGTCGTGGCGGGTGCGCCAGCGTCTTTTGACGGCGAGCGGCTGCTGGCCGACACGCAAAAAATCTGCGAAACGGAAATCCGCTTCTGGCACGGCACGAAAAAACCGCCGCACGCCAATTACCTGTTCATGCTCAACGTGGTCGATGACGGCTACGGCGGGCTGGAGCACCGCAATTCCACCGCCTTGATCTGCACGCGCAAAGACCTGCCGCGTCTGGGCGAGGCCAAAGTCTCCGAGGGCTACACGACGCTGCGCGGGCTGATCAGTCACGAGTATTTCCACACATGGAACGTGAAGCACCTGCGCCCGGTCGAGTTCACAACTTACGACTACAGCCAGGAAAACTACACCGAACTGCTGTGGTTTTTTGAAGGCTTCACCAGCTATTACGACGACTTGCTGCTGCGCCGCGCCGGTCTGCTGGACAACGCGGGCTATTTAAAACTGCTGACCAAAACCGCCAACCAAGTGCTGCAAGCGCCCGGCAGGCAGGTGCAGTCGGTGGCCCAAGCCAGCTTTGACGCCTGGGTGAAATACTACCGGCCCGATGAAAACACACCCAACGCCACCATCAGCTACTACACCAAAGGCGCGCTCATCGCCCTGTGCTGCGATTTGACGCTGCGCGCCGAAGGCCGCACCAGCCACAACGGGACGCTGGACGACGTGATGCGCGACCTGTGGAAACGCTGCAAAGCCGGGCCGCTGCGCGAAAGCGACATGGCTGACGCGCTACAGGCGGCGGGCATGCGCTCGTTTGCGCCCGAACTGCAAGACTGGGTGCATGGCCGGGGCGACTTGCCGCTGAAGGAATTGCTAGAACAGCATGGCGTGGCCGTGCAGGAAGAGCCCGCGCAACTGGCGCAGCGCCTGGGCCTGCGCGTCAGCGAAACCAACGGCCTGCGCATCACCACCGTGTTGCGCGATAGCGCCGCCGAGCGCGCCGGTTTTTCGGCGGGCGACGAGTGGCTGGGCGTGGAGTCGCTCAGCCGCAGCGTCAAGGCAGCAACTAAAACCTCCGAAAAAAGCGCCCCGCCCACCGCCAGCGCCCTCCAAAGCGGCTGGCGCATGAGCCGACTCGACGACCTGCCCCTGTACGCGGGCGCGGCCGAAAAAGTCGTCGCCCTCATCGCCCGCGACAAGCGGCTGATGCGGCTCGAACTCACCCTGCCGCCCGCGCAAACCACCTGGCGGCTGGCGGTGCAGGACGCGGCACTCGTCAACGCCTGGCTGGAAACGGCGGACTGACACACTGACCCACGCCATTGCCCGTGGCACCCTTTCATTTTTCCCAAAGGACTTTTCCCCATGACCTACGAAACGATTGTGATCTCGACCCAAGGCCCGGATTCGCGCCAAGTCGGCATCGTCACGCTGAACCGCCCCAAGCAGCTCAACGCGCTGAACAACCAGCTCATGGACGAGCTGGGCGCGGCGCTGAAAGCCTTTGACGCCGACGACAGCATCGGCTGCATCATCCTGACCGGCAGCGAAAAAGCCTTTGCCGCCGGGGCCGACATCGGCGCGATGGCGACCTACACCTTTGCCGACGTGTACAACGGCGACTACATCACGCGCAACTGGGAACAAATCCGCAGCATCCGCAAGCCGGTGATTGCCGCCGTGAGCGGTTTTGCGCTGGGCGGGGGCTGCGAGCTGGCGATGATGTGCGACTTCATCATTGCCGCCGACAACGCCAAATTCGGCCAGCCGGAAATCAAGCTGGGCGTGATTCCCGGCGCGGGCGGCACGCAGCGCCTGCCACGCGCCATCGGCAAAGCCAAGGCGATGGACATGGCGCTCACGGGCCGCATGATGGACGCCACAGAGGCCGAGCGCGCCGGACTGGTCAGCCGCGTCGTGCCGCTGGACAAGCTGATGGACGAGGCGCTGGGCGCGGCCTTGATGATTTGCGGCTACGGCCAGCCCAGCGTGTTTGCGGCCAAAGAAGCCATCAACCGCGCCTTTGAAAGCGGCCTGAGCGACGGCGTGATGTTCGAGCGCCGCCTGTTCCACGCGCTGTTCGCCACCGAAGACCAAAAAGAAGGCATGGACGCTTTTGTCAACAAACGCAAGCCAAATTTCACGCACCGCTGAAAACTGCCAAAACAAACCGCTATAATTTGCCTCGCACGGTGATATAGCTCAGTTGGTTAGAGCGCAGCATTCATAATGCTGATGTCGGTGGTTCAAATCCACCTATCACCACCAAACAAAAAAAGCCCCGCAAGTCCAGTACCTGCGGGGCTTTTTGCTGGCCCCTGCATTTTTCTTCACAGCCCCTGGATAAACACCATGAACCGCTGCACAAACCGCCTGCTTTGCGCCCTCGCACTGGCCGCTGCAACTGCCCTGAGCACTTTGGCGCCGCTGCCCGCCTCCGCGCAAACCACCACCTTCACGCCCGGCGTCAGAAACTTCCCGCCCGCCGCGCTGCGCGGCGAAATGGTGGTGCTGGCGCCGCCTGGCATCACGATGGACGGCAAGACCGACCAGCTCTCGCCCGGCGCGCACATCCGCGACACCAACAACATGCTGGTGCTGTCCGGCGCGCTGGTCAACCAGACCTTGACCGTCAATTACCTGCGCGAAAACATGGGGCTGGTGCATGAGGTCTGGATCCTGAACAGCGAAGAAATCAAGCAAAAGCGCCCGAACAGCAAATCGTCGTTCTGGATTTTCAACTTTGGCAGCGGTGCCTCGGTGGGCGTCAAGACGCCTTGAGGGCAGCGGCATCGGGACCGCGTTTTTACCGCGCTTTCGTTGATCTTCCCCGGCGCTTCTCTCGCTCTTTAATCCTGCTTTTCCCCTGCCAGATAGCCCCGGCGGGAGCGGCCAGTTTTCTTTTTTAATCCCCTGAGCCGTTTGCGCCCGCCCTGTCGGCGCAAGCCGCCGCCCTTCAAATACCCACGCCATGTCCAAAAAAGTCTTTATCAAAACCTTCGGCTGCCAGATGAACGAGTACGACTCGGACAAGATGAGCGACGTGCTCCACGCCGCCGAGGGCTACACGCCCACACAAAACATCGACGAAGCCGACCTGATCCTGTTCAACACCTGCTCGGTGCGCGAAAAGGCGCAGGAAAAAGTTTTCAGCGACCTGGGCCGCGTCAAGCACCTGAAAGAAAAAGGCGTGTTGATCGGCGTCGGCGGCTGCGTCGCCAGCCAGGAAGGCGCGGCCATCATTGCGCGTGCGCCCTATGTCGATGTGGTCTTCGGCCCGCAGACGCTGCACCGCCTGCCCGCCATGCTCGCCAGCCGCGCCCGGCTGAACAAGCCGCAGGTCGATATCAGCTTTCCCGAAATCGAAAAGTTCGACCACTTGCCGCCCGCGCGCGTCGAGGATGCCAGCGCGTTTGTGAGCATCATGGAAGGCTGCTCGAAATACTGCAGCTACTGCGTCGTGCCCTACACACGCGGCGAGGAAGTCTCGCGCCCGTTTGAAGACGTGCTGGTCGAAGTCGCCGGTCTCGCCGACCAGGGCGTGAAAGAGGTCACGCTGCTGGGCCAGAACGTCAACGCCTACCGGGGCGCGATGGGCGGGACGATGGAAATCGCCGATTTTGCGACGCTGCTGGAATATGTCTCGGACATTCCCGGCATCGAGCGCATCCGCTACGTCACCAGCCACCCGAACGAATTCACCCAGCGCCTGATCGACGCTTACGCCACGCTGCCCAAGCTGGTCAGCCACCTGCACCTGCCGGTGCAGCACGGTTCAGACCGCATTTTGATGGCGATGAAGCGCGGCTACACGGCGATGGAGTACAAATCGACGATCAAAAAGCTGCGCGCCATCCGGCCTGACTTGGCGATGAGCAGCGACTTCATCGTCGGCTTTCCCGGCGAGACCGACGACGATTTCCAGAAGCTGATGAAGCTGGTCAACGATGTCGGCTACGACACCTCGTTCAGCTTTATTTTCAGCCCGCGCCCCGGCACACCCGCCGCCAATCTGGCGGACGACACGCCGCACGAGGTGAAACTCAAGCGCCTGCAGCAACTGCAGGCGACGCTGGACGACAGCGTACGCGCCATCAGCGCCAGCCGTCTGGGAACGCGCCAGCGCATTCTGGTCGAGGGCACGGCGCGCAAGGACGCGTCTGAACTGATGGGCCGCACCGAATGCAACCGCGTCGTCATTTTGAAAGGCGATGCGCGGCTGATCGGCCAGATGGTCGATGTGCGAATTACCGAGACCAGCCAGCGTTCCCTGCGCGGCGAAGTGCTGATTCAGGACGATGCCGCTGCCCGCTGAACCGGCCAGTCCGCCGCGTCAAGCTAGGGCGCTGCTGCAGCGGCTGTCGTTTCGCCAGCTGCTGGTGATTGCCTTTTTGCTGATTGCCGCGCTGCTCGGCGCCGCCTCGCTGCGCGCGCTGTATGCGCTGCAAGATTTGACGCTGCAAAGCCGCGACAGCGCCGCCCGTGCGCTGGCGCTCAGCGGCGCGGCGCAGTCGCTGCGCGAGCGCTCGCTCTCGATGGAGCGCACTGCGCGCCAGTCGGTGGTGCTCGACGACCGGGTGCTGCGCGGGCGCTTTCGCGACGACAGCCGAGACGCCTCGGCGCTGGTCGAGCGGCTGGCCCAGGAAGACATTTCCGCCGCCCAAGGCCGACTCTGGCACGCCCATCTGGACGCCATCACCGGCCTGATCAGCGGCCCGCTGGACACCGCGCTGGAGCGCGAGCGCCAGCTAACGCAGGAGTTCCGCGAGCTCGAAAGCATTGATGAAGCAATTGCGCTGCAGGTGCAGCAGGCCATCGAGCAGCGCAACAAGCTGCTGCAGCAGCGCCTCGAAAGCAGCCGCCAGCGTCTGGCCCAGCAGGTCGGCGCCGCGATTGCGCTGGCCGTGGCGATGGCGCTGGCCTTCGGCGTCTGGTTCACGCGGCCCTTGAAACGGCTGGAAAACGCCATCGTCGGCCTCGGCGAAAACCGGCTCGACCAGGTGATTGCCATCAACGGCCCGGCCGATCTGGCGCTGGTCGGCGAGCGGCTGAACTGGCTGCGCCTGCGCCTGGCCGAGCTGGACGCGGACAAGTCGCGCTTTCTGCGCCACATTTCGCACGAGCTGAAAACGCCGCTGGCGTCCTTGCGCGAAGGCGTGTCGCTGTTAGAGGACGGCGTGGCCGGGCCGCTGAGCGCTGACCAGCGCGAGATTGCGCAAATCCTCAAGCAAAACACCAGCGTGCTGCAAGGCCAGATTGAAGACCTGCTGCGCTTTAACGCCGCCGCTTTCGAGGCGCGCCAGTTGCACCGCCAAAACGTCGATCTGCTGCAGCTGATTGAAAACCAGGTCGATGTGCAGCGCCTGCAATGGCGCGCCCGCGAGCTGACCGTCAGCCTCACCGGCGAGCCGCTGAACATGGACGTGGACCCGGAAAAAATCGGCACCGCGCTGACCAATTTGCTGTCGAATGCGATTCGCTATGCGCCGCCGCACAGCACAATTGCGCTGGCGCTGAGCCAGCAGCCGGGCCGGGTGCATATCGACATCCAGGACCAGGGCGTCGGCGTCGCGCCCGAGGACTGCGAGCGCATTTTTGAGCCTTTTTACCGGGGCCAGCGCCAGCCCGGCGACGGCGCGCGCGGCAGCGGCATCGGCCTGTCCATCGTGCAGGAGTACATTGCGGCCCACGGCGGGCGCATCACGCTGCTGCCAGCGCAGAGCGGCGCCCATTTCAGAATAGAGTTCCCTCATGTCTTCAAAACCTGATCCCGCTGATTTTCCGGCCAACTGCGCCCGCGTCGGCCTGAGCGCCGGCTTGGGCGCGCTGGCCATTCTCGTGCTGGCCGCCTGCAGCAGCCTCCCCGCCAATTCCGCCCCAGCCAGCCCCGGCACGGCAGCGCCGCCAGCCGAGATCCCGGTTGCTTTGCCGCCCGCTGACACCGTCGTCGGTCTGCTGGCCTACGCCGACCGAGTGCGTGCCCTGCCCGCGCCCGATTTGTTCCGCGAAATTGCCCGACTTGGCAACCCGGCCACGCCCGCCGAACAGCTACAACTGGCCCTGTCACTGAGCCAGTTGCACCAGGCCGCCGAACTGGCCAGAGCGCAGGAACTGCTCAACCGAATCCTCAGCAACCCCAGCGTGCCCGCCCAGCCGCTGCAGCCGCTGGCCCGGCTGCTGGCGGCGCGCTACGCCGATCAGCGCCGCCTCGAAGACCAGCTAGAAAAACAAATCCAGCAAACCCGCGACGTGCAGCGCCGTCTGGAGCAAACCCGCGAACGGCTCGAAGCCCTCAAAGCGATTGAGCGCAGCCTGACCAGCCGCCCGCCCGCCGCTGCCGCCTCCGCCCCGGCCACCCGCCGCAACCGCCCGGCGGCTCCATGAGCGCGCCCGCCGCCCCCGGCGCCCAGTACCTGCTGGTCGTCGATGACGACGCCGACATGCTGCGCCTGCTGACCATGCGCCTCACCGCCGCAGGCTACCGCGTCACCGCCGTCACCTCGGCCGAAGCGGCGCTGACGCAGTTGCAACTGGAGCGCCCGCAGCTCGTCCTGAGCGATGTGCGCCTGCCCGGCAAGGATGGCCTGGCGCTGTTTGACGACATCCGCGCCCAGCACCCGTCGCTGCCGGTGATTTTGCTGACCGCGCACGGCACGATTCCCGACGCCGTCGAAGCCACCGAACGCGGCGTGTTTACTTACCTGACGAAGCCGTTTGACGGCAAGGCGCTGCTGGACAAAATCGCCCAAGCCTTGCTGCTCAGCGCCCCGGCCCCGGCGACGCAAAAAGGCAGCCCGAAAGCCTGGCAAACCCAGATCATCAGCCGCTCCAGCCGCATGGCCGAGGCGCTGGCCGAGGCGCAGATGGTGGCCCATTCCGACGCCAGCGTACTGCTGCGCGGCGAAAGCGGCACCGGCAAGGAAATGTTGGCGCAAGCGATTCACCAAGCCAGCGCCCGCGCCAGCAAGCCTTTTATCGCGGTCAACTGCGGTGCGATTCCCGAGGCACTGCTCGAATCCGAGCTGTTCGGCCACGTCAAAGGCGCGTTCACCGACGCGGTGGCAAACCACAAAGGGCTGTTTCAGGCCGCCGACGGCGGCACGCTGCTGCTGGACGAAATCGGCGACATGCCGCCCGCGCTGCAGGTCAAGCTGCTGCGCGTGCTGCAAGAGCGCCAGGTGCGCCCGGTCGGCTCCAGCCAGTCGATCCCGGTGGATGTGCGGATTTTGTCGGCCACGCACCGCGATCTGGATGCGGCGATGGCCAGCGGCGACTTTCGCGCTGACCTGTATTACCGGCTCAACGTCGTCACGCTGACGCTGCCGCCGCTGGCCGAGCGGCGCGAAGACATCCCGCTGCTGGCGAATCATTTTTTAGTCACGCTGGCGGCCAAATACGGCAAGCGCCTGAGCGGCTTTGCCCCGGAAGCGCTCAAGGCGCTGAGCACCGCCGCCTGGCCGGGCAATGTGCGCCAGCTCTACAACGTCGTCGAGCAGGTCTGCGCGCTCTCAACCACGCCCTTGATCCCGCTGGCGCTGGTGCAGCGCGCGCTGCGCTCGCCCAGCGTGCCGGTGCTGACGCTGGCCGAAGCCAAGCAACGCTTCGAGCGCGATTACCTCGTCGGCCTGCTGAAACTGACCGACGGCAACGTCGCCGACGCTGCCCGGCTCGCCGACCGCAACCGCACCGAGTTTTACCGCCTGATGCAAAAGCACGGCCTGACGCCGGGCCATTTCAAGGCCGACGGCGCGCCGCCTCCGCCTTCGGCCTGACATTCAGCCAGTCGCTTTTTGGCGACAAGCCAAGTCGTTGATTTCAAACGGTTTTTAAAATCCAGCCGGAATACTGTCGCTGTCCGGCGACAAAAATCAGGGTTTTCCCGAAATTTTTCATGAAATTACCGGGGGTTTGCCGGGAAACGGCTTCTCGATTCATTCAAACCGTTGATTTAAAAAGGATTTTTCAAGCTGGCACAGGGTTTGCCCTAGTCAGGCCATGCCTGCGTTTTTCAGCCCGATCCGAACCGCCAGCGCGCCCGCGTGGAAGGCGTGTTTTTCTGCGCTGAGTTGCTGCGCGGCGCTGCTGCTGGGCAGTGCTCAGGCGCTGGCCTGGGACATTGACGACGTAGCCGCGCTCGCCCGCCAGCGCGCCGAAACGCCGTTTCAGCCCGCCGCACAGGCCATGCCGCCCGAGCTGGCGACGCTGGATTACGACAGCTACCGCAACATCCGCTACAAGCCCGCGCTGAACCTGTGGCGCGCCGACAAGCTGCCCTACGAAGTCAATTTTTTCCACGTCGGGCGCCAAGGCGAGGCGGTGCGCATCCACGAAATCAGCGCCGCTGGCGTCAAGCCGCTGGCCTACGACCCGGCCACTTTTGACTTCGGCAAAAACCAGTTTCAGTCGCAAGCCTGGGGCGACCTGGGCCACGGCGGCGTGCGCGCTTTCAGCCACCTCAATTCGCCCGCCTACAAGGACGAGCTGATCGTGTTTTCCGGCGCCAGCTACTTGCGGGCGCTGGGCGCGGGCCAGCGCTACGGCCTGTCGGCGCGCGGCCTGGCCGTCGATACCGTCGGCGCAGCGCAGGAAGAATTCCCCCGTTTCACCGATTTTTGGCTGGTGCGGCCCGCCGTCACGGACGGCGGTGCAGGCGCGACCGCAGGAACAGGAACAGGAACAGGAACAGGAACAGGAACAGGAACAGGAACAGGAACAGGTGTCAACGCCCCGCTGACGATTTACGCGCTGCTCGATTCGCCGCGCATGAGCGGCGCCTACCGCTTCGATGTCAAGCCGGGCGACGACACCGTCACCGAAGTCCACGCCAAAATTTTCATGCGCGCCACCGACAAGCCGGTGGCCACGCTGGGTCTGGCGCCGCTGACCAGCATGTTTTTCTTCGGCGAGAACCAGCCGCGTCCCGGCGACTTTCGCCCCGAAGTGCATGACTCGGACGGCTTGATGATCGCCACCGATAACGGCCTGGGCGGCGGCGAATGGCTCTGGCGCCCGCTGCAAAACCCGGCATCGACGCTGGTGACTTCGTTTGCCGTGAAAAGCCTCAAGGGCTTTGGCCTGATGCAGCGCGACCGCGCTTTTGCCAGCTACGAAGACACCGAAGCGCGCTACGAGCTGCGCCCCAGCGCCTGGATCACGCCCCTGAGCGGCTTTGGCGCGGGCCGCGTCGAGCTGCTGCAATTTGCCACGCCCGACGAAACCCACGACAACATCGCCGCCTACTGGGTGCCGGAAAAAATGCCCGCGCCCGGCGAATCGCTGGAACTGCGCTACCAAATCGCCTGGCAAGGCCAAAACCAGCAGCGCCCGCCGAACGGCTGGGTCACGCAGTCGCGCAAAGGCATCGGCTACAGCCAGCAGGACGCCGAAGCACTGGCCCGGCAGACCCAATTTGTCATCGACTTCACCGGCCCGGCGCTGGACGCGCTGCCGGCCAACGC
>Ga0302212_1000965_pt1 | contig 10657 bp, 3 predicted proteins | sample II_Fen_N1_1_FD_200235 | JGI IMG/M metagenome (GOLD analysis project Ga0302212, IMG submission 200235) | Peat permafrost microbial communities from Stordalen Mire near Abisko, Sweden - II_Fen_N1_2 | ecosystem: Environmental > Terrestrial > Soil > Wetlands > Permafrost | place: Sweden: Abisko...
AAGCATTGAATCAATCTTCGGATTAGCAAAAGCAATGGCAGGCAACAGCAGCAGCAGGAATAGAATCTGTGTCTTTTTCATGGATAGTTACAAAAATAAGTAACAAATATACTGATATTCTCCATGATAAGCTAAAATTCATATGATAAAGTAGTAGAATGGACTTATTTATAAACAGGGTCAGCTGAAAAACTCCGGAAAAGTAAAGCTATTTTAATAATTTGTTACCCTGTTCTGATAAATGACGCACAAATACCCAAAAGGTGATTCTGATTGTACTATCAGCTATTATTTACGACTGGATTTCTTCTGACTTTGAGTCCTACTCCCCCTTTTTGGGTTGAGGGGATGCAGCGTGAACGCCATGGTTCCGACCCGCTGGTGAATATTGGCGTGTATATCTCCGAAAACCTGAACAAGGACAAAAGCACTCCTCGAAAAACTCAGGAAATTGTATAACGTAAATCCAAATGCCATGCTTTTGGTAATTTCTTAGCCCATTTAAGAAATAGGTAATAGACAACAAGTAATGTCGTATAATTTTAATATAAATAAGGGAATAAGGGATATATTTTTTCCTTAACATTTCTACTAAGGGTAAAATAAAAAATAAGGTTTAATATTTTAAATCCCTTATTATTAAAATATTAAACCTTAGTTGAAAACCAACTACCTCAGATCAAAAACCTTATTCCTTTATTTTAAATATATGAAAAGTTCTATTTTTCGAGTAATAATATAGGACAATATATTGTTCCAATTACTTAGGTTCGAATAAATTGGGTTATGACAACAAATAAAAAGCCTTCCGTTTGATTACGGAAGGCTTTATTGTGATGGGTTAATTAAATTGTAATTGAGAATTTTTGAACGTATTTGAATCAATTCTTAATGCAATTTTAACTGTAATCAAGGGCTGATGAAAAGCATTACACATTTGTCACTCAATATTTTATCGTTATTTTAGTATAACTCAATGCAAGGATAGTTGAATAGACTCCCAAACTATTTACTATTTCTGTACCTTTAACTCTTCGCCTCTCACCTCTCATTCCTCACTCCTCTCACCTCTCACCTCTCACCTCTCACCTCTCACCTCTCACCACTCACCTCTTACCTCTCACTTCTCATTCCTCATTCCTCATTCCTATCTTGTGAGCATAAACTTAAAGCTAACTCCGAAGTCGGAAGAGGAAACGGGATAGGAAGACGAAATAAGCGGGGTACTTGATTGCTTGTTGTAGAACACCTGGATATTTACTTTCGAGCTGAATACATAATCGGCAATTACTTTCAGTGTAAAGAGCTTATTCCCACTCGATGCCTGCGTGATGTTTTCGTCAACCTTGCGCAGCAATGTCTTGATATCCTTGTAGGATATGTCCGCGCTGAGCTTTAAATCATTCTTTATCTTGGTTTGTTTATCGGATTTTAATTTCAAAATAACATCAAAATCTTTTAGTATATACCCTGCACCTACTACAAACTCATCGGTTGCCGATTCAATTAACTGGGTACTCGACAGGTTGAGCACCATATTACGCGATTTACGGTATTCCGCTTTAGCCGTCATGCTGTTTTTAAGGGCTACATTCACTCCGATAAGCGGAACGAACTGTTCGTTCAACGACACATCCGAAATGTCATACGGGGTCGATGGAATGGCATATTGAGCATTTTGTACATCCCTTACATATCCGGCAGAGCTGTTTACATCGGTACCCATTCCCACCCAGGTAGAATAGGAACTGTATGATCCGATATTATAACTACACGAATAGGCATGGGTGAGGCTCACCGATTTGAACCGTTCCTTAAACCAGTCGATATTGGACAACCCATCATAGCTCACCCGCCAGTTCGGCAAGATACTCAGCAACGACAGGAACGGATTGGTGTCAATAGAGTTGATATCACGTCCGGTATAGGCCGCTAAAAACGCGGGTATCAACACATCGGAGGAATTCTCGCTATATGCACCCTTTGCCGGATCGAATTTACCCTTGATACCGGCAGCCTGTATAAATCCTGCATCGGGATAGTCGGTACCTGCATATTTCGAATTCAGGCGGTCAGCAATCGTTTTCCGGTTCGCCAGAAAAGTATTAAACAGTTCGGAATTATAGTTCGAATGAGCATTTCCGGTAGGCTTAAAGGAAGTAGCAAGGGCCATCATGGTAATGTTATAACTTCCTGTAAAAGTATTCGGCATCGCGGGGTACTTATAGTTGATGGTGGTATTCTTTGCTTCATACCGTTTGGCGCTTAAATCGATCTTCAGTCCGGTGATCGGTTCCATGGTGACCTTGATATCCAGGTCGGAAGTAAAGGCACGGGTAGCCGGATTCACAATGGTGGGATCTTTTGACAACCAGCCATTATCAAGCATGCGATTAATGGTATTGTCGTCGGTAAAGCCAAACACAAAACCATAGCCGGGTGCCTGCATGTTATTGATGGTCTGTTGTCCCAGCAACCCCGGCTGAGGTGTAAATCCGGGAAGCACCATGCTATTTGATTCGCGGTAGGTAATGGAAGCACGGCGAACCAGCATCAAGGCACGAACGGTAAAATCGACCGTACTTTTAAGTGGGTTTTGAACCGATTCGTCCAGGGTCGTAAAGCTCAACAGGACACTATCAGCACTTATAGGCGGGGTTATTTCCACCGTAGTAGGGTTCTTGGTTTTGTACTGTATATTGAGCGGTTTGCCCGAACGGTCGATGGCCGTAAATTTAAGTTTATCACTCCCCAGCCGGTGATTGACGGTCAGGAGCTTGCTCTTTTCGAGACTCACTTTCTGGGTGTATGTCTTCGACTGGAATTTAGGTTTTGGAGCAGCCGATTGTGATGCATAACGCCGGTTTACATCTTTAAGGTACTTGGATTTATTGTACAGCGATTCAAAATTAAACTGTCCATCCACTTGCCAGGCACCCATAGTGGTGGCAATATTTCCGGGTTGTTCTCCCCCACCCTGTATAATCGCCATGCGGTTCCAGTTGTAGGTAGAATTGTACGACGCATTGGATATCACCCAGTCGAAAAGAGGAATTTTATTGATTGGAAGAGCCCACGATGCCGAAAATGTCTGCAGGTAAGTATATGGCGTTCCGAGTCGCTTAATATTTGACCACACCGAGTCACGCCATTGTTCGTAGTATTGCTTACCCATTTCCGGGGTATGGATGGGTTCATCAATGGTAGCATTCATGGCCGTCTGGAAGCTGAACTTAATAGCCCTCGACAAATCGTACTTGATATCAAACTGCCTGTTCCAGATAAAATTCTTACTGGCGGTAAGTGCCGTGGCCTGATTGACATTCCCGTCGTTGGAGGAGATATTTAAATCGCGTAACTGCACCTGTGAATACTGACGGTCCAGGTTGGTATTATAACTCAACGAAGAAGGTAAATAATTAAAATTGAAATCCTTGACAATTTTAAAGAGAGGTTTATCAAGCATTTTCACCCTCTTGAAAGGCTCTATTGGCTTTGGAGTGAATGAGAAGCTGTAATTAATGGCAGCCCGTTCATCTTTGACCATATTTTGCTGTATTTCCGAAGAATGCTGGTTTGTCTCATTATAAGCATAGGAAAAGGTAACATTGGCCGGATCGTAAAACTGCGGTGTCTTACTTTTGATATTGACCTTGGCACCCGAGACATTAAAGCTCTTCGAAGTATTGACAGTTTGTGAGAGCATGTTCAATGAATCTTTCTGACTCTGGGTCTTCAGGTTATTCAACGCATCCGTAAGCAGGATATCCTGGTCCATCGGATTATACTTGGGTGATGTTGTTTCGTTGGAATACGAGAAATAAGCCGGTATTTTTAATTTAACCGCCTCGGGAAGAAAACGTCCCAGCTCCATTGCCGTAGAGAAATTCATTTGATACAGATCATCCAGCCTGCGGGTCATCACATTGCTTTCAATGCCTCCGTACCCTGCAGTTTCCATGCGGCCTGAGAAGTTGATGGTACCCACATCCGATAGTCCTACTGCCAGGTTACCCATGGCAGCCCAGCCACCTGATTCATCAAACTGGGACATGCGCAGTTCGTCCGCCCATATTTCCCCTGATTTAATGCCCCCACTAGAATTGCGCACTCCGATCATCATACTTTCCACATCAGAGATAGAAGGATTGCCGACAATGGTTATCTTATTTAACGGTTTATCGGGATCATACACGATGTACGGAGTCATAATCGACGCATTGGCCGACCCATCCTGCCTGGCTGAGTTGCGTTTTAATTTGGCAGAGGTCAGCGCAGTGAATGCAAAATCAAACATATTTTCGGGATACCACACCGTTTTTTGTTGGGATTCATCAGTTCCTGAATAAACACCCGGTGGAGTAAGACGCAACGGGATTTCATATTCATAATAATTATTCTTCATATCCGATCCGATCCTGACAAAGCAAGTCAACTCATAATCTTTGAGATCGCGCACATCACTTAACATTTTTTCGGCATGGATAAACATTTGCAGGCGTTTGTACTGACGCATGTCGTAGGTAGTATTTTTATATACCGCACGGGCATCACCCGGTGCCAGGTCGGTAACCCTCAAGACCATCGACTGTTCGTTTTGTTGCAGCAACTGAGGTTGTCCGGGATCGGTTTCACGTGTAATACCGGGAGGCAAAATATAATTTACAGGTGTTTTACTGGCATTTTCCTCAATATTGACAGCCTGTACATCCAGCTTTCCGACCGATACAGGAACGGTGGTTGGTGGAAACAGGGGTTGGGTATATCCACGCCATTCACCACGTACCAAATCAAGAGTACCAAACCTTAAATGGGCTTCGTTGTCAAAGTTGGTCATAAACATACGGATAAACCGGATGGATTTAAAATTACGGATACCATTAATGGGATCAAGATTCTCATGGATTGGAATTTTAAACTGGTACCAGGTGACCTTTTCGAGATGGTCGTTTTTTAAGCGAACCTCAGAAGTAATGGCATCGGTAATATAGTTTTTACCCACTTCCATGGCATTTTTATCGATACTGACTTTATACTGGTAATATTTTTCATATTCGTTCATGGTATTGTCCCCGTTGATGTCTTCGTCATCAGGGATGGAAGTAGCCGATGTGGCATACGATTCGACCACTGTACTGGCATCGGGTGAATTGCCTTCCGTACCGTTATAATGTTTATAGCGTTGCAGGATACCGAGTTTCTGGTTATCGTAATCAGTACCCCGGTAAAAATGATAATTATCCCCGGCAGGATCCCTGAGTGGTGAAAAGGGATCATCGAGCATTTTTGCTTTTTCTTCGGGCGATAATACTGCACCTAACTGATTGACATAATTTCCATAAGCCGGGAATAAAAATTCATTGGCGGTGGATAATCCATCCAACCCCACATCCTGATTGATACGGGCACCTAATGTATTATCGAATGCATTGACCGTTGACTGGGTCCGGGCAACACGTCCCCATGTGGTGGTATCAATTTTACTGACATCCCCATCAATAGGTAATCCTGCTTCGTATGATTTCTTACCATCTTTGAGTATATCTTCGCTGATATCGCCCAGGTTGAAATACAAATCACCTTTTTTATCCGCTGCCATGCCACCATTGACATACGGATCCATCATCCAGAATTCAACGTATTCAATATTGGACACTTCGAAATCAGTGGCGTCGAGCTTACGCATGATTCCGCCCCAGCGTTTTGTCGGGTCTTTCAATGTACCATCAGCATTCATTCCCGATACATCCAGGTTGTAAGGTCCACGTTCGTTCGGATAAAACGACAAGTTCATAACAGTCATCCGGGAGGTCTGGGTAGCCAGGGTTTGCTTTAAGGGGAAAATTTCCGAAATAAGCACATCCCGGGTCAGGTTATTCGACTGGGCTTCCAGGTCATTACGAATATAATCGGGATTGGTGCGGGTATCGCTGTTGTTGAACATCGGGTCGACATAATACCAGGCGAGCAACCCCCTGTTTTTACCATAATCGGTATTATTGCTTAAAGATGCTTCCGGGAATAACGCATTACTGCTATTGTTGTACGGTGTACTGGCCAGGTACCAGTTAGAAGGGTAATGGATATCAATTGAAGTCTGAGTGGACTCAAAATCATCAATATACGCCAGGCCGGCTGTTCCCACCACATTAGAATGTCCGGGTATGAGCTGGGCAATCTCAGCATTCAGGGCAATGGTGGACGGTTTGGTGGCATTGACAAAGGGCAGTTTATTCAACATGTTCGTCAGGAACTGCGACTCTGTACGCCAGGAGGTATTCAGGCCCCAGATCGTATTGGAGATCGGCTCACTGCCTGTATTTACCTTGGTGGTCAAGGGCATCTCCGAAAGATGCATCATGGTACCGCCCAGGCTAAAATCCTTATTGAATTTATATTCCAGGTGAGTTCCCAGTAAGGTCTTGCGTTGCATGCTGAACATGGATTGGTTTTCGAGTTTTACATCGATATTAGTCCCCGATTCCATTAAGCCGGTATTAAGGATGGTTACTGTACCCATGGTGTAATCCACCGTGTAATCCTTATTTTCGACCAACGTGGCACCACCGGCTGTTACGGTGACCGATCCACGGGGCACATTCATGGCATTCAAGCGAATTTCCGAACCGGAGGAAGCTTTATATTCGCCTACCAGATGGAATTTATTCTTGTAACTGAGTTCCTTTGCCACAACCAGTGTGGAATCGTACAATTCCTGATAAATGTAATCTTTTGCCACATTATCATCCGCGATTTTCTTCTTCAGATGGGAACCAAACGGTTCGAGCACGGGGAAAATGATTCGCCCGGAAGAGGACTGAACTGTTAATCCTTCGATATAATCAAACCGTCCATCCGGATTGGGTGCATTTTTTGAATCCAGGTTATCCAGGTTCATCACCCGGAGAAGAATTACATTCTTAACATCTTTAGATCCTACGGTGAGGTAGCGCAGGTCGGTACCTATGGAATCGTTCCGGTACACGATATTCAGCATAAACTTATCGGGTTGAACCTGAAGAGCCCCTAAGCTATAGACATTTTTCATCATCAAATCCCATGACTGCAGTTTAGGAGATTGGGATGTTCCTTTCAGTAACTTAATCATTAAAGCCTGAGGTGCGGTCACTTTATCGGTAGAGAATTCACCTACCTGATAGACCTGTCCACTATAGGTGTATTCGTAGGCCACACCCAGTACTTCATCCGGATTCAGGGTTGTACGCAATGAAATCATCCCCAGTTTCTGGTCGAATGAATATTCCGAAGCATCCAGTTTACGGGCACTTTCTATTTTCTCATAATCCTCTCCTCCATTAAAACCTGACGCGCCATAATTATCGGATAAGATTTTATTTGTTTGCTGAATGTCGCGAATACCCTGTAAAGAGGTTATTCTGCTGTACAGGTCATTGGCTCCATTGGCAGGTAAATTAGAGGGCAGCATGGGATGCCACAGAAGCTTTTTGTCAATGGAATCTCTTTCAGCCAGATCCATAAAGGCAACAATATTCCTAGCCTGGTCGTAGTTTCCACGTTTATTGGTTATCCACACTTCCAGGCGGTTGATGGTTATTCCCGAAGAAACATAAGGAAGCTTGCTCACATTATTTTCGTAGGTATCCCTGAAATAATGGGCTAAAAAGAAATGACGGTTTTCATCGTAATTATCAATGCCGATATCAAACTTTGTGGTCTGGGCTCCACCCTTTGAACTGACGGTTTGAGTCTGTGATTCCTGTTGTGAAGCCAGGGCCACTACATTCAGTTTACCAAACTGCAATTCTGTTTTGATACCAAACAGGGCAGTACTACCAGTTATTAAGGAACTGTTGAGGGGCATGCTGACATTCCCGGCTTCGATATTCTTAATGATATCGTCTTCTTTTCCTTTATAGGCAAGTTTAACCATTTTCTGATCAAAATCAAAACTTGCCTCGGTGTTATAATTCAATCCAAAATTCACTTTATCGCCCACACTACCGGTGACATTCATCTGAATCTTTTCATTGAAATCAAAGATATTGGAGGAACGCATTCTTTCGGTCAACGCCGGATTATCCACTTTGTTATGTTTAAATCCGAAAACAAGCTCAGCAGAACCCTGCGTTTTTATTTGTACACCACCGGGGCCAAACACCTTATCGGCAGGCCCAATGTTGAACTTCATATCGGAGATGGAAAACTTATCCTCATTATTGGCAGAAGCCTTTGTGTTTTTTTCCTTCCAGTAACTTTGCATGTCTTTTTTGGCAGAAAAGGACCGGTATTCCTGTTCGGTCATTAAAAAAGGAGTTGCAATTTCCGTTTCACCAACATAAGTATGCAACACATAATTTCCGGATACCCCGTCATACTCCACCACCGACTTCACATTATCCGGTTTGGGGGCATCCATTGGATATTTTTTATTCAGGTCATCGTATGTATCTTGCTTATACTTTTTAATTGGAAATCGGGTTGAATTCTTCACGATGGTATCAGGAGGTGCAACAGCTGATTCGGAAGGTTGGTTATCTGCGGAATAATGTTCGCTTGCAGTTACAAAAGCATAAGCCGAACTGAGTGCAATACCGCAGAAAAGTATGATGGCGAAGGATTTATTTGTAAAAATCATAAATAATTTTTGCTTCAGTAAAATAATATTGATTTTGGTTGAATTAAGTAATCGAAACAATTTAATGTTGTGAATAATTTCATTTTAAAAGTATTAATACAAAAATTATTCGCCAATATTTAGTTTACTTTACTTCTGAATCCTCTGACTAGGTTACTTCATCCGGATTCATTATTAATTACATCATTTTTAAAGCTATCTTGATTAATTGTTCCACTTTGAGTGCCGGTTGTTCCAGCAGAATACGTTCGACTGTTTTTTGTGAGGCAGCCGCAGCAAATCCCAGCATGACGAGTGCAGAAACAGCTTCTTCTTTTTGTTGGGTGTTTTTATTCGAAGCAAAATTTGACAAATCACTTCCACCCGACCCTTTAACAATTTTATCTTTCAAATCGACAATAATCCGTTGTGCAGTCTTGGTACCAATGCCTTTGATAGCATTAAGTGCCACGACATTTCCGGAGGCTATCATTTCCTGAATCTCCTGGGCCGAATAGGATGACATGATCATCCGTGCTGTATTTGCACCAATACCCGAAACTGAGATTAACAACAAAAATAACTGGCGTTCGCTCTGATACCTGAAACCGTATAATACATAGGCATCTTCACGAATAGATTCGTAAACGAATAACTTAGCAGTAGTCTGTTCACCTAAGAATGAAAAGGTTGGGAGAGTTATATGAATGAAATATCCGGTTCCGTTTGTTTCGAGCACTACGTAAGCAGGTGTCAGTTCGGTTATTTCACCTTTAATATAGTCAATCATTCAGATAATGTTATTTATTTTATTTTCTTAAATTTAACTTGCAAATATACTAAAATTTTATTTCCAACCCAAATGATTGAGTCGATTCCTGTCAAACATACGCTAACGCAAATCAATAACGAATTATTTAAAAAAATAGTACAATTGCAAGGGTTAAAACTGAAAATACTACAGGAAAGGGATTTTTTACTACACTATTATTTTTAAACCCAATAAACAAAACTTTGAGAATGTTGTTTTAATAATGATAATATAAAGTTAATAACCATAAATTCCCAGCACATGAACCGATTTAAAAGTCTTGTTTTTTTCATTTTTGCGACCACCTTCCTATGCTCCGGTCAGTTTAAAGTACCTGCTTTGCAATTTAAAAACAGTGCATTGGAACCTTATATTGACAGTACCACCATGCGCATCCATCACGATCTTCATCACGGTGCCTATGCTGCAAACCTGAATAAAGCACTGGAGAAATATCCGGAATTATATAAAAAGGACATATTGGAACTTATCGGACACATCAATGAATTACCTGCCGACATACAGACTGCCGTGCGTAACAATGGTGGAGGGTTTTATAACCACAGTTTCTTCTGGACTATGCTTGCACCGGCGGGGAGTGCCACTATGACTCCTAAGCTGGAAAAGATCCTGATTGCTAATTTTGGAAGCATTGATGCCTTTAAAGCCGAGTTTGAAAAAGCTGCCGTGGGCAGGTTTGGTTCTGGTTGGGCTTGGTTGATCAAGGACACTTCAGGAAAATTAAAAGTTATCTCCACCCCAAACCAGGACAATTCACTTATGTCCAACGCCGAAGTGAAAGGGAAACCTGTATTGACACTTGACGTGTGGGAACATGCGTATTACCTGAAATATCAGAACAAAAGGGTAGCATATGTGAAAGCCTTCTGGAATGTAGTCAACTGGACCGAGGTAGAACGGTTAATTGGAAAATAAACATCACACCCCTAACCCTCTTCTTAAAGAGAGGGGAAAAGCCACACTTTCACTTAGAAAGTGCGGCTTTTATTTTATAGTCCGTCAGTTGAGGGTGCACAATTTATGGCCGAGGGAATTAAAATAAAAAAAAACAAAGTGGATTTGGTCCTAATAAAGACAGGATAAATACTTACTATTAACTACCAACTATTAACTACCAACTATTAACTACCTGCTATAAACTACCCACTATTAACTACCTGCTATTAACTACCCACTATTAACTACCTGCTATTAACTACCAACTATAAACTAATTGTGTATCTTTGCAT
>Ga0302212_1000976_pt1 | contig 10599 bp, 9 predicted proteins | sample II_Fen_N1_1_FD_200235 | JGI IMG/M metagenome (GOLD analysis project Ga0302212, IMG submission 200235) | Peat permafrost microbial communities from Stordalen Mire near Abisko, Sweden - II_Fen_N1_2 | ecosystem: Environmental > Terrestrial > Soil > Wetlands > Permafrost | place: Sweden: Abisko...
TTTTCGATGCCCACCAGCACATTGCGCTGTCCGTCGAGCAAGGCATCGATGGATGCGGCACCCAGGCGGCTGGCCAAAATACGGTCGTAGGCTGAAGGCGAACCTCCACGCTGTACGTGCCCTAGAATCACCACGCGCACGTCGTATTCCGGGTATTCCTTCTTCACGCGGTCGGCATAATGCAACGCGCCACCGGTGATTTCGCTTTCAGCCACCAAAACAATGGAGCTGTTTTTGGATTTGCGGAAACCCTGCTTGATGAACTCCTCCAGTTGGTCCACCTCGGTGGAAATTTCGGGGATGATGGCCGCTTCGGCACCCGAAGCGATGGCCCCGTTCAACGCCAGGAAACCAGCGTCACGACCCATCACTTCGATGAAAAACAGCCGCTCGTGCGACGAAGCTGTGTCGCGGATCTTGTCCACGGCGTCCAATATCGTGTTCAGCGCCGTATCGTACCCAATGGTGGAGTCCGTGCCGAAAATGTCGTTGTCGATGGTGCCCGGGAGGCCAACAATCGGGTAGTTGTACTCCGCAGCGAAAATGCGCGCCCCAGTCAACGTACCGTCCCCGCCGATGGCCACCAGCGCGTCGATTTCCTCGCGAACCAAGGTGTCGTAAGCCTGCTTGCGGCCCTCCACCGTCTTGAATTCCTCGCAACGGGCCGTCTTTAAAATAGTGCCCCCTTGCTGGATGATGTTGCTGACGTTTTGTGATTTGAATTCGACGATGTTGCCCGAAATCAGGCCCTTATAACCGTGATAAATGGCTTTGACGTTCAGCCCGTTACAAATGGCTGCACGCGTTACGGCACGAATGGCCGCGTTCATACCCGGAGCGTCGCCGCCCGAGGTTAAAAGACCAATGGTCTTGATCTGACTCATAGTTACCTAGTTTTGTTACCTAATCCTTTTTGAAAAACAATCGCTGCAAATATAAGGATTTTATAGAGCCTTCAGCATTTTTGCAACCTGTTTTTTCACATCCGTCATGAGCCAAACCGGCGTGGAAGTCGCCCCACAAATACCGATGTTGTTCACGCCCGTAATCATTTCTTCGGTCACATCCTCCGGCCCCGTAATCAGGAACGAACGAGGATTCACACCCCGAGCAGCCTCAAACAAGACCTTCCCGTTCGAACTCTTGGGTCCACTTACAAACAATACGCTGTCATGGTTGCGCGCAAAATCCTTGATGTGCGGCAACCGGTTGGAAACCTGCCGACAAATCGTATCGTGGAACATGAACAACGCCCCGTCCGTCATCGAGCTCTTAATCAATGCCGCCAGCCGTTGATACTCGTCCAACGCCTTCGTCGTCTGCGAAAACAATACAATAGGGCGGCTGAAATCGAGGCTCGAGGCATCCGAAACCTTCTCCAGCACAATGGCCGTGTTGTTGGTCTGCCCGAGCAAACCGATGACCTCCGCATGTCCGCTCTTCCCAAAAATCACAATCTGCGCATTCGGATAGTTCTCGTACGCCCGGCGAATCTTCGCCTGCAACGTGAGCACCACCGGGCAAGTCGCATCAATGAGCCGAATGTTGTTCTTCTCCGCCATCTCATACGTGATGGGCGGTTCCCCATGCGCCCTGAAAAGCACATCGACGTCCTGCAACGTTTCCAAGTCCGCATTCGTAATCGTCTGCATTCCCTTATTTTCGAGGCGTTCCACCTCCCTATTATTATGAACGATGTCACCCAAACTGAGCAAGGTTTCGTTCTCGTCCAAAAAAGTCTCAGCTTTTTTAATCGCCTTGACGACTCCCGTACAGAAGCCTGAATTAGTATCTATTTCAATGGTTGCCATGTAGTTTTCTATTTACGTGTTCAAGTAACCAGGCGTCCTGCTCCTGCAGGTTGAACAGCCCGTTGTCCATTTCGATGGCGTCCGCCGCTCTCCGCAACGGGCTCACCTCACGCGTCTGATCCAACAGATCGCGCTTTTCGATGTTTTGGAGAATCTCGTCGAAATCCTCCGGTTGGCCTTTGGCCACCAATTCGTCGTACCGCCGTTGCGCCCGAATCCGAGCGTCAGCCGTTACAAAAATTTTCAAATCCGCCTGCGGAAACACCACCGTGCCAATGTCGCGCCCGTCCATGACGATGCCGCCTTCATCCCCGGCCCTGCGTTGCAGTTCCACCATTTTTTCCCGTACGAACCCTACGGCCGAGACGATGCTCACAGCGTTCGAAACCTCCATGGCCCGAATCTCCCGCTCCACATTCACCCCGTTCAAATACGTCTGCGAAACGCCTTCCGCATTGTTCCGAAACGAAACCTCAATCTCGTCCAGCCGCGCACGCAGCCCTCCCACATCCAACAACCCATTTTGAAGCAGCCCATTCTGCAAACAGAACAGAGTCGCAGCCCGATACATGGCACCACTGTCCACATACGTGTAATTCAATGTTTTGGCCAACGTTTTGGCCATCGTGCTCTTGCCACAGGACGAAAAACCGTCCACCGCTATGATGAGTTTCTTCATAATCCAACTTTCGATAAATCCATGCCGTACGTGAGCTGCAGCGAACTGCCAGCCGCGTGGTACTTGGCGTACGAAGCCCCCACCCGCGCGTTTTTCACCTTCATGCTGAACCCTGCCGTAAAGCCTGAAAAGGCCGTCCGCTGGGCAATGGCCAGTTCCGACTGCCTCCTATAATTATAACCGATGCTCAGCAAAAAATTGTCCGAGGGGACAAACTCAACACCGAACACCGTGTGTTTGAAAATCTTCTTCGCCAGGTTGTCCCCGCTCACCGCAGTGCCGTCCGTATTGACGACTTCAGCCAAGTAGGTCGTGCTTAGTTTCGTGAGGTTCTGCACCGTCATGGTGAGTCGAATCGGCGCATGAGCAAATTTCTTACTCAAGCCAAACTGCGCATCCCAAGGCATTTTCTCATAGGTTTCATCGTAAGCCACGACTTCAGCCCCCATATTTTTTAATACAAAACCGGCTGAAAAGTAGGTTGAAGGGTTGTTGTAATACAAGCCCAAATCAACGCCCAATCCAATGGACGTGTATTGATCCATCACCGAATAAATCATGTTGAGCGAGCCGCCAGCCCGCCAATGTTCCGACAGTTGCCAGGAATATGCCCCCGTCAGTGCCAAATCGCCTGCGTAGGTCGTTCCAAGAATGTCATCGGCTGAATTCGTCCACAGCATTTCCCCGTAGTTGATGTATCGAATCCCTGCCATCCAGGCGCTTCGGTCGTTGATCTTGCGCGTGAACGCCGCCGAACCCAACTGAATGTCCGAGATGTAGTTCATATAGCCCACTTCGATGTTGTTGCTCATTTCCGTGCTCAGAATGGCCGGATTGTGGAATACCAGGTTCAGGTCCTTTTCCTGTGAAGAAACACTGTTGCCGCCCACGCCCGAGGCCGAAACCGACACCGGAACGTTCAAAAACGGATACAAGGTCTCCCCACTTTGGGCAAAAACAGACCACGAAGTCATCAGCACCAAGATGCAGGACAAGAAATTGCGGAACTTAAAAGACGGTTTCATAGCTTGCATCAAAGATACGGATTTTTTCAGCGTGATAATGACTAACGCAAATTAACACTCGGTATGGAAAAGCCTCCACAGAAAATTGTACTTTTGTAAAACGGATTTTCGGAGTTTTTGTTGTAAACCCAAAAGATGAATCTTTATTCCAGCGACTGGTGCGACCTCGTTTTTGAAGGCCGAAACAAAGCGTACGGTGCCTATGTGATGCGCCGCACCGCAACACGCCGTCATGTCTGGGCATTCATCATCGCCATGCTCGTGCTCACGTTCGGTGTGGGCGTGCCCATCTTGGTGGACAACCTCCGTTACAACAACTACCAGCAGCAGGAAGAATCCGTCATGGTGGATCAATACCAGCTTCTGGACGCCATTCTGGAGGAAAACATGTTGCCTGAACTCCATAAACCAGTCATTCCCGTTCCCACCGATGCCGCCCCTACCGTCACCTCGCAAGATGAAATCGCCCAAAGCATCAAGCCCGACCAACTCGAAATCATCAACGCCGACCAACTCGAGAACGACCCTTATTTAGAGGAACTCCAGCAAGAAGAAAAGCCCAAGGAAGACGTCAAAGAGCCCGACAAGGCTGAACCCACCCCGGTGGACAACCAACTCTACACCTTCGTGGAACAAATGCCTGCCTTCCCAGGCGGCGAACAGGGCCTCATGGAATACCTGAGCAAAAACCTCCGCTACCCTTACGCAGCCAAAGCCAGCAAAATCGAAAACACGGTGATATGCTGCTTTTTCATCGAAAAAGACGGCTCACTCAAACAACCCACCGTGTTGCAATCGGCCTCTCCCTTACTCGACCGCGAAGCCCTGCGCATCCTATCGACCCTGCCCAAATGGATTCCAGCCCGGAAGCACGGCCAACCCATCCGCGTCAAGTACGTCCTTCCCATCAGTTTCCGCCTTAAATAGTCGCTCCGACGGAGGCAGCCGACTATTTTCTGACAAACTCTTCGCAAGCTATTCATGGGCAATCCTCGCAAAAAATCTTTTTTACTCCTATCGTTGTTTTCTACCAATTGAAAATGTACTTTTGAAAAAATTTACATTCTTATGCATACTTCGGATGAACTCTTGAAGCTGTTCAATCAAGCCTTGGACGAACTCCCGCTTGACAAAACCCCGGCCCGCCTGTACGACCCCATCCGATATGTACTTTCCATGGGCGGCAAACGCATCCGACCCACCATGTGCCTCTTGGCTTGCGAGCTCTTCTCGGCTGAACCCGCCCAAGCCATGATCCCCGCCCTCGCCCTAGAAGTATTCCACAACTTCACCCTCCTGCACGACGACATCATGGACAAAGCCCCCACCCGCCGCGGCATGGACTGCGTCCACATCAAGTGGGACGAAAACGTGGCCATCCTTTCAGGCGACGCCATGCAGATACTGGCCTACCAAATCATGGGCGCTGCCCCCGTGGACTACCTCAAACAATGCCTCCCCCTCTTTAGCCAGACCGCCCTCGAAGTCTGCGAAGGCCAACAGTTCGACATGGATTTCGAAACCCAACCCAGCGTCACCGTGGCCGAATACATGAACATGATTCGCCTCAAAACCGCCGTCCTCCTGGCCGCCAGCATCAAGATGGGCGCCATCGCCGGCGGTGCCTCCGCCCAAGACGCCGATCTCCTCTGGGACTTCGGCATCAGCACCGGCCTCGCCTTCCAGCTCAAAGACGACCTGCTCGACGTCTACGGCTGCCCCGAAACCTTCGGCAAACGCATCGGCGGCGACATCGCCTGCAACAAACGCACCTTCATGCTCATCAACGCCCTCGACAAAGCCGACCCCGCCACCTTGGCCGAACTCAAAGGCTGGCTCAGTGATACCACCCGACCCGAATCCGAAAAGATTTCAGCCGTTACCTCTATTTACAACAAGTTAAACATCAAGGAGTTGTGCATCCTTGAAATGGGCAACCACCAAAAAAAGGCCTTCGAAGCCCTCGCCAAAGTGTCCGTCCCCGAAGGCCGCAAGGCCAACCTCATCCAGCTCGCCAATGAGCTCACCGACCGAGACAAATAGCACCAAAAAACACAACCCTCCCATGCCTTACAGACGCCTTCCCAACACCGACCAAGCCCGCATACGCTCCATGCAAACCGCCATTGAACAATGCGGCCGCACCAACGTCCCCGACCTCGCCTTCAGCATCAAAACCAAAAACGAAGCCGAAGCCTTTTTACCAGCCTTCGAAAGCGCCCACCACGAGTACCTCATGTGCCTCGAAAAACAAGTATCCGCCGGCAAAAAGTACCAGTCCCAAATCAAAATGGCCCGCCTCTACATCTCCCATTTTATTCAAGTGCTGAACTTTTCCGTGATCCGCAACGAGATCAAGCCCGAACTCAAACGCCTCTACGGCCTGGAGCCCAACAACTTCACCGTGCCCGACCTCAACACCGAACTTGCCCTCCTCAACTGGGGCGAACGCGTCGTGGCCGGCGAACAAGAACGCATCCGCATGGGCGGCGCCCCCATTTACAACCCCGCCATCGCCAAAGTGCGCGTCCATTTCGACATCTTCAAAGACGGCGGCATCTCCCAAAAGACCCACCAACGCTCCACCAACCGCACCCTCGAAACCATCGCCACCCTCCGCAAAACCTCCGACTCCATCATCCTCGACATCTGGAACCAGGTGGAAGATTATTACAAAAATCTGCCCGAATCGGTTCGTCGCGAAAAATGCGAAGCGTATGGGCTGCGGTACTATTTCCGGAAAGGGGAAGCACCCGAATAACTCGTTCACTGTATGATTGATACCCACGCCCACCTATACATGGACGACTTCACCCCCGACCTTCCCGACGTCCTTTCCGCCGCCCTCACCTCCGGCGTCGACCAAATCTGGCTCCCCGCCATTGACCTGGCAAGCCTCAGCGCCATGGAGCCCCTTCGCATCGCAGCTGCCCACAATTCCACACCCACCCTCCGCTTCTTCGCCGGCCTCCACCCCTGCGACGTCCGCGAAGACTACCTCCAACAACTCTCCCTCATCCACGCCGCCCTCTCCGCCGAATCCCCCTTCGGCCCCTACTCGGGCATCGGCGAAATCGGCCTTGACCTCTACTGGGACAAAACCTACTTCACCCAGCAACAAGACGCCCTGGTCACCCAACTCGACTGGGCCCTCACCCGCCACCAACCCGCCCTCATCCATGTCCGCGACGCCTTCAACGAAATCATGCCCCTCATCCGCCCCTACTACGGCCGCGGCCTCAAAGCCATCTTCCACTCCTTCGCCGGTACCCTCGACCAAGCCCTCGAACTCACCTCCCAAGGCTTCCTCCTCGGCATCAACGGCACCATCACCTACAAAAACTCCCCCCAGGCTAAATTTCTATCCGAACTACCCCTCACCTCCCTCGTCACCGAAACCGACTGCCCCTTCCTCACCCCCGTCCCCTTCCGCGGCAAACGCAACGAACCCAAACACATCCCCTTAGTCGTTTCCAAATTGGCTGAACTCTATAGTCTATCAATCTCCGAAATCGATACCATCACCACAGCCACGGCCACCAAATTGCTGGCATAACAGTTCCATCCGTCCCCGAAACACCTCGCTAACATCCTGTCCAACTGCCTTTTGCATTTTTTTTGAAAAATTTGTAACTAATTCTTTAGTTTGTACTAAAAACTTAGTTACATTTATCGCATCAAATTTTATCACCATGGAAAAAGAACTCACCAAAGTCGAACTGCAGCTCATGAACGTCCTCTGGGACATGGAGGCAGCCTTCGTCAACGACATCCTCGAAAAACTCCCAGAGCCCAAACCCGCCTACAACACCGTCTCCACCTTCATGCGCATCCTGGTGACCAAAGGCATCGTCGGCTACAAACCCGTCGGCAAAGGCCACCAATATTATGCCCTGGTAAGCCGCGAGCACTACATGGACTTTTACCTCTCCAGCGTCAAGAACAACTTTTTCAAAGGCTCCTTCCGCGGCATGATTTCCTACTTCGCCCGCCAAGAAAGGCTCAGTGCCAACGACATGGAAGAACTCCTCACCATCCTCAACGATAACCAGAAACAGCCATGAACCCCGCGCTCCTCCCCCTGCTGCTTGCCGCCGGCAAATACGTCCTGGCAACCATCGTGCTGTACCTCTTCTACCGGCTCGTCTTTCGGAAACACGCCTCCTACCGCGAATCCAGATGGTTCCTGCTCGGCATCACCCTAGTGGCCGTCCTGGTCTCCCAATTCCGCATCGAAGTGACCAAACCCGCCCCCACCTACGTCCATGTCGCCCCAACCCTTTCCGGCATCCCCATATCCACCAACAAGCTTATGGCTGAACCCAGTACGCAGCGCATCGCTTCTCCAAACACCACGGTGCAGTCAAACCCATCGCAATCGGTTTCGACCACGATTTCAGCCGATAGCGCTCTTACGAAGTTTGAACGCAGCCTTGCCGCAAACCTCGGTTTTATCGCACTGGCACTCTACGCTTTGGTCGCCTTCATCCTGCTGGTGAACCTGCTCTACCAATACGCACGCATCGGCCGATTGCACCGTGCAGGCAGCATCGAATCCAACGACGGTTACACCCTGGTACGTCGTGCCAACATTGACACCCCGTTTTCATCCGGCAAAACCATCTTCCTGCCCAACAACCTGAGCGACAACCAACAAGATGTGGTGATCCAACACGAACGCTGGCACATCCGCCACCGCCACTACCTGGACGTTTACCTGCAGGAAGCCCTGAGCTGCCTCTTCTGGTTCAACCCCATCCAATGGCTCCTGCGTAAGGAACTCCGCAGCATCCACGAATACGAAACCGACCGCAGCGTGCTCAACGAAGGCACCGACCTGTACCGCTACCAAACCATCATCCTCGAAGAAGTGATGGGCAACCACTTCCGCCTAGCCAACGGCTTCAACCAATCCTTCACCAAAAAACGCTTCATCCAAATGAAAAACACCCAAAACAACCGCCTCACCCCGAGCCACAAACTGCTCCTCGTACCCGTCCTCACCCTGCTGTTCGCCGCCCTGAGCTTCGTCCCCGGCCAAAGCCAAGTCATCAAGGTTGAATCCAGTACCAGCACCAAAACCGGTCAACCCAATACCAACACGACTTCATCCTCCACCTATACCATCGACACTGTCAACACCACCAATCCCCTTCAACTGGATCCCACCCGTATCAAAGACCCCGGCTACATCCAAACCTCCTACCTGAAAAGCCTCGACTCCATTCAGCAGATGGTTGACAAAACCCTACCGGTCGTTCGCAAACTAGCCGCCCAAACCAACCCATCGGCCAACACCGCCGACATGAACGCCCTGCTCGAAGCCATGAACATCAAAGCCAACAACCAAGGCATCAGCATCACCGACCTCTCGCCCGAAGTCCGCAAAAGCTTCACCCGCGACGACTTCAAACAACTTCAACGTGTCCTCGAAAACACCAACGATTCCCTCCGCATGTATCGCAAACAAAAAGTGGATCGCATGGACTCCCCCTACCTGATCCGCCCCGTCGCCCTCGCCCAAAACATGATGACCAGCAGTTTCGTCTCCAAACTCCTCCCCGAGCTCTTCCAAGTGATGAGCCGCCAACTCTCCGGAATGATGCAAGGCATGGCCTCCTCCCTTAGCCAGGCCGGCAGTAAAAACGTCTCCCAAGAAGCCACCGAAGCCGGCAAAATGGTAGGCGACATGCTCGGCCAAATGGTCCAAAGCATCACTTCAAAAGTTAAACCAGAAGAAGTCGTCATCGACTCCGTCCGCGTGAGCAGCCCACGGCCCGAACCCACCGACCAAAGTGCCCTCATTTATGTGGTCATGAACGATAAAGAACCTAAGATACGTCTCGCCGCCCTATCCAAACTCACCGACCAAGTAACAATCAGTTACGCCGCCATGAACGACAAAGAACCCCAAATCCGCAAAACCGCCGTCCAAAAACTCACCGACATCAATACGCTCAACTACGTTTCAATGAACGAGAAAATCCCAGACGTCCGCCTAGCAGCCGTCAATCGCCTCAACGAACTCTCTAAAACCAACTAGCAACCAGACTTGAAAAGGGGTTTACAACTCATTTGTATAATCCGATAAAACAAACTAGATTTAACACGCGAAACATCCATTTTTCGCTCCAACAAAACAAATCAAGTTGTAAACCCCTTTTCACTTCACCCAATGAGCAACACCTTCCCCTTCAAGAAGTCCGCCTTCATCTTGTTATCCATGGTTTTGCTCTTCTCGACCGAAACCATGGCCATCGGTTCCACGCAAAAAGACAGCATCCAAACCCTGATGCGCCAGTACCAATACGGCGAAGCGCTTAAACTGTTGAACACAGCCCTCCAAGCCGAACCCAAAAACAAGGACCTGCTCTCCAACAAAGCCTTCGTCCTCAAGGAATTGTATTCCTACGACCAAGCCATCAAAACCTATACCGACGCCCTAGCCCTGGACACCACCGACCAGCGCTTGATCACAACCCTAGCCAACACCTACAAACTGGCCCACGACTACCCCAACGCCGTCCGATGGTTCACCAAAGCTCAAGCCATGGATTCGACCAACCGATACCTCCGCTTGGAAGTTGCAACCTGCAAACTGCTCAACGATCAATACATTGACGCCATCAAAGCCTTTGTCCCCCTTTACAAAACAGACACCCTCAACACCTATATCCTTAAAAGCCTAGGCTACAGCTTCAATCAGCTCGAGAAGTACGACATCTCCATCTTTTTCTTCCAGAAATCGCTGAAAATCACGCCCAACGACCCAGACTGCGTCCTGAGCCTATCCAACCTGTACCTCAAGCAAAGGCACTATCGGGAAGGCATCACTGCGACCAATGCCTACCGACAGCTCGATTCCACCAACCAAGAAGTGAACTCCAAGAACGCCTACTTCTACCTGCTGGACAAAAACTACCCAGAAGCCATTTCCCGATTCCAGAAATGCATCGCCGCCGGCGACAGCACCAAATTCAGTTACAAGAATCTCGGCATCGCCTACTACTCCACCAACGAATACGACAAAGGCAAAGACTACCTCGAAACCGCCTACGCCCTAGACCCCGAAGACGCCAGCACC
>Ga0302212_1000988_pt1 | contig 10517 bp, 8 predicted proteins | sample II_Fen_N1_1_FD_200235 | JGI IMG/M metagenome (GOLD analysis project Ga0302212, IMG submission 200235) | Peat permafrost microbial communities from Stordalen Mire near Abisko, Sweden - II_Fen_N1_2 | ecosystem: Environmental > Terrestrial > Soil > Wetlands > Permafrost | place: Sweden: Abisko...
TTTCGCTTTCGGGGATAATGGCTTTGCGCGAATTACAGTTGACAAGCAAATCGCATTTAATTTTTGAATTGCCGATGTAAAGTTCGCCACTCTCATATTTCTCGGGATAAGCATCCACTATCAACTCAATTTCTTCTGTTTTGAGTTTCTGTGTTACGTACTTGATTATATGTTCGTCCAGCCCCACCATAAAATAATCACTGTTGGCAATGAGCGTCACCTTTTTGTCGATGAGTTTGAAGAACTGTGCTATTTCTACCGACGAAATATGATTGCCGGTAACCACGATATTCTTTGGAATTTCAGTGAGCGAAAACAGATTCTCCACTTCAACAATGGGTGCATTTTCCAACTTCTTATCCATCGCCTTTGGTTTAGAACCGGTAGCAATAATGATGTGTTTAGCGCTTATTTTCTTACCGTCAACAGTCACCGAATGATCCGATCCTATCACCGCATTGCCCGAAATCATGTCTACTCCGTTTTTATTGAGCAGATAACTTACGCCCGACCCAAGTTTGCCCGATATTTTTTTCGATCGTGCTTTTACTTTCTCCCAATTAAAAGTGAGATTATGTTCGAAAATGCCGTCAATGCCAAACTCGTCGGCATGTTTTATTTTGTCGAATAACTTAGCGCTTTCGAGTAATGCTTTTGTGGGGATGCAACCCCACTGGAGGCACATGCCGCCAATGTATTTTTTTTCTACAATGGCGGTTTTTAACCCAACTTGTCCTGCCCTGATGGCAGCAACATAACCGGCAGGGCCGGCACCGATAATTATCACATCGTATTCCATGGTTCTTGTTTTGATTTGTGAATTAGATATCAATGTCGTTAAATTAGGCACACAGAATACACCGATTGTACAGAACAAGTACAGATATATTTTCTACAGTAAAATATAGTTGATAATGTACATTTTAAAGGGCTTTTCTTCTCTGTGTTTCTCTATCTTCTCTGTGTGTTCTGTGTGCGAATTCTTATCTAAACGGCATTGAATTACATATTTATTTTATTCCATCAGCAATAGCATCGGATCAGAAAGATACTCCATAATGCTGTTTACAAACCGGGATGCTTCGCCTCCGTCCACTATCCGATGATCAACCGAAAGCGATAGTGGCAATACATTTCCAACTACTACCTGCTCATTTTTTATGACCGGTTTCTTCACTATTCGGCCAATACCCAATATTCCGGCTTGCGGATAATTAATCACCGGAGTGGCAAAAATACCACCAATAGAACCATAGTTGGTAAGCGTAAATGTACCATCCTTCATGTCATCCATCGTGAGTTTTCTATCTCTGGCTTTGTCAGACAACAGCATGATTTCATGAGCAATTTGCATAATGGATAGCTGATCGGCATTTCTGATAACCGGAACTACTAATCCTTCGGGAGTATCAATGGCAATCGCAATATTATAGTAGTTTTTGAAAATCATTCTGTCGTTCTCCATATCTATCTGCGAATTCAACTGTCGGTGCTTTTTAAGGGCATGAACGGTTGCTTTCACAATGAAAGAAAGATAGGTAAGTTTGATATCCTTCTCTGCATACTTGTGTTTGAATTTATCCCGAATTCGCATTAAATCGGTAATTTCTACCTCTTCGAAAAGCGTCATATGTGCTGTGCTCTGTTTGGAATTCAGCATATTTTTGGCAATGGCTTTTCTGATTTGCGAAAGCGCTTCGTAGGTATATGCTTCGGCGGGTTGAATGGGTGTAAACGGTTCGGCTTTTTGTTTTACATCGGCTGCACGTTTTGTTGGTTGATGGTTTTGAATGTCTTCCTTCGTTACCCTTCCCGATGGTCCAGTGCCTTTAATGGCATTTATATCAATATTCAAGTCCTTTGCCATGGCACGCGCAAGCGGGGTAGCTAATACTTTTGAAATTGATTTTTCTTCCGTTTTTGGTTTCGAAGATCCCTCATCACTCGCTGCCAGATAAGCATTTTTACCCGCCAGTTCCATAGTGCCCACAACTCCGGCACCTTCTTCTTCATCACCCTCTTTGGGTTCTGCTTTTTCCGGTTCTTTAGTTTCGACTACAGCTGCAGCGCCCAATACGCCTTCAATCTCAATTTCTACCAACGGACTCCCAACTTTGATTGTTTCGCCTACGCTACCGAATATCTCAACGATAGTGCCTGTTTTGGGAGATGGAATATCGGTTACAATCTTGTCGGTTTCCATGTTCACAAGAGCCTGTCCGGCTTTTACTGCCTGTCCTTTTACAACATGCCATTCGAGGATGGTACCTTCTTCAAGGCCTTCACCTATATCCGGAAAATTAAAAATATATCTCATGGTGTTGTAATTTAAAATTTGACAGTACGTTCAATTTCATAGAAAATCCGATCAGGACTTATCATATACATTGATTCACCTTTGGCCAATGGCACTATGGTATCGAAGCCCATTACGCGCTTTGGCGGAGCTTCCAGATAAAGGAATGCTTCTTCGTTGGCAATGGCCATTAGTTCGCCACCCACACTGAACGACTCGGGTGCTTCTGCTACAATCACTACTCTTCCTGTCTTTTTAATCGATGCGGCTATTGTTTCTTTATCAATGGGATAAATGGTTCGCAGGTCAATCAACTCAACAGAAATACCTGCTTCTTTAGCCATTACCATTGCCTTTTGGCATTCGCGAATCATGGCACCAAATGCCACCACGGTTACGTCGGTACCTTCAGCCAGCACTTTTGCTTTGCCGAGCGGAATAGAAAATTTATCGTCAGACACTTCTTGTTTTATAGCTCTGTAAATTCGTTTTGGTTCCATGAAAATAACGGGATCATCGCTTTCAATGGCCGCTATCATTAAACCTTTAGCATCATGTGGGGTAGAGGGTACCACTACTTTTAATCCCGGAATATGCGAGTACAATGCTTCCGGACTTTCGGAGTGATGCTCCAATGCATTTATACCGCCTCCATACGGAAAACGAATCACCATGGGGGCTTTGTACATGCTCCGCGAACGGTTATGCATACGCGATACATTGGAGATAACCTGATTAAATGCCGGATATGAAAACCCATCAAACTGTAGCTCAACAACCGGTCGTAAACCCGATAAAGCCATTCCAAGTCCTGTTCCCACGATGGCCGATTCGGCAATAGGTGTATCAAAAACTCTCTCAACACCGTGTTTCTTTTGCAGTCCTTCCGTTACTCTGAAAACACCACCTTCCACTCCGGCATCTTCTCCGAAAACGACTACCGATTTATCTTCTTCAAGCTTAATGTCTAATGCATTATTTATGGCTTGTACTATTGTCATTACACTCATTTTCTGCTTTCCTTCCATGTTAGAAATTGTTCATAATCCGATTTTTGCCTTTTCAAATCTTCGGGCATATCCACATACATATGTTGAAAAACATCTTCCAATTTATAAGCTGCCTCATTTTCGGCTTCTTCAAATTGTTTATCAACCTCCAATTTGTATTTTTCAATTAGTTCTTCTTCGTTCTCTTTCCAAATGCCTTTTTCATCCATGTATTTTTTCAATCGGATGATCGGATCTGTTTTATCCCATTCCAGTTCTTCTTCTTTTGTGCGATATTTAGTAGGATCGTCGGAAGTGGTGTGCGCACCTTTTCTATATGTTAATGCTTCTATTAATACCGCACCATTACCGGCTTTGGCATATTCAGAAGCTGCTTTGTAGATGGCATACATAGCAAAAAAATCATTGCCGTCTACTTTTATACCGGGCAAGCCGAAAGCGTAGGATTTTATGGCCAAATTGACCGAATTGGTTTGATTGCGTACCGGTACTGAAATGGCATATTGATTATTCTGGATAGTATAGATGACAGGGACTTTCCATATCCCTGCAAAATTGAGTGCTTCGCTGAAATCGCCCTCCGAAGTACCTCCATCACCTATGGAGGTGAAGACAAGCTCATCTTTTTTCTGATATTTTACGGAGTAACCAATACCTGTGGCATGCAAAAACTGTGAGCCGATAGAAATGCTTATGGGAAGTACATGATTCGCTTTTTTGTAATTACTTCCTTCCTCATTTCCCATGTAATAAAGGAATATCTCTTTCATAGTTACACCTTTCAGAAGCATTATTCCCACTTCGCGAAAAGCGGGTGCCAACCAATCCTGGTCTCTCATATTCATTCCCGATGCGGCATGAATAGCTTCGTGTCCCATGCAGGGCGGAAAAGTGTACATCCTTCCCTGACGCTGATACGAAACTGCCATTTGATCGGCTGTTCGAAAATAGAGCATGTGTTTGTAAGCTTGGATGATCGTTTCATCATCCAGGTCAGGCATTAATTCCTTGTTTATAACCTTGCCATCATTATCGATGATTCTGAGTATTTTATCTTCGGCAGGATCGAAGTCTTTAAATAGATTTGTTTGTTTCTTTGTGTCGGTTTTGTTAACCGATTCTTTAGTTGTTGTCAACATATATCGAATTTTTATGACATTAGAATTTGTATGCTTACTAACAACCCATATTTGATAAGGTTCGCGAAAGGACTTTTTGTAAATGAATTTTAGCTAGTTATAACCAAACTTTGCGTTGGTAGTAGAGTTGTACAAATTATAATCCTTAGTGTTTAGTTCCTTCATCTGCGATGGAATATAAAAGGAAGGGGTCGAAACCTTTCGATTTCGACCCCTTCATAATATTTATTTTTTCAGCTAAGGAAATGCTTTTTTATTATACTCAGATTTTTATCTACTTTTATCTACTGGCTAGCTTAAGATGAGAGAAATGGCAGAGATTTATAGTGAAATGTTCTGAAACCTATTATTGTAGGCAGTTTCCACTGATTTTATTCTGTTTATATTGATAATCTCAATTAAATTTTATTACTTTTACTATCTGGTCGGCTTTTAATGCTAAATTTAGTTAGCGTAATTAGTGCATTTAGCAGTTAATTCTGTTTGAGCCACTCTAGAGCTCTTTTATCTTCTTCAAACACTTTTAATTTGATGCCTTTGTTGTAACATGTGTTCTCGAAAAAATTGAATGCCGAATGGTTTGTTTTGTTGATTAAAATTGCAGTTGGTATATGTCGTAGTTTGATATTTACATTGTCGTAATGGTCTGGAAACCAAAAATAAGCTGCGCCGGTTGAAATTTGAATACTTGTAAGCTGGCTGTAGTCAAATAATAGTTTGTACCCAATTTCGTATGCTTTAACTCTAATTATTATCCCCATTAAAGCGGTTTCATGAGTTGTTAGCACTCCAAAAACATTGACTTTTATAATTCTGCTCTCATCAATAATCTCATAGGTATATTCCATAGGTTTTGTCGCTAACGCATTTTATTTAAAATAATTGTACTGATTGAACGATGTATATACGACTTTCACATTTACTTTCTGTAAATGTTTTCATTTTAATGTTGTTGAATGTGTAGTTGTAGTAATACTAAAGTGACTATTTAAAATTTTAAAAATCAATATGTTGTTTCTGTATTTTAGATGTTTACGATTAGTTGTAAATAACGTTAGAGTTCTTTTAGAGTACTATTCAGACTTCAAAGATAATACATATACATGTATATGCAAAGTGTTTTATTAATTATTTTTACTTTGTGTATATTAAATCTATTTGGGTGTGGACAAGAAAATTGAGCAATTTGTTATTGATAGAGTGAGAGATATACGACAGGAAAAAGGTATATCTCAAGCTGAGTTGGCAGGTAGAATCGATGTCTCCAGAGGTTTTATTGGCGCTGTGGAGAATCCACGTCAGCGTGCTAAATACAATCTTATTGTTTTAAATGAGATTGCAAAGGTATTTGATTGTTCCATTAGAGATTTTTTTCCAGAAAAATACTTGTGAAGAATGATGGTTGCAATCTTAAATGAAGGTAGTATATATAAATAGCGGTAGAAATCATGTGATTTCTACCGCTATTTATATTAAGAGTGTGAGTTGATTTTGAAGTGAGATGTAATCACAAATTATTTATTCTTCATCATAAACACATATTTATTATCCGTATCTGTTCCGTTTGGAATGTGTTTTTGGGGTCTGTAGATGATTATTTTGTTGTTGATGTCTATTCCTTTAAATAAATCCCCAATTTTTTCGTGCATGGCTTTACATTCAGCGGCCAATGCGGGCACATTTTTCAAATCGATGGAAGTGGTATAGAGAACCAATGGCAAACAACCTTCGGGCATTATCTGAGAGTACACTCTGTAAATCACGGGTTTTGTTTCTACATAGTCTACCGTATGTGGAAAATTATATTTGCTGTAGGTTTCTTTTGTTACTTTTTGTTCGAAGGATTGAATTTCTTTCTCTTTTTGATATTGCCACATGTGATTTACAGGGTTCAATATCTGAGTGGCCAATACAATGTGGCACATTGCATCAATGAGGTAACCCTTTTTGTATTCCGATCTGGCCTGCAAATACCAATCAACGGCATCTTTGTGCATGATTTTCAAAGCTCCAGCCTGCAAGTTGGTGAGTTTCCATTCATTATTTTGCTTTCCATAAAAAAAAGTGAAACTCTTTTGGTATAAGCTATCCTGGAAATAGGCTACCACCACATACATTTCCTTGTTGCGGGCGTCGTACCGGATTTGATAATCATGGATATTCCCCTTTCCTGAACTTACGGTTGCAACCCCTTTTTTGGCTGCATTTTTTTGATAATACTCGTTTAGTATTCTGAAGTCGGATTTTTTAATTGTTCCTTTTACCAATTGCATTAACCGTTGTATCTCTTCTTTTCTATTCCGCAGTTTATCGCTGCAAATGGGCAAAATATGTTGGATTCTGTTTTCAACAAGCCCATTTACAATCTTTTTGTTGAGTGCATGTATCTCATTTTTAATCCGTGGGTCAATTTGATTGTCCTTTTTGGTTTCGCTCAACGAACATGCTGTCAGTAATAAAGCAAGAAGTGATATTGATATAAAATTAAGTTTCATTTTTCGGGTAAGTTTCAAGGAATTCATTTCAGAGTACAATTTTATTGTGATTGCAAAGTTATGAAAAAAGATGCTTTCATATTTGATGAATTAAGATTTCTTATCGATATAAAGTCAACCTTCAACACAATTTCAGAGTTATAGTAAGCAATAAACAACTGTTTTTATCACGTTCGTCCCCCTTTTTCGTCGATTCAACGGATTTAATAGATGAGCGTGTATGGAATGAACTACTTTTGTACTGTTATTTATTACCATATATAAATTGAACCAGGTAGAGAATATTTCTCACAAACATAAACTATAAACAATAAATTATGAATTTACGAAAAGTGATTTTATCTTTTGTTTTTCTGTCATTTCTTAGTTCTGTTTTTGCCGTTATGCCGGTGGACAGGATTAGTTTGAGCGGTAACATAAAAGATGAAATAAATGGAGAGGCACTGATTGGTGTCACGGTTTTTATTAAAGAGCTGAAAAGAGGTGCGGTAACGAATAGTTACGGATTTTATTCCATCAGCGTGCCAAAGGGAGATTATACGGTGGAAGTAACGTATGTTGGTTATGAACCAATATCGAAGAAAATAGCATTAAATCAGCCCATTAAACAAGATTTTGAAATTAAAACGGCCGCGAATGAAATTGATGAACTGGTGGTGACATCCAAACGCAGGGATGAAAATATTACCCTCAATCGCATGAGTGCGCAGCAAGTATCTATTGCTACTATTCGAAAAATGCCTGCGCTGATGGGCGAAGTAGATTTACTGAAAGCGGTTCAGTTGCTCCCCGGAGTAGTTTCGGCCGGTGAAGGAACATCCAGCTTTAGTGTACGGGGTGGGGGAATTGACCAAAACCTGATTGTGTTGGACGAGGCTACCATTTACAATGCTTCGCACATGATGGGTTTCTTCTCGGTTTTCAATAACGATGCTATCAAAAATATGACGCTTTACAAAGGCGATATTCCTGCTACTTACGACGGGCGCTTGTCGTCGTTACTGGATATACAGATGAAGGATGGTAATTCGAAGAAGTTCTCGGGTAGTGGAGGTATTGGATTAATTTCAAGTAGACTGACGCTCGAAGGACCTATTGGCTCTGATAAAACTTCGTTTGTTATATCGGCCCGCAGAACCTATGCCGACTTATTCCTCAAGCTATCGTCCGATAAGGAAATCAACAAAAATCAACTGTATTTTTACGATTTCAATGCCAAAATAAACCATCGTATCGACGATAATAACCGTATTTTTCTGTCGGGCTATTTCGGACAGGACAAGTTTAAAAATGCCGATGCCGGCTTTAATTTTGGAAATGCGACGCTTACCGGTCGTTGGAATCACCTTTTCTCACAAAGTTTGTTTAGTAACTTTACCACAACTTACAGCCGGTATAACTACGGTCTGGGATCGAGCATGGGCAACGAGAGTAATTTCGACTGGAAATACAATATGCAGGATGTGAGTTTTAAGGCCGATTTTACTTATTTTATGACACCCGAGAACACTTTGAAGTTTGGTTACAATGCTATTTTGCACAACCTGAAACCGGGTACCATAACTTCTACCGGAGGTGCCACCAGTTATGATACGTACATATTACCCTCTATAAATGCATTTGAACATGCACTTTATATTTCGGATGAGTATCAGGCCACGAAACATCTGTCGGTAAAAGCAGGATTGCGCCTGACCGCCTTTTCGAGTATAGGTACGGGTACGGTGTATAATTACGATAATAATTATAATTCTATTGATTCTACCGTTTATAAATCGGGTGAAGTGATTAAAACCTTTTACCGCCTTTCACCAAGGGTGGGAGTGAGCTATTTGCTGGACGAAAAATCGTCGGTAAAAGCCAATTATGCGCGTACCAATCAGTTTCTGCAAATGGCTTCCAACTCTACAGCCGGAACGCCGCTCGACTTATGGTTCACGGCCGGTAAAAACATTCAGCCGCAAACCTGCGATCAATATGCCGTGGGCTATTTCCGCAATTTCATGAACAACCGTTTGGAAGCATCGGTGGAAGTGTTTTATAAAAACATGAAAAATACGATTGATTTTCGCGATCATGCGCAGCTATTGCTGAACCGCAAGTTGGACGGTGAACTTCGGTTTGGTGATTCACAGGCTTATGGAGCAGAGTTTCAGATACAAAAGAACATGGGGAAACTCACCGGCTGGGTTAGTTATACCTATTCACGTACCGAACGAACCATTCAGGGTGTAAACAATAACGAAACCTATTTGGCACCTTACGACCGTCCGCATACAGTTTATATCGTTGCTAATTATGATCTGAACGAACACATATCTTTTGGAGCTAATTTTATATATGCCACCGGACAACCGGTGACTTACCCGATAGCTCGTATGGAAGTTGGCAACGTCATTCTGCCCGTTTATTCCAAACGCAACGAGTACCGCATGCCCGATTATCATCGTATGGATGTATCGCTGACCTGGAAACCAAAACACAATCCTAAAAAAGCATGGACCGGAGAGTGGAATTTCTCGGTGTACAACGTGTACGGACATAAAAATGCATGGGCTATCAATTTTGTAGATGATGCCGATACGGCTTATAAAACCAAGGCTCAGATGACCTATCTGTTTACTTTTGTTCCTTCAATTACCTATAACTTTAAATTCTAAGCTGTATGAAACTAAAATATACTATACTCGCTCTGCTAACGGCAACCTTGTTTACTGCCTGTACAACCGACCTAACACTCGACCTGAAAGGTACTACGCCTGAACTGGTAGTGGAAGGCACAATGACAACAGACGCAATGGCGCACAGTGTTTCATTGAAAAAAACGTCCAACTATTTTTCTAATGCTGCGGCCGTTATGGTTTCTGGAGCTGTGGTGACGCTCAGTGATGGTCAGAATACCATCACGCTTGTAGAGGATGCCGTGAAGAAAGGTATTTACCTTACACCTGCTAATTATGCCGGAGTGGTGGGACGTACTTACACCCTCACTATCGACAATGTGGATGTGAATGCTGATGGTGTAAAAGAGCGTTATACAGCATCATGTCCCATCAGTTCTATGATTCAACTTGATAGTATCGACGTGGTAAAATCACGTATTTTTCAGACCGATATGTGGGCTGTGAAGGCTTGGGTGCAAGATCCGTCAGCTGAAGTAAACTACTATCTTATCAGAAATTATAAGAATGACGTTTGTACTTCGGATAGTATTCAGGAATGGCAGATTACTAACGACGAATTCTTTAATGGAAAATATATGATCAACGAAACGTTCAGCTATTTTTCGTCGGATAAACCTGATGAGAAATTAGTGGTTGGTGACCGTGTAACCCTCGAATTGTGTAGTGTTACTAAAGATTATATGGAATATGTTCAACAAGCGCAAGAAGAGTTTTGGGGACGTAATCCGCTGTTTGGTGGTCAGCCGGCTAATATTCGCACTAACATCAAACAAGTAGTGCCGGCCAATAGTAAAACCAGTCCGCACGGTTACTTTGCCGCCTATTCGGTGTCGTGGAAAAAAGCGGTGTATCAGGGAAAGTAGTGGAAAACGATGATCAAACTCCTTATCTGA
>Ga0302212_1001005_pt1 | contig 10420 bp, 10 predicted proteins | sample II_Fen_N1_1_FD_200235 | JGI IMG/M metagenome (GOLD analysis project Ga0302212, IMG submission 200235) | Peat permafrost microbial communities from Stordalen Mire near Abisko, Sweden - II_Fen_N1_2 | ecosystem: Environmental > Terrestrial > Soil > Wetlands > Permafrost | place: Sweden: Abisko...
AGCTTCATTCAAAATTGATCCAATAAATTCATCTTCTCCTAATCCAAATTTGGTAGCTATCCAACAATATCTTTGATTGTTTAGGTTATTCACAGCAAGATTTCGCTCTTGAAACCTAATACTCATATGAGAATAAGCTTCTTTATATAAAGTTCTCGCAAGACCTTTATCAAGAAAAGTTCTTTTTGTAAAGAGATTTTCACTTTTTCCCTCAACACTTGTAAATGTGTCAGTTCCTTCATTTGATCTGTTATCAGAAGTTGCTATTTTGAGATCTTTAAGCACTTCTGTAAACGACGACGAGCTTTTATTTAGATTAAAGTTTTCATTCTGTGATATTTTTAGTACGTTGGTTGTTGTTTTAATTGAAATTCTTGGCCAAATAGTTTTTGAGATCTTCTCCGATTCAATATTATAAACACCTGCAGTATAGCCATGAATCCGTTGTGTATTTATTTTATCTCCATAATACTCAAGTCCAAACAATGAAGGAGAAATAAAGAGCCTTTTTAAAGGAAATCCATTCATTGATGTTGTAATACATGAAGGCTCATGCATATGTCCACACAAATGTTCAAGATAACTTTCTTGACAATATATATCCTGATTAAATTCATCCAATGATTTTGGTTCAAACCATTCAGGGGAATGGTGAGTCAATATAATTGACATATTTTGTTGTCCAAGCCAGTCATTATATTTTTCTTTAAATAGAGAATTAATTTGTTTGTTATATATTCCTATTTTTCGTTTTGCATTTCCATTATATAGCTGTAGAAATGAAGAATTAAGCCCTACTACTCCTAACTTGACATCATATAAACTAAGAGAAATATAGAAATCACCCGGCAAATATCCCCAACAAATATTCTCTGGTTTTTTTATGGATGTATTCTTATACCAATCCACATAATTTTTGAACCTTTCATTAACAAAATCAAGATAGGTATTTGGACTTTTCCAAAAATAGTCATCTTTTATATCCTCATTAAGCCAGTTAGTCATGACTTTTTGTGTCGGATTATTTTGATCATCAATTCTCTCTAAATCATGATTACCAGGCACACATAATAAATATGGGTTTTGATTATGTGTTTCAAACAATTTCCACAATTCAATCAAAAAATCTTCAAGCAATTTAAATTCAGCTTTGGTTCCTTTTTGCACTAAATCTCCAGCAAAAAAAACAACATCTAACGATGTTATTTTTGATAAAATAAAATCAATGTCATCAAATAATATCTTCTTAGTTAAAGATATTAAACCCTTTTGTTTTTTATCACCTATATGTAAGTCTGATAAATGTAAAAATGATATATTAACCATAATAATATTGGTAGAGTGCTAAAAATCTTAATTGTTAAAGACGTGTGTAATTTTTATTTTTCTATTTTTATCTTTCAAGAATTTGTTATTGTTCTTATATTTAAACCATTTTCATTTGTATTTAAAATTTCTGATAATATCTAGCGGTTATAAACAATGGCAGATTTTGGAATCTTACCTTTGATAGTGTTTAAAGAAATAAAATTTTGCTGAAAAGCATTCCTTTTTTTATAACTCTCTCATTCATTTTCAATAACAAATCTTACATTCTCTCCGACCCATTTTCTCTGCTTTGGCTAGACTCACCCTTACTATATTGCCACTGCAACGGCTCATTCCCCTGCAGGTGCTGACAGAATGATAGACCTTGGCTTTTGGTCCAGTGCAGATATAAACGCTAGAAGAAGAGTTTTCAAATGTAAAACTTGATAATAACAGGAGAGTAAATAAGGTGAGCGTGAGCTTTTTCATCTGTTGATTAATTATTTTAAATAAAAACTCGACAAATCTACAAAATTCAGTTAATACTTCCAAGATTTTATAAAAATAATTATAAGGAATTTAAAACAATATCGTATCAATAGATCTTCTATCCCATAAAAGAGCCTTTACATACGTACACAAAAAAAGTGTCTATGCAGCTTCTGTAAGCCGTATAGACACTTTTCTTATTTCAACGAAATCAATTATGAATACTATCGCTGGTTTGTGCGGGTTGTGAAGCCTCGTTTGCCTTCTCGGTAGCCTGTCGTTGATCTTCCAGGCCCTGATTGGTTTTAAGTTGTTCAATCGTGTTACGCAGATCCTCACGTTGGCTGTTATACCGATCCACATAACCTTTATTGGCATCCGGTTCGTATAGCCAGTTGATCGAATTGATTTTCAATAACGCATCGTCATACTTCTTATCGCTGACGTCCTGGTTTACTTCATTAACAATGATCTGCAGACGGGCTTTCTCATCATTCACCGATTGTTCGTTCTTGTCCTTACTCTTTTGCGACGAACTGCTGGTTATGAAAAATACGCCGGCACCAATCAATGCGATCATCAGGATCGTTACAAATATCCAGATGGTTGACGATTTCTTTTTCTCCGGTTCAACGTACGCTTGTTGAGGAGCTGCCGATGCTCGTGGTGCCTGATAAACAGGAGCCGGTTCAGGTATAACCTGTGCTTTGGGCGCTTCCGTCGGTTGTGCCGATGCGGTTGGTCTTGCCGGTTCCGTTACGGTGGGAGCCGCTGTCGGTTGTTCCGTTACGATGGGAGTTTCTGTTGCCTGTTCCGTTTCTGCCGGAGCAGTTGCAGGTTGTTCTGCTGCCGTTTCAGCAGCTTGCTCAGGTGCTTTCGGTGTTTCTGTAGACACCGGACCTGTTGGTGTTTCTGAAGAGGATGTACTCATTGTTTGTATTTTAGAGGGTTGATATACAGGTGAAGCTGCCGCATTTCTTGTTGTAAAGGCAGCTTGTTGATGTTCGCTGTTGTCCGGTACGGTGGGTGGTACCGTTTCCGTCTTTTTCGATTTATAGTTTTTCAACGTAAAGACAATAAATGCCAGTGAAGCCAGAAGAAACAGATATATTCCGAATTTAAAATCGATAATGCCTTTCGAAGTGACATCGCCGTAATTGCCGCTATCGTGCGTTGCCGCTCCAAACCATTCGTGAAGATAACCATATCCGTCGATAAAGCCTGCAATACCGGCCAGGAAAGTCCATTTGAATTCCTTAAATGCCATATAACCGCCTATCAGAGTCACCAATAAACCGAATATCCCGTAACCCATAGAGATTCCGCGTACGGTTATATGCTGAAATCCCTCAGTTAAATCCGAAGTACTACCGGCGACAGATACCTCTATCCAGGGTAAAAAGATAGAAATCACGGCTAATGCCACTGCACCCAATGCTAGGTAATTTACTTTTTTCATTTTCTCTTGAAATTATAATTGTATTATGGTTTCTGAACTTCAGAATAATCCCCTCAACGGTTTTTAGTTCATGCGTTTCTAAAAAATCTGTAAAGATAATTACTTTGAACCAAATATACACATACTACGACCTGTTTCGTCGTGTTTTATTGACTATGTCCTGTAATAAACAGAGGATTGCTCGTTTTCAACCATACAATCCGTTTATATCAATCTGAAAAGCAACAACTTTTCTTTTAACCCATCGTAATTCCGAGGCAATCATAAATAATACATATCGGTGACAAACAGACTGTCTAAACGTCCCATGAATCATCCCATCAAAAGGTAATTACGGAACTATTTATTCGAATCATTATTCCCATCCGTTCTTCATAGGTGCGTAACACTGACATTATGGTAGATAATCATAACCATCAATCTTCATTAGGTGCGGAGCACTGACATTATGGTAAAACATCATTACCTCCAATCTCCATTAGGTGCGGAGCACTGACATTTTGGTAAATAGTCATTACCATCAATCTTCAACAGGTGCGTAGCACTGACATTATGGTAGTTCTTATTACCATCAATTTCCACAGGTGCGTAGCACTGACATTTTGGTAGATAATCATAACCAACGATTTCCATTAGGTGCGTAGCACTGACATTATGGTAAAACATCATTACCTCCAATCTCCATTAGGTACGTAGCACTGACATTTTGGTAAATAGTCATTACCATCAATCTTCAACAGGTGCGTAGCACCGGCATTTTGGTAAAACATCATTACCTCCAATCTCCATTAGATGCGTAGCACCGACATTTTGGTAGATAATCATTATCAACAATCTCCATTAGGTGCGTAGCACTGACATTTTGGTAGATAATCATAACCAACAATTTCCATTAGGTGCGTAGCACCGACATTATGGTAGTTCTTATTACCATAAATTTCCACAGGTGCGTAGCACCGACATTATGGTAGTTCTTATTACCATAAATTTCCACAGGTGCGTAGCACCTGCATTTTGGTAGATAATCATTACCATCAATCTCCATTAGGTGCGTAGCACTGACATTTTGGTAAAACATTATTACCACAATAACCATTAGATACATCGCATCAATTTTTTGATTAAACTCTATGAATCATTTTCTCTACCAAAATATCACCGCTACGCGGCTTTGAAAATCATCTATTTCTTTTCTACCAAAATATCACCGCTACGCGGCTAAAATTGCTATTTCCTATTTCATCTACCAAAATACCACCGCTACGCGGCTAAAATTGCTATCTTCTATTTCATCTACCAAAATATCACCGCTACGCGGCTTTGGTTACCATCTATTTCTTCATTTACCAAAATACCACCGCTGTGCGGCTAAAATTGCTATCTTCTATTTCATCTACCAAAATATCACCGCTACACGGCTTTAATAATCATCTATTTCTCTTCTACCAAAATATCACCGCTACGCGGCTTGGGTTACCATATATTTCTTCATCTACCAAAATACCACCGCTACGCGGCTAAAATTGCTATCTTCTATTTCATCTACCAAAATACCACCGCTACGCGGCTTAATACAAAGGTGCGTAGTACCGACATTTTGGTAAAATATCATTATCAACAATAACCATTAGGTGTGTAGCACCGACATTTTGGTCGCGGCTTTAATAATCATTCATAAAATTCAAACACATACTTATCATCAAAATCGATTTCAAACTTATTCAATATATCCATATATTCCTCCCTGAATGTCTTACCTTTATGATGATCTTCCTGCCTCATTATATATTTAATCACCTTATTTCGCTGACTGCGCGAATAACTAAACCCGCCATAACCGCGTTGCCATTCAAAATGCCCCATCATCATTTTATGATCATTTATCCATTTCGACGTATTGGATTTGGTCTTTTCTACAATATCCGACAACCCCGTATCGGGATTTAATTCAAAAAATAAATGTACGTGATTTTTATACCCTCCTATTGCCAACGGAAATTGTTTCAAATTGACCAATATGCCATGCATGTATTTACATATTTGATCCATTAATTCTCCATGGATTACATTTTCGCGACCTTTCACCGCAAAAACAACATGGACATTGATTTGTGTATAGGTATTTGCCATGTGATTAAATTGTTAGGTAAATTATTTTGTTGATTAAATAGTTTCCACCAAAATGTCTACCAAAATGTCACCGCTACGCGGCTTTGATAATCATCTATTTCTCTTCTACCAAAATATTACCACTATGCGGCTTTGGTTTCCATTTATTTTTTCATCTACCAAAATACCACCGCTACGCGGCTTTAATAATCATCTATTTCTCTTCTACCAAAATATCACCGCTACGCAGCTTTGGTTACCATATATTTCTTCATCTACCAAAATAACACCGCTACACGGCTTTGATAATCATCTATTTCTTTTCTACCAAAATATCACCACTACACGGCTTTGGTAGCCATCTATTTCTTCATCTACCAAAATATCACCGCTACGCGGCTTTGGTCACCATCTATTTCTTCATCTACCAAAATATTACCGCTATGCGGCTTTGGTAATCATCTATTTCTTTTCTACCAAAATACCACCGCTACACGGCTTTGATAATCATCTATTTCTCTTCTACCAAAATATTACCACTATGCGGCTTTGGTTTCCATTTATTTTTTCATCTACCAAAATACCACCGCTACGCGGCTTTAATAATCATCTATTTCTCTTCTACCGAAATATCACCGCTACGCAGCTTTGGTTACCATATATTTCTTCATCTACCAAAATATCACCGCTACGCGGCTTTGATAATCATCTATTTTTTCATCTACCAAAATATCACCGCTACACGACTTCTGATATTTCGGTTGATTCTTATAACAATTTAGTTTTAAGTCACAAAACTACATATTTCATTTTATATTTCCTATCATTTAGTTAATAATTTTCATTTCCGGCCTTTGTTTTCAACCGATCATACCCGAGCCAACTGATACCGGATAACGACACCAATCCGTCGAAGCTAACTCTATAGCGGTTCGTCCATATTTTCTTTATTGTTTCCTTTTCGTTAGTTCTTATATAAATCATATATAATTCATATATAAACCATATATAATTCATATTTATATAAGTATGATTTATATATGATTTATTTTTGATTTACTGATTATTTATTTACCTTTGTACTATAAATCAATGAAAAAGGAAGTAAAACGAAATAACGAATAGCCGGCAGCCGGACGTTGAAGAATCGGATAAGCGGCGGGCAGTGCCAAATTAAGGTTCCTGCTACGGGATAAATCCGGAAACGGGGCATCAGAAGGACTAATTACACAGTTAACTAATTAATAAATATAATATTATGGCCATAGTAAAAGGATTTATGCAAATGTCCGGAAGCATTCAGGGCGTTAGCTTTTATACCCGACGGGGAAGTGAAAAAGTGATCATGCGAACTAAAGGAGGTGCCAAGAAGGATCAGATAGCCAAGTCACCTAAGTTTGAGAATTTACGGAAGCAGAACAAAGAGTTCGGAGGATGCGCCAAATTCGGATCCTTATCCCGTTACGCATTCGGCGGACTGCACCGGCTGGCAGATTATAACCTGACGCCGGTATTGATTGGCCTGGGTAAAAACATCATGAAGCTGGATACGACATCCCCGGTGGGTGAACGCAATCTGATATTGTCGGAAAATAAAGGGGCATTGAATGGGTTTAATTTTAACCGTAACTATCCGCTCAACACCGTATTGCGCGTATCGCCACAATGGGAGCTGAAACGGGACACCCTACAAGCCGTAGTGAGCATCCCGAAGATTAACACGGATATTGACCTGCTTAATATTCAAAAATTACCGTTCTTCCGCCTGATTGCAGCGATCGGTACCATATCGGATACGGTGTACAATCAAGCTCAGGAGCAATACGAGCCCGTGGTTGGTGAGTTGAACGGCGTAAGTCAGACCCTGACCGGCGAATGGAATTCCACTCAGACGATCCTGCCCGAACAGACTATGACTGTAGCCCTGCCGGAATCGTGTATTGAACTTTTGACAGATAATGTAACGGTGCTGCTTAGCCTGGCTGTTGAATTCGGGAATGTCGGCTTCACCGGACAGCCGGTGGAAGTGAAATATGCCGGGTGCGGAAAAGTGATTGCAGTAGGATAACGATTTCGTCCTTTCAGTCAGATAAATCAAAGCAAAATAATGATTATCCGCAACAAATCCTGGAACCGGAAATGAATACGTGTCGACGCTTCCTGCTTACCGGTAGCACCTTCAGATTACGTTACAGAGTTCAGGGTAGTACCTTATGGCCGTAAAATATTGAAAATATAATTTTCAACGGGAGTAACCTTAAGAGGCAATTCACCCTGTATTCGTGACATTTAGACACAAAAACGATGCGAATATTATAGATTTAACAAAAATATTTTGACACCGATAAAAAAATCGTATACAATATATACTATTTTGCATGCAACTGCGTTTTAAATTCATAATGAAAAAAACAAATAAAATGCCTATGCAGAAAAACTCTACACCGCAAAAAAAAGCTGATTTAAATTTCGAGAGAAAAGAACTAAAAAAAAGTTCACTATTGCAACCCGGAACTGCCACACTACAAAAGATTCTTCAATTTGCTTCTTCTTACCGGGCAGAACGAATAGCCGAAAATCAGTACATTGAATGGTATTTAAATTAAAAAAAAGACTTCCAACCAATTGGAAGTCTTTTTTTTATTATATTTGCAGGTTTAATGAAAGAACTAAATCGCCGGATAGGGGAAATTGTTGTATTTAAAAACGAATTAGATACTTTGACTTTCCTCCTGTTTTCGGACGAACCAATAACCTGACTCTGTTTTTTTACAAAAGAATGAAAAAAATAATTTCGCCCTCCCTGTTAGCTGCTGATTTTGGAAATTTACAAGCAGCATGTGAAATGATTAATGCCAGTGAAGCCGAATGGTTGCATATCGACGTTATGGATGGATCGTTTGTACCGAATATCTCCTTCGGATTTCCCGTATTGGAAGCCGCCAAAAAGTATTGTACCAAGCCGCTTGATGTGCATTTAATGATTGTTCATCCCGAGAAATACATTACCCGCTTTGCACAAGCCGGTGCCAGTATTATTACATTCCACTATGAGACGGCTGAAAACCCGATGGAAGTGATTGACAAGATCAAGGCGGAAGGCATTCGGGCCGGGATCACCATTAATCCGAATGTGGATGTAAGCGTGCTGGAACCGTATATCGACAAAGTGGATCTGGTATTGCTGATGACCGTATTTGCCGGTTACGGCGGGCAGAAGTTTATCGAAAGGAGTTATGACCGAATTGCCGAACTGAAAGAAATGATCTGGCGGAAAAATGCTCACTGTGTCATTGAAGTGGATGGGGGTATCAATCTGCAAAACGCAGCAGAACTATTTGAAAGCGGCGTGAATGTTCTGGTAGCAGGCAGTGCCGTGTTCAACGCCCCGGACCCGATAAAAGCTATTCACAGCATGTTAAACACATAGCAAATGGATTTCTTGCAACGAACACCTTTCTTTCGTTTGTTGCTCCCTTTTATACTTGGTATCATTTTATACCAACATGTGGAGTTTCTGCAGGGGACTTTGTTTGCCCTGACCGGTTTATCCATCATTATGCTGTCAATATCGTTCGGATTTCGAACTCCGACGCGACAATTTCAATTCCGTTGGCTATTCGGCTGCGGAATTTTTATTTTCATGCTTACACTGGCCTGTTATATCAGCACGCTACATGAAAAAGCGAACACGTTCGACTGTTTGCATCAAAAAGGGATTTACCGGATTGAGTTAACATCAGCCCCCGTAGAAAAGGCCAGATCCTATCTTTGCAAAGCAGCTATACTCCGGTCGTTCGATACATCCCTAAAGCCTGCACATGGTCGGGCAATACTCTATTTTCAAAAAGACAAAGCGGCGTCAAAATTATTATTCGGCGACCGGTTATTGGTTCGGGCAGCATTTGCTCCGCCGTCAAAGGCCCTGAACCCGGATGAATTTGATTACGGTGCTTACCTGCGACGTCAGGGTATAGGCGCAACCTGCTATATCCAATCCGGAAACTGGCAACTGACAGACAGGAACACGGCTTTCTCGATCCAACGAACCGCAGACAGATGCCGGAACAGACTACTGGATATCTATCGGAAATTTCATATTCAGGGAGATGAATTTGCCGTGCTGGCAGCCCTGACGCTTGGTTATACCGACGACCTGCACCCTGATTTAATGGCGGGATATACGGCAACGGGCGTCGTACATATACTCTCGGTAAGCGGCATGCATGTGGGAATTATTTACGTGGTATTGGCCTTCCTACTGGGATTCATGAATAAAACACAGAAACAGAAAGTGTTTAGAGCGATCTTTATCCTCTTGTTTTTAGGCGGATATGCTTTTCTAACAGGAATGTCTCCTCCCGTAATCCGCTCGGCACTTATGTTTTCGTTTATAGCCATCGCGACCTGCTTCGAACGTAAATCGCAAATTTACAATACGGTTTTCATGTCCATGCTGGGCATGTTATTCGTGAATCCTGCCTATTTGTATGATGTAGGATTCCAGTTAAGTTATGCCTCCGTTTTGAGTATTGTTTTCTTTAAGCCTGTCGTGGATAAAATATACAACCCGACACATCGAGTTACCCGGTTCATTTGGACGATGTTCTCGGTTTCGTTGGCCGCCCAACTGGGAACTACTCCATTCACACTGTATTACTTCCACCAGTTCCCGAATTATTTTTTAATCACTAATTTTATTGCCATTCCACTTTCGACGCTGATTATTTACCTGGCCATGGGATTGCTGTTTGTGTCGTTTGTCCCTTACCTCTCCGTCGGAATCGGGTTTTTGCTAAACGGATCGGTTTGGTTATTGAACTTTGTGATCAGTACCATCCAGCATTTGCCGTATTCCGTATCGCACATTTCGTTAGACGTGAGGCAATCGCTGGTGCTGTTTATGGCCATCTTCTGTTTATCGGGATATTATACCATATGAATATATAATATGATCTAATTTGTATAATTGGATTTTTTTAATTACCTTTGGACTATAATATAAATACATACACATGGCACTACCCAAAGTTATAGTCATAAAAGAAACAGAAA
>Ga0302212_1001008_pt1 | contig 10402 bp, 7 predicted proteins | sample II_Fen_N1_1_FD_200235 | JGI IMG/M metagenome (GOLD analysis project Ga0302212, IMG submission 200235) | Peat permafrost microbial communities from Stordalen Mire near Abisko, Sweden - II_Fen_N1_2 | ecosystem: Environmental > Terrestrial > Soil > Wetlands > Permafrost | place: Sweden: Abisko...
AAAAGAGATGCGCACCACCGGGTGAGTCTTGCTCCAGTCCCAGTGATCCTCAATCCAGAGACCTCGGAAAAGTTCGCGGCGGCCTTCGTAGAGGTTCTGGAAGACGCTGATGAGCAGAGATTTGCCGAAGCGGCGGGGCCGCGAAAGAAAGACCGCGGTGGAGGTCTTCAGCAGACGGTAGACAAGCTCGGTCTTGTCCACATAGAGGAAGCCTCGCTCGCGCAGTTGGGCGAAGTCCTGGATGCCAATTGGAAGAGGCTGCAGGCTGTCAGAGGCCGAGTCCATGGTGGGAAAGTACATCTGCCGCTCCCTGAGTGGCGGCCCGTCCTTCGATACCCCCGGTCTGCGACCGGGCACTCAGGGAGCAGGCCGTTGTTGAACAGTAGTGGCTTACGCCGCTTCCCAGGCCACGATGTTGCGCGCCTCCGTCCCGAAGGTCACGGCGACCGTCTTGACAGGTTTTGTCGTGCCATCGGGAAGCTTGCGGCCTTCCCACTGATTGGCGTATTCCTTCTCGGCGATCTGGGCCAAAGCCTCGGCGGTGTCGGTGTCGCGCTTGAACTCGAAGATCCAACAAACTTCAGGCAGGTCGATCACCAAATCCGAACGGCCTATGGCGTTGGGAACCTCCGCGAGCACGAGTCCTTTTTCGGCAAAGGCCAGAATGCAGATGGCGTGAAAGAGGCCGTGGTAGCGTTTCTCATGGGCATCGTCTAATTGATAGGCGATGCCGGTAAAGACTCGCTTCATTTCCGAAAGGAACTTGTCGAGCTTTCCAGAAAGCAGCGCCTTGGCTAGCGCCTGAGCTCGCGCGGCGACCTCTTCGGAGGGCTTATCGTGGATGACAAGCAGCAGGTGCTCCAGAAACGCCGTCTGCACCTCGCGATTAGGGAAACCCAGTCGATAGTTGTTGTCTTCCCAACCGGCAATTGTGAGGTAGCCGGTCTGCAAGAGGAGCGGCAAGACTCGCGGACGACTGGGGTCCAGCGTAGCCAAAGATGATTTGGAAAGCCACACGCCTTCTACTTCTCCCAGTTCAATATTGGACTTCCGCATCAGGCGCACCAAGAATTCGGGCGTGCCAGTTTCTGTCCAGTAAGAGCCGAAGTTACGTTCCTTCAAGGCGCGGCAGGTGGAGAATGGGTTGTAGACGGTTGGGACATCGTCTCCAGCAGCGAAGCGAAAGCCGTCATAATCCTTGCGCAGGCGCTCCAGCAACTCGGGATACGTCAATTTCCGTCGTTGCGCCATGGCTTCCAGATGGGGCGCGAAATCGCATTCCAGTTCCTGATGCGTGATACCGCACAGTGCCGCGTATTCTTCAGCCCAGGTGATGTCGTCTAGGTGGTTGAGCTCCGAGAAGACGCTGGCCTTGGCAAGCCGGCTCACGCCGGTCATGAAGAGGAATTCCGGACTCGCATCCTTGAGGCAGCTGTAGAAGGCCCGCAGATCCTGGCGGTTTGCTTCCAGCACCGACAGTTCTTCTTCATGCGCCTCCAGGAAAGCTTTGCTGGCCGTTCCCTGAGCCCCGTCGAAGGGAACATCCCCCATGTCTTCCAGGCACTGCAGGATGGGCTTATCGTACTCGTCGATCAAGACCACCGGGCGAGGGCCGCGAAGCGCCAAAGCCCGCAGCAGCTCGGCAAAGCGGCCATCTGGAGTCTCCTCGCTAAGAGAAATGCCCAGGCGCGCGGCCTGCTGGTCCACCTCCTGGCGCTGCCGATGCGCCAATTCCCCGCGTCGTTGGAACTTCCCTGTTCCAAAAGAGATGCGTACCACCGGGTGCGTCTTGCTCCAGTCCCAGTGATTTTCGATCCAGAGGCCCTGGAAGAGTTCGCGACGGCCTTCGTAGAGGTTCTGGAAGACGCTGATGAGCAGCGATTTGCCGAAGCGGCGGGGCCGCGAAAGGAAGACCGCCGTGGAGGTCTTCAGCAGACGGTGGACAAGCTCGGTCTTATCCACATAGAGGAAGCCTCGTTCGCGCAGTTGGGCGAAGTCCTGGATGCCAATTGGAAGAGGCTGCAGGCTGTCAGAGGCCGAGTCCATGGTGGGAAAGTACATTGGCGCTTTGCCGCCACACAGCAAGTACCTTCACGACCTAGGTTCACCGAATCATGGGTCTAGTGACGGGGAAGAAGACATGAGCGCACAAATGCCCGAACAGGGAAAATTCCTGCTGTACACCGCTCCCGACGGCGCGGTGAAAATCGATGTGTTCTTCCAGGACGAATCGGTCTGGCTGCCCCAGAAGGCGCTTGCCGAACTCTTTGGCGTCAAAACGCCCGCCATCAACAAGCACTTGAAGAATATCTTCGAAAGCGGTGAACTGATTGAAGCGGCAGCTATTTCCAAAATGGAAACAACTGCCTCGGACGGGAAATCGTATCAGACCAAGTTCTACAACCTCGATGCTATCATCGCGGTCGGCTACCGGGTCAATAGCTTCCAGGCGACCCAGTTTCGCATTTGGGCCACCAAGAACCTGCGGGAGTTCCTCATCAAGGGCTTTGTCATGGACGACGAGCGCCTCAAGCAAGGAAACCGAGTCTTTGGCCGTGATTACTTCGAAGAGCTGCTGGAGCGCATTCGGGAGATTCGAGCCAGCGAGCGGCGCTTCTACCAGAAGATCACCGACATCTATGCGCTTGCTGTCGACTACGACAAGAATGCTCCAATGACCAAGGAGTTCTTCGCCAGCGTCCAGAACAAGCTCCACTGGGCCATCACCGGAAAGACCGCGGCAGAAATTGTCCACGACTCGGCCAATGCCGCCCTGCGGCACATGGGCCTCACCAACTGGAAGCATGCTCCCGACGGCAAGATCCTGAAATCGGACGTTTCGATTGCCAAGAATTACCTGAACCAAGCGCATATCCAGGAGCTGAATCGCATCGTCTCGGCCTATCTAGACTTGGCCGAAAATCGTGCCCAGCGCGGCATTGTGATGAAGATGGAAGACTGGGCTCGGTTCCTGAACAGCTTCCTTGAACTCTCCAGCTACCCGATCCTTGAAGACAAGGGCAAAGTCTCTGCATTGGAAGCTAGGCTAAAGGCGGAGCATGAGTACGAGGTCTTCCGAGTGAAGCAAGACGCGGATTACCTCTCCGACTTTGATCGCGAGATCAAGCGGATTCAAGGTGTCCATCAGACTCCGTAAGTTAGCGCCATCGTTTTCCGGAGCTCGCTGCCGCGTGCGGCGGACTACTCGAAGTCCTTCTTGAAGGATTGGGAACGGGGCACTGCCGACGTACAGGCTCGACGATGTGGTCAAGCCTTGCTTGATCGTATTCGTGCGAACGGGAACTCACGCCGAACTTTTCGAGTAAGGTGCTGCGATGGCGCTTGGCTTTCCAGAGCATGTGGCGCCGGTTTCTGCCCTCACCCCGCCTGCGCTGCGCACAGGCACCCCTCTCCCGCTCGACCCTTCGGCGGAGCTCAGGGCATCGCGCCGGAGAGGGGGCAGCAGATGTGCCGGCGGAACGCCTGTGCCGCTGCTCCGGTCAACGGTCAACGGACAGCGGAGAAGTGGCGTCTGCTTGCCCCCATTTGCGGTGCCTGAGCGGCGTCGAAGGCCGCAATATGAGGCCCTAGGGATGGCAGCGGAGAAAATTTCCGGTGTCGTCGTTCCATGTTGCCCCCTCTCCTGCGATCGAGTAGGAGAGGGGTGGCCGCGTCAGCGGTCGGGGTGAGGTGGACTTAGGCTGGCTGTCTTAAAGGTTCTTGCTCCGTGTTCGTTGGCTGGATTTGCTGGCGCCCCGCCTGCGCGGCCGCAGTGGTTTGAGGAGCGGTGTTGACAAGCTAAAGCACGGAAATGTGGCAAATTCCCTCTAATAGCTGATGAGGCTAGTGCCGATTCCTACAATTGACGACTCTTGCAAGTGTCCCTTTCCATTCTTCTTTGGCTCTTTCCGGCGTCAAATCCCGACGCACCTCTGGATCGCGAGCTGACCATGCGACTTTCTGAGCCGCTCTTATTGGTGCGCGAATTTGATCGCCAGACCCGTGACACGAGCGCTGCATTGGCGCATGTCTTCCCGCGTCCATGCCGCTCGGCCTTGGACGGATCAGAAATTTGCCAGGATTCCGGCGGATTTTTCTGGACGGATTCGGTACGGCATGGTGATGTGCGGCTCCATCCGCTGCTCGGGGTCGAAGGACGAGCGCTTCACGGTGAACAGGTTTTGGCCGGCGATGGCGGTGTGCAAGCCACTGGAGGGATTGGGCCAGCATCCTTCTACCTAGATGCCCGGATCTTCAGCGAGACGCAGTCCGGCTCTCTAGGAAGCTATGACGGGGAATACGTAGAGCATCAGAAAGAGGGCAACAGCAGCCATTTTGATTACGCCTCCTACTCCCGTTACCGCACGCGCCTCTCTGTGGAGACGCCTTTGGGACGCTTTTCGGCGGGGCGGGAAAGCCAGAATTGGGGGCCATCCGCTTTTCATGCGCTGCTTTTGAGCCAGACATCACTTCCTTACAATCATCTCGACTGGACCGTGGATCTTGGCCCTTTCACGGTGCGCAGCCTAGTGGCAGATCTTGCCATTCCTGGGCCGGGCGAGTCCAAGACGGACGACGATTCGCGCACTCTCTTTGCGCACCGCTACGAATGGCGCGCGACACACAACTTGACGCTGGGAATCTCGGAGGCGCTCATTCTCATCAACCGTAGTGCACCGACCTGCTTCTTGCCGGTGGTCCCCCTTTTCATGCAAAAAGGGCTATGGTATGAGAATCTCAACAACGGAGAGCTCACCTTCGATGCCGACTGGCGTGTAACCAAGGGCTGGCGCCTGTACGGTGAGTTCTTCATGGATGACATGACCTCGCCCACCACCCTGTTCAATAGCCAGTGGAAGAGCAAGTGGGCCACGACCCTGGGTACGCAAGTGGCCTTTCCGAAGTGGAAGGGCATTACGTCGGGTACTATCTTAGAGTGGAGCCGAGTGGAACCCTGGGTCTACACTCACTACGTGGCAAATACGTCACAGGCCCTAAACCAAGGCATTCCCGTTGGGAACAGCCTTGGGCCGAACAGTCAGGCGGTCACTTTGCAACTATATGGATCCAAAGGAGCATGGACATTGGGCTTGCGAGGAGATGTGGTCTGGAAAGGCAAGGACACCGGTTCGCAGGCAACCGACACCCTTCACGACAACGAGATGGTGCGCAAGCATTTCTTGCGAAACGCGCTCACTCCAGGAGTACGCATCGGTCCAGAAGTGGCTTGGACCCACGGATGGCTGACGCTATCGGTGAGTGGACAGTTCCAATGGGAAAGTGCCGTCTGGAATCGGATTCCGGTGGTGGAAAATGAACCGGAAGTGCGAGGACGAGTTGTTGTTAAATATTGATCTATTAATGAAATATGAATATTAATTTTTTCAAAAAAGCGCTGAAAAAAAGCGAAAACAGCCGTATGCGAATTGTTGTTGTCGGAGTTCGTGGAATTCCGAATATTGAAGGTGGTATAGAAACTCACTGTGAAAAATTGTATCCACGTCTGGTCGGGCTCGGATTTAATGTAACAGTGCTTGGCAGAAGTTGCTTCATCGGGAACAAGCCTTATGAATATAAAGGCGTCAAAGTTATTCCTTTTTGGGCGCCAAAGCATAAAGGCATAGAAGCAACACTGCATACGTTCATTGGAGTTTTCGTCGCAAAGCATCTTCATGCAGACATCCTGCATATTCATGCCATTGGGCCTTCAATTTTTGCGCCATTGGCTAGAATGTTAGGGATGAAGGTTGTAGTGACACATCATGGTCCAGATTATGATCGCAAGAAGTGGGGGCCTTTTGCGAAGCTAATCTTGCGAGTAGGGGAATACTTTGGCGTCACCTTTGCAAATAAAGTAATCGTCATTTCGAAGACAATCGAAAAACTTATTGAGACGAAATATAAATATTTTGGTTCTATTTTGATTCCAAATGGAGTTGATCTGCCAGCGCCTCGCACTCATGAAGAGATACAAGGCACAATGCAGAAATACGGAATCACGATGAATGAATACATACTATCCGTTGGTCGCTTGGTACCTGAAAAAGGATTTCATGATCTGCTAAATTCTACAAAAAATGAAGACATAAAAGTCGTTATCGCAGGAAGTGACCCAAGTCGATCTAAATATTCACAGTCACTTTGTGATCTTGCTCAAGATTGTGGAGCAGTCATGACAGGATTTGTGAAAGGAAATGAGCTTAGCGATTTATTCTATGGTGCAGCGCTATTTGTTCTTGCCAGTTCTCATGAAGGACTGCCAATTGCCCTTTTAGAAGCAATGAGTTATGGGAAAAATGTTTTAGTAAGCGATATTCCCGCCAACTTGGAAATTGGCTTGCCTGAAGCTTGCTACTATAAAGTTGGGAATCTTGAAGAAATGCGTAACAAAATAAATTTGGCAGTTGCTAGAAACAGCTCTAGTTCTTTTGCTGAAATCATAAAAGAACGCTATAATTGGGACTTGATAGCTCAACAAGTTGGAAACGTATACTTTCAATTAAATTCGCACGATTTAGCGTTCATACATGCCGCAGCCGCACTAAATGAGAAGCCATCCGTATGATTAGCGAATGTCCGTGATTTATTTGCACTTAACCAATTTGAGGTAAACTAATGTCATTGGCAAATACTCTTCCTACGGATGTTTCTGTCATTACCACATATCGCTGCCAAATGCGCTGCAAAATGTGCAACATTTGGCAGAACCCGACAAATCCCAAGGGGGAAATTAAACCTGAAGATCTTGAAATTCTGCCAAAACTCAAATTTGCAAATGTTACTGGTGGTGAGCCGTTTTTGCGCGATGATCTTGAAGATATTGTGGAAGTACTCTTCACGAAGGCTCCTCGCATCGTTATCAGCACCAGCGGCTATTGGGTGGAAAAAACCATCAAGCTTGCTGAACGATTTCCCAACATAGGAATTCGTGTAAGTATTGAAGGCCTAGAAGCAACTAATAATGATTTACGCGGCCGTGAAGACGGATTTGAACGGGGCCTCAAAACGCTGCGCACACTCCACCAGATGGGCATCAAGGACATCGGCTTTGGACAAACTTTGTCCAACAAGAATTCCCACGACCTGATCCCGCTCTACGAGCTGGCGAAGACCATGAACCTGGAGTTCGCCACAGCAGCCTTCCACAACTCCTTCTACTTCCACAAGCAGGACAACCTCATCGACAACAAAGAGGAGGTCTGCGCAAACATTGAGAAGCTCGCGAACCGCCTTCTTTCCGAAAATCATCCCAAGGCATGGTTTCGCGCCTTCTTTAACCTCGGGCTCATCAACTACATCCAAGGCAATCCCCGCCTCCTTCCCTGCGAGGCTGGAACAGTCAACTTTTTCATCGAGCCCAATGGGGATGTCTACCCCTGCAACGGCCTGGAGGAGCGCTACTGGAAAGAGCGAATGGGGAATATCCACGAGGCCAAGAACTTCGAGGAAATTTGGTTCTCGGAACAGGCGGACAAGGTCCGCGCCCAGGTGCGCACCTGCCCTAAGAACTGCTGGATGGTCGGAACCGCCGCCCCGGTGATGAAGAAGTACCTTCACAAGGTCGGCCCCTGGGTAGCCAAGGCTAAGCTCAGATCACTTTTGGGAAAGCCCTTATGCGGCTCGTGCTTTCCCAAGTTCGAGGTGGGCCAGGATCCCAGGCAAGGGGACCTGAGGGAGACATGAACTTTATTAAAATTCATTGCATCACACGGCCAGCAAATCGTACTCGAATCGGGAGCCCAAATTCGAGGAATGCCATAACTACGTTCCCAGTCCAAATCAATCACCTCACCTCACCATCACTACCCGTTTGATTGTGATGCTTTCGGCTCCCCCAAAACGTGACCCAGTAATCGATATTGCCAAAGGTTTAGGCATCATGCTGGTCGTGTTTGGCCACACACATGCGCCAAAGCCATTCCATGATTATATTTACCTATTTCATATCCCCTTGTTTTTCTTTCTCTCCGGTTGCACTAGCAAGGATTGCATCGACTACAAATCCACACTGCTTAAGCGCATCAAAGGGCTCTATCTGCCCTTTGTAGGGTTTGGACTTGTGTTTTTAATTTTGCACAATTCCTTTGCTAGGTTGGGAATCAACGAACACTTATTCAGTCTTCGCGAAGCTGTTCAACAAGCTGCTCGTGTCTTTGCATTCTCAATGGGAGTGGACGAAAAGCTATTGGCCCCGCTTTGGTTTCTCAAGGCGCTGTTTCTTGCCGAAATGTTCAACCTCCTGCATCAGAGGTTCCTATCCAGAATTTCTCTTACTTTTGCTTGGCTGATCCCCCTTGGGGCAGCTTATGCACTGCTTCCGCTTCACGCGACAATCCCGGCTCTACGCGTCAATGTAATCGTGCCGCTCTTTGCCGCAAGTTTCTTCTTGTTGGGCAGGCTCAAGCTTAAGGCTCAACTTCGCAGTACTCAATTGCTGCGCGCCGCTCTTTTTTCCCTTCCAGTCCTCATGCTGCTCCCACACTGGGGCACCAACGACCTCATCAGTCTTTCTTTGCTACCCCCCCCCCTCTTTTTGCTCGGCGCTTTTGCTGGCATCCTAACAACTCTTGCCGCCTCGCAGTTGCTGTCATATCATTCTTGGGCATCACTGCTCCTTGCCTATATCGGTCGTCAAACATTATGGATCATGTGTTTGCACTTTTTGGCATTCAAACCCATCATGTGGCTTTCCATCCATTACTTCCATGAAGCATCCCTTTCGTTGTATGAAAGCCTTGGTTCAACCCGGCCCCTAGGTTGGCTTGCCTGTGCCGCATCTGGCGTTATCCTGCCCCTCTGCGCCAGAGCCATTTTTCAAGCCCTCCATACATTTCTTACTTCTCTTAGGTTCCGATGAAAATTCTTATCGCCAATAAGTTCTACTACCCACGTGGTGGAGATTGCGTCTATACCATTGAACTCGAATCCTTGCTTAAAAAAGCCGGCCATGACGTCGCCATCTTCTCAATGGAGCATCCCGAAACATTGGAGACGCCGTGGCGACATTTTTTCCCTAGTGCTGTTTCTTTCTCCCCCAAAGAACCTATCCGGTTCTTAAAGGCACTTGTTCGTCCACTGTATTCTTTTGAGGTCCGGCACAAGTTCAACGCACTACTGGATGACTTTAAACCGGATGTCTTGCATCTCAATAACATCCACACACAACTTTCACCTCTGATCGCCGAGCTTGCAAAAAAGCGTGGCATCTGCGTAGTGTGGACTCTACACGACTACAAACTGCTCTGCCCACGCTATGACTGTCTTCGCAGAGGTAATCCTTGTGAACTTTGCTTCGATGGCGACAAGAGTTATGTTCTGCGCCACTCTTGCCTCAAGGGCAGCAAACTTGCAAGCATAATTGCTTGGTTGGAAGCCAAGAAATGGAACCGCAAACGCCTCGAAGCGTGCATCGATGCCTTCATCTGCCCTAGTCGCTTCATGAAGGAAAAGATGGAACAAGGAGGATTCGCTCCCCAAAAGCTCCACGTATTAAGGAACTTCATCAATCCAAAAAAAGTGGAAGGGCCACTTCCCGAAAAAAAGGACCACTACTGCTATGTAGGGCGTCTTTCCGAAGAGAAAGGGATTCGAACCTTGCTGAAAGTTGCCGCCGAGCTTCCCTACACACTCAAGATCGTGGGAACAGGGCCTTTGGAACAAGAGCTTCGAGAACAATACAAGGGCTTCAACCAGATCGAATTTCTTGGATATCAGGAGTGGCCAATGATTCGAGAAGTATTAGGGGCGGCTCGTTGTATGGTTCTGCCTTCGGAATGGTATGAAAATTGTCCGTTAAGCATCCTAGAAGCCTTTACTTTAAAAACACCAGTAGTAGCCTCAAAGATTGGTGGCATACAAGAACTTCTTGAGAGGGGAAAAACAGGACATATTCTTTTTCCTCCACGGGACACAGATGCATTAAGTGTTGCCATTTCGGCTTTTTTGAACAGCTCAAGCAGCACATTCACTACCCCAGCGCACGACGACTACAATTATTTTGAAGGGATATCAGAAATTTATGCGCTATCAATAAAGAGCAAAACACACCACTAGCTAGATATTAAAATGCCATCATTTAATGTATGGACAAAATGCTTCCAGAACAAGAAGAAAAGTACAAAATTGCGCTAGCAACAGTCAAAACTTTGCAGCGGAGATTTGAAAAGGAACCGAAGACATCTCGGATGAAAATCTATGACGAGATCGCCAATGACTTTGGGATCAGTCCTAATACTTTGCGGCTTCGTTACGCATGCTGGGAAAAGTATGGAGATCTGTCTTTGATTCCCAAGATCAAAGGACGGAAGAAGGGGGATGGTAAATATCTGTCGGATGATCAAGAGGCAGAAATTCAAAAACTCATTATCGACAAGACTCCCGATCAGATGAAGATGCCTTTCGC
>Ga0302212_1001032_pt1 | contig 10241 bp, 3 predicted proteins | sample II_Fen_N1_1_FD_200235 | JGI IMG/M metagenome (GOLD analysis project Ga0302212, IMG submission 200235) | Peat permafrost microbial communities from Stordalen Mire near Abisko, Sweden - II_Fen_N1_2 | ecosystem: Environmental > Terrestrial > Soil > Wetlands > Permafrost | place: Sweden: Abisko...
TTCAAAGACCTTATATCATATACCAAACAGTTGGCGGCCTTTTCGATTCCGACCAACGAGCTTTACGTTACCATGAAGAACTTGGCCGACGTATCTGCTGGACTTGGCGTAGACATGGGACGCATCACTCTTGCCTTTGGACAGGTTAAGGCTGCGTCGGTTCTTAGAGGGCAAGAATTGAGACAATTCACGGAGGCGGGCATCCCGTTGGTCGCCGAACTTGCCAAGAAATTTACCGAACTCGAAGGCCGAACCGTATCCGCAGGTGAGGTATTTACTAAGATTTCCAAGCGTATGGTATCCTTCGGTATGGTTAAGGATATTTTTGATGACATGACATCGGCTGGCGGGAAGTTCTATAAGATGCAGGAAGTTCAGGCAGCCACGCTCGCAGGTAAGATTTCCAATTTGGCGGATGCTTTCGATATTGCGCTAGCTAAGATTGGTGGAAATGACGGTGGGCTGCTGAAAGGCGGAGTGGACATGCTGACTAATCTGACTTATCATTGGGAGGGCGTTGTAAAGGCAGTTGTAGCTTCCATTGCTGTTATCGGAACATATAAAACCGCAATGATATTTGCCACCGCTGCTACAAAAGGTTGGACGGCGGCGGAACTAATACAGTTTAATGTCACAAAAGCACTAACGGCAGCACAGATATTTTTAAATAAAGTCATCGTAAAAAATCCATACGTGGCTATATCTGTGATACTCGTAGCCTTAGTAGGAGCTATGTGGGCGTTCCATGATGCGACCACCGCTCAAGAAAAGGCTCAGATCAAATTAAACGAGCTAAATAAAAAAGCCGCAGAGCAAAAGGAGGCTTTATCTGGGAAAATAAACAAACTTGTAACTGTAATTAATTCTGAAACGTCCGCCGTATGGGAGCAGGTAAAAGCCTATAACGAACTACAGAAGGTGGCTCCGAAAATCACTGGCGGAAAGACGTTAGGGCAGTTTAAGGCGCAGGGTTCTGACTCTCAGCAGTACGCCATTTCTATATTCGAATCAGAGGCGGATGTGGCCTCGAAGGTTCAAGTGTATAAAGATGCAATATCCAAACTGTCAAGTTTGAAGATGCCGCCTATATTTCAGGTAGATTGGAAAACATTTTCCGTAGTCAATAGCCAAGAGGTTGAAAAAAGGTATAAGAGCCAGCTCTTATTGGTTGGGCTTATGAAGCAAGAGCTTGATTCTATTAAACAAGCTAAAGATGAAGCGAACTTCTTATTACTGCCTGAAAAAACACGTTTAGATATATTGCACGGGCGTCAGAAGCTACTATTAGCAGAAAAGGAAAGGCTCACGGAAAATAGGAACTTGGTAATGGAAACTACCGATGGGTTAAGCGGGTGGGGACTCAATGCCGATCCATTTGAATTCAGACTTAAATCCATCAATCTCGAACTTGAAAAGACTGGGTTGATGCTCCGTGACGTAAAGCCCCCTGATTCTGAGCTTACGGCCAAGGAAAAGATTGAAAAGCAAATCAAAGCCTATCAGGAATTAATAGATGCCATGTCCGTAGCTGACGCCAAGAAATCCCCGTTAAAAGACAAGATACGCGACTTGCAGGAATTACTGAAGGCTTATGACATACCAAATATCGCCAAGCAACAGAAATCAGCAGACGACAAAGCTGCCGATTCCTTAAAAGCCCGAATCAAACTTATCGAGGAAGCCTACGCGTGGTATGTCAAATTAATTGAGGCGCAAGGGTTTACGGTTGACAATGCGCCAACTTCGGTTAAAAGCATGGCTAAATCTACGGTCAAGGCTGACAGTAGATATTCCAATGTTAATGTAAATGATAACGGAGTCCAATCCAACCTGCTCGGGTTACTTAATTCCAAATCGGCCAAAAGTAACGGGGCGCAAGTTTTGGCGGTGGTAGATGAAATAAATCAGAAGGTTTCAGATGCCAATATGCAAAAGGTTGTCGATAATAAGGTTATGCTTCAAAAGATTTACGACGACAATGAGGGGTTCTTGAAAAAGATGGCTGACGAAAATGCCAAGTATTCTAAGGAAATTGGTATTTTAGGAATGGGTTCAGAAGCTGGAAAAGAGGCTACTTTTAAACACAGCGAGGCGGTTAACGCCATCGAGGAAGAATATGCCAAGAGGTCTCAGGAATACAAGGATTTGATGTTGTGGATTGCCGACATGTCGATAGCCGAGGTTCAGTCCGAAATGCAATCCCTTATGGCTACCTTAAAATCGGGTCACGCATCGTCTCCCGAACAACAGGCGGCTTGGCATCAAATGTATTTGGAGCTTGAAAAGAAATATAACGAACTCGTAGCCAACAAGGCCAAGGCGGACAAGGACACCTCTTACAAGGATTTCAAGAAAACCGTAACCGCCCTGAATAATGTGCAGTCGGCGGTGGACGATTTGATTGGTGCGTTTGATAATATGGATGCTGGGGTTAAGGCAACACTTACTGCAATATCCGCTACGGCCACGGGGACTATAAAAATATTGGAAGGCATATCGGCTGCTTCCGCCGCTGGAATTGGGGCTGCCGAAAAGGCGTCGGTGATATTGACGGTAATATCGGCTGCGATACAAATATTGGCCGCAATAACAAAAGCATTTTCCGATGCCGAGAAGGATAGGCAGGCTGAAATCCAGAAATCGACAGAGGAGTATCTGACTATGCTTAATGTCCTACGTGATATAAATGCGGAACTTCGGGACAGCTCCACCATGAATATATTCGGGGATGATAAGTGGGCGAAGGGAAAAACAGCAGTTATAGACATGGGCGCATCCCTAAAGGATTTTGGGGATATTATGGACTCCATAATTACGAAGTCCGTTAACTTATGGTCTAAGGGTGGAGGCCCAGACTTGATGAGCATAATGCCACTATTTGATAAGGCGGGGGCTGCAATGCTTAATATGAATAAAGCTGATTTTGAAAAGACGGCCAATACTTATTTTTCAGATTTAACGAGGGTTTTTAAGGACTTCGACTATGCGGCGGCCAAGGCGTTGTCAGCCAGCGGAGAACTTAGCAAGGAGAGTCAGGTTTATGTGGATGGATTGATTTCCGCATACGAGGATTATAAAACCGCAATAACCGAAATGTCCGACTATCTTTCCGGCGTATTCGGTTCCGTAGGTTCTTCCATCATGGACTCCATTACCGAGAACATGGGCAGCGTCAAGGACGCGGTAGACGACATGACGGGGTATGTTTCGGACGCGCTGTGGCAAATGGTTGAGGATATTGCGTACAGTAAATATTTCGCTACAATCTTCGGGTCAATACAAAATGAGATATTGGCGGCAATGGGAGACGCTAATCCAGATGATGCAACCCAGTCTGCTGACATCTTCGCCAAATATATGGCAAGCTTGGGAACGGCAACAGAGGATGCTAACGCCTATATGACCACGCTAAAGGATTATCTGGCAGCCGCAGGTTTTGACGTGACCGCCTTTGACAAGACTTCTTCACCCACTTCCCTCAAATCCAATATCGAAAACATCAAGGAGGACACCGCCACCAAGCTTGCAGGGTACATTGCAGGAATCGCACAGAATTCCGTAGCCGGACGTTACCAAATGGCTATGATTACCTCGGCCTTGACCGAGGACGGCATAATGATTAAGTCGGAAGGGCTGATGCAGGAGGTTCGGGAAAATATCGGGGCGATGCGAGCCAACTCTGACCTCATGACAAGAGTGATGGGGAGGTTTGATTCCTGCATTTTCTCAGCCCCCAACGGAACCGCTATCAGGGTGGGTTAAAACTCCCCCTTTCAAAGTTTTGAAATTATTAACATTTCGCTTACCTTCACGCTTTAACCAACCATAACATGTCAGCACTCTTGCCATCATATATTCAAAAAGGTACAGACGCACGGAAGGATCTGGACGTTACTTACGGCATCCTCTTAAAGAGCATCCCATTCAAGCCGTTCTCAGAGCTGAAGGATTTGCCCGTGCGCGACTGGCCTGATGAGCAGGGCGACGACGAGTACATTCCCGCAAATCCTGTATTTAAGGCTTACGAGACTTCGGTAGAACTTATCTATACAGGTCTGACAAATACTGCCCGTCAAATGATATACTCCATGTTGCAGTATATTCAAGGAGCGGAATTCAATATTTTCGATACATTCAAACGCACGGGAATTCGCTGCCGATACGTGGGCTACGAGGACTCGGCCTATTATAACAAGGAGAGGCAGTCAGTTGAATTTTCCGTAAAGGTAAAAGTAAACAATCCGCTTAGCTACGGCATTCCACTCGACCTCGGCTCATTCTCGGCATATTGCGAGTGTAACATGACGCTATATTGGGCTGACGGAACTTCGGACGTTAAGACTCAAGGGGATATAGTCTCGGAGACTATCATAGCAGGGAATGAATTCCTTATTGTAGTTCCGAGCAAACTTGCAACAATCAACTCGCTCAACTGGGCTGACTCCTTAGTTCGCCTAACCACGACAGGATACGACAGGATACTTTCATATACGGGCGTCAGATACGTGCCGTCAGCCTAATCACTCTTGCCACTCCACAAGAGGAGCGCCCCAATCAAATCAAACCAAACAAACTAACACCATACGACCATGCCTCAATTACCATTATCAGACCTCGAACTAACTCAGGTAAGGTTAATCATACCAGCCTTCGAGAACGGAAAGACAATCACCGCATTAACTCCTGCCACCGTCATTGACGAAACTGAAACTATCGAAATAAGTCAGGCGGGGAACAGCAAGAAAGTGGCGCTGGCTTTGGCGCTAAGTAAAAGGGCGCAACTGGTGGGAGGAAAGGTTCCAATGGCACAATTGCCGAATATGGTAGATGTGGCGGATGCGGTAGTTGCTGCACAATTAGCTGAAACCAATGCCGAAATTGCGCAAGGGATCACGGTTGCCGCCGAAGCACAAACATTGATTTACCGGGATGCAGCCGCCTCTATGGTTACGTTCGGCCCAGCCATGCCACCGTATGCAGATTTAGCCGCATTGATAGCCGCAAACCCTGACCATGCACGTACGCACCTGACAATTGCAGACGGTAATTGGAACTATTGGAACGGGGCTACTTTCGTGGCGGGTGGGGCATATCAGACGGCTTTGGGAGTTTCGCAGACAGTTGGGACGAGTACGGTTAATGTGCCGAGTGAATATGCGGTAAAGACCGAATTAAACTTAAAACTGGATGCCTATATAGGTAATATAAATAATCATGCCCTGTTCGTGAACTCGACAAATTTATTTGATTGCACGAAAATATACGCAGGTAAAAATTCGACCACGGACGATGCGAACATAGGAAAATCATACCTCTCTTTATTAGAAGATAATGCGGGGCGTTGGGATTCAGGGCTTGTTCGGGTTAAAGTAGGAAAAACTTATTATCTGTATTTTAATACAGCCGCCACAACACCATATATATCCGTATGGGATAAAAATGGCCTTCTTTTAAGGATAATCCCTGGATCAGCCAATGTCACAATAGCGGAGGGTGAAGAATATATATCATGGTGGTCTATCAACGGATTTTCGGCCTCTAATATAATGTGCATTGAGGGATCGGAAGCTCCAGCTATTTATATTCCATACAGTGCATTTGCAGAGGTTGGCGATAATAGAATGATGTTTGGTTCGGATATTATAACATCAGAAGCAAAAACAAATATCTCAAAAATTTCAAAAAACGTTGGAAAAAATAAATTTAATAAGGCTACCATTACAACGGGATATGAGTTTAATTATCTTGGGGTCAAAAGCGTAAATGCCGGTTCTGCAATTACTGACTATATGAAGGTTGAGGCCGGATCAACCAGAATACAAAATAGCGCATTCCCCTACGTTTATAACGTATTCTATGATAAGGATTTAGAAATAGTATCTATTTTTGAGTCTTTAGATACCCCACAAGTCGTTCCCGCAAAAGCAGAGTATGAAAGACGTGCATTTTATTGGGGTATAGGGCAAGGGCGGGAAGATAGATTGCAGGTCGAGATAGGAAGTGTATCTACCGTATATGAAGATTATACCGAATTAAACGGATTACTAAACCCCGTCGTAACGACATTAACGTGCAAGCGAACAGGAACAAGCGGTATTGATGCAGATTTTTGCGGCTTGAATGCTATTTGGGATGCAAGAGAATATATCGTTTCCGTAGGCGACAACAGCCCAAGCAAGAGGTATCGTGTTGTTTTTGAGGGGCATTTTTTATTTACAGACCCCTCGGAATTTGAAGCAGAATGGCTGCATGAGCCAAGTATAATCGTAGGACTTGATTATGTCGAATATATCGGACTTGGTTCTGATAAATCCATTGTTGAAATCAGGTTGCCATCCGGATGCGTCTTTCCGCATAGTTCATACTTCGGAAGAGATTTAACTTATACAGATTATCAACCGATTGCTACAAACGCATTCAGTTCGGTATTTAATATGCAGGCAATTGGTGGAGGCACTCGCTATGTATTTCACATCGAATATTCAGATATACCCGCAAAACAAATCCATGTCAAAGACTGCGTCCTTTCGAGTAATTTTGAAGGTCGTGGATATGATACCATCTTTGGAACAGGTGGAGGCCCGCAGTTTGATTGGCTAATTGAACGCTGCAAATTAAGAAGCAAAAACAATACGGCCACTACCGCCTTTGCGTATCACACGAAATTGGACAATGTTGATATTGCAGCTTCAAGATCAACTATTAAAATTGTGGATTGCGATTTTGATATTCCTTCTGGAAACTCAGTTTCCATTTCAGTATATGAATACAATCGAAGGGATTTGCTTATCATTGAAAATTGCAGATGGAGCAGCCCATTGACATCAATCTATGTCCACGCCAATAACGGAAGCAAAAGAGCCATTGGGACAATTCCCGAAGTGCGTTCTGGTGGCCCATCAAGATTGGCATATATTGAACCAACAACTATTTTCGGACTCAGAGTAACAACAAATACTGGCGCAAATACGTCTGTGCGATTTGATGAAACCTGTTCAGCCTTCGCCATAGTAGGAAATGCAGGTCAATCTGCGGAGGAGCGTCTTGATTGGGATGCAATAAAAGTGAATGGATACGAATATAAAGATGATACTGTTGGGGCAAATGCGTATGCTTGCGGATGGGTTAATATTGACCCAACATCAGGCAGCAGTTTGGGGGTTATCCTTGGCGATTGCTCTGGAACTTCCAAAACTCTGACAATAATAATTAATGGCACAAGCCATGATGTTGTGTTTGATTCCGACCTAACAGCAGAAACAAATACCAATATTATAACCGCTATAAATACCGTGATTAGTAGTGTTGCAACTTGTGACACATTTAATCCTGAATTTAATATGTTCCCTACATTCTCGTCTTATAAAAATGGCTTTTTGAACGTGGATACAGAAACGATTTTCAAAGGGATGGGCATTATTAAAACAGGCATATCTTCAATTCGTAGAGCTAAGCAGTCTGACGGTCATATCGATGGTATTTCACTTGATACCATTTTTAGAGGTCAAAAAGGAAGGATAAACGAAGATGGAATAATGTACAATAAGGATGATACTACCGAAATCCATTATAACAATATTTACCCGACACTTACCAGTCTTTTGTATGGTAATTTGTTGAGTATTCACCCCACTAATGACGGAGAATTTGTCGAGGATGCTTCCGCCCCTGTGCTGACATCTCTTTCAAGCGATGTCGTGAAATTTGTAAAATAATATTTAAACGAATCCATTAAAGCACGCAATCCCTTCCTGCTTTGATTCATCCAATACCTATAAAAATTATGAGGTACACAAAGATTCTCGTTTCTTAAAAAATGACCAGGAGTAGTAAGCTCCTGGTCGCTGATGGCTCTCTGACCTTCCATCAACCCTGACGATGGAGGCGAATTGCAAAACTTTATTTAAACGCTCAAACCAATTAACCCGACTATAAACTTCAAACAACAAAACAATGAAAACATTCATGCCCACTCCTGACGATGGAAGTCCAATACTTCCACCCGACGTTCCTCCGACCGTACCACCGTTGAAAAACTAAATCATGCACATAAGATACCTACTGCTTGCAATATTGCTATGTCCGTTCACTATAACGGCTCAGACTTTCGGGCACATTAGTTCAACTGGAGAGTTGACCTCTACTGGATCCATATCTTTCTCTGGTGGAACTCAAGGTGGCGGGCATTTTACATTACAAGGGCAGCCGTCGGCGAATATCTTAATGATACTTCCGACGGCTGCTACTATATCCAACGGGAAGACTACCGTTCAATGCTCATTCTTCACCTCCAATCTATTAGGAGGAAGGGGTACGCTTGGCACAACTGGCTTACTTTTAGTCAAAATTGGATGCACTTTAACAATTGGGACGCTCGTTACGGCTGGCGTCTACGTTGGAACTTATAATATATCGTGCAATTATCAATAGTCAACTCGGCTATTGATAATTAGCTACCACCTCAAAACCTCCGGAATACGAGCCAAAAACAAAGTTCGCAGGGATGGTGAGTTTGCCAGCTATTGACACCGAGGCGGTTCCGTTGGCGTCCGCCAAGCCCACGCTATTTGTTAAATTTGATGTGAAGTCGGTTATGTAAAGCTGATTAGTTCCACTACTGAGCATGCAACTCAGCGGAAGACTAACTACGAACGAACTATTCGGCATTGCCACGACCGAGAATATCGAAGGTGAAACAGCTCCTTTGGAAACTACCCCGCCAGATGTAGTGATGGTGGCGTTAGGCGACAGCGTAACGGTTCCCCCCGCGGTCGCTGTGATGGTTCCGAAGTCAAGCCAGTTAAGCTCGAACATAGAGAACCCCTTTGTCACTGTCACTTTCGCATGACCGAAATAAGACTGGGATGATACGGAGAATACCATGGTTAAAATGGCAAGAGTGATGAGCATTTGTTTCTTCATAATTTTATAGTTTAGTTGGTTAATAATTTTCCCCAAAGATACTCATTTCCTTCCCAACTAAAACATTCTTGTCCAAAGTTTTGCATACTTTAACACTTTAGCTATATTTGGGGGTTAAAATTAGCCCACGCTTATGTCCACGACAATATACACTCCCCTCGCAGCACCACTTCTTGACGCGACTTCCCAAGCTGTCCGCATTCCCCGTCTGACCTATACTGGCGTGTTTATGTCCGAGCGCAAGGTCACGGCTACCATAACCTCGCCCACCACTCTTGCCCTCGTCTCGGGATGCTACATCACTTTTCGAAATGAGACGTTTCGGCTTTACGATACGCCATCAGCCAAGAAGGTAGCCTCCGCCAGTACCTCCCAGTCGGCCTTCGAATACACCCTCGTATTCTACTCAAGCCAGCACGAACTCGCCACGACCGATTTTATCGACATAGTATCGGACGACAGCCATACTTATTTCAACGGAGGGCCAGTGGTTGAATTTACGGGAACTATAGAAATGATGGCCGAGCGTATTCAGGCCAACATGGATAGGATTTACACGGGAGCAAACAGCTGGACTGTAACGATTGACCCAAGCGTGACAGGGTTGGATTCCGCTGACATTTCCCTAACCGATTCGACCGTATGGGATGCGCTGATGCTTGTTAGTACCACCCCTGCTTGGGCTTTGAAGTTCAGGATAGTTGGGCGGACTATAACTATCGGGGTTTCCGGTACGGTGCAGGACGACGTTACCTTCAAATACGGGAAGGGTAAAGGTCTTTACGAAATTACCCGAACCAACATCGACTCCTCAAAAATAATTACGCGCCTTCGTGCTTACGGCGCTGCGACCAATATTCCTGCGGATTATAAGCGGAGTGGTTCGGGTTATGTGGCTCCGACTTATCAGTATATAAAAGAACTTGCAATACCCAATTATTGCTATGTGGTGGGAACTACGGTAAATGCTACTGGTAAGGGTAATTGGTCTGTGTCAGTCCAATATGCGATAGGGGATTTGGTAAGGTATACGGACGGAAAAAGGTATTACTGCAAGTCCATTCCTGCAATCGGCATAGTCCCGACCAATGTAACTTATTGGACATTATGGAACGAAGGCTACATAGAAGATCCAGCAGCCATAGCCGAATTTGGAGTACGGGAAGGCATCCTACGTGATGAAACGATATTCCCGACACTCAAGGGAATGCTTGGAACTGGCGGGGTCGAACTCGACTCCATTCTTGCCGTTGAGCCAATTACGGACGAAGCCCAGACGTCATTTAGGGGTTGGATACGGGACATCGGGTTTAATATAA